>MTEW01000148.1_pt2 | contig 31569 bp, 38 predicted proteins | sample 1042681 | NCBI WGS metagenome assembly MTEW01 (sample SAMN06185811, study PRJNA358809) | soil metagenome | isolation source: soil biostimulated with citrate as carbon source | place: India | collected 2015-05-23
TGTGGTGCTCGCACAGCGAGTACAGCTCGATGTTCTTGACCAGCACCATTTCGCTGTTGTCGGAGCTGAACAGCGCGCCGTTGGTGACTTCCTCCAGCGTCTGCTGGTAGCCGCGGCAGAGGTACTGCATGGCCTTGGCGGCGCGCTTGGGCGTATCCAGCAGACCTTCGCGGGTGGCGTCTTCGCCGAGCTGGCCGAGGATCGCTGTGTAGTGTTGTTCCAGGGACATGGAAAATCCTGTTGGGTATCGAAGGGCGCAGGGTAGGGCGCCGTCAGGGGCCTGACAAGAGCGTCAGGTGCCAATGCGACGCAGGTTACTCGTCGCGGCCATCCATCATGGTGCGCTTGAGCAGGATATACACGGCGCCGGTGCCGCCGTGCTTGGCCTGACAAGAGGTGAAGCCCAGCACTTGCGGGTGCTGGCGCAGCCAGGTGTTCACATGACTCTTGATCATCGGCTTGCGCCCGTCCATGCGCACCGCCTTGCCATGGGTCACGCGCACGCAGCGCACCTCGAGCTTGGCGGCTTCGGCGAGGAACTCCCACAGCGTGTCACGCGCTTTCTCGACGCTCATGCCATGCAGGTCGAGGCTGCCGTCGAAGGGAATCTGGCCGAGCTTGAGCTTGCGCATCTGCCCTTCCTGCACGCCATTGCCGGCCCAGTAGAGCGGGTCCTCGGCGCCGACATCGATGACGAACTGGTCGGACAGGCCGTCCACCTTGGTCTCGCCCTGGCTGATGGTTGCCGCCTGGCGCAAGGTCGTGAACTGCTTGCGGTCAGGTTTGGGTTTGCCGGTGTCGGCACGGTCGTGCTTGATCGGCTTGACGCCGCGCAGCTCGGCCTGGAACAGGGAAATGTCGTCGTCTTGCATCGGAAGCTCCGCGAAACAGGCGGGCATTTTAGGACGTGCCGCTCCTGGCGGCCACCCTGTGGGCCAGCGCGACGCGAGACCCAATAGCTGCGTGCTGTTTTCTACCTGCTCAGTCGCGCTTTTTCATCAGGTGTGGCGACAGGCTGAGATCGCTGGGGCGGCGCAGACGCCTGCGGCAGCGGCGCCAGAAAGCGATGCCGGCCCAGAGCAGGAACAGGCCGAGCAGCAGCAGAGCAATGGCTTCGCCAGTGGAGTCGTTCAGGCCTCCCAGAGCCGGCGCTCGCCCCACCAGCGAGGCGACACCGGCCATGGCCAGGAGAATGCCGAGGGTAGCCAGCAGCGCGCCCAGGCCTGCACCGACACGCAGCCGCCAGCTCTTGGGCTGGCGTGGACGCAGTCGGCGTGCATCGAAATCATCGGACAGCTTCATGCCGATTTCCTTTGGCTTGTCGGCGCTATGACCAGTCGGTGTCCCCTGGGTTCCGCCGGTTCGTCACGGCCATGGCCGACTCAGATCAGCGATTTGGCCTGGGGCACCAGGGTGGCGAAGTTGTCGCCCAGGGCAATCATCTCGATGCGATGCACTTCGGCGGCGGCGATCACGCTGCCGTCCGGAGCGGGCAGATCACGCGTGGCGCAGGCGGCATCGACCAGGGTACAGCGATAACCATAGTCCTTGGCGGCGCGTACCGTGGTGCTGACGCTGGAGTGGGTCATGAAGCCGCAGACGATCAGGTCCAGGTGGCCGAGCGCCTGCAGGCGGTCGTGCAGTTCGGTACCGGCAAAGGCATTGGGCAGGCGCTTTTCCACCACGATTTCACCGGCCAGCGGAGCGGCTTCCGGCAGGTGGCGACCGCGCGGGCCGCTGGGGTCGAGCAGGCCGCCGGGAATGCCGAGGTGTTTGACGTGAACGATGTCGGTGCCGGCTGAGCGGGCAGCGGCCAGCAGGCTGGCGATCTCGGCGAGGGCGGGGTCCAGGCCGGGCAGGGCGAGCACGCCGCTGCGATACTCTTCCTGGGCATCGATGATCAGCAAGGTCGCATTGCTCAGGCTGGCCGGTGCGTGACCACGACCGGTGAGCTGGAACATGGTTTGCGGAAGGGACATCTCGGACTCCTGGCTGATGGTGATGATGTGCCATTGTCCGCTTGCCAGAGCGCTCTGTGAACCTCTATCTGCGTCAATGCTTGCCCGCCCGCCAGGGGCGGAGCAGAATCGGAACTGCTCCAAAGGAATCGGAGTCGTACGCAAAAGGAGTTGCTCATGTCACTTTTTTCGCAGTTTTCCTCGCATTTCTGGCTGCTGTTCTCCGTGGCGGTCGCCATCGCCGTCCTGCGCGAGTTGCGCCGCCCGCCGGATGAGCCGCGCTGATCCGGCGTCGGCTGGCAAATCTCAGTGCTTGACTGGCGTGTTTCGCTGCCAGGCTATGGCGGCGCGCTGCCGCGTCAGCCGCCCAGGCCCAGCCACTGGAACTGCAGGTACCAGATGCCGAGCGAGCCGAGGAAGTTGACCAGGATCGCCGGCAGAAACTTCAGGTGCACGCCGAAGCTGTAGCTCTTGTCCAGCGTCATGGCCATCACCCCGGCCGCCGAGCCCACCACCGTCAGCGAACCGCCGATACCCACCATCAGCGCATTCAGTGCCCATTGATCCAGACCCAGATTGGGGTTGGACATCAGCGCGGCGGCCTCCACCGGTACGTTGTCCATCACCCCGGAGGCCACGCCCAGCACCACGTTGACCAGAGTCGGATCGAGCAGCTCGAACAAGCGCGAGATATAGGACAGCCAGCCGACGTGGTTGAGGCAGGCCACCGAGGTGATGATGCCGATGAAGAACAGCAGGGCATTCCACTCCACCTTCTGCAACTGCTCGTGCCAGCGCGTCTCGATGCCCAGGCGGGTGAGCAGCCAGCTGTACAGCGCCACCAGCCCCAGACCGATACCGATGGCGAACTCGATGCCGACCTTGAGCACGATGTTGCACAGCACCGCGCCGATCACGGCAATGAAGCCCACCAGCGCCAGGCCGGCGCCGCCCGGTTTGAGCCGGCTCTCGCTGGCATCCACCTTGCGGATCAGCTGCTGGCCGTCCAGCTTGTTCAGGTAGAACAACTGCAGGGTGGCGGCGAACAACAGCCAGCCGATCAGCGCCGAGGGGATCAACAGCAGCAGGCCGGCGATGCTGATCTTGCCGGCCAGTACCACCATCAGGCTGGTGGAGGTGCCGAGGAACCAGACCCCGGAGTTGGACGCCACCACGATGTTGCACAGCGCCACGTGGGTGTAGCGCGGGTGGCTGGAGATGCTGGTGATGGTCTTGCCGAAGATCATCGCCGTGGTGAAGTTGTTGAGAAAGGGCGACAGGGTTGCCGACAGCGCACCGGTGGCCCAGAACATGCCACGGGCGCCGAGGCCCTTGCGCAGCAGGTAGCCGTTGAGCGCGGTGAATACGTTTCGCTCGTTGAGCAGCTCCACCACCATCCACATGAAGGCCATGAAGGCGATCAGGCCGAACAGCTCTTCCTTGGTTTCGCTCTGGGCGTGGAGGAAGTACTGGAAGCCGTTGGGGTCGGTCAGGGCGTAATGCAGGCCGATGACGATCAGGCCGGACATCATGAACATGGCCGGCTTGAACTTATCCATCTCCAGTTGTGCTTCAAAAACTATCAGCGTCATGCCAATAAGGAATATCGCCAGCACGAGCAAGCCCGTGAGCGAGAAGGGGTCGATGACCATGGAAAATCTCGTTGAGAAGGGATGGGAAGGGTTAAGAATTCGTTGCAAATTATAACGATGTGACCCGGCGCCTGGCAGCGGTCAAATGGCGACTTCACGACATTTATCTGTGGCCATGCGTCCTTCGTGCGGTCTGGGCTAAACTTCCGCGTTTTTCACCCCGGAGACCGCCCGTGACTGCTCCCGCTACCCGTTTACGTACTCTGCGCGACTACATCCGTTGGGCCGTCAGCCGCTTTCAGGCCGAGCAGCTGTTCTTCGGCCACGGTACCGACAACGCCTGGGACGAGGCTCGCCAGCTGGTGCTTGGCGCACTGCATCTTCCCTGGGAAATATCCGATGCCTACCTCGATTGCCGCCTGGAAGACGACGAGCACCTGCATCTGCAGGGCCTGCTCAAGCGCCGCATCGAAGAGCGCGTGCCCACCGCCTACCTGCTGGGTGAAGCCTGGTTCTGCGGCCTGCCGTTCAGGGTCGACGAACGCGTGCTGGTACCGCGTTCGCCAATCGCCGAGCTGATCGAGCGTCATTTCGCCCCCTGGCTGCCGCAAGAGCCGGCCCGGGTGCTGGACCTGTGCACCGGCTCCGGCTGCATCGGCATCGCCTGCGCCTATGAGTTTCCCGAGGCGGAGGTGGTGCTGGCCGATCTGTCGTTCGAGGCGCTGGAAGTGGCCAACCAGAACATCGAGCGCCATGGCCTGGAAGAGCGTGTCTACTGCGTGCAGGGCGATGGCTTCGCCGGCCTGCCGGGGCAGCGCTTCGACCTGATCGTGTCCAATCCGCCCTACGTGGATGCCGAGGACTTCGCCGACATGCCGGCCGAGTACCAGCACGAGCCGGCCATGGGCCTGGCCTGCGGCGACGACGGCCTGGATCTGGTGCGGCGCATGCTGGCCGAGGCGGCCGATCACCTGACCGAGCGCGGTCTGCTGATCGTCGAGGTGGGCAACAGCCAGGTGCATGTCGAGGCGCTGTATCCGGAAGTGGATTTCACCTGGCTGGAGTTCGAGCGTGGCGGCCATGGCGTGTTTCTGCTGGCGGCCAAGCAGTGCCGCGAGCATCAGGCGCTGTTCCGTTCGCGTATCTCGGCGTGAAGCGATGCGCGCGGCGCACCCTACCCTAGGGTGCGCCATGCGCAGCAATCATCTCAGCGCGTGGCGATCCAGATCAGCAGCCCGGCCTGGAACAAGGAGAAGGCCACCAGGCAACTGATGGTGAAGCGCAGGCCGCTGTCCTCGCGCTTGAGGCGTTCGAGTTTTTCCTCCAGCTTGCGCAGCTTGACCTCCTGCTCCTGCAGGCGTTGATCGGCCTGCTGCAGCATGGCCGCGGCGTCCAGCAGTTCGATGATCTGCACCTTCTCCGTTTGCCAATCGCCATGCAGCGAGCTGACCCGCGCCGCACTGTAGAAAGGCTTGAGCTGCAATGGGTCGCTGTACTCGATGGTAAAACCCTGCGCCTTCAGCGCGTGGTCGCGGCGTGCGCGGGCGGCCTCGTTGAAGTTGTCCTTGGTGGGCAGGGCGCCGCCTTCGACCTGATAGTGAGCGTAGCGCTGGCGTGCCCAGGCGATGCCCTGGGCCAGCAGGAAACGACCCATACCGCGATTGGCGGGCTCGACGCTGAGCCCCTTGTCCGGACCGAAACGCACTTCCTTGCGTTGGTGGTCGGCCCATACCTCAAGTAGGTTCTGCTCGCGATGCGTGCGCTGCCCGGGCACTTGCAGACTCAGGCGCAGCAGGCTGAGGTCCTTGGCGTGACGCTCCACCCGGCCGAGCTGGATGAAGCGCAGCGGGCGCGGCCCGGTTTCCCGATCCACCGGCAATGCGGCCAGGCGCAACAGGCTGAACTGCTCAGGCGCCAGGTCGGCCCAGGGATGAGCGATGGCCGGCGTTTCGCCAGGCTGCTGAGCATCGGCCTGGGCGAGGGTTTCGGTGGAGGGGGCGGGTTGTTCGCTCATGGCTGTCCTGGGCGCTGATACGGCTGTCATGACGGGTTATCGACCGTTTTGCTCCGCACTGGAGCGAATGAAGCGGACGATGTGTTCACCGAGCGCACGCGCCAACGGTAGCTGAGGATCGTTGTAGGAGGCCAGCTGTTCCTGCCAGGGTAGGGGGGTGATGCGCATGACGTGGTTCATGCCGGGGATCAGTGCCAGTTCGGCATCCGGGTTGGCCTGCTTGAGAATCTCGGCGTTGTCCACCCCGACCTGGGCGTCGTGACCGCCCTGCACAATCAGCGCCGGAATCTCCAGCACGGCAAAGGCTTCGGCCGGGTTCTGCCGCAGCAGGCTGATCAGGTAGGGCTGTACACTGGGACGAAACAGCACCTGCAGGGGTTCGGGCACATCGGCCTGTTCCTGCCCGCGGATCAGGCTGGCGAGGATGCGCCGGCTCTGCGCCAGTTGCGCAGGCGGCAGGCGCATGGCCAGTTGTGCGTCGAGCACCTGGCCGATGGGGTAGGCGGGACCGGCGATCGATACCAGGGCATCGGCGCCGCTGCGGGCGGCGGCCAGGCTTGCGATGAGCGCACCTTCGCTGTGGCCGACGAGGATCAGCCGGTCGAAGCGCGGGTCGCGTTTGAGCTGCTGTCCCCAGCCTTCGGCATCGGTCACGTAGCGCTCGACGCTGAGGTTGCGCTCATCCGGTGTGGCTTGGCTGCTGGCGGCCACGCCGCGCTTGTCGTAACGCAGGCTGGCGATGCCATTGCGCGCCAACACCTGGGCCAGCTTCTTCAGCGCATCGTTGTGGCCGCCCGCGGGGTTGTTGCCGTCGCGGTCGGTGGGGCCGGAGCCGGCGATCAGCAGCGCCACCGGCACCGGCGTGTCGCTTTGCGGCACCAGCAGACTGCCGTACAGGGTGCCCTGGTCGGTGTCGAGGCTGAGGGGGAGTTGCCGGATAGTGCTGGCCTGGGCCAGGCCGGTGATCAGGGTGAGGGACAAGAGCAGTGCTCGCAGCATGATGGGGGTAGGGTAGTGGCAGACTGGCATTGGACGCTAGCCGAGCACCAAGGTTCGGGGTGAACTGGAAGATCGCCACGGGTATACTCGCCCACCTCGTTAAACGGCCTGCGCAGCGGCAGGTCGGGGCTGAATTTCGCGGAGCGTCGTCCCATGTCCGGCAATACCTACGGCAAGCTGTTCACCGTCACCACCGCTGGCGAAAGCCATGGCCCGGCCCTGGTCGCCATCGTCGACGGTTGCCCACCGGGCCTGGAATTGTCGCTGGAGGACATGCAGCGCGATCTCGACCGACGCAAGCCGGGCACCAGCCGCCACACCACGCAGCGCCAGGAAGACGACGTGGTGGAGATTCTTTCCGGCGTGTTCGAAGGCAAGACCACCGGTTGCGCCATCGGTTTGCTGATCCGCAACACCGACCAGAAGTCCAAGGACTACTCGGCGATCAAGGACCTGTTCCGTCCGGCCCACGCCGACTACACCTACCACCACAAGTACGGCATCCGCGACTACCGTGGCGGCGGCCGCAGTTCGGCGCGCGAGACCGCCATGCGCGTGGCCGCCGGCGCCATCGCCAAGAAGTACCTGGCCACGCAAGGGATCCAGGTGCGCGGCTTTATGAGCCAGCTCGGCCCCATCGAGATTCCGTTCAAGACCTGGGACAGCGTCGAGCAGAACGCCTTCTTTAGCCCCGATCCGGACAAGGTGCCGGAGCTGGAGACCTACATGGATCAGTTGCGTCGCGACCAGGATTCGGTCGGCGCGAAGATCACCGTGGTCGCCGAGGGGGTGATGCCGGGACTTGGCGAGCCGATCTTCGACCGCCTCGACGCCGAGCTGGCCCACGCGCTGATGAGCATCAACGCGGTCAAGGGCGTGGAGATCGGCGCAGGTTTTGCCAGCGTCAGTCAGCGCGGCACCGAGCACCGTGACGAGCTGACGCCCGAAGGCTTCCTGTCCAACAACGCCGGCGGCATTCTTGGCGGTATTTCCAGTGGTCAGCCCATCGTTGCCCACCTGGCGCTCAAGCCCACCTCCAGCATCACCACGCCGGGTCGTTCCATCGACATCGACGGCAACCCGGTAGACGTCATTACCAAGGGGCGCCACGATCCCTGCGTGGGCATCCGCGCCACGCCGATCGCCGAGGCGATGATGGCCATCGTGCTGATGGATCATCTGCTTCGTCATCGCGCGCAGAATGCCGAGGTGCGCGTGGCGACGCCGGTGCTGCCGCAGCTGTGAGCGCGGTAGGTTGGGTGGCGCGCAGCGATACCCAACAACCGCCGCCCCGGCTGTCGCTGCGCTCGACCCAGGCTAAGACCGGGCCATGATTCACGCGTTGCCCTACTGGCGCCTGTCCGGCTTCTACTTCTTCTACTTCGCCCTGCTCGGCGCCACGGCGCCGTTCCTGGCGCTGTACTTCGATCACCTGGGTTTCTCGCCGGCGCGCATCGGCGAGCTGGTGGCCATTCCCATGCTGATGCGCTGCCTGGCACCGAACCTGTGGGGCTGGCTCGGCGATTACACCGGTCAGCGCCTGCTGATCGTGCGCCTCGGCGCGCTGTGCACGCTGGTGTGCTTCGCCGGCATCTTCATCAGCCACAGTTATGCCTGGCTGGCTTTGATCATGGCGGCGCACGCGTTCTTCTGGCACGCGGTGCTGCCGCAGTTCGAGGTCATCACCCTGGCGCATCTGCGCGAGCAGGCCGCGCGCTACAGCCAGATTCGCCTGTGGGGCAGCATCGGTTTCATCGTCGCGGTGGTCGGTCTGGGCCGTCTGTTCGAATGGCTGAGCCTGGATGCCTACCCCTGGGCGCTGATCCTGATCATGGCCGGCATCGTCGCAGGCAGCTTCTGGGTGCCCAACGCCCAGCCGCTGCTGCGCCCCGGCAGCGCCGAGCAGGGCGGTTTCCTGCGTCAGCTGAGCCGCCCCGGCATTCTCGCCTTCTATGCCAGCGTCGGGCTGATGCAGCTGAGCAACGGGCCCTATTACACCTTTCTCACCCTGCATCTGGAGGCGCTCGGCTACAGCCGCGGGGTGATCGGCATGCTCTGGGCGCTGGGGGTGGTGGCGGAGATTCTGCTGTTTCTGATCATGGCGCGGCTGCTGGAGCGCTATTCGCTGCGCGCGGTGCTGCTGGCCAGCTTCCTGATCACCGCCGTGCGCTGGCTGCTGCTGGGCAACCTGGCCGACCAGCTGGCGATCCTGCTGCTGGCCCAGTGCATGCACGCCGCCACCTTCGGCGCCTTCCATGCCGCCAGCATCCATTTCATCCAGCGCAGCTTCGAAGGCGGCCAGCAGGGCCAGGGCCAGGCGCTATACGCCACCCTGGCCGGTATCGGCGGTGCGCTCGGCGCGCTGTATGCGGGCTACAGCTGGAGCAGCCTCGGTCCGGCCTGGACCTTTGCCCTCGCCAGCCTGGCAGCGCTGGCTGCAGCGGTTATCATTGCCCTTCGTCTGCCGCCTGAGCGGCCCCTGACTTCAGCGAGTACCTCATGACCAAACTCAGCGTTCATCTGCACAGCTCCCCGAACCTGCCGAACAAGGTGCTGACCCATGCCGAGGATATCGCCAGCACGCTGGCCGCGGTCGGTATCGCTTACCGCCAGCTGGAACTGCCGGCAGCCTTGCGACCGGGCTGCGAGCAGGCCGAGTTCGAGGCGGCCTACGGCCTCTGGCTGCAGCGGCTGATGGAGGAGGGGTATCCGCATCACGAGCTGTTCAACCTGCAGCGCAACCATCCGCAGAAGCTGGAGATGCGTGCGCGGCATCTGGACGAGCAGATGCAACCGACCGCCAGTGCCTGGCTGTTTCTCGGCGGTTTCGCCCAGCTCAGCCTGCATCTGGATGGCTACGTGTATGTGTTGCAGGGCGAGCGTGGCGATCTGCTGGAGTTGCCCGCTGGCACCCGCCACTGGTTCGACCTGGGAGAGGAGCCGCACCTGCTGGCGCTGCGTCTGAGCGCCAGTGGCGAGGCGCCACAACCCACGGGCGATGACATCGCCAGCTGTTTTGCCCGTCTGGACGAGTGAGGCAGGGGGAACCCTGGCAAAGCGATGACGATCCTACGCATACCACCCCTTACGCAGGAGCGTCCTCATGGGTTCCACCCTCAACGGGCTGATCGGCCTGGTCATTCTGGCTCTGGACATCTGGGCCATCATCAACGTGGTGAAAAGCAACGCCGAAACCGGCATCAAGATTCTCTGGATTCTGCTGATCGTGCTGCTGCCGGTGCTGGGCCTGATCATTTGGGCGCTGATGGGGCCGCGCGGCAACGTCCGAGTCTGATCCTGTGCCTGCTGGCGCTGCTGCTGGCCCCGCTCTGGGCCCTGGCGGCAGAGCAGGAGGAGCAGGCCTGGCAGGCGTTGCGCGAGGGACGCGCGCTGCTCATCCTGCGTCATGCCACGGCGCCGGGCACTGGCGATCCCGCCCATTTCCAGCTGGGCAACTGCAGCACGCAGCGCAATCTCAGCCAGCAGGGGCGTGAAGAGGCAAGGCGCTGGGGCGCGCTGTTGCGCAGCCAGGGCATCGAGCGGCCACGCCTGTTCAGCAGTCGCTGGTGCCGGGCGCTGGATACCGCGCGGGAGATGGGGCTGGGCACGGTACAACCGCTGCCGGCACTGGATTCCTTCTTCGCGCTACCCGGCGATGGCAGCGAGCAGACCTCGCAACTGATCCGCAGCATCAACCTTATGCCGCCCGGAGAGCCACTTGTGCTGGTGTCTCATCAGGTCAATATCACGGCCCTGACGCGCATCTTTCCGGCTTCCGGCGAAGGCTTGATCCTGGCTTTGCCGCTGCGCGCGGCGCCGCAGGTGCTGGCGCGTATCGCGCCGCCTCGATAGTGGTCGTGCATCAGCAGATCGGTCGCGCTGCTGCATTTGGCGCAAGTTGAACGAGCCAATGGAGCGCAGTCGCCCTCTTTAGAGCCCAAGTCATAAGTAGCGATGGCTCCGTTGCCTACAGTCAGAGAGCGTCTTGCAGGTGCTTACGCAGCGTGATCAGGTCATCGCGCAGTTCACCGAGCTGCTCCATGCTCTGGCCGGTGGCCTTGAGGATGCAGGCCGGGATGGCCTTGGCCTGTTCGTGAAGGGCGCGGCCCTTGTCGGTCAGATGCAGTTGAACGACCCGTTCGTCCTGGCTGCTGCGCTGGCGCTGCAACAGACCTTCGCTTTCCAGGCGCTTGAGCAGGGGGGTGAGCGAGCCTGGGTCGGTCAGCATGCGCGCGCTGATTTCGCTGACGGTGATCCCTTCGTTCTCCCACAGCACCAGCATGGCCAGATACTGCGGATAGGTCAGCCCCAGCGCTTGCAGCAGCGGCTTGTAGGTCTTGGTCATCAGCAGCGAGGTGGAATAGAGGGCGAAGCACAGCTGGTTGTCCAGCATCAGCTCGGCACAGGGCTGTACTTGAGTGGTCATGACGGTTGCCTTTGCGGTTGCGATGGGCATAAAGCTAGCGCGCTAATGATCATCGCGCCAGAGGATGGTGCGGGCAGTGCCCGCACCGAAGCCCGATCAGCCGCAGGAAACGCGGGTGATCACGCGCTGATCGTCGACGTTGAGGTTCAGGCGCTGGCCATTGTATTCCAAGGTCACCACGCTGCCTGGGGTCAGCACGCGGGCGGTGCTGGCACCGGCCTGCTGACGGGCCTGTTCAAGCAGCTCGGGCGTGGCCACTTTGCCTTGCAGATGCTCCACGGCCGCGGATGTGCAGCCCTGGCTGGGGTCGACGGGCTTCGCCGCCGGTTCGGATTTCTCGGCTGTGCTGCTGCAGCCGGCGGCCAGCAGGGCGGTGGCGAGAATCAGGCTGAAACGTGTCTTGAGGTTCAACGCTATGGGCTCCTTGTCCATGATCTTTTGCATTATTGCGCGCCTTCGAGGCGGGCCAGGCGTTCTTCCAGGGCAGCGATACGCGCCTCCAGTTCGACCAGACGATCTTCGCTAGGTGCCGAGGCGTCGCCACGGCTGGCTGGGCGGCTGAGCAGCAGACTTTCCAGATCGGCGGGCTCGCCCAGCAGGTGCATGTAGCGATCCTCGCGCTGCCCGCTCTGGCGCGGTAGCAACACGGCCAACCCACGAGCGATGAGACGTTCCAGCTGATGCTGGACCTCGTCCACATCGTCGAAGTCGTGCATGCGGTTGCTGCGCGTGAGCAGTTCGTTGAGGGTCTGCGGGCCGCGCAGCATCAACAGGCCCAGTAGCACCGTCTGCGGCTTGACCAGTTCCAGCTGCTTGTCGCAGCGCTGTTCCCAGCGGTCGGCGCGACTGCCCATGACCAGGTGCACCAGCTTGCGCCCCTCGAGGCTGCGCAGGTAACGGCCGACCTCACCGGTTTCCAGCTGCATCAGCGGTTCGCGGCTGGTCTTCTGATTGCAGGCCAGTTGCACGGCATTGAGCGTCAGCGGGTAAGTTTCCGGCGTGGTCAGCTGCTTCTCGATCAGGCAGCCGAGGATACGTACCTCGACGGCATGCAGCGGCGTTTCACCAACCAGCGGGGAGGGGGCGAGAGACATGGATCGATCCTGGCAGAAAGAACCTGCCTAGGGTAACGGCATCCGCGCTCAGCCGACAGGCTTCAATGTGTGTTCGAGCATGTCCAGACTGGCCGCCAGTACCTGCTGGCGAGATTCCTGGCTGGCCATCATGCGCGCCAGCAGCAGGCTGCCCAGGCATTGCGCGAGAACGGTCCAGGCCAGTTGTGCATCGCCGATGATCTCGGCCCAGGTTTCCTGCAGCTGCAGGATCTGTTGCTCGGTGCGCTGCCGCACGCTTTCGTCGGCGCGGGCGATTTCCGCACCCAGGGTAGGCAATACGCAGCCTTTGTCGGGCTGCTCGACATGCGCCAGGCTGAGATAGGCCGTCAGGCAGCGTTGCAGCCTGTCGCGTCCGGCTTCGCCCGGCGCGCCGCCGAGCCGCGCCAGGCTGTTGCGCAGTTCGCGCTCGACCAGCTCGGCGAACAGGGCGTCCTTGCTCGGAAAATGGCTGTAGAAGGCTGCGCCGGTCAGGCCGATGGTCTTCATCAGGGCATCCACACCGGTCACGGCAAAACCTTGCTGCTTGGCAATGGCGCCGCTGCTGGCCAGCAGGCGCTCGCGGGTTTCGGCCTTGTGTTCGGCGGAATAACGCATGAATGGCTCCGTGAAGAGGGTGGCTTGACCTGCTCGGAAGCGTAGCATAACGTTCGTTAAACTAACGATCGTTAGTTAATGGAGAAAGCCATGAGCGAGAACAAGAAGGTCGCCTTGATCATCGGCGCTGGCGACGCCACCGGTGGCGCCATTGCCCGGCGTTTTGCCCGCGAAGGCTATGTGGCCTGCGTTACCCGCCGCAGCCTGGACAAGCTGCAGCCGCTGCTGGAGGACATCCGCAGCGCAGGCGGCGAGGCCCATGGTTTTGCCTCCGATGCGCGGCGCGAGGAGCAGGTGGCCGAGCTGGTCGAAAGCATCGAGCGTGACATCGGCCCCATCGAGGTGATGGTATTCAACATCGGCGCCAACGTGCCGTGCAGCATTCTCGAAGAAACCGCGCGCAAGTATTTCAAGATCTGGGAAATGGCCTGCTTCGCCGGCTTTCTCACCAGCCAGGCGGTGGCCAAGCGTATGGTCACGCGCGGACGCGGCACCATCCTGTTCACCGGTGCCACGGCCGGGCTGCGTGGCGCCGCTGGATTCGCCGCCTTTGCCGGCGCCAAGCACGGCATCCGCGCACTGGCGCAGAGCATGGCGCGCGAGCTGGGACCGCTGAATATCCATGTCGCCCATGTGGTGGTGGACGGCGCCATCGATACCGCCTTCATCCGCGACAGCTTTCCCGAGCTGTACGCCAGGAAGGATCAGGATGGCATTCTCGATCCCGAGCATATCGCCGACAGTTACTGGTTCCTGCACGCTCAGCCGCGCGACGCCTGGACCTTCGAGCTGGATCTGCGTCCCTGGATCGAGCGCTGGTAACCTGCGCTGAACCCATATCCACAATAACGAGCGAGTGAAAACCATGAGCAAGACGGTGGAGTTCTTCTTCGACCTGGGCAGCCCGGCCTCCTACCTGGCCCATACCCAGTTGCCAGCGCTTTGCCGCGACAGTGGCGCCACGCTGGTCTATCGACCGATGCTGCTGGGCGCGGTGTTCCAGGCCACCGGCAACGCCTCGCCGGCGATGATTCCGGCCAAGGGGCGCTACATGCTGCGGGACCTGGCACGCTTCGCCGAGCGCTACGGCGTACCGATGCGCTTCAACCCGCATTTCCCCATCAATACCCTGACGCTGATGCGCCTGCTGGTGGCAGTGCAACTGCATCAGCCGGAGCACTTCGACGATGCCTTGCAGGCGCTGTTCCAGGCGATCTGGGTCGATGGGGTGAACATGGGCGATCCGGCCAAGGTGACCGAAGTGCTGACGGCGGCCGGCTTCGACGCCCAGGCGTTGCAGGCGCAGATCGCTGAACAGCAGGTCAAGGACGCGCTCAAGGCGAGCACCGAAGAGGCGGTCAAGCGCGGCGTATTCGGCGCACCGACCTGTTTCGTCGATGGCGAGATGTTCTTCGGCCAGGATCGCCTGGAGTTCGTTCGCGAAGCACTGCGCGACTGATGCCTGGCACAATGGCGGGGTTCTTTTTTCGTCATTCGAGCCACCGATGAACCCCGAAGCGCTGAAACTATTGGTGACCCGCCGCATGCCCTACGGCAAGTACAAGGACCGGCTGATCGCCGACCTGCCGGGCCATTACCTCAACTGGTTCGCCCGCACGGGCTTTCCCAAGGGCGAATTGGGCCAGCTGCTCGCGCTGATGCAGGAGATCGACCACAACGGCCTCAAGCCGCTGCTCGATCCGTTGCGCGACCGTTCGTAGCCTGGATGAAAATCCGCGGGAGACTTCGAACTCTCCCGGATGCCCGTAGGGTGCGCCGCTTGCATCGCCCCTGCACATTGCAGAAGGACCCACTGCAAGCCATCGGTGCGCGCGGCGCACCCTACGTCTGGGCTGTGTCCTCAATGCCAATTGCGGCCGTGATCCAGCTTCTGATCCACCAGCCATTTGCCATGGGCGATGGACGCGTGCTGGGCCTTGTGCAGGTCATCCATGAAGGCGTAATCCACCGGCAGGGTCTGGCGTTTGCTGGTGTTGCCGTCGGGGTCGGTGATCTGGCATCCGCCGGCCCAGGGCGTGGGCAGGCCGGGATGCTCCATGACACTGGCGCGGATGACGTGATCGCGGTGGGTGCAGGTAAGCGCGCTCATGAGGCCACCTCGTGGATCAAGGCGCCGCCCTCGGCGTCGACGCTACACCGAGGTTCCAGCCGGGAGCCGGTAGCGGCGCCGCGTGGATGAGTGGTGCGTCTGTTCCCCTACCTTAGTCCAGATGTCGCGGCCGCGAGCGTTGCCCGACAAACGCGGAGGGCCGGCAACGGCCGGCCCTGCGTCTGCTGCTGACGAGCCTCTACTCGGCAGCCTCACTCACCTTGTTCAGGTTTCTCGGCTTCGGCGCAAAGCGCGCCGCCAGGCGCATCGAGACGGTCACCAGGCGCTGATACAGCGCCGGCATGCTGCGCTGCATCCAGTCCAGGGCATGGGCATCGGCACCGATCAGAATGCGCCGTTTGTTGGCCAGCACTCCGTTTACGATGACCTTGGCCGCCTGTTCCGGCGTGGTGCGCAGCAACTGGTCGTTGAACTGCTGGCGCGCCTGTTCCGCCTCCTGCCCGGTGACCTTGGCCAGGCTGTCGTTCATCCGCGCGGTCTTGGCGATGTTGGTCTTGATGCCGCCCGGATGCACGCAGCTGGCGGAAACCCCGCAGTCGACCATGTCCAACTCCTGGCGCAGCGATTCGGTAAAACCGCGCACGGCGAACTTGCTGGCGTTGTAGGCGCTCATGCCCGGCTGGGAGAACAGGCCGAACACGCTGGAGACGTTGATCACGTGACCCTGGCCGGCCGCCTTGAGGTAGGGCAGGAAGGCCTTGGTGCCGTTGACCACGCCCCAGAAGTTGATGTTCATGATCCACTCGTAGTCGGCATGGTCGTTGCCCTCCACGGTGCCGCCCTGAGCCACGCCGGCATTGTTGAAGATGGCGTTGACCCGGCCGAACTCGCTGACGATCTGCTCGGCCCAGGCCTCGACCGCAGCGCGGTCGGCGACGTCGACGCGTTGTCCGCTGACGGTGACCCCGAGCTTGCGGGCCTGCTCGACGGTTTCCTGGAGGCCCTCGACATTGACGTCGGACAGCGCCAGGTGGCAGCCCTGGCGCGCCAGGAGATAGGCGAGGGCGCGGCCGATACCGGAGCCGGCGCCGGTGATGGCGGCTACCTTGTTCTCGAAGGATTTCATGCGCTGACCTCCTGCGCGGCGAGGGTGATGGCATTGCTCTGCGCCGGATGCGCGGCGTGCTTGCGGCTGAAGTGGTAGGCATGCGGATCGAAGTTGCGCGTCAGCATGCGAAAGCGCCAGGTGAAGCCCGGCCACACCGTGCAGTTGCGCCCGCTGACCGGGTGCAGATACCAGCTCATGCAGCCGCCGGCGTTCCATACGGTGCTGCCGAGGGTGCCCTGGATCTTGCGGTTGAAGGCGTTTTGCGCCTCGCGCTTGGGCTCCAGGCTCTGCAGACGGCCCTCTTCGAGCTGCCTGAGGGCGCCGAGCACATAGGTGATCTGCGACTCGATCATGTAGACCATGGAGTTGTGGCCCAGGCCGGTGTTCGGTCCCATGAGGAAGAACAGGTTGGGGAAGCCCGCGGTCATGGTGCCCTTGTAGGCTTCCGGGCCTTCGGGCCAGGTGTCGAGCAGATCGACGCCGCCACGGCCGAACACCGTGCCGCGCGGCAGCGGGTCGCTGGGGGTGAAGCCGGTGCCGAAGATGATGGCATCCACCTCGCGCTCCTGGCCGTCGGCGGTGCGCACGGCGCCCGGCAGGATTTCGGCGATACCGTCGGTGATCACCTCGACGTTGGCCTGGGTCAGCGCCGGGTAGTAGTCATTGGAGATCAGCACCCGCTTGCAGCCCATGGTGTAGTCCGGGGTGACCTTGGCGCGCAGCACCGGGTCCTTGATCTGCTTCTTGATGTACAGCTTGGCGATGCCCTGGGCCATGCGCAGCAGGCGCGGGGCGAAGGCGAAGGCGATCACCCGGCTTTCGAGGATGCCGTACAGGGCGCCGCGCCAGAGCTTCTGCACCAGCGGAAAGCGCTTGAAGCGCTGGCGTTCGCCATCGCCAATGGCGCGATCGGGCTTGGGCATGATCCACGGCGCAGTGCGCTGGTAGAGATCGAGCCGCGCCACCTGCTTCTGAATCTGCGGCACGAACTGGATGGCCGAGGCGCCGGTGCCGATCACCGCCACGCGTTTGCCGCTCAGGTCATAGTCGTGATTCCACTGCTGCGAGTGGAACACCTCGCCAGTGAAGGTCTCCAGGCCCTTGAGCCTGGGGATCGAGGGTGTGGACAGGGCGCCCATGCCGGAGACCACGAACTGCGCGCTGTACTGGTTGCCGGCACGGTCCTGCAGGTGCCACAGCTCGGCGTGCTCGTCCCAGCGGATCTGTACCACTTCGGTGCCCAGTAGGGTCTTGTCCTGCAACCGGTACTTCGCCCAGCAGCCTTCCAGGTAGGCCTTGATTTCCGGCTGCCTGGCGAACATCCGCGTCCAGTTCGGGTTGGGCTCGAAGGAAAAGGAGTACAGGTGCGATTGCACGTCGCAGCCGCAACCCGGGTAGTTGTTTACCCGCCAGGTGCCGCCGACACCGGCTTCCTTTTCGAACAGCAGGAAGTCCTGCTCGCCCTGCTGCTTGAGACGGATGGCCATGCCGAGGCCGGAGAAGCCGCTGCCGAGGATGGCGATCTTGCAATGGCGGGCAGCGGTAGGGGGTGACACGGGCGCATTCATGGCCGGACTCCTGCTTGTCGTTCTTGTTGGTGTCTACATCTGTATACCAAGGTAGACATGTGTATACTATGCGGCAAGCCATAGAATCGACAAACCAACTTTAGGTAGGGGTAAGGATGCACAACGACGATGCGCAGGTACGCGACAGGGCCAGCGAAGCGCCTGGCAAGCGCCTGCTGATGGAGGCGGCGTTACGTCTCACCTCGACCAGCCGCAGCCTCAGCAGCCTGGGCCTGCGCGAGCTGGCGCGCGAGGCGGGGCTCAACCCCAACACCTTCTACCGTCACTTTCGCGATGTCGACGACTTGGGCCTGACCGTGATCGGCGAGATCACCCGGCTGCTGCGTCAACCGCTGCGCGATCTGCGCCGCGAGGCCGCGCAGCGCGCGGTCAAGGATGACGGGCCGCTGCTGCCCAAACTGCTGGGTATCGACCTCGGGCGCGGGCGGCGGGTGTGCCACGAGACGGTGCAGCTGTTCTTCGACTTCGTCGCCGAGCATCCGGAGGCGTTCATCATCGGGGTGCGCGAGCTGCATGGCGCGTCGCCCGTGTTGCGCGAGGCCCTGCGCCAGGTGATGGACGACTTCGCCGACGACATGGCCGAGGACATCATCGAGTTCAAGCTGCTGCCGGATATCGTCAGCGCGGCGGCGGTGCGCCAGGTTTCTGGGCTGATCAGTCGCAGCCTGTTCGAGCAGTCGCTGGACTACATCGGCCAGCCGCAGCGGCGCGAGGCGATCTGTGCGCTGGCCGAGGAGCAAATCGTCATGCTGTTCACCGGCGCCAGCATGTTGCAGAGCATGGGGCAGCTGCGTCTGGGCTGACGCAGGATGCGCTGCTCATCCGCGGCGGTACGGTGAAGGGGGGGCGCAGGGCGCCCTCGACCTGGGCTGCGGGGCCATGAAAAAGGGCGGCCAAGGCCGCCCGAAGGGACATCAGTTGCTGAAGCCGAGGCGCTCGCGCCAGCGATTCTCCAGCTTCTCGGTATCGTGATCCTTGGGGTGGAAGCCGGGGCGGTAGTAGTCCAGGTAGGGGCCGATCAGCTTGGTGAAGAAGCCGTTGCGCGGGCCGAACAGTTTCTTCAAACCGAAGCCCCAGCTGCGCCAGTTGAACAGCTGACCGTCCTTGCGCAGCAAGTGAATCTGGAACCAGCCGATCACGCCGAGGAACATCACGGTGGTCAGCATCATCACCAGCGTACGGGTGAAGTAGCCGCCATAGACCTTCTGGTACACGTCGTAGCACACCGCCTTGTGCTCGTTCTCCTCGATGGCGTGCCACATCCACAGCTGGTACAGCTTCGGATCGTTCATCTGCGTGGTGAGGTCCTCGCGCTTGAGCAGTTGCTCGGCCATGGTCGCGGTGAAGTGCTCCAGCGCGCAGGTGGCGGCCAGGCGCTGTTTCTTGGTGCTGAAGCGGGTCGTCCATTCGAGCAGTACCTTGATGCGCAGCTCCAGGCGCTCCAGGTCGATATTGTGCTCGTTGGCATAGTCGTTATAGGCCGCATGCTCCTTGGAGTGCATGGCCTCCTGGCCGATGAAGGCGCTGATGTCTTTCTTCAGCTGCGGCTCGCTGACCTGGTCGCGCACCGCCCGCACGCTGTCGACGAAGAATTTTTCGCCATAGGGGAACAGCGACGACAGGTTGTTCATGAAGTGGCTCATGAAGGGATCGTCGAAGAACCAGTATTTCGGCGTTTCGGCGAAGCTGAAGTCCATGCGGCGAACCGGAAAGCTGGATTTCGGCTGGGGCAGGGTAGCGCTTGCATTCATCGTTCGAGTCCTCTTCTGGGGAGTCGGTGCTCCCGATTGTTGTGCGGCTCTGGTTGACAACATCGGGGTTGCAGGCGGTTAGCCTCAACGGACCAACTGTGTCATTGAACGATGTAACTATCGGACGTGGCGGCGGCGGGCGCCGCCAACTTAAGGCGGGTGTGTCGGGCAAACGCCAGAGGCGAAACGGCGGGTATGGCCCGCCATCTCGACAGAAGGAGGGGTCAGGGAGCGTTGCGCCGCAGCTCTGCCACTTCGCGGCGCAGCGCGCGCAGTTCGTCGAGGATCGCCTGCTCGCGGGCTGCAGCCGCCAGCTCCTCGGTGCTGGGCTCGTGGGTGCTCTGCATGGCGTTGACGATCACGGCGATGAACAGGTTGAGCATCATGAAGGTGGCGATGAGGATGTAGGGCACGAAGAACATCCAGGCCAGCGGGTGCTGCTCCATCACCGGGCGGACGATGCCCATCGACCAGCTTTCCAGGGTCATCACCTGGAACAGGGTGTAGAGGCTGGCGCCGATGCTGCCGAACCATTCGGGGAAGCTCTGGCCGAACAGCTGGGTGGCCATCACTGCGGCCACATAGAACACCAGCCCCATCAGCATGACGATGCTGCCCATGCCCGGCAGCGAGGCGAGCAGCGCCTGCACCACCTTGCGCATGCTCGGGTTGATCGACACCAGGCGCAGCACCCGCAGTACGCGCAGGGCGCGCAGTACGGCGAAGGGACCGCTGGCCGGTACCAGGGCGATGCCCACCACCAGGCAGTCGAACACCGCCCAGGGATCGCGCAGCAGACCGATGCCGCGCGCGGTGAAGCGCAGCGCCAGCTCGATGACGAAGCAGGCGAGGATCAGGCTGTCGAGGATCAGCAGCGGCCGGCCCCAGTCGGCCATGATCGATGGCGAGGTCTGCATGCCGAGAATGGCCGCGTTGACGACGATCAGCAGGGTGACCAGGCGCTGTACGGCGGTGCCGTCCATCAGCTGTCCCAGGCGCTGGCGCCAGTCGGAGGGGGATTGGTTCAATTCGAGTTCGTGCATGGCGGTATCGGTGGGAATCGAGTCGTTGGCCGGGGAAATCCGCTGCAGCGGCCCGTCTGGCCTGCGGGGCGCGGGGCCGTCAGCGGCCTGTGTCTAGCGGTCGTCGAGGGCGAAGGCGGTCAGGGTGAAGGTGGGAATCCCCGCGTCCTGCAGCTTCTGCGAGCCGCCCAGCTCCGGCAGGTCGATGATCGCGGCGGCCTCGAATACGCTGGCGCGCATGCGCCGTACCAGGTTGGCCGCGGCGATCAGGGTGCCGCCGGTAGCGATCAGATCATCGAAGATCAGTACCGAGTCGCCCTCGCACAGGCTGTCGCTGTGCACTTCGAGAAAGGCTTCGCCGTATTCGGTCTGGTAGCTCTCGCTGAGAACATCCGCCGGCAGCTTGCCCTGCTTGCGGAAGAGGATCAGCGGCTTGTTCAGTTCGTAGGCGATGATCGAGCCGATCAGGAAACCGCGCGCGTCCATTGCGCCGATATGGCTGAACTCGGCCTCCACGTAACGCTGGATGAAACTGTCGGCGACCATGCGCAGCGCACGCGGTGATTGGAACAGCGGGGTGATGTCGCGGAAGACCACGCCCGGTTTGGGGAAGTCCGGTACCGGGCGGATCAGGGTCTTGATGCTGAATTCGTCGAAAATCATCGCGGGTTCCTGAAATGCGCTGAGCCCGCGGCTGGCGATCGGGCTCAGATCTCGAGGTTGCCGCCGGCCAGGGCACACAGCTCGATGGGGTCGAGAATGTGCACTTCCTTGCCTTCGGCTTCGAGCAGCTTGTTCTGTTGGAAGCGGGTAAATACGCGAGACACCGTCTCCACCGCAAGGCCCAAATAGTTACCAATTTCGTTGCGCGACATGGCCAGGCGGAACTGGTTGGCGGAGAAACCGCGGGCGCGGAAGCGCGCGGACAGGTTGACCAGGAAGGTGGCGATGCGCTCGTCGGCGGTCTTCTTCGACAGCAACAGCATCATCTGCTGATCATCGCGGATCTCGCGGCTCATGATGCGCATCAGCTGGCGGCGCAGCTGCGGTAGCTGCAGGGCCAGGTCGTCGAGGCGCTCGAAGGGAATCTCGCAGACCGATGTGGTTTCCAGGGCCTGGGCCGAGACCGGGTAGCGCTCGCCGTCGACCCCGGACAGGCCGACCAGTTCGCTGGGCAGGTGGAAGCCGGTGATCTGCTCCTCGCCGCCATCGCTGAGGCTGAAGGTCTTCAGCGCACCGGAACGCACGGCGAACACGGAACCGAAGGCATCGCCCTGGCGGAACAGGAACTCGCCCTTCTTCAGCGGGCGGCCGCGCTTGACGATTTCGTCCAGCGCGTCCATGTCCTCCATGTTCAGCGAAATGGGCAGGCATAGGGCAGACAGGCTGCAGTCCTTGCAATGGGCTTGATGCTGCGCACGCATTTTGATGCTCTCGGACATCGTTGGGCTTCCCGGTTAAACACGCAATGCTCGTAAGGTTAACCCAGGGGGCGGGTAGGGGCCAGTCGTATAAAAGCCTGACCGAATACTCAAGTCGGACCGGCGCCGGCCGATCAAGAGGAGAGCCATAGTCCAAAGCAGGGAGCTAAGCGATGCGTATCGACTCAGGCGGGCCACTGGGCAATCTCGTCCAGGCCATGCAGCGACAAAACACCGCAGCCGAGCGCAGCCCGGAGGAAGTCCGCGAGGGATTGCGGGTGAGCCTTTCCGAACTGGGCAAGAGCATGGCGGAGAAGGCCGAGCGCAACCGCGACATCGACGACAGCGACCTGCCCAAGGCGATCAAGGATCTGCTCAAGATGATCCGCGAACTCAGGGCCCAGATCGCCGAGAAGCAGGCGCAGATCGACGCGGTGATGCGCGACCAGAGTCTCGACCCGGAAGCCAGGCGCCTGCAGCTGGAGTCGCTGCAGACCGAGCTGGCCTCGCTCAACGGCGCCCTGGCCTCGGCCAATGCCAATCTGGTCAAGCTGATGCGCGAGAACGGCCTCAGCCCGGAGCAGATGCAGACGGCGGCCTCGCTGGCGATGTCCTGAAGACGCCCGTAGGCATCGGCTGCTGGTTCAGATCACCCGTGAAAAGCGCTGGCGTACCTGGTCGTTCAGATAACGGTCGAACAGCATGCACAGCGAACGCACCAGCAGCCGTCCGGCCGGGCGCACCTCGATACCCTGCGCAGTCAGTTCGATCAGGCCGTCGCGATGCAGCTGCTCCAGCTGCGGCCAGAGACTGGCGAAGTACTCGTGAAAGTTCACGCCGTGGGCCTGCTCGATATCGCTGAAGCGCAGTTCGAAATGGCAGATCAGTTGCTGGATCACCGCCCGGCGCAGGCGATCGTCGGCGTTGCAGTGCAGGCCGCGGCGCGTTGCCAGCTGGCCGTTGCCCAGGGTCTGCTGATAGCTGGTGATGTCGCTGTCGTTCTGGCTGTACAGGTCGCCGATCTGGCTGATGGCCGACACCCCCAGGCCGATCAGGTCGCAGTGGCCATGGGTGGTGTAACCCTGGAAATTGCGCTGCAGGGTACCTTCCTCCTGAGCCACGGCCAGCTCGTCGTCGGGCAGGGCGAAGTGGTCCATGCCGATGTAGCGGTAGCCGGCGCGGGTCAGCTGTTCGATGCTGGCTTGCAGCATGACCAGCTTGTCGCCCGGGCTGGGCAGGTCATCGTTGTTGATGCGCCGCTGCGGCATGAAGCGCTCCGGCAGGTGCGCGTAGTTGAACAGCGACAGGCGGTCCGGCTGCAGGGCGATCACTTCGGCCACGGTCCGCGCGAAGCGTTCCGGCGTCTGCTTGGGCAGGCCGTAGATCAGGTCGATGTTCACCGAGCGGAACTGCAGTGTGCGCGCCGCCTCGACGATGGCGCGGGTTTCTTCCAGGGTCTGCAGGCGATTGACCGCGCGTTGCACTTCGGGGTCGAGGTCCTGTACGCCGAGGCTGACGCGGTTGAAACCCAGCTCGCGCAGCAGGCCCATGGTCGACCAGTCGGCCTCGCGTGGGTCGATCTCGATGCTGTAGTCGCCGGAATCGTCATCCAGCAGATTGAAATGCTGGCGCAGGTGCAGCATCAGCCGGCGCAGCTCGTCGTGGCTGAGGAAGGTCGGGGTGCCGCCGCCGAAGTGCAGCTGCTCGATCGGCTGGTCCTTGTCGACGTAGCGGCTGACGATCTCGATTTCCCGCTCGAGCTTTTCCAGATAGGGCAGGGCGCGACCGCGATCCTTGGTGATCACCTTGTTGCAGGCGCAGTAGTAGCAGATGTGCGCGCAGAACGGCACGTGCAGGTACAGCGACAACGGGCGCCGGGCCTTGCGGCTGTCACGCAGGGCGTGCAGCAGGTCGAACGGGCCGATGTCGTCGTGAAACTGTACGGCGGTCGGGTAGGAGGTGTAGCGCGGGCCGGCGAGATCGTAACGGCGGATCAGGTCGGCATCCCACTGGATGGCATCGAGCATGGGAAAGAATCCTGGACAGGCTTTGCGGCCAGTCTAGGGATGCAGGGGACAAGGGGCCTTGACCTGAATCAAGGGCGCGTGGGGCGCCGATGTCTTGTCGCTGTGTAGCCCGGCTGCAATCCGGGAGTGTTGGGCGCCTTGCTCCCGGAATACATCCGGGCCAGGTGTCAGTGCCCCATCAGCCAGTGCTGATGCGGGCCGGGCAGGGTCCAGATGCCGAACAGGATTACCAGCAGGCCGCCTGCCATGCGCACGCCGCGTTTGCGCAGCAGGGCGGTGAGGCGCTCGGCAGCCAGCCCGGTGGCCAGCAACACCGGCCAGGTGCCCAGGCCGAAGGCCAGCATCAGCAGGGCGCTATCCACCGCGTTGCCCTGGCTGGAGGCCCACAGCAGGGTGCTGTAGACCAGCCCGCACGGCAGCCAGCCCCATAGCCCGCCCAGCACCAGGGCGCGTGGCAGGCTGGTGACCGGCATAAAGCGTCGGGTCAGCGGTTGAATGTGGCACCACAGGCCGCGGCCGAGCGCCTCGATACGGGTCAGGCCACTCCACCAGCCGGCCAGGTACAGACCCATGGCGATCAGCAGCAGCGCTGCCAGGGTGCGCATGATCACCTCGGCCTTGCTGCCGGCAACGGCCCAACCGGCCAATCCCAGAAGCAGGCCAGCCAGGCTGTAACTGAGAATGCGCCCGAGGTTGTAGGCCAGCAGCAGCTGCAGGCGCCTGCCGCGCTGTTCGGGCGGGATGGCCAGGGTCAGCGCGCCCATCAGGCCGCCGCACATGCCCAGGCAGTGGCCGCCGCCGAGCAGGCCGAGAATCAGTGCCGACACCAGCAAGGGCGTCAGTTCAAGCATCGGGTTTGTCCTGCTTGCTCGGCTCTTCGGCCTGTTCGACCCCCGCCTTGTGCAGCGGGTCTTCGTCGTCGAACAGAATGCTGTGCGCCGGGCCGTCGAGGTCATCGTACTGGCCGCTGTCCACCGCCCAGAAGAACAGCCAGATGGCGAAGCCGACCAGGGCGATGGCGACGGGAATCAGGATGTAGAGGGCGGACATGCTGTCTCCATGGTGGGCACCTAGGTATTCGGGGTGCGGCTCAGGCGCAGCGCGTTGAGTACCACCAGCAGCGAGCTGAGCGACATGCCCACGGCGGCCCAGATCGGCGTGATCCAGCCCAGCGCGGCGAAGGGCAGCACCAGGCCATTGTACAGAGTCGCCCAGGACAGGTTCTCGATGATGATGCGCCGCGTGCGCCGGGCAAGCTTCAGCCCTTCCACCAGGCTGCTCAGGCGGTTGGACAGCAGCACCGCATCGGCGCTGGTTTTGGCCAGGTCGGACGCCGAACCCATGGCCACGCTGATGTCGGCGGCGGCCAGCACCGGCACGTCGTTGACCCCGTCGCCCAGCATCAGCACGCGGCGACCCTCGCCGTGCAACTGCTTGAGCACCGCCAGCTTGGCATCCGGGGTCAGGCCGCCGCGCGCGTCCGCGATACCGAGCTGGCGCGCCACTTCGCCGACCATCGGCGAGCTGTCGCCGGACAGCAGGTGGATGTGCCAGCCCCGGGCGCGCGCCGCGGCGATCAGCTGCGCGGCGTCGTCGCGCAGGCGGTCGTCAAGGACGAACCAGGCCAGCGGTCCTTGCTCGTCGCCCAGCAGCAGCCATTGGCCGTGCTCGCCGGCAATCGACGGCACGGCTTGGCCGCTCAGGGCGCAGACGAAAGTCGCCTCGCCGATACGCAGCAGGCGGCCTTCGACGCGGCCCTGCAGGCCCTGGCCGGGATGGCTGTCGACGGATTCCGCGGCATGCGGCGCCTGGCTGAACGCGCGCGCGATGGGATGCTCGGAGCGATTCTCCAGCGCTGCGGCGAGCGCCAGGCAGGCGCCTTCATCGAGTTCGCGCAACGGGTGGATGGCCTTGAGCGTCAGGCGCCCTTCGGTGAGGGTGCCGGTCTTGTCCAGCACCAGGGTGTCGATCTGGTTGAGGCCTTCGAGCACATGACCGCGCGTCAGCAGCATGCCCAGCTTGTGCAGGCTGCCGGTGGCGGTGGTCAGTGCCGTGGGCGTGGCCAGGGCAAGGGCGCAGGGGCAGGTGGCCACCAGCAACGCCAGCACCACCCAGAAGGCGCGGCCGGAATCAATCTGCCACCAGGCCAGGCCCACCACCGCCGCGGCGATCAGGATGAACAGCAGGAACCATTGCGCGACCCGGTCGGCGATCTCGGCCAGGCGCGGCTTTTCGCTTTGCGCACGCTCCAGCAGGCGGACAATGGCGGACAGACGGGTGGCGTCGCCCAGCGCCTGCACCTGTATGGTCAGCGGGCCTTCGACATTCAGCGTGCCGGCGGTGACGCCGTCGCCGATGCCGCGCGGCTGCGGCAGATATTCGCCGGTCAGCAGCGATTCGTCGACGCTGGACTGGCCGGCCAGCACCTGACCGTCGGCCGGGATCAGCGAGCCGGGCTGCACCAGCACCTGCTCGCCGATGCGCAGTTCGCTGAGCAGGATGCGCTGGCTCTGGCCGGAGGCGTCCAGGCGCAGGCATGACGCCGGCAGCAGCTGGACCAGTTGCGCCGTGGCCGCCGCCGTGCGTTCGCGGGCGCGGCGCTCCAGATAGCGACCGGCGAGCAGGAACAGGGCGAACATGCCCACGGCGTCGAAATACAGCTCGCCCTGACCGGTGATGGTCGACCAGATGCCGGCCACGTAGGCGCCGCCGATGGCCAGCGAAACGGACACGTCCATGGTCAGGTGGCGGGTGCGCAGGTCACGCAGGGCGCCGCGGAAGAACTGGCCGCAGCAATAGAAGACGATGGGGGTGGTGAGGAACAGGCTGGTCCAGCGCAGGATCTTGTCCAGCTCCGGTGACAGGTCGACGTTGAATTCCGGCCAGGTGGCCATGGTCGCCATCATCACCTGCATCCACAGCAGGCCGGCCACACCCAGTTCGCGCATGCGCCGGCGGTTCTCCGCGGCCAGGCGTTCGGCCGCTTCGTCGGGCTGCCAGGGGTGGGCGGCGTAGCCGATGCGGCGCAATTCGGCGAGCAGCTTGCTCAGGGGGATCTGGCTGTCCTGCCAGCGCACCTGCAGGCGGTGATTGGACAGGTTCAGATGCGCCTCGGCCACGCCGGGCACGCCGCGCAGGTGTTTCTCGATCAGCCAGCCGCAGGCGGCGCAACTGATGCCTTCGATGAGCAGCTGGGTTTCGCTGAGCTCGCCGTCCTGCTGGACGAAGGGCTGCTGCACCTCGCTGCGGTCGTACAGCGCCAGCTCGTCCGGCAGGGCCTGAGGCAGGGCCTGGGGGTTGGCGGCGTTCTCGCTGCGGTGCTTGTAGTAGTGTTCCAGGCCGCCGGCGACTATGGCCTCGGCCACCGCCTGGCAACCGGGGCAGCACATCTCGCGGGTCGCGCCGAGTACCTCGGCGTGGAAGCTGCTGCCGGCAGGCACCGGCAGGCCACAGTGGTAGCAGGGAGTGGGGGTGGGCATCGGCAGGATCAGTAGGAGGGGTTGTCGCCCAGCTCGATGGTCTGGCCGTCGGCGATGGTCTCTTCCTCGAACAGGCGCCACTGCTGGCTGCCTTCCTCGCCGAGCAGTTCGACGAAGCGCCGGCCGGTGACCATGTCGACCATCTGCCCGCGGTACATGCCGTCGGCGCTCGGCTGCAGGATGATGCGGCGGTCGCGCTCGGGCTGGGTCGGCGAGATCAGGTTGAGTACCAGCTGCTGCGGGCGGCTGTTGCCTTCCAGCTGCAGCTCGACGGTGCCGGTGGCTTCATCCAGCACCATCTGGCCGTGCAGCTGCAGGCGTTCGGCCAGTTTTTCCCGCTCCAGCGACTGGTTGATGCCCTTGCCGACATCGTAGTAGTCGTCGGAGATCAGGCCCGGCGGGTTCTTGGTGGCGATGGTGAGCAGGGTCAGGCCCTGCACCACGGAGTAGCCCAGCAGGAACAGGATGAACCAGGGCCAGAACTGCTTGTACCAGGGTTTGACTGGCGATGGTGCTTGTTCGGTCATGCTTTTACCGTTGTCAGCGGACGCTTGGGCCGATGAAACGGCTGTCGGCGTCGTTCTTGATACTGGGGTCGTCCACGGATTGTACGTGGAAGACGATGTTGTTGGCGCTGGAGGGCAGCTTCTCCGGGGAGATCGACAGCTCGACCGGGAAGGAGTAGACCTCGCCAGCCAGGGCGCGAACCTCGCGCTTGCCTTCATAGACCAAGCCGTCCAGGCCGTCGGCGGTGATCACGTAGGTCATGTCGCGCTGCGCCTTGTTCATGATCTTCAGGGTGTAGACGTTCTCGATATGGCCGCGCTCGTTCTCGCGGAACAGCACGCGGTCCTTGAGCACGTCCAGCTCCACCAGCGGACGATGGGCCACGGCCCAGGCGAACAGGCCGATCATGGCCACCAGCGCGACGGCGTAGCCTATCAGGCGCGGACGCATCAGGTGGGTCTTCTGTCCGGAAAGATTGTGTTCGGTTGTGTAGCTGATCAGCCCCTTGGGGTAGTTCATCTTGTCCATGATGCTGTCGCAGGCATCGATGCAGGCGGCGCAGCCGATGCACTCGATCTGCAGGCCGTCGCGGATGTCGATGCCGGTGGGGCAGACGTGCACGCACATCTTGCAGTCGATGCAGTCGCCCAGGCCCTGCGCCTTGTAGTCGGCGTCCTTCTTGCGCGGGCCGCGCTTCTCGCCGCGGCGCGGATCGTAGGAGACGATCAGGGTGTCCTGGTCGAACATCACGCTCTGGAAGCGCGCATAGGGGCACATGTAGATGCACACCTGTTCGCGCAGGTAGCCGGCGTTGCCGTAGGTGGCCAGGGTGAAGAAGCCGATCCAGAAGTAGGCCCAGCCACTGGCTTCACCGGTGAAGATCTCGATGACCAGCTCGCGTATGGGCGTGAAGTAGCCGACGAAGGTGATCGCCGTCAGCAGCGAGACGCCCACCCAGATACCGTGCTTGGCCGCTTTGCGGCCCAGTTTCGCGCCGCTCATGGGCTGCTTGTCCAGCTTCATGCGCTGGTTGCGGTCGCCTTCGGTGACTTTCTCGGCCCACATGAACACCCAGGTGAACACGCTTTGCGGGCAGGTGTAGCCGCACCAGACGCGGCCGGCGAACACGGTGATGAAGAACAGGCCGAAGGCGCAGATGATCAGCAGCCAGGACAGCAGCATGAAATCCTGCGGCCAGTAGGTGGCCCCGAAGATGTGGAATTTGCGTTCCGGCAGGTTCCACCAGACGGCCTGGCGGCCATCCCAGTTCAGCCAGACGGTACCGAAGAACAGCAGGAAGAGGAGGGCGCCCCCCGCGAGTCGAAGGTTGCGAAACAGGCCGGTGAATGCGCGGGTGTAGATCTTCTCGCGACTGGCGTAGAGGTCGACGCTGGCATTCTTGGCAGAAGGAGGGGTGATGTCCTGGACGGGAATCTGTTCGCTCATCAATGCATACCAAAGCGGTTGGTTAGCAGCCCAGGCCGATACGTGCCGGTCAGGGTCGGTTCACGGTAGACATATGGTACGCCTGAAAGACAACGCCCGGGTGCGACCAGCAGTCGCGTCCCGGGCGTTCATTGACCCTTGTCAAAAGAGTCGCGTTATTACTGCTCTTGTGCCTTGTGCGACAGGCTGTACACGTAGGCGGCCAGCAGGTGCACCTTGTCGTTGCCGAGGAATTCTTCCTGGGCCGGCATGTTGCCGTGACGACCGTAGCGGATGCTCTGCTGCAGTTGCGCGTAGCTGCTGCCGTAGATGAACGCTGCCGGGTTGGTCAGGTTCGGGGCGCCCATGGCCGGGGTGCCCTTGCCGTCGGCGCCGTGGCAGGCGAAGCAGGTACCGGCGAAGACCTTCTGGCCCGCTTCGATATCGGCTTCCACGCCTTCCGGCAGTTCGCGACCGCCCAGTTCCTTCAGCACATAGGCAGCGACGTTGCGCACGCCGTCTTCGCCGATGGCCGGGCCTTGAGCCGGCATGGCGCCCTGGCGACCCTTGAGGATGGTGGTCTTGATGGTTTCCGGTTCGCCGCCCCAGCGCCATTCGCTGTCGGTCAGGTTGGGGAAGCCGTAGCTGCCCTTGGCGTCGGAGCCGTGGCACACCGAGCAGTTGGAGGCGAACAGGCGGCCGCCCATTTTCAGGGCTTGCGGGTCCTGCGCGACTTCTTCGATCGACATCGCGGCGTACTTGGCGAACAGCGGGCCGTATTGCTCGTCGGCGCGCAGCATCTCCTTCTCCCACTGGTGCACGCCGGTCCAGCCGGCATGACGCACTTCACCACCGGCAACCTGCACGCCAGCCGCGAAGGGGGTCTTGCTCTCGCTGTCGAGGTAGTCGTAACCCGGCAGCAGACCCTTGAAGTTGCCCAGGCCCGGATACAGGGCCAGGTAACCCAGAGCGAACACGATGGTGGCGACGAACAGCATGAACCACCACTTCGGCAGCGGGTTGTCATACTCCTCAATGCCGTCGAAGCTGTGGCCGACGGTTTCCTCGGTGGTTTCCTGGCGCTGGCCCTTGCGGGTGCCGAAGATCAGCCAGGTCAGGGCGAAGATGGTGCCCAGAGACAGAATGGTTACGTACCAACTCCAGAACGTGGTCATTGGTTATTGCTCCTGGAAGAGTCTTGGTCACGCTTGGACTCGGGCTTGGCTTCGGGGTCGTCGGCGAAGGGCAGGTTGGCCGCCTCGTCGAAGCTGGATTTGCGCTTGCTGCTGTAAGCCCAGAGCACCACGCCGATGAAGGCGATGAACACCACCGCCGTGCCGATACCGCGAATAGTCCCGATGTCCATAGCGTCTTACCGTTTGTTCTTGATGGAAGTGCCGAGAACCTGCAGGTACGCGACCAGCGCGTCCATCTCGGTCTTGCCCTTCACGGCGTCGCGAGCACCGGCGATGTCTTCGTCGGTGTAGGGAATGCCGAAGCCGCGCATGACTTCCATCTTCTTCGCGGTGTCGCGACCGTCGAGGGTGTTCTCCACCAGCCAGGGGTAGGCGGGCATCTTCGACTCCGGCACGACGTTGCGCGGGTTGTACAGGTGGGCGCGATGCCACTCGTCCGAGTAGCGGCCGCCGACGCGGGCCAGGTCCGGACCGGTACGCTTGGAGCCCCACAGGAAGGGGTGATCCCAGACGCTTTCGCCGGCGACGGAGTAGTGGCCGTAACGCTCGGTCTCGGCGCGGAACGGACGGATCATCTGCGAGTGGCAGCCGACGCAGCCTTCCTTGATATAGATGTCGCGGCCTTCCAGTTGCAGCGCGGTGTAGGGCTTGAGGCCTTCCACCGGCTCGTTGGTGACGTCCTGGAAGAACAGCGGAACGATCTGGGTCAGGCCGCCGATGCTGACGGCGATCACCATCAGCAGCGCCATCAGGCCGATATTCTTCTCGATGATTTCGTGTTTCATCAGTGAGCTACTCCGGCGGGAATCTGCGCGGCCGCTTCGCATTCAGCCGGCTTGGCGGCACGCACGGTGCGGTAGGTGTTGTAAGCCATCAGCAGCATGCCGGTGACGAAGAAGGCGCCGCCGATCATGCGCACCACGAAGCCGGGGTGGCTGGCTTCCAGCGCTTCGACGAAGGAGTAGGTCAGGGTGCCGTCTTCGTTCACCGCGCGCCACATCAGGCCCTGGGTGATGCCGTTGACCCACATCGAGGCGATGTACAGCACGGTGCCGATGGTGGCGAGCCAGAAGTGCGCGTTGATCAGGCCGATGCTGTGCATCTGCTCGCGGCCGAACACCTTGGGAATCAGGTGATACAGCGAGCCGATGGAGATCATCGCTACCCAGCCGAGCGCACCGGCGTGTACGTGGCCGATGGTCCAGTCGGTGTAGTGGGACAGGGCGTTGACGGTCTTGATGGCCATCATCGGACCTTCGAAGGTCGACATGCCGT
>MTEW01000395.1_pt1 | contig 31389 bp, 29 predicted proteins | sample 1042681 | NCBI WGS metagenome assembly MTEW01 (sample SAMN06185811, study PRJNA358809) | soil metagenome | isolation source: soil biostimulated with citrate as carbon source | place: India | collected 2015-05-23
GGGATTCGAACCCCCGACACCCTTTTGAGGTGTACTCCCTTAGCAGGGGAGCGCCTTCGGCCACTCGGCCACCTCTCCGCAACACGGGGCGCATGATAAACATGTTTTCCCCGTTTGCAAACAAAAATTTGTAGAAAAATTAGTGGCTTGGTTCGTCACCCTTCTCTTTCTGGATGCGCTGGTAGATTTCTTCACGGTGTACGGCAACCTCTTTCGGCGCATTGACACCAATACGCACCTGGTTACCTTTCACGCCCAACACGGTGACAGTCACATCATCACCGACCATCAGGGTCTCTCCGACCCGGCGAGTCAGAATCAGCATTCCTTTCTCCTTACGGATTACATTTCGGGACAACAGTCTGCAAAAAAGAAAATGGTGTCAGCTTCCTGCTAAATCAAGCCGGGAAACCTCACCCAAGTATTGACCAGCCCGCGCAGAAAGAAAGTTCCCGCGAGCTGGGCAAAAAGACGAAAGGCGCGGAACCAGCCGCGCCTTTCGGGTAACAGGTATCACTCGCCCTGTCGGGACGGGGCGTCCAGTTCGAACGCCGTGTGCAGGGCACGCACCGCCAGCTCCAGGTACTTCTCCTCGATGACCACGGAGACCTTGATTTCCGAGGTGGAGATCATCTGGATATTGATGGTCTCCTTGGCCAGCGCTTCGAACATGCGGCTGGCGACACCGGCGTGAGAGCGCATGCCGACACCGACGATGGAGACCTTGGCGATGTTGGTGTCGCCGACCACCTCACGGGCGCCCAGCTCGTCTGCGGTCTTCTGCAGCACGCCCAGGGCGTTGTTGTAGTCGTTGCGGTGCACGGTGAAGGTGAAGTCGGTGGTGTTATCGTGCGAGACGTTCTGCACGATCATGTCCACTTCGATGTTGGCGGCGCTGATCGGGCCGAGAATCTTGAAGGCGATGCCGGGGATATCCGGTACCCCACGGATGGTCAGCTTGGCTTCGTCGCGATTGAAAGCGATGCCGGAAATGATCGGCTGTTCCATGGATTCCTCTTCATCAAGGGTAATGAGGGTGCCCGGCCCCTCCTGGAAGCTGTGCAGGACGCGCAGCGGGACGTTGTACTTGCCGGCGAACTCCACCGAGCGGATCTGCAGCACCTTGGAGCCGAGGCTGGCCATTTCCAGCATTTCCTCGAAGGTGATCTTCTCCAGACGCTGGGCCTTGGGCACCACGCGCGGGTCGGTGGTGTAGACGCCATCGACGTCGGTGTAGATCTGGCACTCGTCGGCCTTCAGCGCTGCCGCCAGGGCCACGCCGGTGGTATCGGAACCGCCACGACCGAGGGTGGTGATGCTGCCGTGCTCGTCCACGCCCTGGAAACCGGCGACGACGACCACACGACCGGCCTTGAGGTCGGCGCGAATCTTCTGGTCATCGATCTGCAGAATGCGCGCCTTGTTGTAGGCGCTGTCGGTGAGGATGCGCACCTGGTTGCCGGTGTAGGACACCGCCGGCACACCACGTTTGATCAGCGCCATGGCCAGCAGGGCGATGGTCACCTGCTCACCAGTGGAGACCATGACATCCAGTTCACGCGGGACCGGCTCGCCGTCGCTGATCTGTTTGGCCAGATCGATCAGGCGGTTGGTTTCGCCGCTCATGGCAGAAACCACGACGACGATGTCGTCGCCTTTCTCGCGGAACTTCTTAACCTTCTCGGCCACCTGCTGGATACGCTCGACGGTGCCGACGGAGGTGCCCCCAAACTTCTGTACGATCAAAGCCATTTCAAAAAGCCGCCTGATTCCTCGAAGGGCGCCCATTAAACCCGCATCGGGTCACACTGCCAAGGCCCGCCGGACGCACTGCGGGCCCCGCTTTCCCACCTGTTACAGGCCCTGTTCGACGAAAGTCGCAGCCAGTGCCAGCGCTTCGTCCAGCTTGCCGGCATCGACGCCGCCACCCTGGGCCATGTCCGGACGACCACCACCCTTGCCGCCCACGGCAGCTGCGGCCTGACGCATCAGGTCGCCAGCCTTGAGCTTGGCAGTCAGGTCCTGGGTCACGCCGGCCACCAGCACCACCTTCTCGTCGAACACGCCGCCGAGCAGGATCACGCCGCTGCCCAGCTTGTTCTTCAACTGGTCGACCAGCGCCAGCAGTGCCTTGCCGTCCAGGCCGTCAAGACGCGCAGCCAGCACCTTGGTGCCCTTCACGTCCACGGCGGAACCGGCCAGATCGTTGCCGGCGGCGCTGGCGGCCTTGGCCTTGAGCTGCTCCAGTTCCTTTTCCAGCTGACGGTTGCGCTCGATCAGGGCAGAGAGCTTGTCCAGCACGTTGTCACGGCTGCCCTTGACCAGGGAAGCGGCTTCCTTGAGCTGCTCCTCGGCCGCGTTCAGCCAGGCCAGCGCAGCGGCACCGGTCACCGCTTCGATACGGCGCACGCCAGCAGCCACGCCACCTTCGCTGGTGATCTTGAAAAGGCCGATGTCGCCGGTACGCGAGACATGGGTACCGCCGCAGAGCTCGACGGAGAAGTCGCCGCCCATGCTCAGCACGCGCACCTGGTCGCCGTACTTCTCGCCGAACAGCGCCATGGCGCCCTTGGCCTTGGCGGTTTCGATATCGGTTTCCTCGGTCTCGACCTCGGAGTTCTTGCGAATCTCGGCGTTGACGATGTCTTCCAGCTGTTTCAGCTGCTCGGGCTTGATCGCCTCGAAGTGGCTGAAGTCGAAGCGCAGACGCTGACTGTCGACCAGCGAGCCCTTCTGCTGTACGTGATCGCCCAGCACCTGACGCAGCGCGGCGTGCAGCAGGTGGGTGGCAGAGTGGTTCAGCGCGGTGGCCTGACGCACGCTGGCCTCGGCCTCGGCCTTGACGCTGGTGCCGACGGAGAGGCCGCCCTTGGCCACCACCCCGTGGTGCAGGAAGGCGCCGCCGGCCTTGGTGGTGTCACGCACGTCGAAGCGCACGCCGGCGCTCTCGAGATAACCGCAGTCGCCGATCTGGCCGCCGGATTCGGCGTAGAACGGAGTCTGATCCAGCACCACCACGCCCTCCTCGCCTTCGGCGAGGCTGTCGACCGCAGCACCTGCCTTGAACAGGGCAATGATCTTGCCGCTGCCGCTGGTGCCTTCGTAGCCGAGGAAGCGGGTGTCGGCGTCGACCTTGACCAGCGCGTTGTAATCCATGCCGAAGGCGCTGGCGGAACGAGCGCGCTCGCGCTGCGCCTCCATCTCGCGCTCGAAGCCTTCTTCGTCCACCGACAGTTCGCGCTCGCGGGCGATGTCGGCAGTCAGGTCGACCGGGAAACCGTAGGTGTCGTACAGCTTGAACACGATGTCGCCCGGGATGACCGAGCCCTGCAGGCCGGCCAGATCCTGCTCGAGGATTTTCAGGCCCTGCTCGAGGGTCTTGGCGAACTGCTCTTCCTCGGTCTTCAGCACGCGCTCGATGTGCGCCTGCTGCTGCTTGAGCTCGGGGAAGGCTTCGCCCATCTCGGCCACCAGGGCGGCGACGATCTGGTAGAAGAAGCTGCCCTTGGCGCCCAGCTTGTTGCCGTGACGGCAGGCGCGACGCACGATGCGGCGCAGCACGTAGCCACGACCTTCGTTGGACGGGGTCACCCCGTCGGCGATCAGGAAGCTGCAGGAGCGGATGTGGTCCGCCACCACCTTCAGCGAAGCCTGGCCTTCGTTGGTGCAGCCGATGGCCTTGGCCGAGGCGGCCAGCAGGTTCTGGAACAGGTCGATCTCGTAGTTGGAATTGACGTGCTGCAGCACGGCGCTGATGCGCTCCAGGCCCATGCCGGTGTCCACCGAGGGCGCCGGCAGCGGGTGCAGCACGCCATCGGCAGTACGGTTGAACTGCATGAACACGTTGTTCCAGATCTCGATGTAGCGGTCGCCATCTTCCTCCGGGCTGCCGGGCGGGCCGCCCCAGATGTGCTCGCCGTGGTCGAAGAAGATCTCGGTGCACGGGCCGCACGGGCCGGTGTCGCCCATTGCCCAGAAGTTGTCGGACGCATAGGGCGCGCCCTTGTTGTCGCCGATGCGGATCATGCGCTCGGCCGGTACGCCGATTTCCTTGTTCCAGATCTCATAGGCCTCGTCATCGGTGGCATAGACGGTGACCCAGAGCTTTTCCTTGGGCAGGTTCAGCCACTTGTCGGAGGTGAGGAATTCCCAGGCGTAATGGATGGCATCGCGCTTGAAGTAGTCGCCGAAGCTGAAGTTGCCCAGCATTTCGAAGAAGGTGTGGTGGCGCGCGGTGTAGCCGACGTTTTCCAGGTCGTTGTGCTTGCCGCCGGCACGCACGCACTTCTGGCTGGTGGTGGCGCGGGTGTAGGCGCGCTTTTCCAGGCCCAGGAAGCAGTCCTTGAACTGGTTCATGCCTGCGTTGGTGAACAGCAGGGTCGGGTCGTTCGCCGGGATCAGCGAGCTGGAAGCGACACGGGTGTGCCCTTTTTCTTCGAAGAAGCTCAGGAAGGCTTCACGGATTTCTGCGCTTTTCATAGGGGTCTTCCAAGGAAACAGGCGGCCACGGCAAAAGCCGGCAAAGGGCCGCATTATATCGGGCCCACCGCGCGCGGCTAGTGCCTTTGTTGATAGCAGGCGCCTATCAGACGCTGCGGTTACGACTCAAAGCGAGCGAAAAACGGCAAAGGCCTCGATCACCTGCTCGATTTGCTCGGCGCTGACGTCCAGATGGGTGACCAGACGCAGGCGTGGCGCCGCGCTGACGGCGATGCCGCGTTCGGCCATGAAGGCCTTGATCTGCCCGGCGCGCTCGCCGAGCTGCACATAAACCATGTTGGTCTGCACCGGTTCGACCTTGTAGCCCAGTGCGGCCAGGCCATCACCCAGACGTGCGGCGTTGGCGTGATCCTCGGCCAGGCGCTCGACCTGATGCTGCAGCGCATACAGCCCCGCCGCCGCCAGCACACCGGCCTGGCGCATGCCGCCGCCAACCATCTTGCGCAGACGCCGCGCCTTGCCGATCAGCGCCGCGCTGCCGCACAGCACCGAACCGACCGGCGCACCGAGGCCCTTGGACAGGCACACCGAGACGGAATCGAAATGCCGGGTGATCTCCCGTGCCGGCACGCCCAGCTTGACCGCGGCGTTGTACAGCCGCGCGCCGTCCAGGTGCAGGCCCAGACCTCGGCGCAGCGTCAGCTCGCGGGCGGCAGCCAGGTAGTCGAGCGGCAGCACCTTGCCCTGCATGGTGTTTTCCAGCGCCAGCAGGCGAGTACGGGCGAAGTGGAAGTCGTCCTGCTTGATCGCCGCCTCGACCTTGGCCAGGTCCAGCGAGCCATCGGCCTCGCCGTCGATGGGCTGCGGCTGGATGGAGCCGAGCACGGCCGCACCGCCGCCCTCGTACTTGTAGGTATGCGCCTGCTGGCCGACGATGTACTCGTCGCCACGCTCGCAGTGGGCCATCAGGCCGAGCAGGTTGCTCATGGTGCCGGTCGGCACGAACAATCCGGCTGCAAAGCCCAGCTGGTCGGCCAACCAGGCTTCCAGACGGTTGACGCTGGGGTCTTCGCCATAGACATCGTCGCCCAGCTCGGCAGCCATCATGGCTTCACGCATGGCGGCAGTGGGTTGGGTGACGGTGTCGCTACGCAGGTCGATCAGAGGCATGGCAGGCTTTCCCGGCAATTGGCGAAAGGCTCATGCTAAAGAGGTCGCTCGGGCAATCACAAGGTACAGTTGAGCAATAAAGCTGCTTGCCCAGCGACGTAGCCCGGAGCAAATCCAGGGATGGCAGACGCAACGTCAGTTCCCGGAAGGCACCCTGGCTACGCCAAGCCTGCGCCGTCGTCCGGCACGATCAGGATGCCCGCACGCAGACCGTTCTTGACCTTGGGATTGGGGAAGATGATGCGCGCATTCTGCTCTTCCACCACCCAGCGGGTGTCGGCGATGTCCTCGGCGAGCAGGTAGCCGGGTTCGAGCTCGGTGAAGTTCTCGATATCGGCCGGCAGGTGCAGTTGGAAGCTGTCGCTGTGCTTGATGATCTCGCGCGATACGGCGAACAGCTGCAGGCCGTCGAGCGTCGGCTCGTCGTTGATCACCTCGCGTCCTTCGATCAGCGCCTGCAGGGCATTTTCCAGCAGGTCGAGATTGACCAGCTGGTTCTGGCCGAACGCACGCGCCTTGCCCAGTTCAAGGGTGAAAGCCTCGGCACCGAGCTGCCCATAGGTATAGGCGCTGAAGGTGATCGAACCCTTGTTCTGCAGCAGCACGGCTTCGATCCCGGCGGCGCGCAGGCGCTGCAGTTCGCGGCGCGAGTGGGTACGCCCTTCGTGCCAGGGATAGAGGGCGAACTGCTCGATCTTCGAGCCGCGGATGGCGGTGTGCAGGTCGTAATGCAGACGGGTGCGACCGGTGTCCTTGCCGAAGAAGGTGGCCGCCAGGTGTTCCAGATCGCAGGCACGGATGGCCTCGAAGCCGCTGGATTGCTCGTGGCGACCGTTGAACAGGCGGTTGATGTCCTGCTCGACGAAGCGCTCGCCGCGGCGCATGGCCTCGGGATTGCCGAACAGGAAGAGAATGCGCGCCGCCGGATGCAGCTCGTTGCGTGCGATACCGCGCAACAGGCGGTCGAGCAACTCGATGGGCGCGGTTTCGTTGCCGTGGATGCCGGCCGACAGCAGCAGGTCGAGGCCGTTGTCGCGCGCGGCCGGCGGGGTAATCTCCAGCGCGCCCTCATCCAGCCAGCGCAAGCGCGTGCCATCGGGGGTCAGCTGGATCTTCGCCGACGGCTCGTGGCCGGCCAGGGTCAGTTCAAGCAGTTTGCCGAGAGCAAGCATCGGACACTCCTCAGGGCTTAGTGATTGCAGTCCGGGCCGTGAACATGATCATCCTCGTCGGCGATCGCCGGCTCCATCTCCAGCTGCAGGCTGACCAGATTGGTGGCCTGGGGGCGCAGCAGCAGGTTGGCGTACTCGCTGTCACCCTCCTCCACGTCGACGCCGATCAGCAACTGATCGCCAACGGCCTGGACCCACAGCTCCTTGCCCTGCCAGACCACGGCAAAACGGCTGCAGGAGGTTTCCAGCTGGGTACCGTCGTTATCTTCGAGAATCAGTTGCAGGGCGTCGCTCATAAAATCTCCGAGGTGGGGGCCAGGTTCAGGTCATCTGGAAAGGATAGACCGAGCCCAGTTTAAGGATCTGCGTCAGTTCATCCAATGCCGTGCGGCACTCGATCAGCAATTGCGGATCGGCCAGATCGGCCTCGCTGAGACGGTCACGGTAATGCTTGTCGACCCAGGCCACCAGCCTGTCATGCAATTCGAGGCTCATCACCACCCCCGGATTGACCGCGGCCAGTTCCTGCTCCTTGAGCGCCACGCGCAGGCGCAGACAGGCCGGACCACCGCCGTTCTGCATGCTCTGCTTGAGGTCGAACACCCGTACTTCGCGGATCGGACCATTGCCGGCAGTCAGCTGCTCCAGGTAGCGCCAGACGCTGGCGTTGTTACGGCACTCATCCGGGACCACCAGCAGCATGCTGCCGTCGGCGCGGGTCAGCAGCTGGCTGTTGAACAGGTAGGACTTGACCGCATCCTCCACGCTCACTGCGCTGTTGGGCACGCAGACCGCCTGGAAGTTGCCGCCACGAGCGGCCAGCTTGCTACCCAGTTCGCCCAGTACCTTGTCGGTGTCGAGGAAGGCGTCCTGGTGATAGAACAGCACTTCGCCGTTGCCCACGGCGATCACGTCGTTGTGGAACACGCCCTGGTCGATCACCGCCGGGTTCTGCTGGGCGTACACCACGCCCTCCTCGCTCAGCCCGTGCAGGCGCGCCACCGCCTGGCTGGCCTCCAGAGTCTGCCGCGCCGGATAACGTGCCGGTGCCGGGTAGCGGCTGTCGAAGGCGCTGCGGCCGTAGACGAAGAACTCCACGCCAGGCTCGCCATAGCTCTTGCAGAAGCGCGTATGGTTGGCCGCGCCCTCGTCGCCGAACTGACTGACCGCCGGCAAGGCCGGGTGATGCGCGAAATGCTCCTGGCTGGCGAACATGGCCTGCAGCACGCGACTGGTGGTCGGATGCTCGATCGAGCGGTGGAACTTGCAGTTGAGGTTGGCGGCCGTGAAATGCACGCGAGCGTCGGCCGTATCGGCGCTGGGGCTGACGGTGCAGGCGTTGGCCGTCCACATGCTCGACGCCGAACAGCTCGCCACCAGCTGCGGCATGGCCTCGCGCGCGGCACGGGCAATCACCTCGGCATCGCTGCCGGTGAAGCCCAGACGGCGCAGCGCGGCCACATCCGGACGCTCCTGCGGGGCCAGAACGCCCTGCTTGAAGCCCATGTCCATGAGCGCCTTCATCTTCGCCAGACCCTGCTTGGCGGCCTCCTTCGGATTGGAGATCGCCTGGCTGTTGCTCTGCGATGCGACGTTGCCGTAGGACAGCCCACCGTAGTTGTGGGTCGGCCCCACCAGGCCGTCGAAGTTCATTTCATAGGCAGTCATTACAGAGTCACTCCCGGAGTCAGGGTGGTGGGCAGGGTCAGGGCTTCGCTTTCCAGCGAGGCCACCGGGTAGGCGCAGTAGTCCGCCGCGTAATAGGCGCTGGCGCGGTGGTTGCCGGAGGCGCCAATGCCACCGAAGGGCGCGGTGCTGGCGGCACCGGTCAGTTGCTTGTTCCAGTTGACGATGCCGGCACGGCTATGCAGCCAGAACTGTTCGTAGCGCGCCTTGGAGTCCGACAGCAGGCCAGCGGCCAGACCGAAGGCGGTGGCGTTGGCCTCGGCGATCGCGCCGTCGAAATCGCTGTAGCGGATCACCTGCAGCAGCGGGCCGAAGAACTCCTCGTCCGGACGCTCGCTCACCGCCGTGACGTCGAGAATGCCCGGGGTCAGCAGCGCGGCATCGGCCTGCGGCTGGGTCATGGCCAGCAGCGCAGTGGCGCCCTTGGCCAGCAGATCGGTCTGCGCCTGCATCAGCTGAGCGGCGGCCTGCAGGGAAATCACCGAGCCCATGAACGGCGCCGGCTGCTCGTCGAATCGGCCAACCTTGAGCTGCCCGGCGACCTGCACCAGGCGCGCCAGCAGCGCGTCGCCCCACTGCCCTTGCGGCACCAGCAGACGGCGGGCGCAGGTGCAGCGCTGACCGGCGGAGATGAACGCAGACTGGATGATGGTGTACACGGCCGCATCGATATCGGCGACCTGATCGACGATCAGCGGGTTGTTGCCGCCCATCTCCAGCGCCAGGATCTTGTCCGGACGCCCGGCGAACTGGGCGTGCAGCAGATTGCCGGTGCGGCTGGAGCCGGTGAAGAACAGCCCGTCGATACCCGGATGGCCGGCCAGGGCCACGCCGGTCTCGCGCCCACCCTGCAGCAGGTTGAGCACGCCAGCCGGCAGGCCGGCCTCGATCCAGCACTTGACCGTCAGCTCAGCGACCTTGGGCGTCAGCTCGCTGGGCTTGAACAGCACGCAGTTGCCGGCCAGCAGGGCAGGCACGATATGCCCGTTGGGCAGGTGACCGGGAAAATTGTAGGGGCCGAACACCGCCACCACGCCATGCGGCTTGTGCCGCAGCACGGCAGTGGCATCGGCCAGCGGGCCGCTCTTCTCGCCGGTACGTTCACGGTAGCTCTGGATCGAGATGGCGACCTTGTTGACCATGCTGGTCACCTCGGTAGCGGCCTCCCACAGCGGCTTGCCGGTTTCCTCACCGATGGCGCGGGCCAGCTCGTCGGCATGACTCTTCAGCGCGGCGGCGAAGCGCTCCAGCACGGCGATACGGCCGTCCAGCGAGTGGGCTGCCCACAGCGAAAAGGCGCCGCGCGCCGCGTTGACGGCCTCGTCGACCTGGGCAGCGCTGGCGCCCTGCCCCTGCCAGACCACGGCCTGACTGACCGGATCGAGCGATTGCAAAGGCGCGCCCTGGCCGGGCCGCCACTGACCTGCGATGTAATGAGTGCTCATCTTGTTCTATCACTCCAGCATTCATCGGCGCTCCCGGTGGCCCGCCGCGGAAAACGAAAGACTCTTAACTCTTTGCCGACAGCGCTACGGCGCGCACCTGATCGCCTGCCGACAGCTGCAGACGCCTGGCCGTCAGCGGGTCGACCACCAGGGTGCCGGCGGCCAGGCGCGCCGGGGCCGCGGTGATGCGACAGCCCTCGCGCTTGCGGTTGTGCACCAGGAAGGGCGCGGCATCGTCGCCCGGCGTGCCGATCGCCAGCACCAGGTTCTGGCTATCGCGCACGGCGCGGATCTTCGCGGTTTCCGCCTCGATGGCCGGGCCCGCGTCGAAGATGTCGACGTACCCCTGGTAGCTGAAGCCCTCGGCCTTGAGCATGCTCAGGGCGGGCTCGGTGTCGGGATGCACGCGGCCGATCACCGCACGTGCCTCGTCGGAAAGGAAGCAGGTGTAGAGCGGAAACTTGGGCATCAGCTCGGCGATGAAGGCCTTGTTGCCGACCCCGGTGAGGTAGTCCGCCTGGCAGAACTCCATCTTGAAGAAGTGCCGGCCAAGGCTTTCCCAGAACGGCGAGCGGCCGCTGGCATCGGACATGCCGCGCATCTCGGCGATCACCTTGTCGCCGAACAGCTCGCGGAACTCGGCGATGAACAGAAAGCGCGCCTTCGACAGCAGGCGGCCGTTCAAGCCGGTGCGATGGTCGGCGTGCAGGAACAGCGAGCACAGCTCGGAGTTGCCGGTCATGTCATTGGCCAGGAACAGGGTCGGCACCTGGCGATGGATGTTCAGCTCCTGCGAGGCGCACACGGTCAGGCCGACCCGGTAGTTGTACCAGGGCTCACGCAGCCCCACCGCGCCGGCCACGGCGGAAATGCCCACCACCTTGCCGGCATCGTCCTCCAGCACGAACAGATAGTCGGCGTCGGCTCGTTCGGCCTGGCCGCGGAAGGCCTTCTCGGCCCAGCCAACCCGATGCGCCAGGCGCTCCTCGTTGGCCGGCAGGGTAGTCAGGCCGGTGCCGGTACTGCGCGCCAGGTCGATCAAGGCCGGCAAGTCGGCATTGCGCACGGGACGAACGATCATGGATCCTCCGGATCAGCTATTTGCTTGAAGCGGCCAGTGTCGACTCGCCGCCTCGGTTTAAACCGCCACCAGCCTGACGCTGGCGCCCTCGCCGACACCCAGCGCCTCGGCAGCCTGCGGGCTGAGCGTCACGGGTTTGCCCGGCACCCAGTCGAGGTCGGCGACGATGGCGCGGAAATCCTGCAACTGGCCGTTGCTGACCAGGTACTGGCGCCCGCTCGTCTCGGCCTCACCGATCTTCACCGGCACCAGACGGCTCTGGGCGATGCTGCGAATGCCCGAAGTGCGGGCGTGCAGGGTCGGACCGCCATCGAAGATGTCGATGTAGTGGTCGGTCTCGAAGCCTTCACGCATCAGGATGTCGAAGGTGATCTGCGCCCGCGGATGCACCTGCCCCATGGCCTCCTGCGCCTCGTCCGGCAGCAGCGGCACGTAGATGGGGTAATGCGGCATGAGCTCGGCGAGGAAGGTGCGGCTCTTGAGCCCGCACAGACGCTCGGCCTCGGCGTAGTTCATGTCGAAGAAGTTGCGCCCCACGGCGTCCCAGAACGGCGAATCGCCATGCTCGTCGCTGTGGCCGACGATCTCCACCACCACCGCGTCAGCGAAACGCTCGGGATGACCGGCCATGAACAGCAGGCGGCCACGCGAGTTGAGCTCGGCGAACACGCTGCTGACCAGCGGCCGCTCGACGTAGAAGCTGGTGAGCAGGCTGTTGCCGGTCAGGTCGTGACACAGCGACAGCACGTGAATCTTGTTGTGGATCTTCAGCTCGCGCGAGTTGTGCACGAAGGTCTCGTTGCGGAAGCTGTAGAACGGTTCGGAGTAGCCGGCCGAGGCGACGATGGCCGAGCAGCCGACCAGGCGCCCGCTGTCGCTGTCCTCGAGGACGAAGAAATAGCTTTCCTCGCCGTTGAAGCTGACTTCGGCAGCGAAGGACGCCTCGGAGGCAGCGATCTTGTCGCGCAGCCGATCGGCGTCGTCCGGCAGTGAAGTGACGCCCACCGGGCTATCGGCGGCAAGTCGCTGCACATCCGCCAGGTCCGCCATTTGCGCAGGGCGCATTACCAGCATGGGGTCACTCCTTTTTCAAGAAAAGCTCCGGTGACCGCGCACGGGCAGCCGGAGAACGCCAGGCCAGAGGCCCGGCACACACAGGAACATCATCCGTGGGAGAAGCCCGGCACTACCTGCGCCGGGCGTTCGCTCAGGCGTTGGCCAGCTTGCTCAGCGCACGCTCGAAACGGGCCAGGCCTTCTTCGATATCGCGCTCTTCCACCACCAGGCTCGGGGCGAAACGCACCACGTCCGGACCGGCCTGCAGAATCATCAGCCCTTCCGCGGAAGCGGCGTCCAGCACCTGCTTGGCCTTGCCCTTCCACGCCTCGTTGAGCACGCAACCGAGCAGCAGCCCCATGCCGCGCACCTGCTCGAACAGACCGAACTGCTTGCCGAGCGCCTCCAGGCGTTGCTTGAACTGCTGGTGCTTGACCTTCACGCCATCCAGGGTCTCGCGGGTATTGACGATGTCCAGCACCGCCTCGCCCACTGCGCAGGCCAGCGGGTTGCCGCCATAGGTGGTGCCGTGGGTACCGGGGGTAAAGTGCTTGGCCAGGTCGGTGGTGGTGAGCATGGCGGCGATGGGGAAGCCACCCCCCAGGCTCTTGGCGCTGGAGAGAATGTCCGGCACCACACCATAGTGCATGTAGGCGAACAGTTCGCCGCTGCGGCCCATGCCGCTCTGCACCTCGTCGAATACCAGCAGCGCGTTGTGCGCGTTGCACAGCTCACGGGCGCCTTCCAGGTAGGCTTTCTCGGCCGGCAGCACGCCGCCCTCGCCCTGGATCGGCTCGAGTACCACTGCGCAGGTCTTGTCGGAAATGGCCGCCTTCAGCGCCTCCAGATCGTTGTAGGGCACGTGGGTGATGCCCTGGATCTTCGGACCGAAGCCGTCGGAGTACTTTGGCTGGCCGCCGACGCTGACGGTGAACAGGGTACGGCCGTGGAAGCTGTTGAGCGCGGCAATGATCTCGTGCTTTTCCGGGCCGAAACGGTCATGCGCAACACGACGGGCCAGCTTGAACGCGGCCTCGTTAGCCTCGGCGCCAGAATTGCAGAAGAACACGCGCTCGGCGAAGGTCGCATCGACCAGCTTCTTGCCCAGGCGCAGGGTCGGCTCGTTGGTGAACACGTTGGAGATGTGCCAGAGGGTGTTGGCCTGCTCGGTCAGCGCCCCGACCAGCGCCGGATGGCAGTGGCCAAGCACGTTGACGGCGATGCCGCCGGCGAAGTCGATCAGCTCTCGACCACTCTGATCCCAGACTCGCGAACCGAGGCCACGCACGGGTACGAAGGCGGCAGGGGCGTAGTTGGGGACCATGTACTGGTCGAAATCGGCGCGTTGCACCGCATCGTGCTGAACAGACATCGAAACTCTCCTGAAGAAGGAAAACCAGCCTGCAGCGGGCCACACGGAAGACCCGTCACGGCAGGGAATGCAAGGATTGTAGGGACTGATTCGGGGTCGGCATTGCCGCCATGCGACAACTTCTTACAGCGCCACCCCAGGTTTTTCGCGGGTTTTCGTCAAAGCGACAGAAACCGTCGGAAAGGCGCAGTTTAAACGCAGTTCGATACCAGAGCGCACGCCGACGGAAAAAATCTCCGCAGGCTGACTGGCTGGTATCGGAACGCTTGCTTGGCTCGCCATGAAATCCGGGAGCGGCCAGAGATCGCACCCGGATGGCATCCGGGCTACATCCAGGTTGGCGCAGGAGCGAGCGCTGCTCGCGAACCGTACGGAGTGAGGAGAACGCCAAGGCTTCGCGAGCAGCGCTCGCTAAAGCAGCAAGGATCAGCCGCGCTCGACCGGGGTGGAGGTCAGTTCGAAGGGGCTGTTGCTGCGCCGCTGGTTGCGATCGTCGCGCGGGGTGGCGCCGAAGAAGTTGCGGTAGGCGCTGGAGAAATGCGGCCCGGAGGAGAAGCCGCAGGACAGACCGATCTGGATGATCGACTTGCTGGTCTGCATCAGCAGCTGGCGCGCCTTGTTCAGGCGCAGCTCCAGGTAGTACTGGCTGGGCACGCGATTGAGGTACTGCTTGAAGATGCGCTCAAGCTGACGACGCGAGACGCACACATGCTGGGCAATCTCGTCGGTGGTCAGCGGCTCCTCGATATTGGCCTCCATCAGCAGCACTGCCTGGGTCAGCTTGGGATGGCTGGAGCCGAGGCGATTCTGCAGCGGAATGCGCTGGCGCTCGCCGCCTTCGCGGATGCGCTCGACCACCAGCTCCTCGCTCACCGCTCCGGCCAGCTCGGCGCCGTGGTCGCGCGCCAGCAGCGCCAGCAGAAGATCGAGCACCGCCAGGCCGCCGCAGGCAGTCAGACGATCACGATCCCAGTCGAACAGATGGCTGGTGGCGATGACCTTGGGGAAGCGCTCGGCGAAATCGTCCTGCCAGCGCCAGTGCACCGCCGCGCGATAGCCATCGAGCAGGCCGAGCTGGGCCAGCGGATAGACCCCGGCGGACAGCCCGCCAATCACGCAGCCGGCACGCACCTGCTGCTTCAGCGCCGCCGCCAGCCCGGCAGAGACCTGCGCCGGCGGTGTGTCGGCGAGCAGGAACAGCTTGTCCAGCCCATCCAGATGCCCCGCCCAGGGCTCGCCCGGCAGGCGCCAGTCACCCGCCACCAGCGGCTCGGCCTGGAGGAAGACCAGCTCGTACACCACTTCAGGATGCACGCGCTGGGCGACACGCAGGGCTTCCTCGGCCAGGGACAGGGTCAGGGCCTTGGTACCGGGCCAGTAGAGGAAGCCAATTCGATGGGGGGTCATGAGTGCCTGTTCAAAGTCTGCTACGCGCCGGGCCAGCCGCCTTGCAGCGGACCCTGGACGCAGTCTAGTCGTTTCTTACTTGAGACTGCCGGAAAGAAACTGCTTGAGACGTTCGGATTGCGGATTGACCAGAACTTCCTTCGGGCAACCGCGCTCCTCCACCAGACCCTTGTGCAGGAACACCAGCTGGTTGGAGACCTCGCGGGCAAAACCCATCTCGTGGGTCACCACCACCATGGTGCGGCCTTCGGTGGCCAGGTCCTGCATCACCTTGAGCACTTCGCCGACCAGTTCAGGGTCGAGGGCCGAGGTGGGCTCGTCGAACAGCATCACCTCCGGCTCCATGGCCAGGGCACGGGCGATGGCCACGCGCTGCTGCTCGCCGCCGGACATGTGCGCCGGATAGGCGTCCTTGCGATGCGCCACGCCGACCTTGGCCAGGTAGTGCTCGGCCTTATCGCGGGCTTCGGCCTTGCTTACGCCGAGCACGTGCACCGGTGCTTCCATGACATTCTCCAAGGCGCTCATGTGCGACCACAGGTTGAAGTGCTGGAACACCATCGACAGGCGCGAGCGCATGCGCTGCAGCTGCTTGGCATCGGCGGCGCGCAGCGAACCGTCCTTGGCCGGCACCAGCTTCAGCTCTTCGCCGTTGAGCAGGATCTTGCCGGCATGCGGCTGTTCCAGCAGGTTGAGGCAACGCAGGAAGGTACTCTTGCCCGAGCCGCTGGAGCCGATGATGCTGATCACGTCGCCAGCCTTGGCTGCCATCGACACGCCCTTGATCACTTCATGGCTGCCGTAGCGCTTGTGCAGGTCCTGAACTTCTAGTTTGTACATGATTGCGTTCTCTTGAATCGGCACGGGTCAGGTCTTGCGCGGGGCCATGTAGGCCAGCCAGCGACGCTCGGCCAGCTTGAACAGGCGCACCAGAATGAAGGTCAGCACCAGATAGAACAGGCCGGCGGTGATGAAGGCTTCGAAGGGCATGTAGTACTGCGAACTGACCGTACGCGCCGCCCCGGTGATGTCGATCAGGGTGACGATGGAGGCCAGCGAGGTGGTGTGCAGCATCATGATCACCTCGTTGCTGTACTGCGGCAGCGCGCGGCGCAGCGCCGACGGCAGCAGGATGCGACGATAGAGCTTGGCCCGTGACATGCCCATGGCCTTGGCCGCCTCGATCTCGCCATGGGGCGTGGCCTTGAGGCTGCCGGCGAGAATCTCTGCGGTGTAGGCGCTGGTGTTGATGGCGAAGGCCAGGCAGGCGCAGAAGGTGGCGCTGGAGAAATACGGCCACATGAAGCTGTCGCGAATGACGTCGAACTGGGCCAGGCCGTAGTAGATCAGAAACAGCTGCACCAGCATCGGCGTGCCGCGAATCACGTAGGTGTAGAGCCAGGCCGGGAAGTTGACCAGGGGCGACTTCGACACCCGCATCAGGGCCAGCGGCAGTGCCAGGCTGAGGCCAACGGCCAGGGAAATCAGCAGGATTTTCAGGGTGACCAGCACGCCACTGAAATACAGCGGCAGGTTCTCCCAGATCATTTGATAGTCGAAGATCATAGGTCAGCCGCCTTGGTACCTACCGAGTAACGCTTCTCGAGGAAACGCAGCGCCAGCAGCGACACGCTGGTCAGCACCAGATACAGCGCCGCCACCGCCAGATAGAAGGTGAACGGCTCGCGGGTCGCGTCAGCCGCGTTCTTGGCCTTGAACATCATGTCCTGCAGGCCGACCACCGAGATCAGCGCAGTGGCCTTGGTCAGCACCAGCCAGTTGTTGGTGAAGCCGGGAATGGCGAAACGGATCATCTGCGGCACGAGGATGCGGAAGAACACCTGCATCCCGCTCATGCCGTAGGCTGCACCGGCCTCGCCCTGCCCCTTGGGAATGGCCATGAAGGCGCCGCGGAAGGTCTCCGACAGGTAGGCTCCGAAGATGAAGCCCATGGTGAACACGCCGGCGACGAAGGGGTTGATGTCGATGTACTCGTCGTAGCCGAGCAGCGGCGCGACGCGGTTCACGATGTCCTGGCCGCCGTAGAAGATCAGCAGGATCAGCACCAAGTCGGGAATGCCGCGGATCACCGTGGCGTAGGCCTCGCCGAGCATCGCCAGCCACCTGACCGGCGACAGGCGAAAGGCCGCCCCGAGCAGACCGAGAAAGATCGCCACTGCCATCGACGTAAGCGCCAGAAGCAGGGTGAGCCAGGCACCATCGAGTATGGTCGAGCCATAGCCTTGAAGCATGCGCTAATACCTCGTCGGGCACCGCAGCGGCGCCGCATAGCACAATGAAAATTGCCGGGAGCAGGTTCGCTACCGCCCCGCGGCGCCCACAGGGCGACCGCCGGCAATGACGATCACGAAGCGCCGCAGGCGAGACGCCACGACGCCGTACAGCATGAACCAGTAAAAAGTGGCACCGCCCGTTGCGGAGTCAGTGCCACCTTTTCTGCCGACGAACGCTTACTCGCCGTAAACGTCGAAGTCGAAGTACTTGTCCTGCACTTCCTTGTATTTGCCGTTGGCGCGAATGGCCAGGATGGCGGCGCTGATCTTGTCGGCCAGCTCCTTGTCACCCTTGCGCACGGCGATACCGGCACCTTCACCGAAATACTTGGTCTCGGTGTAGTCCGGGCCGGTGAAGGCAAAGCCCTTGCCGGCATCGGTCTTGAGGAAACCGTCGTCGATGTTCACCGAGTCGGCCAGGGTGGCATCCAGGCGACCGGACTGCAGATCGAGGAAGATTTCGTTCTGCGAGCTGTAACGCACCACCTCGATACCCGCCGGAGCGAAGACGTCGGTGGCATAACGGTCGTAGATGGAGGCACGCTGCACGCCGACCTTCTTGCCCTTGAGGTCGACCAGCGGATCTTTCAGCTCGGTACCGGCCTTCATCGCCAGCTTGGCCGGGGTGTGGTAGTACTTGCCGGTAAAGTCCACGGATTTCAGGCGATCTTCGGTGATCGACATGGACGACAGCACGGCGTCGAACTTGCGCACCTTGAGCGCCGGGATCAGGCCATCGAACTCCTGCTCGATCCACTTGCACTCGACCTTCATCTCTTCGCACAGGGCGTTGCCGATGTCGTAGTCGAAACCGGATATCTGGCCGTCCGGGGTCTTGAAGGCAAAGGGAGGATAGGCCGCCTCGATGCCGATACGCAGCGGCTTCTCGGCCATGGCCAGGGGCGACAACATAGACAGCGCCAGGGCGCCGAGCAGTGCGATCTTCTTCATTCTTTGCTCCTTCGAATTGGGTATGGCATCGATGGCAGTGAGGGCCCGGGCCTTTTATGGATTGTAGAAGCAGTCGTGCGCCGTCATGTGCGACAGGCGACGCAGGGCCTTGGCTGGGTGAGCGGCATTCTAGCGGCAGGCATTGAGGCGATATTTCCTCAATGCGACAACTAATTACAGAAGCGCAGGAAGCGCCAGGCGCGGATATTGACAGTCCGGCAAAGGGGTGATCAAGAAGAAAAAGATCAAACGGTAATCTACAGCAAGACTCAGGCCATACATCGCGAGAAGCCCATTCCATGGGCGTTAACGCGTCTCGGCAAATTCCCCTGTCACCGCAAACGGCACCGCATCGGGGCGGCGACGTTCCCTAACCGCCCAATCGCGGTGCGCACTGTTACCGCATGCGCACCGAGCGGGACAGCGATCAACGCTGATGGGTCGGGAAGCGGCTCTAGCCCCCCACACGCAGGCTGAGACGCGCCGCCACCTGGTTTTCCTCGCGACGATCGAGGCCCAGCTCCTCGACGCGAATGCCCTGCCCTTCCAGCAGCTCGATCCAGCGCAGCAACTGGGCGAAGGCGGCCGGCTGCAGACTGACCTGCACTGCGCCCTGCCCTTCGCCATCCAGACGCTCGATCACCAGCCCCTGCTCCGCTGCCGAGGCCGTGACCAGGCCCTGCAGACGCGCCGGGTCGGGACTGCTGCGCGGCTGCAGGTCACGCCCGCGTACTTCCGGCGCCCTGCTCTGCAGGTAGGCATACAGGGCACGCTGCTCCTCGAAGGCCGCCCGCGCCGCCTGGGCATGGCGCTGCGCCGGCTGCCACAGCAGCAGGTAGAACAACACCAGCAGAAGAAACAGGCTCAGCGCCAGCAGGGCCAGGCGGTCCCGGGCGGGCAAACCCTGCCAGCGCTGCGCCAGCGTCGAGCGCTGCCACTGCAGTTGCAGGTTCTGATTGAATTCACGCCACGACGCCATGCTCATCCTCCTATCACCAGGCGGGCGCTGACGCCATCCGCCTCACGGCTCGCCGAGCCCATCTGCACTGCCTGGCCGGCCTGCTCCAGGCGCTCGCGCAGGCGTTCCAGCTCGGCAAAACCGGGCGCCTGAATCTGCAGCGCCATGTCGGCACGAATGGCGCTGTAGTCCAGTTGATTGATCTGCACCTGGGGGGCGCCATCGGCGTGCAGCGCATCGGCCACCTCCGCCAGCAGCTCCAGCACCAGGCTGTCGCCACTGCCCGTCTGCGCCAGATGCTGATCGAACTGCGCCCGCAGGTTGATCAGGTTGCGATCTTCGGGAAACAGCTGGCGATACAGCGCCTCGCTGGAGGCGGCATAGGCATCGGCCTCACGCTGCAGGTACCAGCCCTGAGCCAGATTGAAGCCCCACTGCAGCAGCAGGCACAGCGCCACGACCCCGGCCAGCGGCCGCCAGCGCTGCCAGCCGGCCCCTGTCTGCACCTGGGCGAACTCACCCTGCGCCAGGTCGACGCCCGCCCCCTGCCGCACCAGCCACTGGTGCGGCTGCTCCAGCAGGTGCACCTCGTCGACCGGCTCGGGCAACGCCTGCCCGGCCGGCGCACTGGCGATACGGGGAGAAGGACAGCGTCCGGCCAGCGCCGACCAGTTCTCCGTCTGCAGGGCCAGCCGCCAGGGCACCTCACCGCCCAGCAACCAGCGCGAACCGAGCCAGAGCAGCTGACTGCCCTGCTGCGGCAGCAGATCGGCATCCACACGAATCGCCTGCGGCGGCTGCGCGGCGCAAAGCGCCAGGCACTCGCGCAGCCAGTCGGCCCGCAGCGCATAGACGCGATGACGGCCATCGGCCATTTTCTCGCCCAGCGCCAGATGCATCAGCTCGACATCCTCGGCGAGCAGCTCTTCCACCGCAAATGGCAGCGCCTGGCGCAGCCAGCGCGCCTTCTGCGTCGGCAGCTGCACCGCGCAGGTGGTCACCGCCTCCACCGGCAGCACCAGCTCCCAGCTGGCGGGCAGCTCGCGCAAGGCCTCTGCCAGACTCAGGGTCTGGCTCTGCTCCGGTGTCACCCGCTGCACCGCAAGCTCCAGCGATAGAGCGTGACAGGCCTCCGGCGGCAGAAAGATCCATGACTGATTCATTGTTGCTGTTCCTCAACCGGCACCGGCGGTGCGCCAGACTGCCCCAGATCACGCGCCAGGATACTGACCCGGCCATCATTGCTGCGCTGCAACAGGCTGCGCAACACCACACGGCGTTCGCCGAGACTGACCTCACTGAACACCTCGAAAAACTGACTACCCACTGCCAGCCCTTGCACGGCCTGCTCGCCAAGGCCAGCCAGCGCTGGCTGCGCGGCGAAGGCCGCGGGGCTGGGAAAACCCTCGCTGCCTCGCACGGCTATCAGCGATAGCGCCACATCCGGGGTAAGGCTGTCGGCCAGGCTGGAAAGAACCATGGCACCGGCAGTATTGACGTTGAGCAGCACGTCGCCGGGCAAAGCACTGACGTAGGGCAGCAGGCGGCGATAATCGAGCTCGTCCATGTCCAGCAGCAGGCGCAGTTCGCTCACGTCGGCCAGTTCGCGATTGGCGCTGCGATAGGGCGGCGTGGCCAGCAGGTACTGGTTGTCCTCGGCGCCGTTGCTGCCCTGCGGCTCGTTGTTGCTATCGAGCCAATCGACCAGGCGCTCGGCATAGGGTTTCTCGATACCCAGGCGCAACATCAGGCGACGCAGACGCAGCAGCGCCAGCTCGTTGGGCTGGCCCTGGCGCACCAGGCTGTTGAGGTTGAAGCGCCCGCTGGGATCGACGATGCGCACGCGCAGCTCGCCACCTTCGTCCAGCGGGAAAGGCGGCAGCGGTCTGGCCCAGAGCTCGCCAAGGTGATCGACCGGCTGGCGCGGATCGCCCTGGCGCAGGTCGCGCTGGAGAATGGCCTTGGCCAGCGTCTCGCCACCCAGGGCGTACTGCCAGGCCTGGCTCACGTGCAGATGATTGGCGCTGCTGCGGATGGACAGCTGCTGGCGGGCGATCAATCCGGCGCAGACCACCGTCACCACGGCGACCACCAGCAGCACAGTGATCAACGCCACACCCCGTTGCCGCGTCATGTCTGCGGCTCCTCGGGCTCTTCGTTGGGGACCTCGGGCCCGCCGAGATTCTCCGGGGCGATATCCGGCAATCGCAGCAGACGGCGCAGCTCGCCGTGCCGTCGGTGCTGCAGGCGCAGCTCCACCGCCTTCGGCAGCCCGGTCAGCAGGCCATCGCCCGAAGCATTGGCCGGTGGCCAGTCGGCTAGCCACTGGCCGTCCTTGTCCAGGTAGCGCAGGCTCACGGACTGCACCCCATCCAGCGCCTGCTGCACCTGCGGCTGGCTGTCCTGAGCGCGGTCCAGCACGCGCCAGTAGCGGCGCTGCCAGCGCTCACCACTGAGCTGCCAGCGTACCCGTTGCAACTCGGCACGCGGCTGGCCCAGCGGGTTGCGCCAGCCGGAACGGGTCAGCTCCAGGGCGCTGGCGTCAGCCAGATCGCTGCGCAGTGCCGGCTGGGGATCGCCGAAACCGTCGCGAATCGGCCGCACCACCACCTGGCGCAGGTCGCGCTCGAAGGCCGCCATGGCCCGCGTCAGCTCGCGCAACTGCTGTTCATGGGCGCGTGTGGCGGCATCGGCACTGAGCACGCTGTCGAGCATGCGGTAGGTGGCCAATCCCAGCAGGGCGAAGATGGCGATGGCGATCAATAGCTCGAGCAGGGTGAAGCCGCGCATCGCCCGGTCGCTTGGCGCGCGACCACTCCGTTCACGAAGACGCTCGCCGCTACGGCTCATGGCGCCCCCAGAAAACCGCTGAGACTGACCACGGCCCGCTCGCGCAGATCGCCGCTGACGCCGCGTTGCTCGGCGGCGACCCACAGGGTCACGCGACGCATGGCCGGCTCGCTGGTAGCCTGGATTTCGCTCTGCCACAGCCAGCGCCGCCCGGCGAACTCCACCTGGCCCTGGTCGCGGCCATCGGCGGGCGGCGTCTCGGCCAGTTGCAGCTCCACCAGCTGATTGTCGGCCACCCACATGGCCAGGGTGCGCTCCTCCAGCTGCGCGGCCGTTCTGACGCTGCGCGCGCTGGCGGTGAGCACGCTGGCGGCGACCAGGGCGAAGATGGCCAGTGCCACCAGCACCTCGAGCAGGGTGAAACCGCGGGCGTGTTTCATCCGGCCCGTCCCGTCGGCAATTCCTCCAGACGCGGCAGCGCGAAACCGTCACTGGACAGCTGTAGGCGCAAGCCATCGCGGCGGCGCTCGGCCAGGCGCAGACGAAAGGGGGTGAGCTCGCCGCTGGAAAGAATCAGCAGTTGCGGCGCCGTGGCCGAGCCGGTGGTGGTCGGCAGGTTCAGGGCCTCCCCTTCCACTTCGAACTGCAGCTCGGCCCACTCCGGCAGGCGATGGGCCTGCCGGTCGAGCGTCTGCCATTCGCCGCGCTGCGGATCGTAGCGCAGCACGCGATAGCCCTCGCGGGTAAAGCTCAGGCCGTACTCGCGATTGTCCAGCACCGCCTCCTCGCTGAGCACGCCGATCAACCCGCTCAGGCGCTCCGCCTCGCTGCGCAGCTCGCGCCCCGGCCCGGCAACGCCGCTGCTGAGCACAGCCAGGCCGATCAAGCTGCCGAGGATGACCAGCACCACCAGCAGCTCGATCAGGGTAAACCCGCGCTGGGCAGAGCCGTGCCTGCGTCCGAAGGATGCCGCCGCGGGCATGATGGGGTCAGAGATCCCAGTTGCCGATATCGGCATTCAGATCGCTGCCGCCCTGCTTGCCATCGGCGCCGAGCGAATACAGGTCGTAGGCACCGCGGGTGCCCGGTGCCAGGTACTGGTACGGGTTGCCCCAGGGATCGATGGGCAGACGCTTGAGATAACCGTCCTTGTTCCAGTTCTTCGCCGGCGGATTGCCGCCCGGCTTGCTCACCAGTGCCTCCAGCCCCTGCTGGGTGCTGGGGTAGTTGTGGTTGTCGAGCTTGTACATGTCCAGCGCCGCGCCGATGGCACGAATATCGTTCTGCGCTGCCGTGACCTTGGCCTGATCCGGCCGGCTCATCACCTGCGGCACCACCAGCGCCGCCAGAATGCCGAGGATGACCACCACCACCATGATCTCGATCAGGGTGAAACCCGCCTGACGTTTACTCACCTGTTATCCCACCATTTGGTTCAACGAAAGAATCGGCAGCAGGATGGCCAGTACGATGACCAGCACCACCGCCCCCATGAATACCAGCATGAACGGTTCGAACAATCCGACCAGCAGGGCGATCTGCGCGCTCAGGTCGTTTTCCTGGTTCTTCGCCGTGCGTGCCAGCATCTGGTCCAGCTCGCCGGAGCGCTCGCCGCTGGCGATCATGTGCAGCATCATCGGCGGAAACTGCCCGGTGGCTTCCAGCGAGCGGGTCAGACTGCCGCCCTCGCGCACCTTCTGCGCAGCCACCAGCACCTCGCCGCGAATCACCCGGTTGCCGATCACCTCGCCGGCGATTGCCAGCGCCTCGACCAGCGGCACGCCGCTGCGCGTGAGGATCGCCAGGGTGGACGCGAAACGTGCGCAGTCCGTGGCACGGCCCAGGCGGCCGAGCAGCGGCACGCGCAGCAAAAAGGCATGCCAGCGCAGGCGCATCGCCTCATCGCGCAGCGCCGCGCGCAGCGCGATGATCGCCAGCGCCAGCACCACCACGGCCACCAGCCCCCAGGCCTTGACCCAGTCGCTCACGGCGATCAGCACGCGGGTCAGCGTCGGCAGGGTCTGCCCGGAATCGACGAAGACCTTGACCACGTCCGGCACCACGTAACCCAGCAGAAAGCCGACGATCAGCAAGGATGCGCACATCAGGATCAAGGGATACAGCAGCGCCAGCTGGACCTTCTGCCGCGACTGCTGACGCTGCTCGGTGTAATCGGCCAGCTGTTCCAGCACCGGCCCGAGATGCCCGGCATGCTCGCCCGCCGCCACCGTGGCGCGGTAGAGCTCGGGAAAGGCGGCGGGAAACTCGCGCAGACTGCCGGCCAGGCTGTGACCTTCCAGCACGCGTGCGCGCACCGCCAGCAACATTCCCTGAATACGGGCGTTGGTCGACTGCGCAGCCGCGGCGCGCAGCGCCTCCTCGATGGGCAGGGCCGCCTGCACCAGGGTGGCCAGCTGCCGGGTTACCAGCGCCAGGTCGCGCGCCGAAAGCCCGCGGGCGAAGCCCAGACGCGCGCCGCCGCCGGCTTGCTCGCGGGTGCGCGTGGCCTTGACCTCCAGCGGTGCCAGCTGGCGCTCGCGCAACAACTGGCGCACCTGGCGCGCGCTGTCGGCCTCCAGCACGCCCTTCTGCTGGCGACCGCGCCCATCCAGGGCGATGTATTCGAAGGCAGCCATGGCTAGCTCTGATATCCGTTCATCATTCCTCGCGCGTCACCCGCAGCACTTCTTCCACCGTGGTCACCCCTTCGAGCACCTTGCGCCGGCCATCGTCGCGAATGCTCGGGCCGAGCGTGCGCGCGTGGCGGGTCATGTCCTGCTCCGACGCGCGGCTGTGCACCAGGGTGCGCATGGTCTCGTCGAACACCACCAGCTCGTAGATGCCGGTACGCCCGCGATAGCCCTGCTGGTGGCACTGGGCACAGCCGCGCGCATGGTAGAGCGTCGGCGGCGGGCTGGCCGGCACGCCCAGCAGCGTACATTCGGCCGCATCGGCCGGATATGGTTCCTTGCACGCCGGGCACAGTACCCGTACCAGGCGCTGGGCCAGCACACCGAGCAGCGACGAGGACAGCAGGAAGGGCTCCACGCCCATGTCCACCAGACGGGTGATGGCGCCGATGGCGCTGTTGGTGTGCAAGGTCGAAAGCACCAGGTGACCGGTGAGCGAGGCCTGCACGGCGATCTCGGCGGTTTCCTTGTCGCGGATCTCGCCGACCATCACCACATCCGGGTCCTGACGCAGGATGGCGCGCAGGCCACGGGCGAAGGTCATGTCCACCTTGGCGTTGACCTGGGTCTGGCCGATGCCTTCGAGGTGGTATTCGATGGGATCCTCGACCGTGAGGATGTTGCGCGTGTGGTCGTTGAGGCTGACCAGGCTGGCGTAGAGGGTGGTGGTCTTGCCCGAGCCGGTGGGGCCGGTGACCAGCAGGATGCCGTGCGGCTTGCGCACCGTCTCCTCCATCAGCGCGCGGTCCTCGGCGCGCATGCCCAGGTGTTGCAGCGACAGGCGCCCGGCCTGCTTGTCGAGCAGACGCAGCACCACGCGCTCGCCGTTGGCCGAAGGCAGCGTGGAGACGCGGATGTCCACCTCGCGCCCGCCCACCTTGAGCGAGATGCGTCCGTCCTGCGGCACGCGCTTCTCGGCGATGTCCAGCCGAGCCATCACCTTGACCCGCGAGACCAGCAGCGCCGCCAGCTCGCGCTTGGGCTCGAGCACCTCGCGGAGAATGCCGTCGACGCGAAAACGTACCACCAGGCGTTTCTCGAAGGTCTCCAGATGGATGTCGGAGGCGTTCTCCTTGATCGCTTCGCCGAGGATGGCGTTGATCAGACGGATGATCGGCGCGTCGTCCTCCTGCTCCAGCAGGTCTTCGGTTTCCGGCACCTGGTCGGCCAGCGAGGCCAGATCGAAGCTGCCGCCGATGTCCTCGGCCAGCTGCATGGACGCCGAATCGTGCTGATAGGCCGTGCCCAGCACCTGGGCGAACTCGCTGGGAGCCAGCAGTTGCAGGGGCAATGCACGTCCGGCAAAGCGCTGCGCCTCGGCCAGCGCCACGGGGTCGCAATCGGCCCGATGGCCCAGGCAGGCCTGCCCCTCGTGGAGCATGAACACCACGCCGTGACGCTTGGCAAAGCTGAAGGGCAGGCGGCGCAGGGGAGTTTCGAGCAGCGAAGCGTTCATAAAGTGAGCCTTAAACGGAACCTTATCGCGAGTATTACAGCCCAATCTGACTGTTTGCCTCGCGCAGGGTTCTTTTCTGTAATGCTTATTGGATTACCTTTAACACATTGCCCAATGCAGCACATCCACCCCAGAAGGGGGATGCCAACGCAGCGTAGGCTGTTATGATCGGCCCGCGACGCACAGCACATAAAAACAACCAGGGTCTGTGAGACAAGTCGTCAGCGACGCCCAAGCGAAGTAGAAAACCCGCGTATGCACAGCCCGAGGCTGAGTGAAACGATTTGCGAACCCGCGGCGGCACAGCGCAGACACTTGCCTACAGAGACTGAAACGTCGTTTTCGGAGTGACACATTTGCCCATCCCGGCCCTCCCTCAGCGCCTCAAGGACAATGCCCCGATCCTGATCGGCATGCTGGCGCTGACTGCCCTGAGCGTGAGTCTGGCCTGGCAGAGCGCCGAGCTCCTGCGCCTGGTACGCAGCCCGTTGCAGCAAAGCGCGGAGCGCACTGCCAGCACCGAGCAGCAACGCGAGCAGGCGCCCATCGCCCAGCTGTTCGGTACCCCGCGCCAGGCCGATAGCGGCCCTCCTCCCGCCACCAACCTGCAGCTGACGCTGCTCGGCAGCTTCGTGCACAGCGACCCGCAACGCTCCAGTGCGGTGATCCAGCGCCAGGGCGGCACGGCCCAGCGCTATGCCGTCGGCGGTGAAGTGGATAGCGGCGTGCGCCTCGATGCGGTATACGCCGACCGCGTCGAGCTGCTGCGCAACGGCCGCCGTGAAAGCCTGGCCTTCCCTCGCCAGCAGAGCGGCCAGTACAGTCTGTATACCCCCCCGGACGAGGTCAGCGAAGACCCCGTCGAGCAGCTCGACCAACTCGACCAGGACAATCTCGAGCAACTGCGTCAGCGCATGCAGGCGCTGCGCGAACAAATGGAAGCCTCCGGCACCCTGTCCGAAGACACCCCCTCCGATCAGCCCATGGAAAGCGACTGAACCGATGCACGCCCTCCGTAGCCGACTGACCCCCGCCCTATTCGCCGCCAGCCTGGCCACCGCGCCTGTGCCGCTACTCGCACAGATCGAACAGGTGCCCAGCAGCGCCAGCCAGCAGGAAGAAAGCTGGACCATCAACCTCAAGGGCGCGGACATCCGCGAATTCGTCGACCAGATCGCCGCCATCACCGGGCAGACCTTCGTCGTCGACCCGCGCGTGAAGGGCCAGGTCAACGTGGTGTCCAACACGCCGCTGGGCTTGTCCGAGGTCTACCAGCTGTTCCTTTCGGTCATGGCCACCCACGGCTTCAGCGTACTGACCCAGGGCGACCAGGCGCGCATCGTGCCCAATGCCGAGGCCAAGGCCGAAGCCGGCGAAGGCCGCCCCGCCCCGGACCGCCTGGAAACCCGCCTGATCCAGGTGCAGCACGCGCCGGTGGCGGAGCTGATTCCGCTGATCCGCCCGCTGGTGCCGCAATACGGCCATCTGGCCGCCGTGACCTCGTCCAACGCGCTGATCATCAGCGACCGCAGTGCCAACATCGCGCGCATCCAGGACCTGATGCGCCAGCTCGACCAGAGCGGCGCCCAGGACTTCAGCGTGGTCACCCTGCAGCACGCCTGGGTGATGGACGCCGCCGAGGTGCTCAACACCTCCATCGCCCGCGGCCAGGCCAAGGGCACCAGCGCCACCCAGGTGGTGGCCGACGCTCGCACCAATCGCCTGATCCTCCTCGGCCCGCCGGAGGCACGCGCCAAACTGGCCGACCTCGCCCGCTCGCTGGACAGCCCCTCCAGCCGCTCGGCCAATACCCGGGTGATCCGCCTGCGCCACAACGACGCCAAGTCGCTGGCCGAAACCCTCGGCGATATCTCCGAAGGCCTGAAGAACAAGGAGGGCAGCGAAACCACCGGTCGCCAGTCCAACATCCTCATCCGCGCCGACGAGAGCCTCAATGCCCTGGTGCTGCTGGCCGAGCCGGATCTGGTGGCCACCCTCGAAGACATCGTGCGCCAGCTCGACGTGCCGCGCGCGCAGGTGATGGTCGAGGCGGCCATCGTCGAGGTTTCCGGCGACATCACCGACGCCGTCGGCGTGCAGTGGGCGGTGGACGCCCGCGGCAGTACGGGCGGTCTGGGTGGGGTCAACTTCGGCGGCACCGGCCTGTCGGTCGGCACCGTGCTGCAGATCCTGCAGAGCGGCGAGATCCCCGAGAACACCACCCTGCCCGACGGCGCCATCATCGGCATCGGCAGCGACCGCTTCGGCGCGCTGATCACCGCCCTGTCGGCCAACAGCAAGAGCAACCTGCTGTCCACGCCCAGCCTGCTGACCCTGGACAACCAGAAGGCGGAAATCCTCGTGGGGCAGAACGTGCCGTTCCAGACCGGCTCCTACACCACCGATGCCTCGGGCGCCGGCAACCCCTTCACCACCATCGAGCGCAAGGACATCGGCGTGACCCTCAAGGTCACCCCAAGCATCAACGAAGGTGCCACCCTGCGCCTGGAGATCGAGCAGGAAATCTCCTCCATCGCTCCCAGCACCGGGCTCAACGCCCAGGCGGTGGACCTGGTGACCAACAAGCGCTCGATCAAGAGCACCATCCTCGCCGACGACGGCCAGGTGATCGTGCTTGGCGGGCTGATTCAGGACGACGTCACCCAATCCATCTCCAAGGTGCCGCTGCTGGGCGACATTCCCCTGATCGGCGGGCTGTTCCGCTCCACCCGCGACTCCCACGTCAAGCGCAACCTGATGGTCTTCCTGCGGCCCACGGTGGTCCGCGACGGTGCCGGCCTGGCGGCGCTGTCGGGCAAGAAGTACAGCGACATCCGCATTCTCGGCGACGGCAGCAACGGCCGTCCGAGCATCCTGCCCAGCCAGCCGGCGCAGCTGTTCGATGGCCAGGGCGCACCGGCGGTTGATCTGCGCGAGTGATCGCGGCACCGCGCCTGGGTCGCCCACGCGCACCCGGCCGGGACTGTAAGCCGGCAGGCTGACGCCGCTTTTGCTAACCCCTGAAACGCAACAGGCCCCGCAGATGCGGGGCCTGTTGCGTTTCAGGCTGGGTATCAGGCGCTCTGCGCCAGATCCATCAGCTCGCGGTTGGCCACGGCGTACATGGCGTAGTCGGTGCCGGTGGCCGAGCGCAGCTCGGTCAGCATCGCCTTCCAGCGCTCCACCAGGCGGTGGTGCTGCTCCAGCCACAGGGCCACGCGCGCCTCGATCTCCTGCGGCCCCTCGGCCATCTGCAATACCGAGACGGTGATCGCACGCTGCTGCCAGTCCAGATCATCACGGAAGGCTTCGCGGGCCAGCGCCTGCCAGTTGGTCTCCACCGGCAGGTTGGTGATCTGCTGCAGGTACCAGGACAGCTCCAGCGCACCGCCGACGGCGAAGTAGGCGGTGGCCACCTCGCTGGCGTCCTTGCCGGTGACATCCGCCGCTTCGATGATCGGCAGCAGGGTGTACAGGTGGCTGGTGCCGGCTACCACACGCGCCAGCTCTTCCGGCGTGCCGGCTTCGACGAAGCTCTGGTAACGCGCCAGCCACTGTTCGCGGGCCGGGCCTTCGAGCAGCTCGTCCAGACGACCGACCAGCGCCTCGATGCGCGGCGCGAAGTGCGCCACGTCGCGGGCGGCGTCCAGCTCGTTGCGACGGCTGCGCAGGAACCAGCGGGTGGCACGGCGGCCCAGACGCATCAGCTCGTCCATCAGCTGCAGCTGCAGCTCGGCCGGTACCTTGTAGTCCAGCGCCTCGATCTGCGCCCACCAGTGCGGCAGGCGGAACAGGTCACGCACGATGACGTAGGCGCCGGCGACATTGGCCGCGCTCATGCCGGTGGACTCCTTCAGGCGCTGCACGAAGGTGATGCCCATGTGGTTGACCAGGTCGTTGGCGATCTGCGTGCTGACGATCTCGCGCTTGAGGCGGTGACGGCGCATGGCGTCGCCGAACTTCTCGGTGAGGATTTCCGGGAAGGCGGTTTCCATCTCGCGTGCCAGGTAGTCGTCGTCCGGTACCAGGGACTTGAGCAAGGATTCCTTGAGGTCGATCTTGCTGTAGGAGATCAGCACCGACAGTTCCGGGCGGGTCAGGCCCTGACCGTTGGTGGCGCGCTCGTTCAGCTCCTCGTCCGAAGGCAGGAATTCCAGGGCGCGGTCGAGCTTGCCGGCGCTCTCCAGCGCGTTCATCAGGCGCTTGTACTCGCCGACGCGCTCGCGGGCGCGGCGTTCGGCCAGCGACAGCGCCTGGGTCTGCTTGTAGTTGTTGCCCAGCACCAGCTCGGACACGTCATCGGTCATCTCGGCCAGCAGCTTGTTGCGCTGCTTCTCGGTCATGTCGCCGCCCGAGACGATCTCGCCCAGCAGAATCTTGATGTTCACTTCATGGTCGGAGCAGTCCACACCGCCGGCGTTGTCGATGAAGTCGGTGTTGCTGGCGCCGCCATGCAGGCCGAACTCGACGCGGCCGAGCTGGGTCATGCCCAGGTTGCCGCCCTCGCCCACCACCTTGGCGCGCAGTTCACGACCGTCCACGCGCAGCGCGTCGTTGGCCTTGTCGCCGACGTCGGCGTGGCTTTCCTTGCTGGACTTGACGTAGGTGCCGATACCGCCGTTCCACAGCAGGTCGACCGGTGCCTTGAGCAGCGCGTTGAGCAGCTCGGTGGGCGCCAGCTTGTCGGCGGCGATGTCGAAGCGCGCCTTCATCTGCGGGGTGATGGTGATGCTCTTGGCGCTGCGCAGGAAGATGCCGCCGCCTTCGGAGATCAGCTTGCTGTCGTAGTCGGCCCAGCTCGAACGCGGCAGGTCGAACAGACGCTTGCGCTCGGCGAAGCTCTTGGCCGCATCCGGGTTCGGATCGATGAAGATGTGCATGTGGTTGAAGGCGGCCACCAGCTGCAGCTTGTCCGACAGCAGCATGCCGTTGCCGAACACGTCGCCGGCCATGTCGCCGATGCCGATCACGGTGACGTTGTCCTTCTGCACGTCGATGCCGCGCTCGCGGAAGTGGCGCTGCACCGAGACCCAGCCGCCCTTGGCGGTAATGCCCATGCCCTTGTGGTCGTAACCGGCCGAACCGCCGGAGGCGAAGGCGTCGCCGAGCCAGAAGCCGTACTCGGCAGCGATGCCGTTGGCGATGTCGGAGAAGGTCGCGGTGCCCTTGTCCGCCGCCACCACCAGGTAGGGGTCGTCGGCGTCGTGGCGCACCACATTGACCGGCGGCACCACCTCGCCTTCCTTGAGGTTGTCGGTGATATCCAGCAGGCCGCTGATGAAGATGCGGTAGCAGGCGATGCCCTCGGCCATCACCTCGTCACGCGAACCGCCGACCGGCATCTTGCGCGGCACGAAGCCGCCCTTGGCGCCCATCGGCACGATCACCGCGTTCTTCACCTGCTGCGCCTTGACCAGGCCG
>MTEW01000125.1_pt1 | contig 31306 bp, 26 predicted proteins | sample 1042681 | NCBI WGS metagenome assembly MTEW01 (sample SAMN06185811, study PRJNA358809) | soil metagenome | isolation source: soil biostimulated with citrate as carbon source | place: India | collected 2015-05-23
CTCGCGAATCGCAGCCATTCGCGAGCAAGCTCGCTCCTACAAGTCAATCTGATATGCATTTTCACGACGAATCTGAAGCTGTTTCCGTCTCGCTCGCACGCACATAGTGACGGCTCCGCCCGCCTTGCTGGAGCCCGCTTGCATGTACCACTACGACGACTACGACCGCGCCCTGGTGCAGGAGCGCGTGGCGCAATTCCGCGACCAGGTGGCGCGGCGCATCAGCGGCGAGCTGAGCGAGGAAGAGTTCCTGCCGCTGCGCCTGCAGAACGGCCTCTACATGCAGAAGCACGCCTACATGCTGCGGGTCGCCATTCCCTACGGCACCCTGTCGTCGAACCAGCTGCGTTGCCTGGCGCACATCGCCCGCGCGCACGACCGTGGCTACGGCCATTTCACCACCCGGCAGAACATCCAGTTCAACTGGATCGAACTCGCTGAAGTCCCGGACATCCTGCAGCAGTTGGCCGAGGTGGAAATGCACGCCATCCAGACCTCCGGCAACTGCGTACGCAACATCACCACAGAGGCCTTCGCCGGGGTGGCTGCCGACGAACTGCTGGACCCGCGCCCGCTGGCGGAAATCCTTCGCCAGTGGTCCACCATCAACCCGGAATTCCTCTTCCTGCCGCGCAAGTTCAAGATCGCCCTCTGCGCCGCCGAGGAAGACCGTGCCGCGGTGCAGATGCACGACATAGGCCTCTACCTGTACCGCGACGACGCTGGCGAAATGCGCCTGCGGGTGATGGTGGGCGGCGGGCTTGGGCGCACGCCGATCCTCAGCCAGCAGATTCGCGACGGCCTGCACTGGCGCCACCTGCTGTCCTATGTCGAGGCCATCCTGCGGGTCTACAACCGCCACGGGCGGCGCGACAACAAGTACAAGGCGCGGATCAAGATCCTGGTGAAGGCGCTCGGTATCGAAGCGTTCGCCCGCGAGGTGGAAGCCGAGTGGCAGCACCTGAAGGATGGACCCGCCGAGTTGACCGAGGACGAGTACCAGCGGGTCGCCGTCAGCTTCGATGCGCCGTCCTATGCCCATCTCGATGACGCCGATCTCGGCTTCGGCACTCACCTGGCGCGGGACCCGGCCTTCGCCCGCTGGTGCGCGCGCAACCTGCAGCCGCACAAGGTGCCGGGCTACGCCGCTGTGGTGCTGTCCACCAAGCCGGGGCCGGATGCGCCGCCCGGTGACGTCACGGCCGCGCAGATGGAAGCGGTGGCCGACTGGGCCGAGCGTTTCGGCTTCGGTGAAATCCGCATCGCCCACGAACAGAACCTGGTGCTGCCCGACGTGCGCAAGGCGGACCTGCACGCGCTCTGGCTGCTGGCCTGCGAGCAGGGCCTGGCGACCGCCAACGTCGGCCTGCTCACCGACATCATTGCCTGCCCCGGGGGCGACTACTGCTCCCTGGCCAACGCCAAGTCCATCCCCATCGCCCAGGCCATTCAGGCGCGCTTCCCCGATCCGGCGGCGCTCCAGGACCTGGGCGAGCTGAGCCTGAATATCTCCGGCTGCATGAACGCCTGCGGCCACCACCATATCGGCAACATCGGCATCCTTGGCGTGGATAAGGGCGGCAGCGAGTGGTACCAGATCACCCTCGGCGGCGCCCAGGGCATGCAGAGCGAGCTGGGCAAGGTGATCGGCCCGTCGTTCAGTGCCGACGAAGTGCCAGATGTGATCGAGAAAGTGGTGGCGACTTTCCGCGACTACCGCGAACCGGAGGAACGCTTCGTCGACACGGTGCGCCGCATCGGTCTGGAGCCCTTCAAGGAACGCGTCTACGCCAAGGCGGAGGTGCCGGCATGAACAACCTGATCAGGCTGCTGGACGGCCAGGCCCAATTGATTGAGAGCGACCCCTGGACCCTGGTGCGCGAGGCCGCTGACGTCTTGCCGGATGGTCCGTTGATCCTGCCGTTGGCGCTCTGGCGCGAGCGCGATGGCCGTGATGGCCTGCTGCTGCAACCGGATGACGAGGTGGAGCCGCTGGCGCCGCTGTTATTGGAAGCGCTGCCGTTGATCGCCGTGGAGTTCCCCAGCTTCCGCGATGGTCGTGGCTACAGCCAGGCGTACCTGTTGCGGGTCCGCCTCGGTTGGCGTGGCGAGCTGCGTGCGGTGGGGGATGTGCTGCGGGACCAACTCAGCCACATGCGCCAGTGCGGTTTCGATGCCTTTGCCGTGCGCGAGGACAAATCCGCCGAGGATGCGTTGAAAGGATTGATGGGTTTGAGCGTGCTCTATGGGCGTTCGGCAATAGAGCCAAGGCCCCTGTTTCGTAGGCGCTGAGAGATTTCGTACATGAACGGTAAAAATTCCTCGCTTAATGCGCGGGATTTTCTGACCTAGCATTCGCAGTTCGTTTATCCGAACTGGAAACCAATGGACAGCGACAGTAGTTGTAAGCCGCCCCCTGCGACTCTGGAGGCGGCCTCCCTCCCCACCGGCGTTCCCGCACGCCAATTCGAATTGCAGCTGCCCGCTGCCTACGCTTCGTGCATGTCGATGCAACGCCTGCAGGCGTCGTTTGCGCCTGCCTGTAACCCTGGTTCGAGAGCCTGATCCCTATGGAATGGATAGTTGACCCTACGGCCTGGCTGGGCCTGCTGACTTTGATCGTCCTGGAGATCGTCCTCGGCATCGACAACCTGGTATTCATCGCCATCCTGGCCGACAAGCTGCCGCCCCATCAGCGGGACCGCGCGCGATTGATCGGCCTGTCGCTGGCGCTGATCATGCGCTTGGGCCTGCTGGCGAGTATTTCCTGGCTGGTCACCCTCACCACGCCGCTGTTCGAAGTGTTCGACAAGAGTTTCTCCGGCCGTGACCTGATCATGCTCTTTGGTGGTGTTTTCCTGCTGTTCAAGGCCACCATGGAGTTGCATGAACGCCTGGAAGGCCGCGTTCACAGCCAGGGTGGCAGCCGTACCTACGCCCTGTTCTGGCCGGTGGTGGCGCAGATCGTGGTGCTGGATGCGGTGTTCTCCCTCGACGCGGTCATTACCGCGGTGGGCATGGTCGAACACCTGGAGGTGATGATGATCGCCGTGGTCGTGTCCATCGGCCTGATGATCATCGCCAGCAAGCCGCTGACCGCCTTCGTCAACGCCCACCCGACGGTGATCATGCTGTGTCTGGGCTTCCTGATGATGATCGGTTTCAGCCTGACGGCCGAAGGCCTGGGCTTCCATATTCCGAAAGGCTACCTGTATGCCGCCATCGGCTTCTCGTTGCTGATCGAGGCTGCCAACCAGTTGGTGCGCTGGCGCCGCAAGCGTCAGCTCCAGGGCGACCGCAGCGTGCGCGAGCGCACTGCGCACGCCGTGCTCCGCCTGCTGGGTGGGCGTGGTGTCGAGGCTGATGAGGTGGGGGAGGAAATCGCCGACCTGCTGGATGGCGACGACATTGGCAAGGTGCCCTTCGATCGTCGCGAGCGGATCATGATCAGCGGTGTGCTGGGGCTGGCCGAGCGCCCGATTCGAACCCTGATGACCAACCGCAACGAGGTGGGACGCATTGACCTCGACGAGCCGCGCGAAAGCATTCGCGACGCCCTGCTGCGTTCGCCGCATTCGCGTCTGCTGGTGATCCGCAGTGGCGACGTGGACGAGCCCCTCGGCTACGTGCACAAGAAGGAACTGCTGCGCGAACTGTTGCAGGGGCAGGAGCCGGACTTCGAGCAGATGCTGCGGATTCCGCCGAACCTGCCGGACAGCGCTTCCGTGCTGGGCGCATTGGAAGAAATGCGCAAGGCCTCCACCCACGTGGCCTTCGTGGTCAACGAGTTCGGCGGCTTCGAGGGCCTGCTCACCATGACCGACATTCTCGAGTCCATCGCCGGTGAGCTGCCCGATGCCAGCGAGGTGGACGGTCTGGATATCGAGCCGTGCGACGGTGGCTGGAAGGTCAGCGGCGCGGTGAACCTGAGCCTGCTGGGGGAGCGCGTCGGCTTTGCCGCCAAACCCGGCGAGGACTACCAGACGGTCGCCGGGCTGGCCATGAGCCTGCTGGATCGTCTGCCGGTGATCGGCGATGCGCTGGAGGTCGAAGGCTGGCAGTTGGAAGTGATCGAGGTGAAGGAAAGGCGGGTCAATCGGCTGTTCCTGAAGCCGATGGCGTAGGTCGGGAAGGCCTTGTAGGGGCGAATTCATTCGCCAAGCGGACCGCAGGTCCGCCCTGCATGCCCCGGGGGCCGCTGCGCGGCCCATGGCGAATGAATTCGCCCCTACAGGTAAAGGCAAAAACGGCGCCGATGAGGCGCCGTTGTCATTTTTGCGATGCCCGTCAGGGCTGCCGGTCCTGCTGTGATTTCAGCAGGTCACGGATCTCGGTCAGCAGGGTTTCCTCGGGGGTCGGTGTCGGCGGCAGCTCGGGAGCGGCGGCCTCTTCGCGCTTGAGCTTATTGATCACCTTCACCCCCATGAAGATCGCGAAGGCGACGATCACGAAGTCGAGGATGGTCTGGATGAACTTGCCATAACTCAACATCACGGCCGGGGCTTCGCCCTCGGCGGCCTTGAGCGTGATGGCCAGGTCGGAGAAGTCGACCCCGCCGATCAGCAGGCCTATGGGCGGCATGATCACGTCGCCCACGAAGGACGAGACGATCTTGCCGAAGGCGGCGCCGATGATGATGCCCACGGCCATGTCGACCACATTGCCTTTGACGGCGAAGGCTTTGAATTCATTGAGCAAGCTCATGTTTCACTCCCTGAGGTTCTGGATTCAACGCTGAAGTGTAATTCAGCGGGTCGAGGCTGCCAGCAGGCCTCCTCCTTGTGCCGGCGCACATGCTAGGGGGCGGCGGCCGCAGTGCCAAGTCCGGCGAGGTTTCCGTCAGGCGGCGCTTCCGGCCTGTGGTCCCTGGTCTAGCCTGAGAGGGAGGCTGCAAGAGGAGGGTCGCTGCCATGCCACTAGAACACCACCCGCTCAACCGTGAATTCCCGGAGTTCAAGGACACCATGCGCGCACTGCTGCAGAGCGATGCGCACTTTGCCCGGTTGGCGGGGGAGTACCAGGACCTGGATTCGCAAATCTACGAAGTCGAGGACGGTAACAAGGCCCTCGATGACAACGCCCTGCACGGTCTGAAGGTGCAAAGGGTCGCCTTGAAAGATGAAATCGCCCGAATGCTCAAGAGCGCCAAGGGCTGACGCCGTGATTTGATCGGGGTCAACAGGGCTGGGAGAGTAGCGGCATAGGCTGGGCACCATCTTTTCTTCCCGGAGCCTTTGCCATGACCGCCTCCATCCTGATGTCCGACGTGGGCATGATGCCTGCGTCGTCCATTTCCCCTGAGCGCCTGGAAGCCATCGAACGTCTGGGCCGCCTGCAAAGTCAGCTCGACCTGTTGCAACTCCGCATCCGCCGCGTGGAAGAGGGCAGCGAGCCGTCAGACGGCTCCAGCCTGACCATGTTGCACATGCGCCTGGATGGTCTGCTCGAGGACCTCGAACGTCAGCGTCGACGCGCCAGCGGCCAATGCTGCAACTGCGGCGGCGGTTGCCGGGATTGATCCGCTATCATGCGGGCTTTCGTGTTTCTGACGGAGTCCGCTGATGGCCAAGGCCAAGCGTATGTACGGCTGCACCGAGTGCGGCGCCACTTTCCCCAAATGGGCCGGCCAGTGTGCTGATTGCGGGGCCTGGAACACCCTGGTGGAAACCGTGCTGGAGGGCGCCGCGGCGTCTTCCTCGGGCGGTCGCGGCGGCTGGGCGGGCCAGCAGGCGCAGATCAAGACACTGGCGGAAGTCAGTGTCGAGGAAATGCCACGCTTTTCCACCGCGTCCACCGAGCTGGACCGGGTCCTCGGCGGCGGCCTGGTAGACGGCTCGGTCGTGCTGATCGGCGGTGATCCCGGCATCGGCAAGTCCACAATCCTTCTGCAGACCCTCTGCAATATCGCTGCGCGGTTCCCCGCGCTCTATGTCACCGGCGAAGAATCCCAACAGCAGGTCGCCATGCGCGCCCGCCGCCTGGGCTTGCCGGAGGACAAACTCAAGGTCATGACCGAGACCTGCATCGAAGCCATCATCGCCACCGCACGGGTCGAGCAGCCCAAGGTGATGGTGATCGACTCCATCCAGACCATCTTCACCGAACAATTGCAGTCTGCCCCCGGCGGCGTGGCCCAGGTGCGCGAGAGCGCGGCGTTGCTGGTGCGTTTCGCCAAGCAGAGCGGCACGGCGATCTTCCTGGTCGGCCACGTGACCAAGGAAGGCGCCCTGGCCGGTCCTCGCGTGCTGGAGCACATGGTGGACACGGTGCTCTATTTCGAAGGCGAGTCCGACGGCCGACTGCGCCTGTTGCGTGCGGTGAAGAACCGTTTCGGCGCGGTCAACGAATTGGGCGTGTTCGGCATGACCGACAAGGGCCTGAAGGAAGTGTCCAACCCGTCGGCGATCTTCCTCACGCGTGCCCAGGAGTCCGTGCCCGGCAGCGTGGTGATGGCCACGTGGGAGGGCTCGCGGCCGATGTTGGTGGAGGTGCAGGCGCTGGTGGACACCAGCCACCTGGCCAATCCGCGTCGAGTCACCCTGGGCCTGGACCAGAACCGCCTGGCCATGCTGCTGGCGGTGCTGCACCGCCACGGCGGCATCCCGACCTACGACCAGGATGTGTTCCTCAACGTGGTGGGTGGCGTGAAGGTACTGGAGACCGCGTCCGACCTGGCGCTGATCGCCGCCATCATCTCCAGCCTGCGCAACCGCCCCCTGGCCCACGACGTGCTGGTATTCGGCGAGGTGGGGTTGTCCGGTGAAGTTCGCCCGGTGCCCAGTGGCCAGGAGCGTCTGAAGGAAGCCGCCAAGCATGGATTCAAGCGGGCGATCGTGCCCAAGGGCAATGCCCCCAAGGAAGACCCGCCGGGCTTGGCCGTGGTTGCGGTGACACGCCTGGAGCAGGCGCTGGATGCGCTGTTCGAGTAACGGGGAGCGGGGTTGGCTGTTCCCAGAATCGACCATCGGCCCAGGACCCTTGTAGGAGTCAGCTTGCTGGCGAATCGACTCCATTCGCTGGCAAGTCAGCTCCTACGGGGCAGGGCTACTCTTCGCCTAACGCGGTCAAATCACGTTCCAGCAGCTCTTCACTGCCCAGGTTGAGCTCTACCAGGCGGCGCAGGTGGCTGATGGAGTCCAGGTCGATATGACGGCAGACGAAGCCGAGCTGGTCGCCCTGGGCGCGGGTCAGTTCCACTTCCATCTCGACCTTGGCATCTGCGCCCAGATCGACACGCACATCGAACAGGCTTGCCGGGTCGGCGTCCCAGTCCGCCGGGCGAATCACCAGCAAGCCCTTGAGGGAAATGTCGTGCAGCTCCGCCGTCCAGCGCTTGTCGCCCTGGGTGATTGTGGTGGCGGCGTCGAAGTTGATGCGGTGGAAGCGCCGACGGTCGCTGGCGGTTTCACTCATGGTCATGCTCCTGCGAGATTTCACCCACTATAGCCAAGGCGCTCCGGGCTGTTCATTCGCCGCGCCGACGCCTGATCCAGAAAATCGACAGGGCAATCACCAGCGCACCGGCCCCGACCAGCAGGTACTTGTAGGGGGACCCACGCGCGTCACTCCCACGCGCCGGCAAGGCCTGCGGGGCGCGGGTTTGACAGTTACCCATCCGTAACCAAAGCTGCTTAGGCGGTTTCTCTATAAATACATGCGGAGCGCAGAATATGGATAAGCGACTGCTGAGCAAGGGGTTGATCGTAGGTGTGTTGAGTGCGGCGAGTCTGGCTGCCCAAGCCGACCAGGCCGGGGGTGGCGGTTGTGGCTGGGGCAATATGGTGTTCGAAGGTCAGCGTGGCCTTGTGCCGCACCTGCTGGCCACCACTACCAACGGTACGTCGGGCAATGCCACCTTCGGCCTGACGTCAGGCACCAACGGTTGCGACTCGAGTGTGCGTCTGGGCTATGGCGGCCGCTCCCTGCTGGCCATGAACGGCATGCTGGACAACATTGCCGAAGACATGGCTCAGGGCCAGGGTGAGGCGCTGGATGCATACGCGACGCTGCTGGGGATCGAGCAGGGCGACCGCGCCCACTTCGCCCAGGTCACCCAGGCCAATTTCTCCACCATCTTCTCCGGGGCGGATGTCACCGGCGAAGAAGTGCTGGCCGCGACGCTGGACGTGATGAGTCGGGACCAGCAACTGGCCCGTTACGCCAAGCAGCCGAGTTAAGTTCCGCAATGCATAAAAGAGCCGGGCACTGCCCGGCTTTTTTCTAGCCCCCGGTCGCGCAAAGGGGCGTTGCAGACGGTGGCCGGCCAACGCTTGCCGCCAGACGGACTAAGCTTGTGCGGCAGCTTGTCTGTCCATCCATTCGGAGCTTCCTATGAACAATAACAACAGCGTCCTGCGCCACCTGCCCTGGGCAGCGCTGGCTGTAGTCGGCGCCTGTGCTCTGGGCGTCGTCGCGCTGCGTCGCGGCGAAGCGATCAACGCCCTGTGGATAGTGGTGGCCGCCGTTGCCCTGTACTTGGTTGCCTACCGCTACTACAGCCTGTTCATCGCTAACAGGGTGATGCAACTCGATCCCGCCCGGGCGACACCGGCGATCATCCATAACGACGGTCTGGATTACGTTCCGACCAACAAGCACGTGCTCTTCGGTCACCACTTCGCCGCCATTGCCGGCGCCGGTCCGCTGGTGGGTCCGGTACTCGCCGCGCAGATGGGCTACCTGCCTGGCACCCTCTGGCTGATCGCCGGCGTGGTCCTGGCCGGTGCGGTGCAGGACTTCATGGTGTTGTTCATTTCCAGCCGCCGTGATGGTCGTTCGCTGGGCGAACTGGTGCGCGAGGAGATGGGCCAGGTGGCCGGCACCATTGCGCTGTTCGGCGCCTTCCTGATCATGATCATCATCCTCGCGGTGCTCTCGCTGATCGTCGTGAAGGCCCTGGCGGAAAGCCCGTGGGGCATGTTCACCGTGATGGCGACCATCCCGATTGCGATGCTGATGGGCATCTACATGCGCTACATCCGCCCCGGCCGTATCGGTGAGATTTCCGTCGTCGGCGTGGTGTTGCTGCTGACCTCCATCTGGCTCGGTGGTCAGGTGGCCGCCGATCCGGTCTGGGGCCCGGCGTTCACCTTCACCGGTGTGCAGATCACCTGGATGCTGATCGGCTATGGCTTCGTCGCCGCCGTGCTGCCGGTGTGGCTGGTGCTGGCGCCGCGCGACTACCTGTCGACCTTCCTCAAGATCGGCACCATCATCGCGCTGGCCATTGGCATCCTGATCACCATGCCGGAACTGAAAATGCCGGCGCTGACCCAGTTCGTCGACGGCACCGGCCCGGTGTGGAAGGGCACCCTGTTCCCATTCCTGTTCATCACCATCGCCTGTGGTGCGGTGTCCGGCTTCCATGCGCTGATCAGCTCCGGTACCACGCCCAAGCTGCTGGCCAGTGAGTCCCACGCCCGCTACATCGGCTACGGCGGCATGCTGATGGAGTCCTTCGTCGCCATCATGGCCATGGTCGCCGCTTCGGTGATCGAGCCGGGTGTGTACTTCGCCATGAACAGCCCGCCCGCCGTGGTAGGGGCAGATGTCACCAGCGTCGCGGCAGCGGTCAGCGGCTGGGGCTTTGCCATCACCCCCGAGCAACTGGAGGCGACTGCCAGGGACATCGGTGAGCACACCATCCTGGCCCGCGCCGGCGGTGCGCCGACCCTCGCCGTGGGCATCGCGCAGATACTCCACCAGGTGCTGCCTGGCGAGAACACCATGGCCTTCTGGTACCACTTCGCGATCCTCTTCGAGGCGCTGTTCATCCTCACCGCGGTGGACGCCGGTACCCGTGCCGGGCGCTTCATGCTGCAGGACCTCCTGGGCAACTTCGTCCCGGCGCTGAAGAAGACCGAGTCCTGGACCGCCAACGTCATCGCCACCGCCGGCTGCGTGGCCCTGTGGGGCTGGTTGCTGTACCAGGGCGTGATCGACCCGCTGGGCGGCATCAACACCCTGTGGCCGCTGTTCGGCATCTCCAACCAGATGCTGGCCGGTATCGCCCTGATGCTGGGCTGCGTGGTGCTGATCAAGATGAAACGCCAGCGTTATGTGTGGGTGACGCTGATTCCGGCCACCTGGCTGCTGATCTGCACCACCACCGCCGGCCTGATCAAGCTGCTCGACCCGAACCCGGCGGTGGGTTTCCTGGCCCTGGCCAAGAAGTACAGCGATGCGCTGGATGCTGGCCAGATCCTGGCCCCGGCCAAGGACATCACGCAGATGCAGCACGTGATCTTCAACGCCTACACCAACGCGACCCTGACCGTGCTGTTCCTCTTCGTGGTGCTGAGCGTGCTGTTCTATGCGCTCAAGGTGGGCCGCAACGCCTGGATGAAACCGGAGCGCACCGACAAGGAATCGCCGTTCCAGCCGATTCCGGACGCCTGAGGAGGCCGCGCGCATGTTCAATGACCTGAGTCGCATGGGCAAATACCTCGGCCAGGCCGCCCGCATGCTGGTGGGCATGCCCGACTACGACAATTACGTCGAGCACATGCACAACAAGCATCCGGACAAGCCAGTGATGAGTTACGAGGAGTTCTTCCGCGAGCGGCAGGAGGCGCGCTACGGCGGCGGCAAGGGCCGGCCCATACGTTGTTGCTGAGCTGAAAGGCGAAGGCAGGAGCGCCACGCATTGTCGTGGCGCTTCTTTTGGTGCGTCCGATCCGATGAATGTGGACAGGTTCGCGTACTGGGCAGTCCGGCAGCCAGACACAAGCGACTGGCAGGCACGGCCATGACGATGCCGCTGGTGATCGTTTAAATCCTCCCCAGCCCTCATGGGAACAGGGCGGGAGGGAACCATGAAGAAGACGCTCTGCCTGTTGCTGTGCACCTTGCTGGCCGGCTTTGCCCAGGCCGAGGAGGTGCTGCGGGTCTACAACTGGACTAATTACATAGATTCCGACGTGCTCGCGGCCTTCCAGCGTGAGAGCGGGGTTCGCGTCGAGTACACCACCTTCAATACCGCCGCCGAGCTGGATACGGCCCTGGCCGGGGCGACGCCGTACGACCTGGTCGTGCCCTCGCATTTCCAGCTCACGCGCTTGATGGGCGATAAGCGCCTGCAGCCGCTGGACTTCGGCCAATTGCCCCATTACGGCAGCCTGGACCCGGCACTGCTGGCCATGCTGGCCGGATTCGATTCGGCGAACCGCTATGTGGTGCCCTATCTCTGGGGCTCGGTGGGGCTGGTGAGCAATCCGTCCCTGGCCGAAGCAGCACTTGGCGGGACCTTGCCGAACAGTTGGAGCCTGCTCTTCGACGAGCAACAACGATCGCGCCTGGCAAGTTGCGGCCTGGGAATGCTGGATGCGCCGGAGGAAACCCTGTCGCTGTGGCTCAACTATCGGGGTCGCAACCTGAGCAAGGGAGGGACCCGTCAGGTCGATCAGGCCGGCAAGCAACTGCTGGCCATGCAGGGGCAGATTCGCAATCTGGACAACGACGGCTACGTCGCCGATCTCGCCAGCGGCAAGCTCTGCGTGGCCATGGCCTGGGTCGGACATGCACTGACGGCTGCGGAGAAGAACCCGGCCCTGCGCTTCCGGATTCCCGATGAGGGCGCGCTGGTCTTCATCGACAGCCTGGCCATCCCCGCCAACGCTGCGCGGCCGGACCTGGCCTATCGCTTCATCGACTACCTGCTGCAGCCGGATAACGCTCGCCGCAATGCCCTGGCATCGCATTTCTACTCGCCGCTGAAGGCCGACTCGCCGGAGATGGCCCGGCTGGCGAAGGAGCAGCCGATGCTGGTGCCCAACCAGGCCGAGCGCAAGCGGCTGTACCTGCTGGAGCGTCTGACGCCGGCGCAGAAGGAGAGGGTCGATGCGCTGTGGCAGCAGATCAAGGCGGCACGTACGGGTGGGTGAGGGACCTTCAGTGCATCAGCATTGCCAATCCGGCATGTGCTGAATACCCATGAAAAAACCCGGCATTTGCCGGGCTTCTTCATTGCGCTGTCGCTTACTTGCCGTAAACCGGCAGTTTGGCGCAGATGGCCTTGACCTTCTCGCGAACCGCGTCGATCACGGACTCGTCGCCCATGTTCTCGAGGATGTCGCAGATCCAGCCAGCCAGTTCGCGGCACTCGGCTTCCTTAAAGCCACGAGTGGTGACCGCCGGGGTGCCGATACGCAGGCCGGAGGTGACGAACGGGGAACGCGGGTCGTTCGGCACCGAGTTCTTGTTCACGGTAATGAAGGCGCGACCCAGGGCGGCGTCGGCGTCTTTGCCGGTGATGTCCTGCTTGATCAGCGACAGCAGGAACAGGTGGTTCTGGGTGCCGCCGGAAACCACGTCGAAACCGCGGTCGATGAAGACCTGGGCCATGGTCTGGGCGTTCTTCAGGACCTGCTGCTGGTAAGTCTTGAACTCAGGCTGCAGGGCTTCCTTGAAGCACACGGCCTTGGCCGCGATCACGTGCTCCAGCGGGCCACCCTGGGCACCCGGGAATACGGCGGAGTTCAGCTTCTTCTCGATCTCTTCGTTCTTGCGAGCGAGGATCAGGCCGCCACGCGGACCGCGAAGGGTCTTGTGGGTGGTGGTGGTGACCACGTCGGCGAACGGAACGGGGTTCGGGTAGACGCCAGCGGCGACCAGGCCAGCAACGTGGGCCATGTCGACGAACAGGTAGGCGCCTACCTTGTCGGCGATGGCGCGGAAGCGCGGGAAGTCCAGAACCTGGGAGTAGGCGGAGAAGCCGGCGACGATCATCTTCGGCTTGTGTTCCACGGCCAGGCGCTCGACTTCGTCGTAGTCGATCAGGCCGTTGGCATCGATGCCGTACTGCACGGCGTTGTACAGCTTGCCGGAGGAGCTGACGCTGGCGCCGTGGGTCAGGTGACCACCGTGTGCCAGGCTCATGCCGAGGATGGTGTCGCCGGCGCTGAGCAGGGCCAGGTAGACAGCGCTGTTGGCCTGGGAGCCGGCGTGCGGCTGGACGTTGGCGTAGTCGGCGCCGAACAGTTCCTTGGCGCGGTCGATTGCAAGCTGCTCGACGATGTCGACGTACTCGCAGCCACCGTAGTAGCGCTTGTGCGGGTAACCCTCGGCGTACTTGTTGGTCAGCACGGAGCCCTGGGCTTCCATCACCGCCGGGCTGGTGTAGTTCTCGGAGGCGATGAGCTCGATGTGCTCTTCCTGGCGCTTGGCTTCTTGCTCCATGGCGGCGAACAGGTCGGCATCGTAGCGGGCGAGGGTCAAATCACGGCTGAACATGGCGGTCCTCTTAAGGATCGGTGCTAGGAAAGGGCCGCATTCTACCTGATCGGTCGCTGGCTGGCATATGAAGGTCGGTCATGTGACAGACAAGTGGCCCTCATCACCACCATTCCCTGTCGAGGATTGAACCCGGGACTCAGCTGAGGATGAAGTTGGCGCTGCTGCCGAACAGGTGCTCGAAGCGCGCCGCCGGCACCGGATGGCCGAACAGGTAGCCCTGGACTTCGTCGCAACCGTGCTCGCGGAGGAAGTCGAGCTGGGCCTGGGTTTCCACGCCTTCGGCGATCACCGCCAGGTTCAGGCTGTGGGCCATGGCGATGATGGCGCGGGCGATCTGGGCGTCGCGTTCGCCATCGGGCAGACCGTCGACGAAGCTGCGGTCGATCTTCAGCACGTCGATGGGGAACTGCTTGAGGTAGTTGAGAGACGAGTAGCCGGTGCCGAAGTCATCCACCGCGATGCACAGGCCGAGGCGCTTGAGGTTTTCGAGGATGTCCATGGCTTCGGCCACGTCGCGCATCAGGATGCTCTCGGTCAGCTCCAGTTCCAGGCACGCCGGTGGCAGGCCGCTGTCTTCGATGATGGCGGCGATACGCTCGGCCAGTTGGCCGTCGGCGAACTGGCGAGCGGAAATGTTCACCGAGATCTTGGGCAGGCGCATCTTCTCCTGGTGCCAGGCCTTGAGCTGGCGGCAGGCTTCGGCCAGGACCCAGTCGCCCACCTGGACCACCAGGCCGAGTTCCTCCAGCACCGGAACGAACTCACCCGGCGGAACCAATCCGCGCTTGGGATGGCGCCAGCGCAGCAAGGCCTCGACGCCGGTCAGGCGCTTGCCGTCGCCGGAGAACTGCGGCTGGTAATAGAGCAGGAACTCGCCCTGCTCCAGGGCATGGCGCAGGTCGCTCTCCAGTTCCAGGCGTTCCAGCGCGCGGGCGTTCATGTCCGCCTGGTAGAACTGGAAGTTGTTCTTGCCGCGTTCCTTGGCGTGGTACATCGCCGTGTCGGCGTTCTTCATCAGCTGGCTCAGCTCGCGGCCGTCCTGGGGGGCGAGGGCGATGCCGATGCTGGCGGTGACGAAGAACTCGCGACCTTCGAGGACGAACGGGCGGGCCAGGCTGTCGAGGATCTGCTCGGCGACATGCACGGCCCGGTTCAGGGCGCCTTCCCGGGTGGCGCGCGGCTGCAGCAGCAGGGTGAATTCGTCGCCGCCCATTCGTGCCACGGTGTCGTCTTCGTGGACGCAGGCCGCCAGGCGCACGGCCACGTCCTTGAGCATGCGGTCGCCGGCCGCGTGGCCGAGGGAGTCGTTGATCGGCTTGAAGCGGTCGAGGTCGAGGAACATCAGCACCACCCATTCCTGGTTCCGCTCGGCGTACTGCAGGGCCGTGTGCAGGCGGTCCTGGAACAGCGTGCGGTTGGGCAGGTGGGTCAGGCCGTCGTAGTAGGCCAGGCGATGGATGCGCTGCTCGCTGGCCTTGCGTTCGCTGATGTCGCTGAAGAAGCAGACGTAGCTGACCAGGTCGCCGTCTTCGTCGTGCACGGCGGTGATACCGACCCAGGCCGGGTAGGTGTCGCCCTCGCGCCGCTTGAGCCAGATCTCGCCTTCCCAGCTGCCGCGCTGGTTGAGCTGGCCGATGATGTAGTTGAGCTGGTTGGCCTGCTGACGATCGGCGGTGAGCATCGACGGCAGTTGGTCCAGCACATCGTTGGCCTTGTGACCGGTGATGCGGCAGAAGGCTTCGTTGACCTGGACGATGTAACCCGCCGGGTCGGTGACCAGGATGGCCGAGGTGGAGTGCTCGAATACCGTGGCCGCCATGCGCATGTCTTTTTCTGCGCGGCGTTGCTGGCTGATGTCGCGGCCGACGCCGAGCATGCCCTCGAAGCGTCCGTATTCGTCCCACATCAACATGGTGCGCAGTTCCACCGGGATCTTCTGGCCATCGGCGCGCATGCAGTCGAACAGGAACAGTCGCGCCGGCATCTGGCTGCGCAGTTCGGCCAGACGCTGGGGGTTACCCAGGGCGCTGCGGATCTGCTCCAGCTGGTCGAACAGCTCGAGCATCTGGCGCGGATCGGCCGCCATACCCTGGAAACCATTGGCGATGGTCCACTCGGCGTTGTAGCCCAGGACCGGCAGGACCGACGGGCTGACGTAGTTGAGCTGCAGTTCGCTGTCCGTGGTGAAGATCACGTCGCTGATGCTTTCGGCCAGCATGCGGTAGCGGCGTCCGCTCTCGCGCATGGATTCAGTGGCCTCGATCTGCTCGGTGATGTCCTTCGCCACGCCGATCAGGCGGCTGACGCGGCCTTTGTCATCGCGGGCCAGGGCCTGTTCGCGCACATCGAACCAGTGCCAACTGCCGTCCTTGTGGCGCCAGCGCAGCTGGCACTGCAGCAACGCACCATCGCCAACGACCTGCTGCAGGTTGCGCACGCGCCAGTACTGTTCTTCGTCGTCGGGGTGCAGCAGCTCTTCCCAGAAGCGCTCGCCCATCCGGCGGACGTCCCTGCGGCTGTAACCCAGCTGCTGGGCCAGGCGATTGTTGGTGAGCATCACCCGTTTGCTGATGACGTCGTGCACATAAAGGGTGTCGGGGACTGCGAGCACCACGTCGGACCAGAAGCGCTCGCGCTCGATCAGCGACAGCTCCACCTGCTTGCGGCTGGTGATGTCGCTGATGCTGAGGGTCACGGCCTCGAGGTCCTGGATCATGTCCGGCAGGTGCAATACCAGCCAGATGTGCCGGACCTGACCCTGGGCGGTGACGATCTGGCTTTCCATCTCCAGGTGCCGGTTGCCCCCCAGCAGGGCGGCCATCACCTGGAAGCGGATGCCGCCTTCGCGCAGCGCGTGGGTGCCGATCAGCTGTCGCCAGGCCTGCTCGCTGCTGCCGACTTCCAGCAGATGCATGGCCACCTGGTTCACTTCGGTGATACGCAGCAGGCGCAACGCTTCGCCGTGACGCTGGCGATTGTCCTTGACCCATGCCGCGAGGCTGGCGTGATCGCGCAGGCCTTGCTGGATCAGGTAACGGCGCAGTTCGGCGAGGTCGAGCACGCAGAGCGCGATGCCGCTGCCTTCGAAGATGTCCTGGTAGCGCCGCCGGGTTTCCTGCAACACGCGTAGCGCTTGCTGTTCTTCGGTGACGTCGCGCACCACCCAGACATAGCCCAGCAACTGGTTTCCGTCGTTGAGGTCGTTGCGGGTGACCGCCAGCAGTCGGGTCTCGCCGTTGCGCCGGAACTGCACCAGGTCCGAGCCCAGTTCATGGTCCAGGTCCGGCGCATTGAGCAGCAGCGGGTCCAGGCCAGGCAGCAGAGCCAGCAGATGATGGTCCTGGGCGGCCGCGCCGCTGATGCCGAACATGGACTCGGCCTGGGGATTGAGGTAGCTCAGGCGGCCGTCCACCTGGGTCACCAGCACGCGCTCCTCGATCACGCCAAGGGCGCTGGCGGCCTGGCGTAGCGAGCGCCGCGATGCGGCATTGAGTTCGCGCAGGCCGCGCTGTTCGCGTTGCAGGTAGTAGAGCGCGATCAGCGCCAGGCTGGCGCTGATAAGGAACAGCAGCAACTTGCTGAGCAATTCGGGCAGCAGCCGGGTGCGCACCTGGCGTTCGTCGTGGAGGGCGCGCAGTTGCCAGTCGCTGTTCCGGAGCTCGGAAACGAGAATGGTCTGGCCTTCCTGTTCGGCGGTCACCGGCATCACGATGGGGCTGCTGCGGCTGAGCTTGCCGCTCTGCGCCAGGACCCGTTGGAGGAAACGGTCTTCCAGCAGCCAGCGGTAATCACGGTCCTCGTGCTTGAGCAGCCAGGTGCGGATGGCTTCGGCGTCCAGGCGAAGGGCCCAGTAGCCGCTGGGCTCGGGCAGCGGGGACTGGCGCAGGATCAGGTAGACCTGGCCGCGGCCCTGGCTACTGAAGGCGAAGTGATAGGTCTGGCCCTCGCTGCGCTGGGCCAGGCTGGCGAGGAACAGTTGGTCGTCGCTGTCGGACTGGGTATCGGCCAGCACGCCGCCATTGGGGTTGAGCCAGGCCAGGCTGGTGATCGCCGGCAGGATGGGGCGCACGAGTTCGAGTTCCGCCAGCCGCTCGTCCGCGATCTCCGGCCTCGTCGGTTGCTGGCGCAGCAGGGCGAGTACCGCATCGGCCTTCATCTGCATGACCAGTTCGAGATGGCTGGCCAATTCGCGGGTCAGGGTGTAGTTGCGCTCCCGGGCACCGTCCTGCAGCTGGCGATATTCCTGGTGCAGTTGCCAGAGGAGAAGGGCGAGCATCAGCAGCACGAGGCCTACCAGTAGGCCCTTGACCGAGCCGCGCGCAGGTGCGTTGGCCAGGGGATGTCCTGGCTCAGGCTGGGTGGGAGGGCGGGGACTGGCTGGCAAGGGATGACGTTCCTGCTACTGCGTGATGGGCAGGTGACGGGGTGTCCCGCGCAACCGGGAGCGCGGGGCGGCTAGCATGCCCTGAAGGCACTCAAAGTGCCAGTACGACCGTCGAGTGTTGTTTGCCCTCCCCGGCGCATTCCGGTAGCTTTGCCGCACGCGCGCGGGAGCGCCTGTTCCCTGATTGTCGCTCCCCGCCTTATTCCACATTCGCTACAGCATCAAGGTCTGTCATGGCTCAATACGTCTACACCATGCACCGGGTCGGCAAAGTCGTGCCCCCGAAGCGTGAGATTCTCAAGGACATTTCCCTTTCCTTCTTCCCGGGCGCCAAGATCGGCGTGCTTGGTCTGAACGGCGCGGGCAAGTCGACCCTCCTGCGCATCATGGCCGGGGTGGACACCGAGATCGATGGTGAAGCCCGCCCGATGCCTGGCATCAAAGTCGGCTACCTGCCCCAGGAACCCAAGCTGGATCCGACCAAGACCGTGCGCGACATCGTTGAAGAGGCGGTGGGCGAAATCAAGCAGGCCCAGGCCCGCCTGGACGAGGTCTACGCCGCCTACGCCGAGCCGGACGCCGACTTCGACGCCCTGGCCGCCGAGCAGGCCAAGCTCGAAGCCATCCTCCAGGCCTCCGATGGCCACAACCTGGAGCGTCAGCTGGAAGTCGCCGCCGACGCCCTGCGCCTGCCGCAATGGGACGCGAAGATCGAGCACCTTTCCGGTGGCGAGAAGCGCCGCGTGGCCCTGTGCCGCCTGCTGCTGTCCGCCCCCGACATGCTGCTGCTGGACGAGCCGACCAACCACCTGGACGCCGACTCCGTCGCCTGGTTGGAGCACTTCCTCCATGACTTCCCGGGCACCGTGGTAGCCATTACCCACGACCGTTACTTCCTCGACAACGTTGCCGGCTGGATTCTCGAACTGGACCGCGGCCACGGCATCCCCTTCGAGGGCAACTACTCCGGTTGGCTGGAATCCAAGGCCAACCGCCTGGCCCAGGAAGCCAAGCAGGAAGCCTCCCACGCCAAGGCCATGAAGGCCGAACTGGAATGGGTTCGCCAAGGCGCCAAGGCTCGCCAGTCGAAGTCCAAGGCCCGTCTGCAACGCTTCGAGGAAATGCAGTCGCAGGAATTCCAGAAGCGCAGCGAAACCAACGAGATCTATATCCCGGCCGGTCCGCGCCTGGGCGACAAGGTCATCGAGCTGCACAACGTCACCAAGGGCTACGGCGATCGCGTGCTGATCGACGACCTTTCCCTGAGCATTCCGAAGGGCGCCATCGTCGGTGTGATCGGCGGTAACGGTGCCGGTAAATCGACCCTGTTCCGCATGCTCACCGGCAAGGAGCAACCGGATTCGGGCACCATCGATATCGGTGAAACCGTGCAGATCGCCAGCGTCGACCAGAGCCGCGAGATCCTGGACGGTGGCAAGACCGTATGGCAGCAGGTTTCCGACGGCTTCGAGCAGATCAAGATCGGCAACTACGAAGTCCCGTCGCGCAGTTATGTCGGTCGCTTCAACTTCAAGGGCGCCGACCAGCAGAAGTTCGTCAAGGACCTCTCCGGCGGTGAGCGTGGCCGCCTGCACCTGGCCCTGACCCTGAAGCAGGGCGGCAACGTGCTGCTGCTCGACGAACCGTCCAACGACCTCGACGTGGAAACCCTGCGTGCGCTGGAAGAAGCGCTGCTGGACTTCCCCGGCGCCGCCATCGTGATCTCCCACGATCGCTGGTTCCTGGATCGTATCGCCACTCACATCCTCTCCTACGAGGACGACGGCAAGGTGAACTTCTTCGAAGGCAACTACACCGAATTCGAGGCAGACCGCAAGAAACGCCTTGGCGAGGCTGCCGCCCAGCCGCACCGGGTGCGTTACAAGAAGCTGGCCCAGTAACCCTACCGGGCAGGCATCACAAGACAACGGAGCCCTTTGGCTCCGTTGTCGTTTCAGGAGGTTCCTTGAAGGGATTCAATCACTACCTGTTCTGGCTTTCGAGCCTGGCGCTGTTCGGGGTCTGCGGCCTGTACTTCTCCTTCTACCCGTCGCCTGCCTGGAAAGCCGGTTCAGTCGGCTGCGCCCTTGTGCTCGGCAGCGGGCTTTACGCCTGGCTGGCCTGGCGCGAGCGCTTCGTCAGTCTATTCCAGCTGGAAACCGACAATGCGCGCTGGCAATTGCATGTTGTCCTGGGGTCACTCCTGATCCTGGTGGTCTGGGGCGCCCTGCAGGTTCCGGTGGCCGCGCTTTATACCCAGTGGCGGGGGGAGGACTCCGAGTTTGCCGCGCGGATTCTGGGCAAGGCTGACGGTGGCCTCGGCTGCCAGTTCCGGGTGGAACTGGTGCTGGACGATGCGGCAATGGGCGTGGGTGTCTGCGTTGCGGAAGACGTCTGGCATGCCCTCCCGGACCACGGCACGGTGGTGATGCGCGGCAGGCGCAGCGCCATGGGCATCAATCCCCGAGAGGTATTGAAAGCGTCCGCACGTTGATGGCGGGCTGGTTCAGCGGGCATGTCTGGTGCGTCGAGTGCTCGCCTGTGGTGCGCTTGCTGGGCGGCCGAAAGCGGCGCTAACCCGCGTAAACAAAAGATTCAGTAAGGAAAATCCGCTGTCTTTCGTCCGAATTTACATCTAATGCACCAAAAAGATTCAGATATGCGTCATTTTGCCCTATCGAGGTGCTGTCCAGATTGGTAGAGTCTCGCGCCATAAATTGTTCACAAAAGAAGAAATTGGTGAGAGTCATGACGCAATCTGTCGACGCCTTCCTGCTGCGCCTCAAGCAGCGCGACCCCGACCAGCCTGAGTTCCATCAGGCCGTGGAAGAGGTACTGCGCAGCCTTTGGCCATTCCTTGAAGCCCACCCACAGTACCTGCAAGCCGGCATCGTCGAACGTATCGTCGAGCCGGAACGCGCCGTCCTGTTCCGGGTGCCGTGGGTCGACGATCAGGGGCAGGTCCGCGTCAACCGAGGTTTCCGTGTGCAGATGAGCAGCGCCATCGGCCCCTACAAGGGCGGCCTGCGCTTCCATCCCTCGGTGAACCTGGGCGTGCTGAAATTCCTCGCCTTCGAGCAGGTCTTCAAGAACTCCCTGACCTCCCTGCCAATGGGTGGCGGCAAGGGCGGTTCGGACTTCGACCCGAAGGGCAAGAGCGACGCCGAAGTCATGCGCTTCTGCCAGTCCTTCATGAGCGAGCTGTACCGTCACATCGGCGCCGACCTCGACGTGCCGGCCGGTGACATCGGTGTGGGGGCCCGCGAAATCGGTTTCCTCTTCGGCCAGTACAAGCGTCTGTCCAACGAGTTCACCTCGGTGTTCACCGGCAAGGGCCTGGCCTACGGCGGCAGCCTGATCCGCCCCGAGGCGACCGGCTACGGCTGCGTCTACTTCGCCCAGGAAATGCTCAAAGGCATCGGCCGTGATTTCGACGGCCAGCGCGTGACCATTTCCGGCTCCGGCAATGTGGCCCAGTACGCGGCACAGAAGGTGATGGAACTCGGCGGCAAGGTGATTTCCCTGTCCGATTCCGAGGGCACCCTGTTTGCTGAGGCGGGCCTGACCGTCGAGCAGTGGGAAGCCCTGATGGAGCTGAAGAACGTCCGTCGTGGCCGCCTCAGCGAACTTTCCGGTCCAGGCCTGCGCTTCCTGCCCGGCGAGCGTCCCTGGGCCCTGGCTTGCGACATCGCCTTGCCCTGCGCGACCCAGAACGAACTGGATGCCGAGGACGCCCGCGCCTTGCTGGCCAACGGCTGCGTCTGCGTCGCCGAAGGTGCCAACATGCCGTCGACCCTGGCAGCGGTGGACCTCTTCCACGAAGCGGGCATCCTCTTTGCCCCGGGCAAGGCCTCCAACGCCGGTGGCGTCGCTACCAGCGGCCTGGAAATGAGCCAGAACGCCATGCGTCTGCACTGGACCGCGGGTGAAGTGGACCAGCGCCTGCACGGCATCATGCAGAACATCCACCACGCCTGCGTGAGCTATGGCGAAGAGAATGGTCGGGTGAACTACGTGAAGGGCGCCAACATCGCCGGCTTCGTGAAAGTCGCCGATGCCATGCTGGCGCAGGGCGTGGTGTAACGCTGCTGTAGGCCTTGTAGGGGCGAATTCATTCGCCAGGGGCAGCGCAGCTGCCCCCTTCAAGGTCTGTAGGGCAGACCTTCGGCCTGCTTGGCGAATGAATTCGCCCCTACAGATTCACTGTCGTCACTCCGGATGCAACGCCCGCCCCATGGCGTTGCTCCTGTCCCGCTCCCACTCATCATCGTGCCGATCACGGCGCCAATCCTCGTAATCGTGGCGCTCCTCGCTCTGAACCTGCGCCTGGCACTGACGAAAACCATCGCTCCAGCCTTCGGCGTACGTTGCGTCCTTGAGATAACGCGGCACGTCCTTGCGGAACTCTCGCTGATGGTCCCGGCTGCCTGGCGGCCGCTGCTGCAGCCATCGGCGAAACCGTCTGCGAAGGCGGGCGGATAGCCTTGGGTGATGAGGTGATCACGGGTGGTTTCACAGCCTGCGATCAGACTGCCGACAAGCATGAAGGCGGCGACGTGACGCGACGCCATGGTGGCTCCCGGGCACCGAGGGGCGGGCGCGCGCGCACTGGGGGTTGCGAACGACGCTAGCGCGGGTCTTGTGATGAAAACGTCAAGGCACTCAACCCTTGACGCAGACCACCTGGCGCAGGGTATGCACAACCTCCACCAGGTCGCGCTGGGCCGCCATCACGGCATCGATGTCCTTGTAGGCCATGGGGATCTCGTCGATCACGTCCTTGTCCTTGCGGCATTCGACGTGGGCGGTGGCGCGGATCTGGTCCTCCACCGTGAACAGCTTCTTCGCCCGGCCACGGCTCATGGTCCGACCGGCACCATGGCTGCAGGAACAGAAGGCATCCTCGTTGCCCAGACCCCTGACGATGAAACTCCTGGCGCCCATGGAGCCGGGAATGATACCCAGCTCCCCTTTCTGCGCAGACACCGCACCCTTGCGCGTCACCAGTACCTCGCGGCCGAAGTGCCGCTCCTTCTGTACGTAGTTGTGGTGACAGTTCACCGCTTCCAGGCTGGCTTCGAAGGGACGCTTGAGCGCCTTGCGGGCGGCGTCGATAACCGCCTGCATCATCAGGGCGCGGTTCTGCCGGGCGAAGTCCTGGGCCCAGCCCACCGCTTCCACGTAGTCGTCGAAGTGTTTGCTGCCTTCCTCGAAGTAGGCCAGGTCGCGGTCCGGCAGGTTGGCGATGTGCTGGCGCATGTCGGCCTGGGCCAGTTCGATGAACAGGGTGCCGATGGCATTGCCCACCCCGCGCGAGCCACTGTGCAGCATGAACCAGACGCGATCGGCCTCGTCCAGGCAGACCTCGATGAAGTGATTGCCGGTGCCCAGTGTCCCCAAGTGATGGCGGTTGTTGGTCTTCTCCAGGCGCGGGTACTTCGCGGTGATCGCCTTGAAGCGCCTGGCGAGCGGGCGCCAGGCCTGATCAGCGATATCCGGCACATTATCCCAGGCGCCCTGGTCATGCCGGCCGAAGGTCTTGCCATGGGGGACCGCCCGTTCGATGGCGCTGCGTAGGCCGTGGAGGTTGTCCGGCAGGTCGCGGGCGTGGAGGGAAGTGAGGGCGGCGATCATCCCGCAACCGATGTCCACGCCGACGGCGGCAGGAATGATGGCGCCCACGGTCGGGATTACGCTGCCGATGGTCGAGCCCTTGCCCAGATGCACATCGGGCATCACCGCCAGGTGCTTGAAGATGAACGGCATCTTCGCCGTATTGATCAACTGCTGGCGTGCTTCGTCTTCCACCGGCACGCCCTGGATCCAGAGCTTGATCGGCTTGCCGTTGGAGACTTCCAGCAATTGGGGACCGTTGGTGTTCATCTGCATCGCCTGACGAGGGTGTGGATAACCATTCTGAGCCCGTTATGGCGGGCCGGGCGCGCATCTTACCGGTGGTGCGGGGTAGTGAAATCCGTAGGAGCGACTCATTCGCGAATGAATTCGCTCCTACAAGGTCAAGCTTGGCCACTCAATAGTGGTACCACTTCAGCTCCAGCATCACTTCGTTCACCGGCGCGGCGAGCTGGCTGAACTCCCGCTGTGCGGTCAGGCGCAGGCCGAGGTTGCGGGAAATCTCCCATTGCTGGTTGAGGGAGAGCCGGCGACGGACTTCGCCGTTGTGAAAGTAGTCGCCGGCCGCTTCAAGGCTGAGGCTACCCAGCGGGTTGTGCCAGAGCAGGCCAGTGTTGAAGCCGGCTGCGGTGGCGATGAAGGGGGCGAAGTCTTCGTTGTGCTCGATGCGGGCGGTCGCCAGGGCGAAGCCGAGGGCGTCATCCCCGAGTTGCCAGGAACCGCCGACGCCGCCATTGAGGTGGCTGACCAGGCGTTCGTCGCCATCCTCGCCCAGTACCCGCTCCAGGCCACCCGCCACCTGCCAGGACAGCGGCTTCAGCAGATCACCGCGCGGGGTCAGGGAGCGAATGGTCGCCAGGTCCAGGCGCTGCAGTTGCCAGTGGTTGTCCTCGTACTGGCGCAGTTTGAGCTGGAGGATCTCGATCTGCGCGCCAAGCGGGAAACCGGACAGGTTGTCATTGAGGTCGTGATAGGCCATGCGCAGGCCGTACTCGGCGAAGGCACGGTCCTCGCGGGTACCGGCGCCCAGTTGCCAGGTGCGCGATTCGTGGCCTTCTTCGGGCAAGCCGGGGCGGTCCAGGCTCAGCTCCGGCGGCGGATTGCGGTTGATGCTCTGCAGCAACTTGTAGCTGCGTGTGGCGCTTTCGCGGGTGCGCTCTTCGCCGGTGGCGCGATATCGCACAAGGCGGAAGGCGGCGTCCTGGATCAGCGCGCGGCGCGGAGCAGGCAGGGCGAGGAAGGCCGCGTCATTCAGTAGCTGTTCGTTTTCGGCAAGTTGGCGTACCCACTGCTGTTCGGCGTGGTCTAGCGGCTCGGCGCGCGCCAGCAGTTCCTTTTCACGCGAGGGGCGGTAGTCGATCGACTCCACCAGGCCCGCTTGCTTGACCGCGCGCACGGTATCGGTGGGGATGGCGGTAATCGGGAACTGGTCGGTGAGCTCTATTCCGGGGCGGGCGATCTCCAGTAGTTCCAGCAGGCGGTAGGAGCAGTTCTCGTCGAAGAAGTAATAGTCGAAGCGAATCTGCTTGAGTTCCCAGACGTGCTCCACCATGCGCCCGGTTTCCTCGGCGGTAAGGTTCAGGCGGTATTCCCACAGATCGCGGTTCTCCAGGCGGCTGTATTCCTTGAGCTTGTCGCGGTAGGGCACCAGGGCGAACAGGCCGGGATAGCCGCCCATCAAGCCCTTCCAGGCGTAAAGGATGCTGTTGTCCGCCCCTTCGATGAAGGCGCCGAAGTTCAGCGCATAGCTGAGCATCGCGGTGTTGTTTTCGTGGATGTCCGGCTGGTCGATCCGTAACAGGGTATGGCCGAACATGGAGGACGGGCTGTTGAGGTAGGCCGCGGGGAACACCAGCACAGTGCTATCCGGGTTGATGTCGGCGTACCAGGCCTTGTACTCGCCGCAAACCGGCTGCGGCAGATCGTTGAGCTGGAGCTGCCCGCGCAGCCAGCGGGTACGCGCGGGGTAGACGCATTGCGGATGTTTGTCGCCGTGCTCGGCCGGCGCGTAGAGCGCGGCCAGGGTGGCGCGCAGTTCGGCTTCCGGGTCATTCGCTCCCGTCTCGGCCAGGAAGAACTCGGAATCATCCACATAGCTGCGCCAACCGCCCAGCTTCCCGGTCTCGTAGTGGCCGAGGGCAATCCAGTAGGGATCGTTCGCCAGCGCTTGTAGGCGTTGGTCGGGGATCTGGGGAGCGGCGTGGGCGGTGATGCAGGTGCACAGGGCGAGGTACGGGAAAATCCGTTTCAAGGGCACAGCTCTTCCGGGTGAGATTCATCCGGAGCTTTGGGTAACGCCGGGGCGGGTGTCAAGCAAGGCGATGACGGTCATTTGCGCAAGTTTGCACAAGTGGGATGCAGGCTGCGTTACAGCGTCCACACTTAGGGAGTGAACTGGGGAGATTCCAGCATGACGACCACCGACCCTCGGGCCGCACTCGATGCCCTGATAGCGGAGTACACCGCCCGCGCCAACTCCATTCGTGAAGACCTGGCCAGCAGCCATTCGCCGGATTTCGCCGAGCAGGCGGGGGAGCGCGAGAACGACGAAGTGCTGACTGCGATCCTCGCCGAGACCGAGGCCGCCCTGCGCCGAGTCGGCATGGCCAAGCTGCGGCTGGCGGATGGCAGCTACGGTTTTTGCCAGCGTTGCGGCGAGCCCATAGAGCCGGCGCGACTGGCAGTGCTGCCGGCGGCCGAGTACTGCCTGAGCTGCGCTGACCTGGCCCACTGACACCCTGGCGTTTTGCCTTGCCAGTGATGTCAGGGCGGCGCCAGAATGCGGCCATTGCTTTCTTGCCGAGCCATTAAGGACACTCGATGCCTGACTCCTTCGCTGCCAGCCTGCGACTGGCGCCCGATGCGCTGACCCGTCCCTTCGAGCCCCACCAGTTCAGTTTCAAGTCGACCGAGGACCTGGAGCCCTTCCGCGGCGTGCTCGGCCAGGAGCGCGCGGTGGAGGCCCTGCAGTTCGGCGTGGCGATGCCACGTCCCGGTTACAACGTCTATGTGATGGGCGAGCCGGGGACCGGCCGTTTCTCCTTCGTCAAACGCTACCTCAAGGCCGAGGGCAAGCGTCTGGAAACCCCGGCGGACTGGCTCTACGTCAACCACTTCGAAGAACCCCGCGAGCCTCGTGCCCTGCAGTTGCCGGCGGGCGAGGCGAACGATTTCATCAGCGACATCGAGCATCTGGTGGACAATCTCCTGTCCACCTTCCCGGCAGTTTTCGAGACTCCCACCTTCCAGCAGAAGAAGAGCGCGATCGATCGCGCCTTCAACCAGCGCTACGACCGAGCGCTTGATGTCATCGAGCGCCTGGCCCTGGAGAAGGACGTCGCCCTCTACCGTGACAGCGCAAACATCGCCTTCACGCCCATGAAGGACGGCAAGGCCCTGGACGAAGCGGACTTCGCCCAACTTGACGAGGCCGAGCGCGAGCGTTTCCACGATGACATCTCCATGTTGGAGGAACGCCTGAACGAGGAGCTGTCCAGCCTTCCGCAGTGGAAGCGCGAGTCCAGCAACCAGCTGCGCCAGCTCAACGAGGAAACCATTACCCAGGCCCTGCAACCGCTGCTTTCGCCCCTGTCGGCCAAGTACGCGGAGAACGCCGGCGTCGTGGCCTATCTGCAGGCCATGCAGGTGAACCTGCTGAAAACGGTGGTCGACCAGCTCCTGGACGACAAGCCGGACGCCCAGCGTCGCGAAATACTGGAAGAGCAGTACTGCCCCAGCCTGGTGGTGGGGCATCACGCCAGCGGCGGCGCTCCGGTGGTGTTCGAGCCGCATCCCACCTATGACAACCTGTTCGGCCGCATCGAATACGGCACCGACCAGGGCGCCCTCTACACCAGCTACCGCCAGCTGCGTCCGGGTGCTCTGCACCGTGCCAACGGTGGCTTCCTGATCCTGGAAGCCGAGAAGCTGCTGGGCGAACCCTTCGTCTGGGATGCGCTAAAGCGCGCCCTGCAGTCGCGCAAGCTGAAGATGGAGTCGCCCCTCGCCGAGCTCGGCCGCCTGGCCACCGTCACCCTGACACCCCAGATGATACCGCTGCAGGTGAAAGTGGTGATCATCGGCTCGCGCCAGCTCTACTACACGCTGCAAGACCTGGATCCCGACTTCCAGGAGATGTTCCGCGTGCTGGTGGACTTCGACGAGGAAATTGCTCTGTCGGACGACAGCCTCGAGCAGTTCGCCCAGTTGTTGAAGACCCGCACCTCGGAAGAGGGCATGGCCCCGCTCACCGCGGCTGCCGTCGCCCGGCTGGCGACCTACAGTGCCCGCCTGGCCGAGCATCAGGGCCGGCTTTCGGCGCGTATTGGCGATCTGTTCCAACTGGTCAGCGAGGCGGACTTCATCCGTCAGTTGGCGAATGAACCACTGACCGATGCCGACCACATCGACCGGGCCCTGAAGGCGAAGGCGACTCGCACGGGCCGGGTCTCCGCGCGCATCCTCGACGACATGCTGGCGGGCATCATCCTGATCGACACCGCCGGCGCCGCCGTGGGCAAGTGCAACGGCCTGACGGTGCTGGAAGTGGGCGATTCGGCTTTCGGCGTGCCGGCGCGGATTTCCGCGACCGTTTACCCGGGCAGTTCGGGCATCGTCGACATCGAACGCGAGGTGAACCTGGGCCAGCCCATCCACTCCAAGGGGGTGATGATCCTCACCGGTTACCTCGGCAGCCGCTATGCCCAGGAATTCCCCCTGGAAATCTCCGCGAGCATCGCCCTGGAGCAGTCCTACGGCTACGTGGATGGCGACAGCGCTTCCCTCGGTGAGGCCTGCACCCTGATTTCCGCCCTCTCGCGCACGCCGCTCAAGCAGTGCTTCGCCATCACCGGCTCGATCAACCAGTTCGGCGAGGTGCAGGCGGTCGGTGGCGTCAACGAGAAGATCGAAGGCTTCTTCCGCCTCTGCGAAGCCCGTGGCCTGACGGGCGAGCAGGGGGTCATCATCCCCCATGCCAACGTCACCACCCTGATGCTCGACGAACGCGTGCTGGAGGCCGTGCGCAAGGGACGCTTCCACGTCTATGCGGTCCGCCAGGCCGACGAGGCCCTGAGCCTGCTGGTGGGCGAGCCGGCCGGCGTACCCGACGACAAGGGCCAGTTCCCTGAAGGCAGCGTCAATGCCCGCGTGGTCGAGCGCCTGCGGGAAATTGCCGAGATGGGGCTGGAGGAAGAGGAAAAACCCGCACTCGTTCAGGAGGTTGTGGATGCCGTGGCCAAGGTCGCGGCACCGCCCAAGCCTGCCCGCAAGGGGCCGAAGCAGGAGCCTGGCAAGGCACCGGTGCCGGACAAGACCCAGGGTCCGTCCTGAGCCATCGACCGTCGCGCCGGGTTGGGTACCCGGCGTTGCTGGTCAGTCATTGAGCGGTGGGGAAGCCCCCTCGGGTAGCCGGCGTCCCACCGCTTTTCCCTCACCCTGTACACAGGGTTATCCACAGTTCACGTGGATAAGCATCGCGCTTTCGCAGGTCTAAACTCGGGTGTAGGCTGAAAACAGGCCTCTGCGAGGAAAGCCGCCATGACGCGCAACCTCTGCCTTACCCGCCAGTGCCTGGGACTCGTGACCCGGATCGAGTGTGTGATCCGTCCGCTGGCGGGAGAGAATGGACTCTGGACGCTGCTCTGCGCAGCGGGGATGTCGGGGGAACAACCCTCGGCGATCAAAGCCCAGGGCCCATTCCACGGGCCTCTCGTGGCGGAGTCGGTGCTGTCTGCGATTGCCGATTGCCTCGCCGAACAGGGTTACACCGAAGCCCACGATCCACCGATCTGGCGCCTGCATCTCCAGGGTGAGTTGCGACGCATCAACGGCACGCGTTGTCGAACCCTTGGCGACTGCCAGTTCCGCCCCGAAACCTGACGGGCTTCAGTTGGCCAGCTTTTGTGCAGCGGCTGGGAGCCTACGGCGGTAGCGGCGTGCGTCGGACGTTCCAGTGGTCGCTCACAGACTTATCCACAGTGTTTGGGGATATTTCGCTGCTCGTTGCCATTATTTTTCTGTAAGAAGCACCTCGTTATACTCGCGGCCGGTTTTTTACTGACTACGAGAAGCCATGGAACGCATTCTAGAAAACTCGATGTACGCCGCACGCTGGTTACTGGCCCCGATTTACTTCGGCCTGTCCTTCGCGCTGTTGGCCCTGACCCTCAAATTCTTCCAGGAAGTCGTGCACATCCTGCCGCACGTCTTCGAGAAGTCCGAAGCAGACCTCATCCTGGTGCTGCTGTCGCTGATCGATATGTCGCTGGTGGGCGGCCTGCTGGTGATGGTGATGATCTCCGGCTACGAGAACTTCGTTTCACAGTTGGACATCGACGACAGCAAGGAAAAACTGAGCTGGCTCGGCAAGATGGACTCCGGCTCTTTGAAGATGAAGGTGGCTGCATCCATCGTGGCGATCTCCTCCATCCACCTGCTGCGCATCTTCATGGACGCGCAGAACATCGATAACAGCAAGATCATGTGGTACGTGGTCTTGCACATGACCTTCGTGATCTCGGCCTTCGCCATGGGTTATCTGGACAAGATGACCAAGCACGATCACTGACAGGTTTTTTGCGCTGCTCCGACCGCCCGGCCGTTGAAAAGCGGACGGGCGGTTGCGTATCTGCCGTCCGCATCTGGTCCTGTGCATTAGATTTGAGGTGTACAGCGAGCGAGGGCGACGCCATGAAATTGCACGACCTCAGCAGTCATGCCCGTGCCGGGCACATCGAAGAAATCAACCTGATCTCCCTGGAAGGCGGCATCTATCTGCTGGAAGCCCGGATCGATGGCCGTACCCACCATCTGGACGACGGCCAGGGCCATGCGACGCACCTTCGCTCGGTGGAACACGCCCGGGAAGTGCTTCGCGAGTTTCCGGACCTGCCCTTCCATCTGGTGCACAACGTGGTGCACGACGAGATGTGCGGGATGGAGGCGGACAGCCAGGACACGGTGCGGGTGCCTATCTCGACCCGAGTCTCTCACTGAGCTTGCGGCTGTCGGCGGGAGCCCGCGCCGGGGGAAGGGAAGCTGTGCTAGTCTGGCCGGCCTTTTTTCCCGGAGCGGAGTTCCGCCATGTCCCAACTCGATCTCTCTACCGACGAAACCCGCGTCAGCTACGGCATCGGTCGCCAGCTCGGCGACCAGATTCGTGACAATCCCCCGCCCGGTGTGAGCCTGGACGCCGTGATCGCAGGCCTCAGCGATGCCTTCCTGGGCCTGGAAAGCCGCGTTGATGGCGCTGCCCTTTCGGCAAGCTTCCGCGTAATCCGCGAGCGCATGCAGGAAGAGGCCCAGGCCAAGGCCGAAGCCGCCGCTGGCGCGGGCCGCGTTTACCTGGAAGAGAACGCCAAGCGTGAAGGCGTAACCGTTCTGCCGTCCGGGCTGCAGTATGAAGTATTGGTAGCGGGCGAGGGCGCCAAGCCGTCCGCCGAAGACACCGTGCGCACCCACTACCACGGCACTCTGATCGACGGCACTGTGTTCGACAGTTCCTATGATCGTGGTCAGCCGGCCGAATTCCCGGTTGGCGGCGTGATCGCCGGCTGGGTCGAGGCCCTGCAACTGATGAACGCCGGCAGCAAATGGCGCCTGCACGTTCCGAGCGAACTGGCCTATGGCGCCCAGGGCGTCGGCAGCATCCCGCCGCACAGCGTGCTGGTGTTCGATGTGGAGCTCCTGGACATTCTCTGATCCAGGGCGACCCCTGGGCGAGCCATCCCTGGCCCGCCCAGGAACCGGCGGGGGCGCCTTTGCCCTCGCTGCAAGCGCGGCGCCCGGGCGCCGCTCTTGCGGATGACGCATCCTGGCGTCATCCAGATTGCCCAATTCCTTTCATTCGAACGTGGGAAACCACGTCCTGCGGACGGTCATGAGTCATCGGCCGTACCCTGTGGCGAATCAAGTGCTCGGGCTGGTGCGCCGTGCGCACCGGCGGTATGGTCTGGTGCCGAGGTGGGGCCTGGAATCGGTGCGCACAGTGTTCACCCTACAATCCAGACCGAGCTGAATTGCCCAATCCCTTTCATTTGATCGTGGGAAACCACG
>MTEW01002696.1_pt1 | contig 31268 bp, 30 predicted proteins | sample 1042681 | NCBI WGS metagenome assembly MTEW01 (sample SAMN06185811, study PRJNA358809) | soil metagenome | isolation source: soil biostimulated with citrate as carbon source | place: India | collected 2015-05-23
GTCACCACAACCGTCGAACCCGGTTCCGTCGTGCCGGAAGCTGTCGGGATATTGTCTCCTTCCGGATCGGTGATGGCGACATCGGTCGTCGGTGCGGTTACATCAACATTTACGGGTCCGAGTGAAGTCGCGGGACCAATATTCCCCGCGGAGTCTATCTGACGGACCAGAATATCCCCATCGCCATAGACACCAGGCTGAAGTTCAAAACTTGCGCCGCTCCCGTCATGCCAGGTCTTGCCCCCATCTGTGCTGTACTGCCAAGTAGCACCCTCCTCGAGGTTACTTACAACGACCGTCCCATCGCCAGTAATGCCGTCATCTGGAAGGCCGGTATCGTTTTCAAGCGCCACGGCAGGCTCTGCCGGGGGCTCCCTATCAACACCTGCGCCATTGTCATTGTCGTCATCGTTATCGGAACTTGACGCCGCAGCAATAATCCCGCCAACCGCGCCAAGGCCAAGCAACCCGAGAAGAACGGGACTTACGCCGCCTGTTGCGCCACCCATCAGTTGGTCAACCGACTGAATTTCCGCAAAGTTGAAATCTGCTAATCCATCACCGTGCTGACCAACCCACAGCTTCCCGTCCTCGTCTTGCAGGACTAAATCATTATCATCGCCATTCGGATAATGAGCATAAAAATGAACAATTCGGATTGTTTCGCCATTGTGAAGGCGAATGACGAGATCATCGCCGATCTTCTGGTAATCTGCAATTGCGCGGGGGCTCAATGACAGTTTAACAACACTCGGAGACGAAAGAATAATGTTATTACCCGCGACTGTACTGGATGAACCGGTCGCTTTGTTCGTGACAATAACCATGATGAGCCCCTCCTCGGCGTTACGACCGGCAAAGAGACAAGAATCGCAGTCAAGAAGAGAGAGGCCCTTTATTGATTAGCCTAACAAATGATGAGGATACTTTTATCTTGAGCAAAAATCTCCTCAATCTTTCAATTCTAGCTTATGTCGCACTCTCTTCTACATTCGACTGCAAATCCATTTATTCAGTGCCAGACCTATCCGACAAGAAGTATAGATGTTTATATTAAATTCTATGCAGATATCGACACGTTTGCACAAAATTGACATTGGTCACAAACTATGAAGTTGACCCGACAATCGATTTCGCGCCTTCCTTCTGAAAGAAGCCGGACTGGTCCCAACAATGCGGCTAAAAAATCGGGAGAGATGCACCTGATCGGAAAAACCGCATTCCTGAGCGATCTCCACAATGGGGAGATCTGTTTCCTCCAGCAAGGCCCGCGCGCGTTCTATCCTGCGCAATATAATATATTGATGCAGCGTGACATTCGTTGATCGCTTGAACAATCGAGCAAACTGCGCAGGGCCTAATCCCGCCATTGCAGAAAAATGATTTACAGTGATACGCCGGCTTATATTGTTATCTATAAAATCAATCACATCGCGTAGGATGCTTGGTGGCAGACTACCTTCCCCAACGTGTTCTTCCTGACCGCTATTTGAATATTTGGCGATCAAACGTGCGGTAAGCACCCGGGTCAAATATTCAAGCTCTATTCGTGCGAACGTCCCTCCCCTTTCTACTATCTCCTTAATCGATAGGATCGTTTGGGTCAGAAACTGGTCTGAAATAGAGAACCTGGAGCCTAGATTAAAAAGACCTTCACTCGCCGCCAAAAACTCCTGTTCGATATTTTTAAAAAGGCGGTCGGAAACATATATTTGAATGATTTCGGCATTGGATTCAATCTCGGCGTCAAAAGTCGTATTGGGCGGTATTACGAAAATTGACCCCGGCGCCAAGGAAAGTTGAGAAAGAGTGTTTCTAATCGAAAATCTACCTCTCACATATCCTCTCGTAGCCATTCCCACCAATAGAGATGGCACTGCCGAAAATCTTGCCTTGAAGGGCCAAATTCTGGATGTATAAACATATGCGTTAGGCGAGGCTAACGCCGCGCTGGTTTTAATCACCTCAATTCCATCTAGATCCTCCACCTTATGTGTAGCCACCATACTGAAATTTAAGCTACTCATTTCCCCTCCAGCCTCGAGAAAACGTAAGTTAGACTGAATGTCATCTGAAATGATGTTATTTTGTATTGTTTACTATGACAGCAAAACCTCTCCCTCTCGAAATAGAGCGCAGTAACCTGAAGGCCAGAACATCTCCCTAAAAAATGGAAGTCTACAATACGAACCAAGCATGGAAAAGACATGTCATGCGATAAGCATTGATTGAATGGGGTTACCCCCATATTTCGGGTCCCCTCCATTTAAATGACATCATGTTTTCTGGCGAACATTGCGCCGGTCGTGACCAAGAACTGAAGGGCGCTGAAGTAAAAAATAGCGTGGGCTCGGCAAGGCGCGTTGTTTGGCGAGGACGCTAAGGCGCAGGCGCTTTAATTTCCAAAATCGAATCTGCTGTCAGTGCCGACATGGGATGACCGAAGCGTCGCTCATGCGCCATTTGCTTATATGGAAATTACCACTTCGAGGTTTTTCAGCTGGTTGTTCTTTACGCAAATTCCTCGCAATGTGACATTCATGGGCGTAACGGTGTTCAGTTGCAGTTCACTCCACATTGCCTGGAAGCGCTAACAGATACCCGTTGGAAAGTTGCAGGGCGGGCTTTCCTCCACATGCTGGTGCAGCCCCGCCGCAATTGGTTTCTAAAGTAATCAGAAGGTCTTCTGCAGCTCTGGCAGGACGGTAAAGAGATCACCGACGAGGCCATAATCGGCGACCTGGAAGATCGGCGCTTCCTCATCCTTGTTGATGGCGACGATGACGCGTGAGTCCTTCATGCCCGCCAGATGCTGGATCGCGCCGGAGATACCGACAGCGATGTAAAGGTCCGGTGCAACCACCTTGCCCGTCTGGCCAACCTGCCAGTCGTTCGGCGCATAGCCGGCATCAACGGCTGCGCGGCTGGCGCCGACTGCGGCGCCAAGCTTGTCGGCAACCGGCAGGATCACTTCCTGGAACTTTTCGGCAGAACCAAGCGCACGACCGCCCGAGATGATGATCTTCGCCGAGGTCAGTTCCGGACGATCCGATTCCGAAAGTGCATTGCCGACGAAGCTCGACAGCGCCGGATCGGCAGCCGCATTGACGCTTTCAACCCCAGCCGAACCGCCTTCGCCCGTTGCCGAGAAGGAAGCCGTGCGCACCGTGATGACCTTCTTCGCGTCGGTCGACTGCACCGTCTGGATCGCATTACCTGCATAGATCGGACGCTTGAACGTATCAGCCGACACGACTTCCATGATTTCGGAAAGCTGCATCACATCGAGAAGGGCTGCCACGCGCGGCAGGATGTTCTTGGCCGAAGTCGTCGCAGGTGCAATGATCGTGTCGTAATTGGCAGCTAGTTCCACGATGAGCGCTGCCGTCGGCTCGGCCAGACGGTTTTCCAGCGCATCGCTTTCAGCAAGCAGAACCTTGCGCACGCCATTGAGCTTGGCTGCCGCATCAGCTGCAGGTTTTGCACCTTTGCCAGCAACCAGCACATCCACGTCGCCGCCAATCTGGGCGGCAGCCGTCAGCGCCTTGGCCGTCTGGTCGGAAAGGGTTGCATTGTCGTGTTCGGCAATAAGAAGAATAGCCATTTGTCTCGTCCCTTCCGATTTCTTAGATGATGCCGTCGGCTTTCAGCTTCTCAACCAGCTCTGCGACAGAGCCGACCTTGACGCCAGCCTTGCGGCCGCCCGGCTCTTCCGTCTTCAGAACCTTCAGACGCGGCGCAATATCGGCGCCGAAATCGGCAGGCGACTTTTCGTCGAGCGGCTTCTTCTTGGCCTTCATGATGTTGGGCAGCGATGCATAGCGCGGCTGGTTCAAGCGAAGATCGACCGTGACGATCGCCGGAAGCTTCACATCGATGGTCTGGAGACCGCCGTCCACTTCACGCGTTACCTTGGCCGAACCATCGCCCAGTTCCACCTTCGAGGCAAAGGTTGCCTGGCTCCAGCTCAAGAGCGCCGAGAGCATCTGGCCAGTCTGGTTGGAATCATCGTCGATTGCCTGTTTGCCGAGGAAGACCAAGTCCGGCTTTTCCGCTTCGACCACGCCCTTCAAAACCTTGGCAACGCCAAGCGGCTCGACCGTCTCGTCGGTCTTGACCAGGATCGCGCGATCCGCACCCATGGCAAGTGCCGTGCGCAGCGTTTCCTGCGCCTGTGCCGGGCCAACCGAAACCGCGACGATCTCCGTCACCTTGCCCGCTTCCTTCAGACGGATCGCCTCTTCAACCGCGATCTCGTCAAAAGGGTTCATCGACATCTTCACGTTCGAAAGCTCAACCCCCGAACCGTCTCCCTTTACACGGATCTTCACGTTGTAATCGACAACCCGTTTCACTGCGACAACTGCCTTCATGGGGCTAACCTTTCCTTGCAGCGAACCGGATCGTCGTAACGATATATCGGGGCCAGTTCGCACAGACTAATGGACGGACGATCAGAGGCGCGCGCGCTTGGCTTCCGGATCGTAGGGCGATTCCTCAATCACGCGGGCCTTGCGCATCTCACCCAGAACCGGGATTTCCAGCTCCGTGCCCGGCACGCCAAGCTCGACCGGCAGCAGCGCCAGCGCGATATCGTGCCCGAACGTATAGGAGTAGCCGCCCGAGGTGACGCGACCCACCAGCTTGCCATGATGGTATACACCCTCGCAGGTCAGCGTGCTGGCGCCATCGGTTTCAACCGCCAGCGTGACGGAGCGGCGCTTGATGCCTCGTTCCTTTTCCTCGACCAGCGCCTGCCTGCCGATGAAATCGCCCTTGTCCAGGCGGATAAAGCGTTCAAGGCCGCTTTCCCAGGCACTTAGCTCGCTGTTCATATCGCGGTACATGGCACGATAGGATTTGTCGAGACGCAGCGATTCCAGCGCATGCAGGCCGATAAGGCGCAGGCCGTGCTCCTTGCCGGATGCGAGCAAGGCTTCCAGCAGATGCCGCTGATAGCTAAGCGGATGATAAAGCTCCCAGCCCAATTCGCCTTCATAATTGACGCGCAGCAGACGCACATCACTGGCGAGGCCGACCGTTCCCGACTTGATGCCGAACCACGGGAATGCCTCGTTTGAGAGATCGATTTCGGTAAGCGGCTGCAATACCTCGCGCGCCTTCGGCCCCACGATCGTGAAGCAGCCCCTGTCATTCGTCACGTTACGCAGAGTAACGCTTCCATCCTTCGGCAGGAGTTTCGACATTTCGTCAAAGTTCCAACGTTCGGCTCGCGGAGTTGAAATCATGTAGAAAGAGCCGTCATCGAGACGCGCCACCACATATTCCGCCTGCACACCGCCCTTCGGGGTCAAATGATGAGAAAGGTTGACGCGTCCCGCCTTCGGCAAGCGATTGGCGAGAATGCCATCAAGCCATGCTTCGGCACCGGGACCGCTAACCTCGAATTTGGTCATCGGCGTCATTTCGACGAGACCTACCGCGTTGCGCACGGCTTCGACTTCCTCGCTTACATATTTGCCCTTTTCGGTCCAGCGCCAGCTATACTGATCCCTGGCTTCTACACCCTCAGGCGCGAACCAGTTCGGCATTTCCCAACCGTTGAGGCAGCCCCAGACAGCACCCAGTTCCGTCAGGCGATCGTATGACGGCGCGGTTTTCTGCGGGCGAGCGGCAGGCATATCCTGCCCCGGATAATGCTGCTCGGCATGGGTGCCCCATGCTTCGCGCACTTTTTCGCGGGTCCAGTTCTTGTTGGCGTAGTCGCCAAAACGACGCGGATCGAGATCAGATGTGTCGATGCTGTTGCCGCCTTCAACGATACGCTCGGAAAGATAATAGCCGATCGCGCCGCCCCACAGGATGCCGCCGGGCACCCCTTCTGCAATCCAGACATTGTCCAGCCCCCAGGCCGGGCCGACCAGCGGCAGTTCATCAGCCGTCATCTGGAACGGTCCGCGCACATTGGCCTTGATGCCAACGCGGCCGAGAGCGGGAGCCAGCTCGATGGCCTGCTCCCAGTTCCATGAAACCGAATCGAAATCCTCTTCCAGAAGATCCGCTCCAAACCATTCGGGGACGCCGTTTTCGGCAAAGAGCTTCAAATGTTCGGTCCTCTCGTAGGGGCCGAACATCAGGCCGTCGCCCTCCTCACGCAGATAGCCTTCAAAGCCCTCATCGCGCAGGATCGGCATTTCCGGCAGGCCCTGACGCTTGCGCTCGATCACTTCCGGCACGGCATCAGTGATCCAGTATTGATGAATGATAGGAATTGCCGGAATGTCGAGCCCCAGCATGGCTCCGGTCTGGCGGGCATAATTTCCTGTCGCCGAGATGATATGCTCGCAGATGATATCGCCCTGATTGGTCTTCACCTTCCACTCACCGCTTGGCAGGCGCTCGAAACCTTTGACCTCGGTGTTGAGATAGATCTTGGCGCCATTGTCGCGCGCACCTTTGGCGAGCGCCATGGTGACATCGGCAGGCGCAATATGGCCATCATCGGGGTGATAGAGCGCGCCCAACATATCATGGTTGTTTTCAAGCAGCGGCCACAGTTCACGGGCGCGTGCCGGGGAAACCAGTTCGGCGCGCACGCCCTGCACTGCGGCGACACTCATATAGCTCTTGTATTCGTCAAGGCGGTCGCGCGTGTTGGCAATACGCAGCTGGCCGCATTTGTGCCAGCCGACATGCTGACCAGTTTCGGCTTCGAGCCCTTCGTAAATCTCAATGGACTTGTTGATCATACGGCCGATATTGATATTGCGCGCGTAGGAAGGGATCAGCCCCGCCGCATGCCACGTGGAACCTGCGGTAAGCTGCGTGCGCTCCAAAAGCACGACGTCCGACCAACCTCTCTTGGCCAGCCCGTAAAGAATGGAGGCGCCGACACAACCTCCCCCGATGACAACCGCGCGCGCATGAGTCTGCATTCCACGTTCCCTTCCAGTATATTTTGGAGATTGCCGGAGCGCCGCTACGGGCCACGGTACGGACTCCTTTGTGCGTTACATTACAGAGGGTTCTGCGCCATGTGAGCTTGATAAAAAATCTGCGAAGATATAACTTCAGATTATGCACAGGCTCCGCTCGCTCATCCCCTCGGCCAATTACCTCTTCGTGTTTGAGGCTGCAGCTCGACGGCTGAGCTTTACGGCGGCGGCGGAAGAGCTGAATGTCAGCCAGCCAGCGGTGAGCAAGACGATCAAGCTTCTCGAGGAAGCTACCGGACTGAAGCTTTTCCGCCGTGAAAGGAGCCGCCTTGAACTGACGGCTGAAGGACAGAGGCTTTATCGCGAAACGCAGGAAGCATTCGACCATCTGCACATGGTCATCTCGTCAATGCGCAAGAAGCACTCGCGCGATATCATCCGCGTGTCGTTCTCGGCATCTTTCGTGCAGCTATGGCTTCTGCCGCGTCTCAAAGGGTTCAAGGAGAAACATCCGGACGTAGCGTTGCGCATCGAAGAAAGCAGCCGTGACGATCAGGACCTGCTGGAAGAGGATATCGACGTTTCAGCGCGTCTGGGAAGAGGCAAATGGCCGGGTATCCTCGCCTGGCCGTTCGTGACGGAAGAAGTCTGGCCTCTATGCAGTCCTGCCTATCTCAAAGAGCGCGGAGCGATCAGGGAAGCAAGCGACCTTCTGAACCACACTCTGCTACATTTCGAGGAGCGCCATCGCTCGCGGCTTGGCTGGCGCGAATGGCTTGAGCGTTCCGGTGTGCCGAACCCGCGTATCGAACAGGATTTCGTCTTCACCGACGCACTCAGTTCCATCGAGGCGGCTGTGCAGGGGCAAGGCGTGGCGCTTGGCTGGAAACACCTCGTTCATGATCATGTCGTGGCGGGTCGGCTGGTTCCGGCCACGCATATGTGCCATCGTTCCGGCGACACGATCCATCTGGTGATGCCTGCACAGCGTCCGCCGAAGCGAGGTGCGGAACTGTTCCGCGAGTGGCTTCTCGAACAGGGCGCCGACGCGGAACTGAAGCTGTAGGCCCATTTGCTTATTACGCGAACACCACGGTCTTGTGACCGTTGAGCATGACGCGGTGCTCGAGATGCATCTTCACCGCTCGCGCAAGAACCCGGCTTTCGATATCTCGCCCCGTGGCGACGAAATCTTCCGCACTCATGGAATGAGTGACCCGCTCGGTTTCCTGTTCGATGATTGGGCCCTCGTCCAGGTCCGGCGTCACATAATGCGCCGTTGCGCCAATCAGCTTCACGCCCCGCTCGAACGCCTGATGATAGGGCTTTGCACCCTTGAAGGATGGCAGGAACGAATGGTGAATGTTGATGATCTTGCCGAACAGGCGATTGGATAGATTATCCGATAGCACCTGCATATAGCGTGCGAGGACCACCAGATCGGCCTGCGTCTCACGCACCAGATCGATCAGGCGAGCTTCCTGCTCGGCCTTGTTATCCTTGTTCACGCCCCAGCAATGATAGGGAATGCCCGCACTTTCCGCCGTCTCGCGGCTATCTTCATGATTAGAGACGATGGCAACGACCTCGGCATTCAGCCAGCCAACGCGGATCTGATAGAGAAGATGCAGCATGGCGTGATCGAATTTGGACACCATAAGCACGATCTTGGGCTTGCGGCTGGCATCGGCCACCGCGAATTTCATGCCGAACCGCTCGCCTGCCGGTTTCAGTGAGTGCTCGACCGCCTCACGCGGCATGCCGAGCGGCGCGCTGAAAGCAATGCGCATGAAAAAGCGATTGGTCACCCTGTCACGAAACTGATTGCTCTCAACGATATTGCCGCCAATTGCAGCGAGTTCTGTGGTAATCGCTGCAACAATACCGGGCTTATCATCACAATCGAGCGTCAAGACAAAAAGCGTAGGGTCGATGCTGGCCGCAGGCCGCATCCTAGAAGGCATGTCATTCATGATCTTTTCTCGGGAAGTTTCAAGGTTTTAGGGGCTTACCGAAAGCGTAATCTTCCACTTTCGGCACAAAACGGGGGTGTGCATATCCGGCGGGCTTTTCACCCACCGACACGCCGGTATTGAGAATGCCAGCCTGATAATCCGCCGCGAATAATGAGTAGGGATATGTCGGAGGGATGACACTCGCTGCATCCAGCTTGGCACGCAGTTCGTCAGGGATCGAGAAAGCCAGCGCGCCGAGATTGTCTCCGAGTTGTGACAGCTTGCTCGCGCCTATGATCGCTGCCCCGATACCCGGTTGCGACACCGCCCAATTCAACGCCACCTGCGCCATGGATTTGCCAAGCACGCCAGAAACTTCCGCAAGTATGGCGACAATCCTCATATTGCGTTCGGTGAACAGCCCCAGCCCGCCCGCATCGTCGCGACTAAGACGCCCTTCACCACCGGCCCGGTATTTGCCTGTCAGAAGCCCCATGGCGAGCGGGCTCCAAGCGGTAATACCCAGTCCCAGGTTCTGTCCCAGCGGGACAAATTCCTGCTCTATGCTGCGCTCGACCAGCGAATAGGGCAGTTGCAAACTGATCGGCTGCGAAAGCGCGTGGGCTTCTGCCCAGGTCTGCGCACGGGCAGCATACCAGGATGGTACATCCGAGAGGCCGCAGTAGCGGATTTTTCCCGCGCGGATCAGATCGTCGAAGCCGCGAATCACCTCTTCCACAGGCGTCATGCCATCCCAGGTATGCACCATATAAAGATCGATATAGTCAGTCTTCAGCCGTTTCAGCGACTGATCAACCGCACGGAACATATTCTTGCGGCCATTGCCGCCGGCATTGGGATTGCCAGGCTGCAGATTGTTGGAATATTTGGTCGCGATCACCACCCGATCACGGGCGCCGGCTTCCTCGACAAACCTGCCGACCAGCGTCTCGCTCAAGCCCGCACCGTAGGAATCCGCCGTGTCGATGAAATTGCCGCCCGCGTCGAGATAGCGATCAAAGATGGCCCGCGCATTCTCTTCATCCGTACCCCAAGCCCCCCCAATCCCTCTGATCCCCGCATTTCCGAATGTCATCGTCCCGAGCGCCAGACGGCTGACACGCAGACCGGAGCGGCCAAGGAGGAAATAATGATCGAGCGACATAGGAAACCTCCTGACTGTCAGGTCACATAAAGCCGTGATAAGCGCGACAGGCGACGGTCTGTTGGACGTAGTTGATCATTGAAATGAAATCGAACACGGGACGCCCGGTCACCTTCTGCACGGCATGAGCATAAGGGGGAAGATCGCTGCATTCGAGCAGGATGGAGCGAACCTCTGGATTGTCCCGCACGAGCTTCATCGCCACTTCGCAAACTTCGCGCTCGATGGCGGCGGAATCGAGTGTCCCTTTCTCTTCCAGAATCGCCTCACGGAACTCGGCCTGATCTTCCATTCCGGCAAGCACGATCGGGATCGTTTCTGGAATGCCGCTGGCGGCGAAATGCCGTGGACTGAGGCGCTCTGCATTGGCAGTAATTACGCCTACAGTGCCGCGCGCCACAGCGTGCATGAAGGGTATCTGCATCAAGCTCGACAGGAAGACTGGTATATCGACGGCCTCAGCAACCTCTTCCTGGAAATATGCCATGAACCCGCAGGCGCCAGTAATGGCTTTCACACCCCGCCCCTGAAGTTCCAGAGCCGCTTCCACAAAAGCTTCTTTCAATGCCGGATCACGCTGATTCAGAAGACGGTCAATGGAAGCGCCGCGCACCTCCTGATAGCGAACCGGATATGTATAGGTAGTCGCATTACCGACATTGCCGGGCACGCAGGGATAGGCGGCATCCAGAATGAGGATGCCGATCTGTTCCCCATACCATGACTGGCTGTTCCGGCTGACCGCGTAAACAGTCATCGTTGCAGTCTCCGATATGAAATGTGGTTGAAGTGGATGCAGCAGCAAGCCGCTGCATCAAGTGGTGCCGTTCCGGATCACTCGATGAGTTTTGGCGCGCCAGTATTTCCGGCGCTCTCGTCGAGGCCATAGGATTTCAGGATCTTGGCAATGGTGCCGTCCTTGTGCATTTCCTCGATATTCGCGTCGAGAGCAGCACCAAAATCCGTCGCGCTCTTGGCATAAGGCAGACTGGCCTGTGCTGCTTCGCGGGTTGCGCGGATGCGCTCATCAGGCTGCGCGATCTCGACCTTGATGTCCTTCAATGTGCCATTCTTGGCCGCATAAGCGCCTGTCGAGTAGCCGTCGATGCCGACATCGATACGCCCTGATGCAAGATCCTGATGCATGTTCACCGAGTTCGGATAAAGGCGAAGATTGGCACCCAGAAGCTTCTTGGCATCGGTCACCCAGAGATAACCCTGCACCGTTCCGACATTCTTGCCGACGAGTTCCTCGACCGTCTTGATGCCATCCTTTGAATAAAGGCCCATCTGGTCTTTATAAAGCGGATAGGAAAGATTCATCACCTTGGCGCGCTCTGCCGTGCGATACCAGTCACCGGTCGTGATATCAGCCTGACCCGACAGGACATATTGGATAGCAGCCGCGGGATCGACCGCCACTGGCTTCACAGTAAGGCATTCGCGTTTCGCGAATTCGGCCGCAATGTCACCATCGAGGCCGCTCATCTTGCCGCTTTCATCCATGAAGGAATGCGGCGCATAAGTAGTGACGGCAACCATCAGCGTACCGGGCGTAATGGTTTTGAATTCGTGCTTGGGTTTGCAATCCTGCGCCAATGCTGTCGCCGACAGCCCGACGAAAATGGCAAAGCCGATCAGGCCCTTGTGAATGATCCCGTTATTCATGTGCGACTCCCCTTGTTATTGTGCGTTATCGGGTGGCGTAAGCGGACGACCGCTTCTCCACGTAAGAAACGATCCATGCCGCCGGGATGCAGATGGTTGCATAGAGCAGACCGGCCAGCAGCAGCGCAGGCATGTAGCGAAAGGTATTGGACCCAATTTCATAGGCATTGCTGACCAGTTCCGGCAGCGCGATGGTGAAGCAGAGCGAAGTGCCTTGAAAGATAAGGATCGCGAAGCCCAGCAGGGCTGGCAGCGCAACTCTCAAAGCCTGAGGCAGCAACACAAAACGCAACTCGTCCAGAACACTGAAGCCCAGGGCTTCTGCCGCTTCGCGCTGACCATGATGGATCGACTGGAGGCTGGCCCGAATGATTTCACTCGTATAGGCACCGGTATTCCAAGCCAGCGCTATGACCGCTGCTGCGAACGAAGTCAGGGTCAGGCCTGTCGCAGGTAAGCCGAAATACATGAACTGCAACAGAACCAGCGCTGGGGCGCCCCGCCCTATTTCAACAAGGAACAGGCTCACGATCCGCGCCATGCGCGTCTTGGCACCGACGCCAAGCGCCAAAAGAAGCCCAAGCGGAATACCGATGGCAAGGCTCAAAGCAGCTACCTGCAAACTGATTTTTAGCCCACCGAGCAACGCCGGCATCCATTCAAGAAATTCATCCGCGGTCGGAAACATCAGCGCGCCACCTTTGCTCTCAGATAGCTGTCCGCGGAACGCGACAGCCATGCGACCGGCAAGCTCAGGAAAATGTAGAACAAGCCGACCAGGGCGAAGACCTCAATGCCCTTGAAGGTGAGTTGCGATACTTGGTTGCCGCGAAAGGCCAGATCGGCAACCCCGATGGTTGATGCCACGGCGGTTTCCTTCATGAGCCCGATCAGATAGCTCGCCGCCGATGGCAGAGCGACGCGAAAAGCCTGCGGGGCAACCACATCGATCAACGTATATCTGGTGCCAAAATTCAGGGCGGTCGCCGCTTCCCATTGGCCATGATGCAGCGACGCTAATGCCCCGCGATAGATTTCGGCCATATTGGCAGAGGCTATCAAACCGAGACCGATCAGTGCCGCGACAAATGGATTGATAGGCATTATGCCCATGCCGATGCCGAAGAAAATGATGAACAGCCAAAGGATGGGAGGGAGTGCGCGCACGATCTGGATCAACAGCGCCGCAAGCCAGCGTATGAGGGCGAAGCGAGCGCTTCGTGCTGCCAGTAAGGGCACGCCGAGAATGCAACCGATACCGAATGACCCCAGAGTAAGAGCGATGGTCCACGGCAGCCCGCTCAAAATGAGAAGAACATTGTCGGCCGTCATCGGTCGTGCACCGCACGAAGAAACCGCTTCGTACGCTCCTCTTGAGGATTGCGCATAACCTCTTTCGATGCACCTTTTTCAATGATCTTGCCATCGGCCATGATCATCACGGTGTCGGAAACATTCTCCGCAAATCCCATTTCGTGTGTGACAACCAGCATCGTCATGCCGCTTTCCGCCAGTTCCCGCATAACGGCCAGAACTTCGAGACCGAGTTCCGGATCGAGCGCCGAGGTCGGTTCATCAAAAAGCATGACCTGCGGGTCGAGCGCCAGCGAGCGCGCAATGGCGATGCGCTGTTGCTGACCGCCGGAGCACCTGCCCGGATATTGGGTGGCTTTATCTGCAAGTCCGACACGCTCCAGCAGTTGAAGCGCCCGTTCCTCCGCCTCAGCGCGGCTGCGGCCAAGAACGCGCTCTTGCGGCAGACTGACATTGCGCAGAACACTCATATGCGGAAACAGGTTGAATGACTGGAACACCATGCCAACCGTATTGCGCAGCTCCTTCAACTGCGCCTTACGCGGCTCCTGGGTAGCATCAAGCCTGAGCTTGCCGACCGTAATCATCCCACCATCGGGTTTTTCGAGATAATTGATGCAACGCAACAGTGTGCTCTTACCGGAGCCGCTGGGGCCAATGATCGCCAGAACCTCGCCCTGCGCCACGTCAAGATCGATATTCTCAAGAACGCGATGCGCACCAAAATGCTTGCTGAGTCCTTCAAGCCGAATGATCTTTGGCGTGGAAGCGGGAGTATGGGCCGTGTCGGTCACCAGTGTCGGTCGCGTTGCGTTCAACGGGCAAACTCCCCATTTTCCTCGTTCATCACGATTATCCCATCATCCCCACGGCTCGCAGATTTCGATTTTCTGCAACAGACGCTGGATCGCTGTGTTCGGCGGCTGGTTGATATTTTATGCCGCCAATGTTCCCTTGGTTAATCACGATAGTTCCCGGCCAACAGATTACAAACGCAAAAAATATCCGGGACCTCATAACCTGAAGTAATGGAGGGAACAACGCGATTACAGCAGCCGCCCCAGGCGCAAACCATCATAGATTGCTGCGTGTGTGTTGCGCGCCGAAACCGCATCGCCAATGCGGTAAAGCTCGAACGAACTTTCCGCATTCCTGACCAGATTCTGGGGACGCCCGTCCATGAGAGCATCGTAGTCCACGACACCCAGATTTCGTGACAGTGGCTTCAGCTCAAAGTAGAGATCGTCCATCGGTCGCGTCCCGTCATTGACGACGATCTGGTCAAATTCGCGCTCGAAACTGATTCCCACGTAATCACTGCCAATCTGCGCTATCAGACGATTATTATCGCGCCGGATCGCTATCAGTCGATAAGATACGCTGAAGGCCACATCCTTCCTTTGCAGGCTGCGCATATAAGGCACCAGATTCATTCCCATCACTTCGGGCGCAAAGGTGCGATCTGCCGTCATGATTTCGACTTTTCCTCCAGTATTCGCGATGAATTCCGCAGCCTGAAGCCCGGCATGGTCGCCCGCTTCGTCGAAAACAAGCACATTTGCACCCGGCTGCACATCGCCTGAGATTATGTCCCAGGGGGAAACTGCGAGGTCATTGCCTTCGCGCAGGATTTGCATGTCGGGAATGCCGCCGGTAGCGATAATCGCCACATCGGGCGTTTCCGCAAGCACGGTACCTGCCTCGGCCCATGTATTGAAACGAAAATCGACGCCAAGCTTTTCACACTGCGCCATCCGCCAGTCGATGATCCCCATCATTTCCCGGCGGCGCGGGCTTTGGGCCGTCAAGCGAACCTGTCCTCCGGGCTGGTTCGCAGCTTCAAAGACCATGACCTTATGCCCCCGTTCAGCGCTCACCCGCGCAGCTTCCAGACCGGCAGGCCCTGTCCCCACCACGATGATGCGGCGACGTTTCTCTGCCCGACGCAGAGTATGCGGCATGGTCAACTCTCGCCCGGTCGAAGGATTATGGATGCAATAGGCAGCCCCACCCTGATAGATGCGATCAAGACAATAATTAGCGCCCACGCAAGGCCGTATTTCTTCCTCCCGCTTTTCAAGAATCTTGCGAACGATATGCGGATCAGTCATGTGTGCACGCGTCATGCCAACCATATCGAGCTTACCCGATGCAATCGCATGGCGTGCCGTCGCTACATCCTGAATTTTCGACGCATGAAATGTGGCCATCCCCGTGCTGGAACGGATTTCGCCAGCAAAATCCAGATGCGGTGCGCTCGGCATTCCCTGTATGGGGATGACATCGACTAGCCCCGCATCGGTCTCGATATGACCGCGAATGACGTTGAGAAAATCGACCAGTCCGCTTTCCTTGAGCTTGCGCGAAATCTCAAGTCCATCGCTTTTCGTCAACCCGCCCTCAAGAACTTCATCGGCGACATAACGTATCCCGATCAGAAAATCAGGCCCCACGCGCTCCCGAATGGCAGTCAGAACCTGCAACGAAAAACGCATACGATTATCGAGATCGCCGCCGAAAGCGCCGTCGAGTTCATTGGTAAGCGGCGACCAGAACTGATCTAGCAGATGACCGTAGGCTTCAAGCTCCAGCCCGTCGAGACCGGCTGCCTGCATGCGTTCTGCGGCATCTGCATAATCCGCAATAATGCGCTCAATGTCCCAATCCTCCGCTTTTTTGGGATAGGCGCGATGAGCAGGCTCGTGCTTGCCCGTTGAGGATAGCGAAGGCAACCAGTCTCCCTTATCCCAACGTGTTCGACGACCGAGATGAGTAAGCTGGATCATCACCGCCGCGCCATGTTCATGACACTCGTCGGCGAGATCCCGAAGCCACGGCACGACCTCGTCCTTGTAGGCGAGCACATTGTTGAAAGCCGGCGGACTGTCTCTGGAAACCGATGCCGAACCCGCTGTCATCGTCAAGGCAATACCGGCTTTTGCACGCTCGACATGGTAGGCGCGATAGCGTTCCTTCGGCATGCCCTCTTCGGCATAAGCAGGTTCGTGGGAGGTAAGCATGATGCGGTTGCGAAGCATCAGATGCTTGATCTGAAGCGGCTGCAGCAGCGGATCGACCGACATGGCGAGAGTTCCCGTTGATTGTTTGTCCTGAGCTAAATATAAATGTACATAAGTGTCAATTTAATAATCATATATGTACATAACTCTTGTCAAACTTGTTCGGCTTGATAAAATTCCGATATGGAACAAAACATCACGAATGATGCAGGGTGGCGCGGCTCGCCCGATTTATGGCTTCAGGCAGCTTATGATGCGCTGATCGAAAGTGGCATTGACGCCGTTCGCATCATGCCGCTTGCCAAGTCGCTCGATATTTCGCGCACAAGTTTTTACTGGTTTTTCAAGGACCGCGAAGAGCTGCTCGACGCGCTTATTGCACGCTGGCGCGACAAGAATACGGGCGCTCTTCTGCGTCAGGCTGATGCCTATGCTGAAACAATACAGGAAGCGGTCCTGAACGTGTTTGACTGCTGGCTGGACCACAGTCTGTTCGATTCCGCTTTTGAATTTGCGATCCGCAGCTGGGCGCTTCAATCGACCGACGTCGAAGACGAGGTGAGGAACGCCGACGCCATACGCCTGGAAGGCCTGGCGCGGATGTTTGAACGTTTTGGCTTTGGCGGCCCCGTGTCCGATGTGCGTGCCCGCACGCTCTATCTGGTGCAGATCGGATACTTTTCCATGCGAACGCGGGAAGAGACCGATGTGCGCCTCGCGCGCATCCCCTATTATGTCGAGACATTCACAGGCCAGGCGCCAGAGCAAAGGGAACTGGACAGATTTCTCTCACGACACAGGGCGCGATGATGGGATATGTAAGTCCGAGTGACCGCTCGATAAGAAATTCCGCCCCGTGCAATAATTTAATGCCAATTATCGATCAACTCTTCCGTGCAAACCAGTTCGAGCTGCTCGCTAAAACGCTGATGGCAGAGGGAAATGATCGCGTCATGCGTCTGATCGGAAACACTGCACACGGCGTCGGTGACCACAATCACCCGGTATCCTCGATCCACGGCGCCCAATAGCGTTGCCAGGACACAAAGGTCGGTCTCAGCGCCGCTGACGATCAGTGTGTGAACACGCCTTTTGTGCAGATATCGCTGGAGAAAGCCTTCTGTCCAGGGAGAATATACAGTCTTGTCGAGCAGAGCGGCGGGTGGCGAAAATTCCCGCAGCGGGGCGACGAGTTCAATAAGCCACGGATCCACACGTTCAAGGGTAAGGGCTTCCCACTTGCGGTAATAACTCTTCCATGCTCCCATCGCCGCCTCTGGTGACTTGGGGGGTATGAAACGGGTGAAAACCGTATCCTCACTGCGTCGGGAACAGATATCGACGATATTGGGCAGGATTGCCTCGACCCACGGCACATGCCAGGGCGATGCGGGGCCAAAGAGATTCTGCATATCAATGCAAAGATGCATGCAGCCTTCTCGCAGGTTGCCCCGTAAAAGCCCGGTTTCCAGAGGCATTTATCCTTCGATCCTTTCCACGGCGCTTTGGCCGCTCGCTCCCTCGATCATAAGCAACATCCGCGCCAATGCCTCATTCACCGCATCGGCCGGGGAAAGTTGAATACATTGAGGATTTTGAAAGTAAACGGAAACGGTGTTGCCGGAATCGTCAAAGAACTGAACGGAATAGGCTTCATCGTCTTCTATCGAAACGACCTGTGTTGCCATCATCATCTGCCAAACTCCTGTTGGACTTACCGAACTCACCAGAATGGCTTTCGTTCCCGCGATGTTTCCTGGAGCAGAGGTGGTTTGAGGTGCGAGCGATAAAGATCGCGATCGTTCTCGCGGCGGCGAGCTGTAAGAATGTACGCTAGCGTACATTTACCCACTTTGGAGGGAACCAACTGGCCGGCACGATCTTACTTCCCCGGTGAAGGAGGAATACACCATGCCATCAAAATCGGATTTCGAAAAAGAGGTGTTGGCGCTGGTGCCCGCGTTGCACCAGTTCGCCCGGACGATGTGCCATCAAAGTTCCGACGTCGATGATCTGGTGCAGGAGACGCTTCTGAAAGCTCTGCGCCATCGAGACAGGTTCACCCCTTACGGCTCGCTCAAGTCGTGGCTGTTCACCATTATGAAAAACACGTTCTGCACCAGGATCAAGAAAGCGCGCCGCGAAGATGCGCTCGAGACGTGGGAGGAGCCGACGATAAGCGCGCCTCAGGAATTGGCGCTCGAATTGCAGGATGTCGGCGAGGCATATGGTAAATTGTCCCCCGCGCATAAAAAGGTGCTCGATCTGGTGATATTCAACGGGCTAAGCTACGAACACGCCGCGATGGCAACCGGCTGCACGATCGGAACGATCAAGAGCAGGCTTAACAGGGCGAGAGCTCGGCTCGAAAGCAATTTACACCCGGGTGGGATAAGCGTTTCGGAGCAATAGCCGAAGCGGGGTGGGCGAACCTTGCTCACAGTCTGGAAACGAGATCTCTGCAAAGTGCTTCCGGAACCAATTTTTGCTCCGCAGGTTCACCCTCATGACGAACGACCGAGGTGCACCAGATGTCTTTTCCGCCGACAGATGCCAGGGCCAATAAGCTTCTGGCATTGCTTTCTCCGTCCGACTACGAGAACGTCATCCGCGAGACATCATATGCGGAACTCCCACGCGGTACGATACTCGCGGAAACGGGAAAGCCGATCGAAAAGGTCTATTTCCTCACGGCGGGTATCGGTTCAATTGTCGTTACCACCACGGAAGGACGCCGGGCAGAAGCGGGAATCTTCGGATGTGACGGATATATTCCGACCTCCGCGATCGCCGGGGTCGAAACCAGTTCATATGATGTCCTCGTGCAGGTCGCCGCGCAAGGCTACGAAATGCCTTATGACAAGTTTCGCCGGTGGATGGAAGGAAACCGCAACTTTTCGAAGATCATGATCCGATCCATCGAGGCCTTTTCTATTCAGCTTGCTTATACAGCCGTTTCGAACGCCATTCACGGCGTCACGCAACGCTTAGCCCGTTGGCTGCTGATGTGCGATGACCGAATATCCGGCCATAAAATTTCTCTCACCCACGAATTCCTCTCAGTCATGCTTGCCGTTCGTCGTCCCAGTGTCACGACTTCCCTTCACATTCTTGAGGGATTAGGCCTGATCAAGTCAGAACGAGGAGTGGTTTTTATTCGTAACCGCCACGAACTGGAACGCTATGCCCGGGACGCCTATGGCTGGCCGGAAAGGGAATCCGCGCGACTGATGCAGGGCATTGGGCCGATGCAGGATTAGGATCGGTCTTCCAAAAAATTTCCAACAATTCGGTTGTCTCTTCAGGTTGGAGCGAACTGAAACCTTTTGCCGCGCTGTTGGTTGCGTTTCCGAAACCCAGGAACAGGAGACAGGAAATGCAGTTCAAAGTACTGGGAGAAGGCGAAGGCCAGCGCACTTTCATCGTTGTGCTGCCCCGGGAAGAAGCCGTGGTCGCAACGCTTGAACGTTTTGTCCGCGAACAGGCCCTCACTGCGGCCTCGTTGTCCGGGATCGGCGCTTTCAGCCAAGCGACGCTGGGATTTTTCGACCTTGAACGGCAGGACTATCACCGGATCGAGATCAACGAACAATGCGAAGTGCTCAGCCTGCTCGGCGATTGCGCGCTGGATGAACAAGGAAGGCCCGGCCTGCATTTGCATGTCGTTGTTGGAATGCGCAGTGGTGAGGCGAAAGGCGGTCATCTGATCGAAGCGACAGTCCGCCCAACGCTGGAGGTGATCATCAAGGAAAACGCAAGCACCATGATGCGGACCTATCGACCGGAACTGGGCCTGGCATTGATCGATCCGAAAAAATAGCGGTGGAATGCGCCTGCCGCAGCTGGCAGATACATCCCGCTACAGGAGCGGCTTGCCGCCGGTGACAGCTACGGTGGCGCCCGAAGTGAAGCTCGACAGCGGGTCTGCCAGCATGACATAAGCAGAAGCAAGTTCTGCCGGTTGGGCAGGCCTTTTCATAGGTGTCTGCTTGCCGAAATTTCGTACCGCATCTTCGGGAAGGGTTGAGGGAATGAGTGGGGTCCATACCGGCCCGGGAGCGACAGCATTGGCGCGAATGTCCTTTTCCGCCAGAAGCTGCGCCAGTCCCGCAGTAAAATTCTGGATCGCGCCCTTGGTCGTTGCATAGGCCAGCAGACTCGGATTCGGCATATCAGAATTGATGGAAGCCGTATTAATGATCGCAGATCCGGGTTTCATGTGAGGAATGGCTGCTTTCGTCAGATAGAACATCGCGTGGATGTTGACGCGAAACGTCAGTTCCCACTCCTCGTCGCTGATATCGTCGAGCGCCGAGAAACTTGCCTGATGAGCCGCATTGTTCACCAGAATATCGATGCCGCCCAGCTCGCTCACAGCGCGATCAACCACATCGCGGCAAGTCTGTGCATGCTGGATATCGCACTTCATCAGGACAGCCTTTCTGCCCTCTTTCTCAATGAGTGATTTGGTGGCGAGCGCGTCTTCATCTTCTTCCAGATAGGCGATCAGCATATCCGCGCCTTCGCGTGCATATGCTATCGCCACAGCTCGGCCGATACCGCTGTCTCCCCCCGTGATAATCGCCCGCAACCCCTCCAGTTTGCCCGACCCCTTGTAGGAGGTTTCCCCATGGTCGGGCGTCGGATTCATCTTTTCTGTGTAACCGGGCATGGGTTGGTGCTGGGTTTCGAACGGCGGCTGTGGATATTGTCTTTCCATTTCGGCTTGTCCTTTCTTTCGCTCACCGCCCTAACAGCGAGCTGCGGCATATGTTCCAGGACAAAACTTTGGTGGTGCCAGCCACGAAGACAATTTGGGGGTATTTATCCCCTCTGGAACGCGGTCGAGGTGCTCATAGAAGGTTTCTCTTGACCACCTCAAAGATATGCAGACGCCTCCGGGCCCGGTGTGTGCGAGCCTATGCTCTGAAGCGATAAATCCGCTAATCACCACTTTACGCGAAAGCCGATATTTCCCTTGTAGCAGTAACTATCACCGAATTCGGCCAGGCTGGTGTTAACTGAACCCTTTCCATAGATCGAATATTTATCGCCATCCCAATTGTAGCTACCGCCCAGCCCGACGCCACCCCATAGGCGTTCGTTGCTGTTGGCGAAGCTGGGGCAGCGCCGGATCAATCATAAGTCCGCTCGTAAGATCACGTGCCCCACAACGCCACGAAGTGCTCCGGCGAAACCTCGCGATATTCACGCAAAGGCACGACAAAATCCGCGGGCCGAATAGGGCTCTTGAGTTCTCCCCCTTCGCTTGAAAGCCTGGTCTTGCGTCGGTCAGGGTCAGGGATCGGAACCGCCGCCATCAGCTTGCGTGTATAGTCGTGTTGGGGGTTTTCAAAGACCGACGACCTCGGCCCTATTTCTACGATCTCGCCCAGATACATTACGGCCACGCGATGGCTTACACGCTCCACAACGGCCATGTCATGCGAGATGAACAGGAACGCTAGATCAAGGCTCTCCTGAAGATCCAGCATGAGGTTGATGACCTGAGCCTTGATCGAGACATCCAGCGCCGACACACTTTCATCGGCAACGATAACCTTGGGCTTCAGGGCAAGCGCGCGGGCGATACAGATGCGCTGTCTTTGCCCGCCGGAAAATTCATGCGGGTAGCGCTTTGCCATATCCGGCGTCAGGCCGACCTTTTCCAGCATGTCTGCGACAACATTCTTCGCATCCCTTGCGCTTCCCAACCGGTGTTCAATGTAAGGTTCCGCAATGGCGGCTCCCACCGTCATACGCGGGTTCAACGACGCGTAAGGATCCTGAAAGATCATCTGAACAGTTCGGCGCATCTCGCGCATGGACTGCCTGCCGAGGCTGAGGATATTCTGGCCTTCCACCAGAACCTCACCGGAGTCCGGTTCGGTCAATCGCATGATGGCGCGCCCGGTCGTCGATTTCCCGCACCCGCTTTCGCCGACCAGCGAAAGGGTTTCCCCCTTGCGCAGAGTGAAAGACACGTTCTCCACCGCATGGACACGCCCGCTCAGTCGAGACATGAAGCCTGAATAAATCTCGAAGCGCTTTGTAAGACCTTTTACTTCCAGCACCGGAACATCGACGTTGTCGACGGTATCCGCCACTTCGACCGGTTTTTCCGCGAGCCCAGTCGCATCGTCTACTATCGGAAACCGTAGAGGACGTTGATAGCCCTGCATCGAACCCAGTACAGGAACCGCCGACAAAAGTGCTCGCGTATAGGGATGTTTGCTTTGCCTGAAAATATCGGCCGTCTGTCCTGTCTCAACCTGCTTTCCACGAAACATGACAACAGTACGATCCGATATTTCCGCCACCACGCCCATATCATGCGTAATGAAAAGAACCGAAGTGCCCTCTTCTTCCTGCAACGTTTTGATAAGATCGAGGATTTGGCCTTGAATGGTTACATCCAGTGCCGTGGTCGGTTCGTCGGCGATCAGCAATTTGGGTCTCGATGCCAGAGCCATTGCAATCATGACGCGCTGACGCATACCGCCCGAAAAACGATGCGGATATTCATCAAAGCGGGATGCAGCGGACGGAATGCGGACCTTTTCAAGCAAGCGGACCGTCTCAGCGCGCGCGTCTGCCTTCGACATTTGCGAATGGCAGAGCAATGCTTCGGAAATCTGGTCGCCGATTGTGAAGAGCGGATTGAGGCTCGTCATCGGCTCCTGAAAGATCATGGCAATTTCGTTGCCGCGAATGCGGCGCATTTCATTTTCCGAGAGCGTCAGAAGCTCCCGACTGGCCAAGCTGATACTGCCTTCGATGCGGCTCGTATCCTTCTGCAGAAGACGCATGATCGACAGCGAAGTAACACTCTTGCCCGAGCCGGATTCGCCGACGATTGCGACGGTTTCTCCCGGATGAACGTCGAAGGAAACATCATCGACAACCGGTTTCCATGCGCCGTCGACCAGAAAGGAGGTAGTCAGTCCTCGAACGGATAAAACAGGTTCGTGTTTTCCAACCGTCGCAAATTTCCCAGACGTCATAATGTTCCTCCGCGTTACTCAGCCTCTGCCAGCCATCAATCCGGCCAACGCAGCAAGCCATCGAAGCGATGCCTGCTTCGGTCCTCAAAGGGGGTAGCGATAATCTCGTTCGATGCCCGGGCTCTGTCGAGTTCCTCACCCAAACGTCGAGCCACGACAGTCTCCTGTCCGGGATGCAGATTGCATGGGTCGAGATAGAAATAGTTGTGCTCTACCTCATGGTCACGGGTTATGATCGGTGGATTCCCACGCGCAAGAGCGGTTACGAGATCCCAAGCCGTGATGTGCGCATCGGCTGCAGACACAATCACTCGCAGGCGGTCGAGCGGATTGTTCGTCGGATCTGGTTCGATCAGAGCCGTGACACCGGGGCGGCCATCAAGCGTTCTCTTCCACAGTTCCAGATATCCGGTTTCCCGTTCGCGAATTCCGGCATGGTCACGCTTTTCCCATGCTTCCAGTGCAGCCATGACGCCGTAAATGCTCTCTTTGCCAACTTTCATGCCGCGCCCAATGCCGAGATTTTGCAGGAAAGCATGGCGAACGAGTTCCTTCTTGCCTGCGACAATCCCCGAGCTTGGGCCGCCAAGAAACTTGTGTCCCGAATAGATTGCAATATCTGCGCCCTTTTCCAGAAAGAGCTTCAGGTCATATTCGGATGCAGCATCCACGATCACCGGCACGCCCCTGGCGTGCGCGATCTCGACAAACTCGCTTAGATGCAGAAGGCCATAGTCCACAACATGGTGCGATACGACATAAACCGCCGCAGCCGTCTTTTCGGTAATCGCATTCTCCATGTGATAGCGATGGGTAGATGTCGCCTGTCCGATCAGGACGACCTTGCCTCCCGCAAGCCGGATTGCCTGATCGACCGGAGCGCCGTAACTGACCACGTGACCGGTCTGCACCAGAACTTCGTTCTTTTCAGGCGTCGTATCCGGCAGCCTTTCAATCGCGAGAAGGTTGTTGCCTGTCATGGTTCCGGCAACAGTAAGTGTAATGCCTGACGAGCAGGACGCCGTGACGAAGCCAGCTTCGCCGCCTGTCAACCGTGCAATCACTTCGCTTGCCTTGCGCTGGAGATCGTTGACCTCGACGAACTGGGGCAAGATCGCTGCCATCGCCTCTATTGCCTCGGGCACCACGATGGATGCGCCAAGCGATGTCATCGTGCCGGAAACATTGATGACCGGTCGAAGCCCGATCTTGCGGCGGATATCATCGGTCATGTCAATTCTCCCATTTCTTTCGCTGTCTCAGGTATCGACATATATGCCATAATAATGTAATAACTTCTCGAATTTCACACGGAGCACTTGAGTGAGCGTATTGTCAACCGCTATTCCCGCCGAAACGTCCCCTGCAGACGATACCGAAACCAAGTCGACACGCCGCTCGCGTGTCAGCGGCATCGACCGTGCGTTGCAGGTGATTGACTATCTTTATGAGGCCGGCGCTCCAGCTGGTCCCTATGCGATTGCCAAGGCGATCAAGGCGCCTCTGTCCACGGTCTATGTGACCATCGATGATCTCGTTGAGAAAAACATGCTCGCCCGCAACGCGGACGGTGCGATCTGGCTCGGTGCGCGGCTCTATCATTACGGTCTTGCCTACGCGCGGTCGCTTGATTTCATGAGCGTCGCCACGCACGAAATGCATGATCTCTGCCGCGAAGCGAACGAAGCAGTGCAACTGTGCGGCCGGGATGGAGACCATATGCTTGTTCTGGCCATGGCGGACGGACCAAGCCCGTTTCAGGTTGCCTCGCGTGTCGGCACAAGAGTACCTTTGAACTGGACTGCATCCGGTCGGCTTCTGGTGGGGCATTTGGCTGAGAATGAACGGATCGAGCTTTTCAAGCGCTGCGCCCGGACTTCTCCGACCGGTCGGGCCGAAATCGACGCCACGAGTCTCTCGGAGGCTGCGGCGAAAGCCTTCGATGAGCGGCTCTCGATCCAGATTGCGGAATCCGACTATGCCGTTGCCTGCATTGCTTCCCCGATCTGCGACCGCGATGGACAATGCGTTGCGACAATCTCCATCGTGCTTCCTGAACAGAAAGTGCTTTCCGACGAAAGCCGCTACACCGGTCAGGTGCGCGCTTCGGCGGCGAAGATCGAAAAGCTGATGGGCTGGCGCAATCATTGACGCTGTCCTAGTCTTTCAGGGCGACGATCGCTTCGATCTCAACCGTGATATTGCCCGGCAAGGAACCGAAGCCGACGGCTGAACGCGCATGTTGACCGGCTGCACCAAACACTTCGATGAAAAGATCGGAGCAGCCGTTGATGACATTGGGGTGTAGCTCGAAGTCGGGCACGGCGTTGACCATGCCCAACAGCTTCACGACACGCTTTACACGGGAAAGGTCGCCAAGCGCTCCGTGCATGACGGCCAGCAGATTGATACCGGTGAGACGGGCATCCTGATAGGCCTGATCCACGCCGATGTCGCCGCCGACCTTACCGGCCCGCAAATGTCCGCTCTCTTCCCTTGGCCCTTGCCCGGAAAGATAGAGGATGTTGCCTTCCCGAACATGCGTGACAAAGTTCGCGATGGGCGGCGGCGGCGGCGGCAAGGTTATGCCAAGTGAAGCCAGGCGCTCATAGGGGGAGTATCGTACTTCGGTCGTTTGGAGAGAATGGGACACGAATTTTCCTCATCATTTCGTCACGGGACGTTCCCGCAAAATTCAATGCGGCGCTGCCAGTTTCAGCGCCACGAATAGCCGTGGCTGTGGCGAACGAGTTTGCGCGCACGCGGCACATAGCGGCTGGCCGTAATCGCCTCAGCGCCAATGACTGCGTAGCGGGGCTCAAAAAGCCTGTTCAGCCGAGACACATCACCATTGGAATCCGTCGCTTCCAAGTCGGCATCAACCAGATCGAAGATCGTGAAATCGGCACGTTGCCCAACAGAAAGCCGGTTTTCCATCGAGAGCTTGATCACCGATGCCGGGTTATGCGTGACGGCTTCGATGACATTTTCAAACGGCATGTTGACCGACAGCAATTTGGACATTGTTGTCGCCAGATCCCAGACAGGAAAGTTCATCGAATGTCCGTGCAGGTCTGTCGAGATCGAGAATGGAAGGAGTCCCCGTTCAATTGCCGCCTCCGCGACCTTGAACGAGAAGGACGCCCCGCCGTGGCCAATATCCAGCCGGATGCCCTCGCCCGCGCAGCGTTCCGCGAGGTTGAACAGGTCTTCGTCTTCCATGATGCTGGAGCCGGACTTGCCGTTGAAGCAATGCGTAACCACATCGCCGGGCCCGAGAATTTCAAGAACTTCATCATAGAGCGCGGGCGGCTCACCCACATGGACCATCATGGGCACTTTCAGTATCTTCGCGATCTTCTTGCCAAGCTTGACTGGCGTAACGCCCCACGACCCGGTTATGACGTGGCTGGCCCGGACCTTGATCCCCACGATATGCTCGCTATTGGCTGCGTAGCATTCGAGAATACGGTCGAGATCAATATCTTTGATATCGCGCAATTCCGGAACCCGGTTGCAGGCGACGAGGCCGATTGAACCAAGATTGAGGAAGGCTTTGATCCGTTCCCTGGCAGGTTCAATGATATATTCCCGGAAGCCGTGAAAATTGGCCTCCCCCGCCGAACCGGCATCGACGAGTGTCGTCACCCCTCGTTCAGCGCCGCATTCGGAAGGGCGTATCGAGATATCCGTACCACCATGCCAGATATGAACATGCAGATCGACCCAACCCGGCGAAATCCAGGCTCCCTTGCCATCGATCCGCTCCACCTCTGCCGGTGCGTTCAACGACTTGCCGATGGCGCTGATATTGCCGTCCTTCCCGACGAGAATATCGGTCGTCGTATCGGAATGTTCACCGAAAGCTACCGGTCTGACATTGGTGATGAGAAGCGGCTTCGCCTGTTCACCGGAAATCATATTACAAATCCCTTCGCAGTCTTGGATCGAGCATGTCGCGTAGTCCGTCGCCAACCATCTGAAGCGAGAGGACGGAAAGAATGATGGCGAAGCCGGGGAAGTAGGTCATCCAGTCGGCTTGGCCGATATATTGGCGTCCCGCGGCGATCATGGTTCCCCAAGTTGGAATCTCGGGGCTTACGCCGAGACCAAGGAAGGAGAGCCCCGCTTCGGCAAGCATTGCGCTCGCAAAGAGGAAAGTGCACTGCACGATGATGGGCGAGATCAGATTTCTCAGCACGTGCCGCGTCATGATGTGGAATGTCGAGATTCCAAGCGATTGAGCCGCCTCGACATAAGGCAATTCACGGATCACCAGCGTCGAGGCGCGCACGATGCGCGCCAGCCTCGGTGAGTAGACGACTGACAGGGCAACGATGACCGTCGCCAGCGATGGGCCGAGCGCAGCGACCAGCGCGATGGCCAGCAGAATGTCGGGGAACGCCATCATCGCGTCGATCAGGCGAGCGATGGGAGTATCCAGACGCTGAAAGAAACCTGCGAGCAATCCGAGTGTCACTCCTATGATCGCCGACAGGACGACAACAGCCGCGCCCACCATAAGTGACAGCCGTCCGGCATAGATCGTACGAGAAAAGACGTCACGTCCGAACTCATCCGTGCCAAACCAGAACATTTCGCTCGGCGGCTTGAGACGGTTGACGATGGATAGCTTCGACGGCGAATAAGGTGCAATCCAGGGCGCCAGCAGCGCGAGGATGGCAAAGACCGCAAGCACGATAATGCCAGCCGCCACTGTCTTGCGTTTGAACAGCCGACGGACAAACAAAGCGCGTTCCGAGGGTGCTTTTTGCGTAGTCGTAACCAGATCGGCCATCAGTAGCGAACCCTCGGATCTACGAACAGATAGAGCATGTCGATGATGAAATTGATCAAGACATAGAGCCCCGCGATGACGAGCAGCGCGCCTTGGATTACCGGATAATCCCGACGCAGGACTGCAGACACCACAAGATTGCCAACCCCCGGCAGGCCGAACACTGTTTCCGTCACCACGGCGCCGGAGATCAGGACGGCCGCGGTGAGACCAATCACGGTCAGGATCGGGATCAGCGCGTTCTTCAAGGCATGCTTCATGATCACACGCCGCTCTATCAGGCCCTTTGCGCGCGCCGTGCGGATGTAATCGTCACCTAGAACATCAAGCATTGAGGCACGTGTGAAGCGCAGGATCAGGGCAGAGGAAACCAGCCCCAGCGCGATGGCTGGCAGGATCAGATGATACATTCGATCCATGAAGCTCGAACCCGGCCCGCCATAGCCGGACACCGGAAACAGGTTCAGCCGGACCGCAAAAAACTGCATGAGGATAAGGCCGAGCCAGAAGCTCGGTATGCTCGCTGCGAGCATGGCAACCGTCGTTGCAGCCTGATCCACAAAGGAACCACGTCTGTAAGCCGCATAAACTCCGACCGGCAGAGCAATGATGCATGCAATCAGAAGCGAAAGAACTGTCAGAAAGAACGTCGGCTCGGCTCTATCGAGCAATGCTGCGCCGACTGGCATGTTGAGGAATATCGACTGGCCGAGATCGCCCTTCAGCAGCTGACCTATGTAGTAAAAGTACTGAATGACCAGCGACTGATCCAGACCAAGCCGGGCGCGCAGATCGGCAATATCCTGCGCCGATGCATCTGGTCCAAGCATGACGGCGGCAGGATCGCCGGGCGTCACCCGGACAATCACGAACACGATCGTCACGACCAGAAACATGACGACAGCCATGCCGACAAATCGCTGAAGGATGTAGCGCACCATGCGATCAGATTCTCCAGATTGAAGATTTCAGCAAATGCCGACCGGACGGACGGCATTTGCATTGCCGGGAGTTACTTCTTCAACGAAGCATTCCAGAAGTAAGGCCACGGCGCTGGCTCAACGCCCTCCAGCTTGGTGGACATCGCCGCGACAGCATTGAAGTCGCCGATCTTGATCAGGGGCAGTTCGTCATAGATGGTCTTCTGAACGTCTGCCCACAGCGCAATGCGCTTGTCCGGATTGGATTCCGACGTGAAAGCATCGACTACGGTTTTACGCGCTGGCGTGTCCCACCAGCCCGGCGAACTGGTCGACAGAGACCCCATCAAAGCAGGTTCGGGCAGGAAAGGGCTGTGCGTTATATAGATATCCCAGAGCTTGGGATCAGCACGGCGCTGCGTCAGCGTCGCCCAATCGACAACCTGCAAATCCACGTTGAAACCGGCAAGCTTCAGATATTCGGCGGCCACCTGCGCCATCTTGTAATGGAACTCATATTGGCGGCTGGTCAGAATGCGCAGCGGCTCTCCATTGTAGCCGGCAGCCTTCAAATCTTCTGCTGCAGCTTCCGGCTGGGCCACGTTATAATTGCCTTCCACACCCGCGTCCGTATTCCAGACGAAATTGGAAGGATAGAAGGCACCGTCTAATGCGTAGAATTCCGTACTGCCGAACGCAGCCGCAAGCATGTCTTCCATACTCAATGCGTGTGTTACAGCCTTTCGTACCGGCAATTTCGACGCCACCCCTTCCTTGGTGTTGAAGACAAACACAGGATAGCCGAAGGGCTTCAGAAGCAATGGCTGGGAAGCTGTCGAAGACTTGATCTTGTCAAAGGATTCGACCGGAATGGAATCGACATAATCATACTGTCCGGAAACCGCGGCCTCGACACGAGTGTTGGCGTCCGGGACCGATACGAAACGGATTTCGTCGAGATATTGATGACGCGCGCCGCCATAACCGTCGCTCTCGCCGTCGCGCGACTTGTAACCGTCGAAACGCACGAGCTGAATATACTGATCTGCCTTTCGCTCCTTGAGCATATAGGGACCGGTGCCGATAAATTCGTTCATCGGCTCAGCCTGCTTTTCTGAGGGTATGATGATCGCCGCAGAATTGTTGAAGGCAAGCAGTGAGGTCAGTGGCGCATATGGCTGCTTGAGCGTTATCGTCACCGTAGCCGGATCGGTCGCCGCGATATTTTCAATAAAGACCGATGCCTGTTTTCCCCGCGAAGCGAGCTTTGTCCAGCGCTCCAGCGACGCAACCACGTCTTCCGACGTCATGTCGCTACCGTCATGGAACTTGATGCCGGAACGGAGCTTGATCGTATAGGTTTTTCCGTCCGCGCTGATTTCCGGCAGGCTTTCTGCCAATAATGGCGTCGGCTTCCATTCCTTGTCGAAGGTGTAGAGCGTTTCGAAAATATGCTGCGTGACGATCCCCACCAGATCAGCGGTGGAAACCATCGGATCGAGCGTCGGCGGCTCGCCGATTGTCGCGACATTGATAACGCCGCCCTTATCCTGCGCCAGTGAAGCACCGGGACTCAAGAGCATCGCAGAAGCCAGAAGGAGTGCTAGTTTGATCCGCAAGACAAAATCCCCATTTTTGAATTGTTCCACAATTATGTTATATAAGCTTTTATAAAAGAATACCGGAGAACGTGGAGGTGTCAATCCATCAAAGGTCATCGACCGGAAATCCTCCGTCGAAAACGATGGCGAACTCTTTCTGTGTGCTAATTTCGGATTTTGAGGTATCCGCGCCGAGGGCTGCATCGATGAGATGTGCACCCTGATCCAGGCAAAGACCAAGGTTGTCTCAATGCGAGATGCGCGACAATTGACGAACGAACCGTAACAGCAAACACTTACCATCGAGGAAGAAATGAACCGAGATATCGTCACCGTTGGCGCGCTACTCGTCGTCGGAGTGGCCTCTTGTATTGGCTGGTCGCAAAACATGGCCGGTAAAGCAAGGTTGGTTTCGCCACCCGATCAATCGCAGCAGCCGCGACGGGACGAAACAAAGATCATCACGATCGCGGACGGGACGCGTGGAGAAAAGAGATCCGTGGACACCGGCTCAGACGGACCATCACAGGGTGACCTGTTCGTCTTCGATCAACCTTTGATGGATTAGTACCGGCGCGATATAGGCACCAATAGCGGCTGCTGCGTGACGACCAAAAGCGGTGCTCACGGACAGTGCCAATGGACACTGAAATTCGAAGCCGGAAGCATCGTGGTAGCAGGACAAGAGGCTGAAAACGGAAAATCGGCGCTTGCCGTAATCGGAACCACTGGCAAATTCTCCGGCTTTCTGGGCGAGATGTCGTCAGAACCCAAGGGTGATGGAACGTTCCTCCAGGAACTTACCTTGTTTCGCCCATAGGAAACCAAAGGCACGAAGTTCCAGCTGCAGCATGTTTAGGATTTGCCATCTGGATTTGATGGGTCGTCACCAGACAAGCGCTGGAGCATTCGCATCATCCCTCTCCC
>MTEW01000081.1_pt2 | contig 31011 bp, 32 predicted proteins | sample 1042681 | NCBI WGS metagenome assembly MTEW01 (sample SAMN06185811, study PRJNA358809) | soil metagenome | isolation source: soil biostimulated with citrate as carbon source | place: India | collected 2015-05-23
GAACCTTCCGTGGACCAGCTTCGGCCGCCTGCGCCCGCTGCACACCAACGCGGTAATCTTCGCCTTCGGCGGGTGTGCGTTGATGGCAACGTCCTTCTATGTCGTGCAACGCACCAGCCAAGCGCGTCTGATCTCCGACGGTCTGGCCGCCTTCGTCTTCTGGGGCTGGCAAGCAGTGATTGTCCTGGCAGTCATCACCCTGCCGCTGGGCCTTACCAGCACCAAGGAATACGCCGAGCTGGAGTGGCCGATCGACATCCTTCTGGGCATTGTCTGGGTTGCTTATGCTGTGGTGTTCTTCGGTACCATCGTCAAGCGCAAGACCAAGCACATCTATGTGGGCAACTGGTTCTTCGGCGGCTTCATCCTGGTCACCGCCATGCTGCACATCGTCAACAGCATGGCCATGCCGGTCAGCCTGTTCAAGTCGTACTCGATGTACGCCGGCGCCACCGACGCGATGATCCAGTGGTGGTACGGCCACAACGCCGTGGGCTTCTTCCTGACCACCGGCTTCCTGGGGATGATGTACTACTTCGTACCCAAGCAGGCCGAGCGTCCGATCTACTCCTACCGCCTGTCCATCGTGCACTTCTGGGCGCTGATCACCCTGTACATCTGGGCCGGCCCGCACCACCTGCACTACACCGCCCTGCCCGACTGGGCGCAGTCCCTGGGCATGGCCATGTCGGTCATTCTGCTGGCTCCGAGCTGGGGCGGCATGATCAACGGCATGATGAGCCTGTCCGGCGCCTGGCATAAGCTGCGCACCGACCCGATCCTGCGCTTCCTCGTCGTCTCCCTGGCCTTCTATGGCATGAGCACCTTCGAGGGCCCGATGATGGCCATCAAGACCGTCAACGCCCTGTCGCACTACACCGACTGGACCATCGGCCACGTCCACGCCGGCGCGCTCGGCTGGGTGGCGATGATCTCCATCGGCTCGCTGTACCACCTGATTCCCAAGGTGTTCGGCCGCCAGCAGATGCACAGCGTCGGCCTGATCAACACCCACTTCTGGCTGGCCACCATCGGCACCGTGCTGTACATCGCCTCGATGTGGGTCAACGGTATCACCCAGGGCCTGATGTGGCGCGCAGTCAACGAAGACGGCACCCTGACCTACTCCTTCGTCGAAGCGCTGGAAGCCAGCCACCCGGGTTACGTGGTGCGCATGATCGGCGGCGCCTTCTTCGTCACCGGCATGCTGCTGATGGCCTACAACACCTACCGCACCGTGCGTGCCGCCAAGCCGGCTGAATACGAAGCGGCTGCGCAGATTCCCGCCGGAGTAGCTCACTGATGAAACACGAAATCATCGAGAAGAATATCGGCCTGATGGCGCTGCTGATGGTGATCGCCGTCAGCATCGGCGGCCTGACTCAGATCGTCCCGCTGTTTTTCCAGGACGTCACCAATGAGCCGGTGGAAGGCCTCAAGCCTTACACCGCACTGCAACTGGAAGGTCGTGACCTCTACATCCGTGAAGGCTGCGTCGGCTGCCACTCGCAGATGATCCGTCCGTTCCGCGCCGAGACCGAGCGCTACGGCCACTACTCGGTGGCCGGCGAAAGCGTCTGGGACCACCCCTTCCTGTGGGGCTCCAAGCGGACCGGCCCGGACCTGGCACGAGTCGGCGGCCGCTACTCGGACGAGTGGCACCGCGCCCACCTGTACAACCCGCGCAACGTCGTGCCCGAGTCGAAGATGCCCGCCTACCCCTGGCTGGTGGAGCACAAGCTCGACGGCCGCGATACCGCGAAGAAGATGGAAGTCATGCGCGGCTTCGGCATCCCCTACACCGACGAAGACATCGCCGGCGCCAAGGATGCAGTGAAAGGCAAGACCGAAATGGACGCGCTGGTCGCGTACCTGCAGGTCCTCGGCACTTCCATCAAGAACAAACGGTAAGACGTTATGGATATCGGGACTATTCGCGGCATCGGCACGGCGGTGGTATTCATCGCCTTTATCGGCGTGGTGCTCTGGGCCTACAGCAGCAAGCGCAAGTCCGGCTTCGACGAGGCCGCCAACCTGCCCTTCGCCGACGAAGAGCCCGATTCCAAGCGCGACCAAGACTCTTCCAGGAGCAATAACCAATGACCACGTTCTGGAGTTGGTACGTAACCATTCTGTCTCTGGGCACCATCTTCGCCCTGACCTGGCTGATCTTCGGCACCCGCAAGGGCCAGCGCCAGGAGACCACCGAGGAAACCGTCGGGCATGAATTCGACGGCATCGCCGAATTCGACAACCCGCTGCCGAAGTGGTGGTTCCTGCTGTTCGTCGCCACCATCGTCTTCGCCCTGGGCTACCTGGCCCTGTATCCGGGCCTGGGCAACTGGAAAGGCCTGCTGCCGGGCTACGATTACGTCGACAACGACAAGCAGACCCCCTTCGCCGCCGGCGTGCAAATCGCCGACGGCTCCATGCGTCACGCCGGCTGGACCGGTGTGCACCAGTGGGAGAAGGAAATGGCCCGTGCCGACGAGCAATATGGCCCACTGTTCGCCAAGTACGCGGCCATGCCCATCGAGGAAGTGGCCAAGGACGAGCAGGCGCTGAAGATGGGCGGTCGCCTGTTCGCTTCCAACTGCTCGGTGTGCCATGGCTCCGACGCCAAGGGCAGCTACGGCTTCCCCAACCTGACCGACAGCGAATGGCGCTGGGGTGGCGAGGCGGAAACCATCAAGACCACCATCCTGAAAGGTCGTCAGGGCGCCATGCCGGCCCAGGGCCCGGCCATTGGCGAAGACGGCGTACGCAACGTCGCCGCCTATGTGCTGACCGAGCTGGCTGGTCGTGAGCTGCCGGAAGGCGTGGAAGCCGATATCGAAGCAGGCCAGAAGGTCTTCGCCGGTACCTGCTTCGCCTGCCACGGCGCCGACGGCAAGGGCACCCCGGCCATGGGCGCACCGAACCTGACCAACCCGGCTGCCTTCATCTACGGCAGCAGCTACGCGCAACTGCAACAGAGCATCCGCTACGGTCGTCACGGCAACATGCCGGCCCAGGAAGAATTCCTCGGCAACGACAAGGTGCATCTGCTGGCCGCTTACGTGTACAGCCTGTCGCACAAGGCACAAGAGCAGTAATCGCAGAACGACTCTTTTGACAAGGGTCAATGAACGCCCGGGACGCGACCGCTGGTCGCACCCGGGCGTTGTCTTTCGGGCGTACCATGTAGCTACCGTGAATTGACCCTGACCGGCACGTATCGGCCCGGGCTGCCAACCAACCGCTTTGGTATGCATTGATGAGCGAACAGATCCCCGTCCAGGACGTCACCCCTCCTTCCGCAAAAGCCGCCACCGTCGATCTCTACGCCAACCGCGAGAAGATCTATACCCGCGCGTTCACCGGCCTGTTCCGCAACCTGCGCCGCGTCGGCGGAGCCTTTCTCTTCCTGCTGTTCTTCGGCACCGTGTGGCTGAACTGGGAAGGCCGCCAGGCCGTCTGGTGGAACCTGCCCGAGCGCAAATTCCACATCTTCGGCGCCACCTACTGGCCGCAGGACTTCATGCTGCTGTCGTGGCTCTTGATCATCTGCGCCTTCGGCCTGTTCTTCATCACCGTGTTCGCCGGCCGCGTCTGGTGCGGCTACACCTGTCCGCAGAGCGTGTTCACCTGGGTGTTCATGTGGGCCGAGAAGGTCACCGAGGGCGACCGCAACCAGCGCATGAAGCTGGACAAACAACCGATGAGCGGCAACAAGCTGGCGCGCAAGGTGGCCAAGCACGGCATCTGGGTAGGCGTGTCGCTGCTCACTGCGATCACCTTCGTCGGCTACTTCACGCCCATCCGCGAGCTGATCCCTGAACTGCTGACTCTCGAGGCCAGCGGCTGGGCGCTGTTCTGGGTCGGCTTCTTCACCCTCGCCACCTACGGTAACGCCGGCTACCTGCGCGAACAGGTGTGCATCTACATGTGCCCCTATGCGCGCTTCCAGAGCGTGATGTTCGACCAGGACACCCTGATCGTCTCCTACGACCCGCGCCGCGGCGAGTCGCGCGGCCCGCGCAAGAAGGACGCCGACTACAAGGCCCAGGGCCTGGGTGACTGCATCGACTGCAAGATGTGCGTACAGGTCTGCCCCACCGGCATCGACATCCGCGACGGCCTGCAGATCGAGTGCATCGGCTGCGCCGCCTGCATCGACGCCTGCGACAGCATCATGGAGAAGATGAACTACCCCAAGGGGCTGATCAGCTACACAACCGAACACAATCTTTCCGGGCACAAGACCCACCTGCTGCGCCCGCGCCTGATAGGCTATGCCGTCGCGCTGGTAGCCATGATCGGCCTGTTCGCCTGGGCCGTGGCCAACCGCCCGCTGGTGGAGCTGGACGTGATCAAGGACCGCGTGCTGTTCCGCGAAAACGAGCGCGGCCATATCGAGAACGTCTACACCCTGAAGATCATGAACAAGGCGCAGCGCGACATGACCTATCTGGTCGAGGTCGAAGGCCTCGACGGGCTGGTCTACGAGGGCAAGCGCGAGGTCCGGGCCCTGGCCGGCGAGGTGTATGCCTTCCCTGTGGAGCTGTCCATCGCCCCGGAGAAACTGCCCTCCAGCGCCAACGAAATCGTCTTCCGCGTGCGCGCGCTGGACGCCCCCAGTATCGAGAACGACGCCGACAGCCGCTTCATCGGCCCGAGCGTCCGCTGACAACGGAAAGAGCATGTCCGAACACACCCCATCGCCAGTCAAGCCCTGGTACAAGCAGTTCTGGCCCTGGTTCATCATCGCCCTGCTGGGCTACTCGGTGGTGCAGGGCCTGGCCCTGCTGACCCTGGCCTCGCGCAACCCGCCAGGACTGATCTCCGACGACTACTACGACGTCGGCAAGGGCATCAACCAGTCGCTGGAGCGCGAGAAGCTGGCTGAACGCCTGCAACTGCACGGCGAGCTGGTGCTCGACGACAGCACCGGCACCGCGACCCTGAGCCTGCAAGGCAACAGCCGGCCGCAGCAGATCGTCCTCAACCTGATCTCGCCGACCCAGCCGGAGCGCGATCGCCGCGTCATCCTGCAACCGACCGCCGATGGCCAGTACCGTGGGCAGATGGTCGACCAGGTCAGCGGCCGCCGCTTCGTCGAACTACTCGGCCAGGAAGGCAGCCAGAGTTGGCGCCTGTTCGAGGAAGAGAACATCGCCGATGGCCAGCCCATCATGATCGGTGACAACCCGTCCTACTGACCCTGCCGATGCCCGCCCCTACCCCCTGCTTCCACTGCGGCCTGCCGGTGCCTGCCGGCAGCCGCTTCCACGCCGTGGTGCTCGGCCAAAACCGCGAGCTGTGCTGCCCCGGCTGCCAGGCGGTGGCCGAGGCCATAGTCGCCGGCGGCCTGGAGCACTACTACAAGCACCGCAGCGAGAATGCCGCCAACCCCCAGGCGCTGCCCCAGGCCCTGCCGGACGAACTGGCACTGTACGACCGCAGCGAGGTGCAGCAGCCCTTCGTCCAGCAGCAGGGCGAGCTGAGCGAGACCCAGCTGCTGATCGAGGGCATCAGTTGCGCCGCCTGCGGCTGGCTGATCGAGAAGCACCTGCGTAGCGTGCCGGGGGTCGCCGAGGCCCACCTGAACCTGTCCAACCACCGCCTGCAGGTGCGCTGGAGCGACAGCCAGCTGCCGCTCAGCCAGTTGCTCGCCGAACTGCGCCGGATCGGCTACGCCGGCCACCCCTGGCGCGCCGACCAGGCCGCCGAACGCCTGGCCGCGGAGAACCGCCGCAGCATGCGCGAACTGGGCGTGGCCGGGCTGCTGTGGATGCAGGTGATGATGGCGACCATGGCCACCTGGCCGGAATTCAACATCGACCTGTCGCCGGAGCTGGACAAGATCCTGCGCTGGACCAGCCTGTTCCTCACCACCCCCATCGTCTTCTACTGCTGCGGCCAGTTCTTCCGCGGCGCCCTGCGCGACCTGCGTACCCGCCATCTGACCATGGACGTTTCGGTGTCGCTGGCCATCGGCGGTGCCTACGTCGCCGGCATCTGGTCCACCGTCACCGGCCAGGGCGAGCTGTACTTCGACGCGGTGGGCATGTTCGCCCTGTTCCTGCTGGCCGGCCGCTATCTGGAGCGGCGCGCCCGCGAACGCACGGCGGCGGCCACCGCGCAGCTGGTCAAGCTGCTGCCGGCCTCCTGCCTGCGCCTGGACGCAGGCGGCCAGAGCCAGCGCGTGCTGCTCAGCGAACTGCAGAGCGGCGAGCGCGTGCTGGTGCAGCCCGGTGCGCTGATTCCCGCCGACGGGCGCGTGCTGGCCGGTCAATCCAGCGTCGACGAATCCCTGCTCACCGGCGAATACCTGCCACAGCCGCGCGGCGTCGGCGACAGCGTCACCGCCGGCACGCTGAATGTCGAAGGACCGCTGACCGTCGAAGTGCAGGCCCTGGGCGACGCCACCCGCCTGTCGGCCATCGTCCGCCTGCTGGAGCGGGCGCAGAGCGAGAAGCCGCGCCTGGCGGAGATCGCCGACCGGGTGGCGCAGTGGTTCCTGCTGTTTATCCTGATCGCCGCGGCGCTGGTCGGCCTGGCCTGGTGGCAGATCGATGCCGAGCGCGCCTTCTGGGTGGTGCTCTCGCTGCTGGTGGCCACCTGCCCCTGCGCGCTGGCGCTGGCCACCCCCACCGCCTTGACCACCGCCACCGGCAGCCTGCACAAACTGGGCATGCTGCTGACCCGCGGCCATGTGCTCGAAGGGCTCAATCAGATCGACACCCTGGTGCTGGACAAGACCGGCACCCTGACCGAGGGCCGTCTGACGCTCAGGGCCATCCAGCCGCTGCGCGAGCTGGACCAGGACGCCTGCCTGGCGCTGGCCGCGGCCCTGGAGAACCGCTCCGAGCACCCCATCGCCCGCGCCTTCGGCCAAGCACCGCGCGCCGCCGAGTCGGTCGACAGCCATCCCGGCCAGGGCCTGCAGGGCCGCGTCGACGGCCGCCTGCTGCGCATCGGCGAGGCCAGCTTCGTCTGCGCCCTGAGCGGCCAAGCCGTGCCGTCGATTGCCGGCGAGCACGGCCAATGGCTGCTGCTGGGCGATGAACAAGGACCGCTGGCCTGGTTCGTGCTCGACGACCGCCTGCGCGAGGATGCGCCCGAGCTGATCGCCGCCGCCCGCGCCCGTGGCTGGCAGATCCACCTGCTGTCCGGCGACAGCTCGCCGATGGTTGGCGAAGTCGCCCGCCAGCTGGGCATCGAGGATGCCCGCGGCGGCCTGACCCCGGATGCCAAGCTGGCGGTGCTCAAGCAGCTGCACGGCGCCGGCCGCCGCGTGCTGATGCTCGGCGACGGGGTCAACGACGTGCCGGTGCTGGCCGCCGCCGACATCAGCGTGGCCATGGGCTCGGCCTCCGACCTGGCCAAGACCAGCGCCGACGCGGTGCTGCTGTCCAACCGCCTGGGCAGCCTGGTGCAGGGCCTGACCCTGGCCAAGCGCACGCGGCGCATCATCGTCGAGAACCTGACCTGGGCCACCCTGTACAATGGCCTGGTGCTGCCCTTCGCCGCCCTCGGCTGGATCACGCCGATCTGGGCCGCGGTGGGCATGTCGCTCAGCTCGCTGCTGGTGGTGCTCAATGCGCTGCGCCTGAGCCGCACCCCGAACACCTAGGCGCGAGCGCTGCGCGCGAAGAAGCGGTTCGCGAGCAGCGCTCGCTCCTACTCAGATGCCACCATGGAGACCGCATGTCCGCCCTCTATATCCTGATCCCCGTGGCCATCGCCCTGGTCGGTTTCGCCATCTGGCTGTTCTTCTGGGCGGTGGACAGCGGCCAGTACGACGACCTCGACGGCCCGGCGCACAGCATCCTGTTCGACGACGAAGACCCGCTGCACAAGGCCGGAGTCGAGCAGGCCGAAAGCCAGAGCAAGCAGGACAAGCCCGATGCTTGAGCTGGCGCCGCTGCTGGTGTCGGCGCTGATTCTCGGCCTGCTCGGCGGCGGTCACTGCCTGGGCATGTGCGGCGGCCTGATGGGCGCGCTGACCCTGGCCATCCCGGCCGAGCAGCGCGGCCGCCGCCTACGCCTGCTGCTGGCCTACAACCTCGGTCGCATCCTCAGTTATGCCGCCGCCGGCCTGCTCCTCGGTCTGGCCGGCTGGGCCATTGCCGGCAGCGCCGGCGAAGTGGTGATGCGCACCCTGGCGGCCCTGCTGCTGATCGCCATGGGCCTGTACCTGGCCGGCTGGTGGAGCGGCCTGACCCGTATCGAGGCGCTCGGCCGCGGCCTGTGGCGCCACATTCAACCGCTGACCCGGCGCTTTATGCCGGTCACCAGCCTGCCGCGCGCCCTGGTGCTGGGCGGGCTGTGGGGCTGGCTGCCCTGCGGGCTGGTCTACAGCACCCTGCTGTGGGCCTCCAGCCAGGGCAACGCGGTCGACAGCGCCGTGCTGATGCTGGCCTTCGGCCTGGGCACCTGGCCGGTGCTGCTGGCCACTGGCCTCGCCGCCGAACGCGTCACCGCCCTGCTGCGCCAGCGCGGCATTCGCATGGCCGGCGGCCTGCTGGTCATCCTGTTCGGCCTCTGGACCCTGCCCGGCCCGCACCAGCACTGGCTGATGGGGCACTGAGACGCCCATAGCCAACGCCGCCGCCCGCTGCCCTCCGTTGGGCTTCGCTGCGCTCAGCGCCAACCTACAGCCGCGTCGGCACATGTAACGCGCGCGCCAGGCAAACGCACGGCGACCTGACTCAGATCAACAGCCGCCGCCGCCGCACTCCCTAGACTGGCCCCACTGCCTTTCCAGGATTTTTTCCATGCTCGACGCCATCCAGTGGGACGCCGACCTGATCCGCCGCTACGATCTGGCCGGCCCGCGCTACACCTCCTACCCGACCGCCGTGCAGTTCCACGACGACATCGGCCCCTTCGACCTGCTGCACGCCCTGCGTGACAGCCGCAAGGTCAAGCGCCCGCTGTCGCTGTACCTGCACATCCCGTTCTGCGCGCACATCTGCTACTACTGCGCCTGCAACAAGGTGATCACCAAGGACCGCGGCCGCGCCCTGCCCTATCTGGAGAAGCTCGAACGCGAGATCGAGATCATCAGCCGCTACCTGGACCGGGGCCAGGTGATCGAGCAGCTGCACTTCGGCGGCGGCACCCCGACCTTCCTCAATCACGACGAACTGCGCCGGCTGATGCAGCACCTGCGCCAGCACTTCCACCTGCTGGACGACGACTCCGGCGACTACAGCATCGAGATCGACCCGCGCGAGGCCGACTGGTCGACCATGGGTCTGCTGCGCGAGCTGGGCTTCAACCGCGTCAGCCTCGGCGTGCAGGACCTCGACCCCGAGGTGCAGCGCGCGGTCAACCGCCTGCAGACCCTGGAGGAGACCCGCGCCATAGTCGAGGCGGCGCGCACCCTGCAGTTCCGCTCGGTGAACATCGACCTGATCTACGGCCTGCCCAAGCAGACCCCCGAGCGCTTCGCCCGCAGCGTCGCCGAGGTAATCGCCCTGCAGCCGGATCGCCTGTCGCTGTTCAACTACGCCCATCTACCCGAGCGCTTTATGCCGCAGCGGCGCATCAGCGCCGACGACCTGCCCAGCCCGGCGCAGAAACTGGAGATGCTGCAGGCCAGCATCGAGCAGCTGACCCGCGCCGGCTACCGCTACATCGGCATGGACCACTTCGCCCTGCCCGACGACGAGCTGGCCGTGGCCCAGGAGGAAGGCACCCTGCAGCGCAACTTCCAGGGCTACACCACCCACGGTCATTGCGACCTGATCGGTCTGGGGGTGTCGGCCATCAGCCAGATCGGCGACCTCTACAGCCAGAACGACAGCGACATCGCCAGCTACCAGCAAAGCCTCGGCAACGGCCAACTGGCCACCCGCCGCGGCCTGCACTGCAACGCCGACGACCGCGTGCGCCGCGCGGTGATCCAGCAGCTGATCTGTCATTTCCAGCTGGATTTTGCCGCCATCGAGCAGGCCCACGGCCTGGTCTTTCGCGACTACTTCGCCGCGCTCTGGCCGGAGCTGCAGCAACTGGCCCGCGACGGCCTGATCAGACTCGACGCCGAACGCCTCGAAGTGTTGCCCGCCGGCCGCCTGCTGGTACGTTCGCTGTGCATGCTGTTCGACCGCTACCTCAACGACCAGGTGCGCCAGCGCTTCTCGCGGGTGATCTGACGGCCGCCGCGCCGGTAGCAGCCGGCTTGCCGGCGATCAGGGCTAGGCCATCGCCAGGCTGGCGGCGGTCATCATCTGCTCGTCGCTGAGGCCGTTGTCGCGCATCAGCTTGATCAGGTTGGCATTGGCCGCCGTCAAGGCGCTGTTGAGCGACGCCAGCTCGGTCTGCAGCCCTTCAAGCTGCTGGCGCTTGGTTTCCGCATCGAGGCTCTGATCGCTCATGATCGCCTCGATCTGCGCCTGCTTCTCGGCGATCTGCGCCTTCAGCTCGCGGATCATCTTCAGCAGCTGCTTAATGCTGTCGGGTAGCCCGCTGTCGTCGATGTCCTGGTTCTTGCCGGCCTTGGCCGACAGGCTCCTGCCCAGCTCGGAGAGACTGATGCGCAGGCCCTCGCGCACCTCCTCGGGACTGCGCTCGCCTGCGGTACTTTGTCGCTGCACGCCGCGGACCAGATTGGCCAGCGGAGCGCCGGATTCGATGCGCATCGCGCTGCTCCCTGCGTTGAACTAAGGTTCCACTGTCTGGGTCGGCCACCTGGCGACGAACTTGAGCGGATGGTCAGACCTTGCTACGACTGGCCGGCATCCGCCCCCTGCTGTACCCTTACGAACATTGCGTGTTTACCCAGGAAGCCCAACGATGTCCGAGAGCATCAAGCTGCGTGCGCAGCATCAAGCCCATTGCAAGGATTGCAGCCTGGCCAGCCTGTGCCTGCCGATCTCGCTTAACCTGGAAGACATGGACGCGCTGGACGAGATCGTCAAGCGCGGCCGCCCGCTGAAGAAGGGCGAATTCCTGTTCCGCCAGGGCGACGCCTTCGGCTCGGTGTTCGCCGTGCGCTCCGGCGCACTGAAGACCTTCAGCCTGAGCGACGCCGGCGAGGAGCAGATCACCGGTTTCCACCTGCCCAGCGAACTGGTCGGCCTATCCGGCGTCGACGGCGAGCGCTACCCGGTCTCGGCCCAGGCGCTGGAGACCACCTCGGTGTGCGAGATCCCCTTCGAGCGCCTCGACGACCTGGCCCTGCAGCTGCCGCAGCTGCGCCGCCAGCTGATGCGCGTCATGAGCCGGGAGATCCGCGACGATCAGCAGATGATGCTGTTGCTGTCGAAGAAGACCGCCGACGAACGCATCGCCACCTTCCTGGTCAACCTCTCCGCGCGTTTCCGTGCCCGCGGCTTCTCCGCCAACCAGTTCCGCCTGGCCATGTCGCGCAACGAAATTGGTAACTATTTGGGCCTTGCGGTGGAGACGGTGTCTCGCGTATTTACCCGCTTCCAACAGAACAAGCTGCTCGAAGCCGAAGGCAAGGAAGTGCACATTCTCGACCCCATCGAGCTGTGCGCCCTGGCCGGCGGCAACCTCGACGTCTGAGCTCGCCCGCGAGTCGTGGGCGCAGCGCCTTTCAGGAACCCGCGATGATTTTCGACGAATTCAGCATCAAGACCCTGATCCGCCCGGTGCCGGACTTTCCCAAGCCGGGGGTGATCTTCCGCGACATCACCCCGCTGTTCCAGTCGCCGCGCGCCCTGCGCATGGTCGCCGACAGTTTCATCCAGCGTTACGTGGAGGCCGAGTTCAGCCATATCGGCGCCATGGACGCGCGCGGCTTCCTGATCGGCTCGATCATCGCCTACGAACTGAACAAGCCGCTGGTGCTGTTCCGCAAGCAGGGCAAGCTGCCGGCCGACGTGCTCAGCGAGGGCTACCAGACCGAATACGGCGAAGCCTTCCTCGAGGTGCATGCCGACAGCCTCTGCGAGGGCGACTCGGTGCTGATCTTCGATGACCTGATCGCCACCGGCGGCACCCTGCTGGCCGCCGCCAAGCTGGTGCGACGCATGGGCGCCAGCATCCATGAAGCCGCGGCGATCATCGATCTGCCGGAACTGGGCGGCTCGCAGAAGCTGCAGGACATCGGCATCCCCACCTTCTGCCTGACCGCCTTCGCCCTCGACGATCGTTGAGCAGCTGCCGCGTAGCCCGGATGGCATCCGGGACAGGCGTGCGCCCCATCCCGGACGGCATCCGGGCCACCGATATCCACTGAAGTAATCATGAACGAACTCGAACTGAAGCAATCCCCCGCCGACTGGCGCCAGCGCCTGGGCCAGCTGATGGACGGCCTGGCCGTGCAGCGCCTGGTCACCCTGCTGATCGTGATCAACGCCGCCATTCTCGGCCTGCAGACCTCGCCGGCGATCATGGCCGACTGGGGCCGGCCGCTGCTGACCCTGGACGCCATCATCCTCGCCTGCTTCGTCATCGAGCTGGCGCTGCGCTTCGCCGCCCGCGGCCCCGGCCTGCTGCGCGACCCCTGGGCGGTGTTCGACTGCCTGGTGGTGGGCATCGCCCTGGTACCGGCCAGCGGCCCCTTCGCCGTGCTGCGCGCCCTGCGCGTGTTGCGTGTGCTGCGCCTGATCTCGATCAACCCGAGCATGCGCAAGGTGGTGCAGGCGCTGCTCGCCTCGCTGCCGGGCATGGGCAGCATCGTCATGCTGATGGGGCTGATCTTCTACGTCGCCGCGGTAATGGCCACCCAGCTGTTCGGCCAGAGCTTCCCCGAGTGGTTCGGTAACATCGGCGCCAGCCTCTACACCCTGTTCCAGGTGATGACCCTGGAGAGCTGGTCGATGGGCATCGTGCGTCCGGTGATGGAGGCCTATCCGCTGGCCTGGCTGTTCTTCGTGCCCTACATCCTCATCGCCACCTTCATGATGCTCAACCTGTTCATCGCGGTGATCGTCAACGCCATGCAGAGCACCCACGAGCCCAGCGCCGAGGAACAGGCCGCGGAGGCCCGCGAGCAGGCCATCCTCGACGAGCTCAGGGCGCTACGCAGCGAAATCGCCGAGCTGCGCCGCCACAGCCGCTAACCCCGCGCTCACCTCGACCAGGGCGGATTTCCCCGCCCTGGCCCCTTCAGTCCCTCGCGCTTGTCCGACACGACCCGCCTTAAGTTGGCGGCGTCCGGCGCGCCTGCGCCCGATAGTTACATCGTTCAATGACACGATTGCTCGTGTCGCCCAGAGCCGCACAACAACCGGGAGCACCGGCTCCCCAGAAGAGGACTCGAACGATGAGCGCCAGCGCCACCCTGCCCCAGCCGAAATCCAGCTTCCCGGTTCGCCGCATGGACTTCAGCTTCTCCGAGACGCCCAAGTACTGGTTCTACGACGATCCCTTCATGAGCCAGTTCATGAACAACCTGTCGTCGCTGTTCCCCTACGGCGAGAAGTTCTTCGTCGACAGCGTGCGGGCGGTGCGCGACCAGGTCGACGAACCGCAGTTGAAGAAGGACATCAGCGCCTTCATCGGCCAGGAGGCCATGCACTCCAAGGAGCACGCGGCCTACAACGACTACGCCAATGAGCACGATATCGACCTGGAGCGCCTGGAGCTGCGCATCAAGGTGCTGCTGGAGTGGGTCACCAAGGTCAGCACCAAGAAGCAGCGTCTGGCCGCCACCTGCGCCCTGGAGCACTTCACCGCGACCATGGCCGAGCAGTTGCTCAAGCGCGAAGACCTCACCACCCAGATGAACGACCCCAAGCTGTACCAGCTGTGGATGTGGCACGCCATCGAGGAGAACGAGCACAAGGCGGTCTGCTACGACGTGTACCAGAAGGTCTACGGCGGCTATTTCACCCGCACCCTGGTGATGATGCTGACCACCCTGATCTTCCTCGGCGTGATCGGCTGGTTCCAGGTGCACCTGCTGCGCAAGGACGGCCAGCTGTTCAATTGGCGCAGCTGGGGTTTCGGCCTGAAGACGCTGTTCGGCCCGCGCAACGGCTTCTTCACCAAGCTGATCGGCCCCTACCTGGACTACTACCGCCCCGGCTTCCACCCCAAGGATCACGACACCGCGCAACTGGAAAGCCGCTGGCGCCAACGCCTCGGCTTCGCCAACTGATGTCCCTTCGGGCGGCCCTGGCCGCCCTTTTTCATTCGCCTGTGCGCCCCGGAGCAGGCACTGTGGGAGCGGCTTGAGCCGCGAAATTCGCGGATAAATCCGCTCCTGGCCAAGCGCCTCGGACGACCCTCAGCCCAGACGCAGCTGCCCCAGGCTCTGCAGCACGCTGGCGCCGGTGAACAGTATGACGATCTGCTCCTCGGCCAGCGCGCGGATCGCCGCACGCCGCTGCGGCTGGCCGATATAGTCCAGCGACTGCTCGAACAGGCTGCGGCTGATCAGCCCGGACACCTGGCGCACCGCCGCCGCGCTGACGATGCCCGGCAGCAGCTTGAACTCGAGGATGTCCTCGGCCATATCGTCGGCGAAATCGTCCATCACTTGGCGCAGTGCCTCGCGCAGCACTGGCGAGGCGCCGTGCAGTTCGCGCACGCCGATGATGAAGGCCTCGGGGTGCTCGGCGACGAAGTCGAAGAACAGCTGCACCGTCTCGTGACAGACGCGCCGACCGCGGCCGAGGTCGATACCCAGCAGCTTGGGCAGCACCGGCCCCTCGTCCTTGACCGCGCGCTGCGCGGCCTCGCGGCGCAGGTCGCGCAATGGCTGGCGCAGCAGCTGGGTGATCTCGCCGATCACGCTCAGGCCGAGATCGTCGACGTCGCGAAAATGCCGGTAGAAGGTGTTGGGGTTGAGCCCGGCCTCGCGCGCCAGCTCGCGCAGGCCCAGGCTGCTGAGGCTGCGGCTGGTTGAGGTGAGACGTAACGCCGCCTCCATCAGCAGACGCTTGCCGGGGGCTTCGCCGACCTTGTCGCGTAGCTGCGTTTCGTCGCTGTGCATCCTCACCCCTACCGAAAGTTGGCTTGTTGGTCCGCTGGCGCGCCGCGAGTATACATCTGTCTACTCAGGTATACAGCTGTAGACCTCAACAAGAACGACAAGCAGGAGTTCGGCCATGAATGCGCCCGTGTCACCCCCTACCGCTGCCCGCCAGTGCAAGATCGCCATCCTCGGCAGCGGCTTCTCCGGCCTCGGCATGGCGATACGCCTCAAGCAACAGGGCGAGCAGGATTTCCTCCTGTTCGAGAAAGAGGCGGGCGTCGGCGGCACCTGGCGGGTCAACAACTACCCGGGCTGCGGCTGCGACGTGCAATCGCACCTGTATTCCTTCTCCTTCGAGCCCAATCCGAACTGGACGCGGATGTTCGCCAAGCAGCCGGAGATCAAGCAATACCTGGAAGGCTGCTGGGAGAAGTACCGCCTGCAGGACAAGACCCTGCTCGGCACCGAGGTGGTGCAGATCCGCTGGGACGAACAGGCCGAGCTGTGGCACCTGCAGGACCGCGCCGGCAACCGTTACAGCGCGCAGTTCGTGGTCTCCGGCATGGGCGCGCTGTCGACGCCGTCGATTCCCAAGCTCAAGGGCCTGGAGCACTTCACCGGCGAGGTCTTTCACTCGCAGCAGTGGAACCACGACTACGACCTCACCGGCAAACGCGTGGCAGTGATCGGCACCGGCGCCTCGGCCATCCAGTTCGTGCCGCAGATCCAGAAGCAGGTCGAGCGCCTCGACCTCTATCAGCGCACCGCGCCCTGGATCATGCCCAAGCCCGACCGCGCCATTCGCGACGGCGAGCGCGCCCGCTTCCGGCGTTTCCCGCTGGCGCAGAAGCTCTGGCGCGGCGCCCTGTACGGCATCCTCGAAAGCCGGGTGATCGCCTTCGCCTTCGCCCCGCGCCTGCTGCGCCTGGCCCAGGGCATCGCCAAGCTGTACATCAACAGGCAGATCAAGGACCCGGTGCTGCGCGCCAAGGTCACCCCGGACTACACCATGGGCTGCAAGCGCGTGCTGATCTCCAACGACTACTACCCGGCGCTGGTGCAGCCGAACGTCGCGGTGATCACCGACGGCATCGCCGAAATCCTGCCGCACGGCGTGCGCACCGCCGATGGCCAGGAGCGCGAGGTCGACGCCATCATCTTCGGCACCGGCTTCACCCCCAGCGACCCGCTGCCGCGCGGCACGGTGTTCGGCCGCGGCGGCGTCGACCTGCTCGACACCTGGCCGATGGGCCCGGAAGCCTACAAGGGCACCATGACCGCCGGCTTCCCCAACCTGTTCTTCCTCATGGGACCGAACACCGGGCTGGGCCACAACTCCATGGTCTATATGATCGAGTCGCAGATCGCCTACGTGCTCGGCGCCCTCAAGCAGGTCGAGGACGGCCGCCTGCAGAGCCTGGAACCCAAGCGCGAGGCGCAGGATGCCTTCAACCGGAAGATCCAGGGCACCCTCGGCGGCACGGTGTGGAACGCCGGCGGCTGCATGAGCTGGTACCTGCACCCGGTCAGCGGGCGCAACTGCACGGTTTGGCCCGGTTTCACCTGGCGCTTTCGCATGCTGACGCGCCACTTCGACTCGGCGGCCTACCACTTCAGCCGCAAGGACGCCGTACACCCGGCGCAGAGCAACGCCCTCATCCTCGACGTGCAGGAGGCCACCGCATGAAATCCTTCGAAAACAAAGTAGCCGCCATCACCGGCGCCGGCTCCGGCATCGGCCGCGCCCTCGCCTACCACCTGGCCCGCCAGGGCTGCCACCTGGCGCTGTCCGACGTCAATCTCGAGGGCCTCACGGAAACCGCCGAACAGGCGCGCAAGCTTGGCGTCACCGTCAGCCAGCAGCGGGTCGACGTTGCCGACCGCGCCGCCATGCAGGCCTGGGCCGAGCAGGTGGTGGCCGAGTTCGGCCGGGTCAATGCCATCTTCAACAACGCCGGCGTGGCGCAGGGCGGCACCGTGGAAGGCAACGATTACGCCGACTACGAGTGGATCATGAACATCAACTTCTGGGGCGTGGTCAACGGCACCAAGGCCTTCCTGCCCCACCTCAAGGCGGCCGGCCAGGGCCACGTGGTCAACGTCTCCAGCGTCTTCGGCCTGTTCTCCCAGCCCGGCATGAGCGCCTACAACGCCAGCAAGTTCGCCGTACGCGGCTTCACCGAATCACTGCGCCAGGAGCTGGACATGGACGCTTGCGGCGTGTCCGCCAGCTGCGTGCACCCTGGCGGCATTCGCACCAATATCGCCAAGACCGCGCGGATGAACGACAGCCTGGCCAAGGTCACAGGGCAAGCCGCCGAGCAGGCGCGCCGGCAGTTCAACGATCAGTTGCTGCGCACCACGCCGGAACAGGCGGCCAAGGTCATAGTGGGCGGCGTGCTGGCCAACAAGCGGCGCATCCTGATCGGCGCCGACGCTCATGTGCTGGACTGGATGCAGCGCAGCATGCCGGCGCTGTACCAGCGCCTGGTGACCGTCTCGATGCGCCTGGCCGCGCGCTTCGCGCCCAAGCCCAAGGGGGCAGCCAAGGTGCGCGAGGCGACCGAGTAGAAAGCGCCACCGCGGGGCCGGCCCATGCCGGTCCCGTGCGTTTTGTCGGGTAACGCCCGGCGCTGCGCCATCTGGGCTATGGTGGGGAAACCGACGCAACACTCATCCACGCGGTGCCGATTCCGGCCCCCGGCTGGAACCCTCGGGCCAGCGTCGACGCCCGGGGCGGCGCCTCGCCATGAGGATAAGCCCATGAGCACCATGACCTGCACCCACCGCGACCACATCATTCGCGCCACGGTGATGGAACACCCAGGCCTGCCCACGCCCTGGGCCGGCGGCTGCCAGATCACCGACCCCGACGGCCACACCAGCAAGCGCCAGACCCTGCCGGTGGACTATGCCTTCATGGACGACCTGAATAAGGCGCAGCGCGCCTCCATCGCCCACGGCAAATGGCTGGTGGACCAGAAGCTGGACCACGGCCGCAGCTGGCATTGACTCTGGGTGCACCGCAGCCCGTAGCCCGGATGAAATCCGCGGCAGAGCGCAAGGCTTTCCCCGGTGGCATCCGGGCTATGCATCCCGCCGCAGCGGATCGAGCAGCGGCTTGAGGCCGTTGTGGTCGATCTCCTGCATCAGCGCCAGCAGCTGGCCCAGTTCGCCCTTGGGAAAACCGGCGCGGGCGAACCAGTTGAGGTAGTGCCCGGGCAGGTCGGCGATCAGCCGATCCTTGTACTTGCCGTAGGGCATGCGGCGGGTCACCAGGAGTTTCAGCGCTTCGGGGTTCATCGGGGTCTCGCACAATGATCGGCGGTAACGCCGGCCATTGTGCCAGAGCCTCAGCGCGCGAGCGCCTCGCGCACGAAATCCAGGCGATCCTGGCCGAAGAACATCTCGCCGCCGACGAAGCAGGTCGGCGCGCCGAACACGCCGCGCTTGACCGCCTCCTCGGTGGTCGCCTTGAGCGCGTCCTTCACCTCTTGTTCGGCGATCTGCGCCTGCAGCGCCTCGGCGTCGAAGCCGGCCGCGGTCAGTACTTCGGCCACCTTCGCCGGATCGCCGAGATTCAGGCCATCCACCCAGATCGCCTGAAACAGCGCCTGCAGGCCCGCCGCCAAGCGCTCGGGCTGATACAGCTGGATGGCGACGACCAGGCGCATCAGGCTCAGGGTATTGAGCGGGAAATGCGGGTTGAAGCGCATCGCCACGCCGTAGCGCTCGGCGAAGCGCGCCAGGTCGCGCAGCATGTAGCGGCCCTTGGCCGGGATCAGCGCCGGCGAGGCGTTGCCGGTGGCCTGGAACACGCCGCCCAGCAGCATCGGCCGGTAGACCAGCGCGGCGCCGCTGTCGCGGCAGATGGCGGGCAGTTGGGTATGGGCCAGGTAGGAGGCCGGGCTGCCCAGGTCGAAGAAGAATTCCACGCTCTTGCTCATGGCGGTCACTCGCTTGTGGTTATGGGGCAATTACCAGCGCTCGATCCAGGGCCGCAGGTCCAGCTCGAAGGTCCAGGCGTCGCGCGGCTGGCTGTGCAGGTACCAGTAGCTGTCGGCGATATGCTCGGGATCGAGGATGCCGTCCTGGTCCTTCTTGGCATAGAGCTCGGGGAAGCTGTCGCGGATAAAGGCGGTGTCGATCGCGCCGTCCACCACCACATGGGCGACATGCACGTTCAGCGGCCCCAGCTCGCGCGCCATGCTCTGCGCCAGGGCGCGGATGCCGTGCTTGGCGCCGGCGAAGGCGGCGAACCCGGCGGCGCCGCGCAGACCGGCGGTGGCGCCGGTGAACAGGATGGTGCCGCGGCCGCGGGCGACCATGCGCTTGGCCACCGCCTGGCTGGTGAGGAACCCGGCGAAGCAGGCCATTTCCCAGATCTTGAAGTACTTGCGCGCGGTCTCCTCGAGGATGCTGCAGGGCACGTTGGCGCCGATGTTGAAGACCATCGCCTCGATCGGGCCGATCTCCCGTTCGATGTGCTCGACCAGTTCAGCCACCTGCTCTTCCTGGCGCGCATCGGAGGCGAAACCATGGGCCTCGCCGCCCTCGGCGCGAATCTGCTCGAGCAGCGGCTGCAACTTGTCCAGGCTGCGCCGGGTGACGCAGGCGACATAGCCTTCGCGGGCGAAACGCCGGGCGATGGCGCCGCCGGTGGCATCGCCGGCGCCGATAACCAGTGCGACTTTCTTGTTGTGTACGTCACTCATGGCCCACCTCGCTAACTAAACGGTCGTTAGGTGAACGGACGTTATGCTAGGCTTCGCGCCAGGTCAAGCGACATCCTTCCGGAGAGAACCATGCGCTACTCCGCCGAACACAAGGCCGAAACCCGCGAGAAACTGCTCGCCAGCAGCGGCGCCATCGCCAAGCAGGGCGGCTTCGCCACCACCGGCGTGGACGCCCTGATGAAGGCCATCGGCCTCAGCGGCGCGGCCTTCTACAGCCATTTCGACTCCAAGGACGCGCTGTTCGCCGCGCTGCTCGAACGCGAGCTGAGCAACAGTCTGGCCCGCCTCGGCGCCGGCGATGGCGGGCGCGACAAGCTCAAACGCTGCCTGGCCGCCTACCTCAGCCTGGCCCACGTCGAACAGCCGCAGCAGGGCTGCGCCCTGCCCGCCCTCGGCGCCGAGATCGCCCGCGCCGACCTGGCCGTACGCCAACGCGTCGAGGACTGGATAGTGCAACTGCAGCAGGCCTGGGCCGAGATCTTGGACGACCCGCAACTGGCCTGGGCCATCCTCGCCCAATGCCTCGGCGCCGTGCTGCTGGCGCGCATGCTGGCAGGCGGCGAAGCCCGCCAGCAGGTGCTGGACGCCAGCCTGAATCTGCTGCAAGGCACACTGGAGCCTGTCGGCTGAGGGCGGATACCGCTAGGCTAGAGGCTATTTCCCCGCGGCAGGATCCCCCCATGTCCCATACCCCTTCCCCCCTGGTCGGCGACAGCCCGTTGCACGCCATCGAAGTGCGCCTGCTTGGCTGCCTGATCGAAAAGCAGCTGACCACCCCGGAAAGCTATCCGCTGACCCTCAATGCCCTGCAACTGGCCTGCAACCAGAAGACCAGCCGCGAGCCGCTGATGAACCTGGAAACCGGCGAAGTCGGCCGTTACCTGCGCAGCCTGGAGGGCCGCGAGCTGGTGCGCCTGGTCATGGGCAGCCGCGCCGATCGCTGGGAGCAGCGCTGCGACAAGCAGCTGGAGCTGGTCAAGCCGCAGACCGTGCTGCTCGGCCTGCTGCTGCTGCGCGGCCCGCAGACCCTGAGCGAACTGCTGACGCGCAGCAACCGCATGCACGACTTCGACGACGCCGCCGAAGTCCAGCACCAGCTGGAGCGCCTGATCGGCCGCGGCCTGGTGGTGCTGCTGCCGCGCCAGAGCGGCCAGCGCGAGGATCGCTATATGCACCTGCTAGGCGAGCCGGCCGACCTGGAAAGCCTGCTGGCCAGCCGCCCCAGTTCGCGTAGCGAGACCTCGGCACCTAACGACGAACGCCTGGTCGAACTGGAAGCGCGCATCGCCGCCCTCGAAGAACGTCTGGCGCGCCTCGAAGGCGCGCAATAATCCCTATGGAAAAGGAGCCCACAGCGTTGACTCTCAAGACCCGTTTCAGCCTGATTCTCGCCACCGCCCTGCTCGCCGCCGGCTGCAGCACTGCCGACAAACCGCCGGCCAAGCCCGCCGACCCCAGCCAGGGCTGCACCTCCTCGGCGGTGGAACACCTGCAGGGCCAGGTGGCCACCCCCGAACTGCTCGAACAGGCCCGCCAGCAGGCCGGCGCCAGCACCGCTCGCGTGCTCACCCCCGGCAGCGTGGTGACCCTGGAATACAACGGCCAGCGCCTCAATCTCAACGTCGACGACCAGCGCGTCATCACCCGCGTATCCTGCGGCTAGCCTGGTCGAGGTGCGGGTGACGCCCGCACCTTCCTCTGGCGCAAAGATCATTGGCGCGCTAGCTTTAAGCACACTTCCCCCTCACAGGCCACCGCCATGACCACCCAAGTGCAGCCCTGCGCCGAGCTGCTGCTGGACAACCAGCTGTGCTTCGCCCTCTATTCCACCTCGCTGCTGATGACCAAGACCTACAAGCCGCTGCTGCAGGCACTGGGACTGACCTACCCGCAATACCTGGCCATGCTGGTGCTGTGGGAGAACGACGGCATCACCGTCGGCGAGATCAGCGCACGCATGCTCACCGACCCCGGCTCGCTCACCCCCCTGCTCAAGCGCCTGGAAAGCGAGGGCCTGCTGCAGCGGGTACGCAGCAGCCAGGACGAACGCGTGGTGCAGCTCTACCTCACCGACCAGGGCCGCGCCCTGCACGAGCAGGCCAAGGCGCTGCCGGCCTGCATCCTCAAGGCCTCCGGCCTGAGCCTGGAGAAGCTCGCCTCGCTCAAAGCGGATCTGGTGGAACTGCGCAGCCACCTGCAGCAATCGCTCTAAACCAGGCGCTCATGCCGCCCATCGCACCCGGTAGCGATTGAGCGGCCGCCACCTCAAGGTCCAGTCGAGGTCCGCACGCCACCCCGCCCGAGCACTTCCATCGGCTCTATCCCCCGTCACGCCTGCTTATGCTCTGAAGTTCCAAGGTTATAGCGAAATACTCAAAAAATTATCTTGCGCGCAAAATATATGCGGACTACAGTTCGCCCCATGGAAATGACTTGCGCGCAAAACATTAGCGCGAAACATTCCACGGAGACTTCGCAGTCGTCTCCACCCGCTACCCACCGAAGTCCTGGAGAAACCGATGAAAACCCTGATCGCACTGACCGCCACGCTGATTCTTTCCGCCCCGGTTCTGGCCGACAACGGCCAACCCAGCCAGAACGGCAAGGGCCTGTACCCCGAATGGCTGATCAGCCACGAAGGCTGATCGACGAATACCTACGCACCCCAATCACATCTCAAGAGGAATACCGCCATGACCATCGAAAACGTTCTCTACCGTGCTACCGCTGAAGCCTTCGGCGGCCGTGAAGGCCGCGCCGTCTCCTCCGACGGCGTACTGGACATCGCCCTGACCACGCCGAAGGAACTCGGCGGCGCCGGCGGCAACGGCACCAACCCGGAACAACTGTTCGCCGCCGGCTATTCGGCCTGCTTCCTCGGCGCCCTGAAGTTCGTCGCCGCCCGCGACAAACTGAGCATCCCGGCCGACTCCTTTATCGAAGGCACCGTGGGCATCGGCCCGATCCCCACCGGCTTCGGCATCGAGGTGGAGCTGCGCATCAGCCTGCCGGGCCTGGACCGCGAAGCGGCGCAAACCCTGGTGGACCGCGCGCACATCGTCTGCCCCTACTCCAATGCCACCCGCGGCAACATCGACGTCACCTTGACCATCGTCTGACACACTGGGGCGAACGCTGACGGCCTTGCCGTCAGCGGGCCCAAGAGGAAACACCGCCGCCACCCCGTATCGCTGCGGCTTGCCGCTGAATGTCGCCATGCCGATTGCCATCGGCGTACCCGCCAGCCCCTGGTGCGAAGTGGTCACCGCGAAGATGACCGCTCGCAGCGGCACCGGCCGACGAGCAGCTGTCCAGCGCCTGCTGCAACCAGAACCGCCCTTGCGGATCCGTCCGCCATCCCGGTGGACACCAAGGTGATCCAGGTGAACGCTCGACGACCTACCGAGGCGGCCCAAGCGGCATTGCCCATCCCAAAGCGCGTCCGGAAGAACGCCGCCATCCTCACCCCGTCAGACTGAAAGGCAAGCCAGCGGACGGCCGGGCAGATATTCATCGGCCCGGGCAAGGCGGCCGGCCGCCCGGGATCCCTACTCTTCACTACGAGTCAATCGCGCACAGCGATAAACGCGAGAAGTAGTGATGAACCTATATCAGCCTGACCCCGTTACCCAGCACAGCGGCCATATCGGCGCTCGTCAGACCCGTGTCGAGGATGCTGCATTGCTGCGTGGCCTGGGCTGCTATGCCGACGATGCTGCCACCGCGCCCGGTACCCTGCACGCGGCCATCGTCCGTTCCCCCCATCCCCACGCACGCATCACCGCCGTGGACTTCTCCAAAGCGCTGCTGATGAAAGGCGTGCACGGCGTACTCATCGGTGAGGACGTCAAGCGGTGGGCCCTGCCATTCCCGGTCGGCGTGCGTCAGCCGATGGAGCACTGGTGCATCGCCGTGGACAAGGTGCGCTACGTCGGCGAGCCAGTGGCGGTCGTGATCGCCGAGAGCCGCTACCTGGCCGAAGACGCCCTGGAAGGCGTACGTGTCGACTATGAGCCGCTGCCGCCGATCATCGACCCGGAAGCCGCCACCACCGAACAGGCGCCGGTGCTGCATGAGGCAGTCGGCAGCAACGTGGTCAACGAGCGGCATTTCCGCTATGGCGAACCGGAACAGGCCTTCGCGCAGGCGCCGCACCGGGTATCGTTGAAGGTGCGCTTTCCGCGCAGCTCCTGCACCCCCATCGAATGCTACGTGGTGCTTGCCCAGTACGAACGCGCCACCGGCATCTACGATGTGCTGGCCAACTTCCAGGGCCCCTATGCGCTGCACACGGTGATGGCCCGCGCGCTCAACGTGCCGAGCAACCGCCTGCGTCTGCGCACGCCGAAAGACTCCGGCGGCAGCTTCGGGATCAAACAGGGCGTGTTCCCCTACGTGGTGATGATGGGGCTGGCGGCACGCAAGGTCGGAGCCCCGGTGAAATGGGTCGAAGACCGCCTCGAGCATCTGCAGGGCGCGTCCTCCGCGACCAATCGGGTCACCGAGATCGAGGCGGCGGTGCAGGCCGACGGTCGCATCACCGCCCTGCGTTATGACCAGATCGACGACTGCGGCGCCTACCTGCGCGCACCTGAGCCGGCCACCTTCTATCGCATGCACGGCAACCTCACGGGCGCCTATGCGATTCGCAACCTGCTGGTGCGCAACCGCGTGGTGCTGACCAACAAGACCCCCACCGGCCTCAACCGGGGCTTCGGCGGCCCGCAGGTGTACTTCGCCCTGGAGCGTCTGCTGCAGCATATCGCCGTGCAGCTGGATCTCGATCCGCTCGAGGTGATCCGCCGCAACCTGGTACCGGCCGACGCCTTCCCCTACCGGGCCGCGGCCGGCGCCCTGCTGGATTCCGGCAATTACCAGGCCGGTATCGATTTGGCGGTCAGGGACGGCGGTCTCGACGAACTGTTGCGCCGCCGCGAGCAGGCGCGCGGCGAAGGTCGGCTGTACGGCATCGGCTATGCCGCGGTGATCGAGCCGTCGATCTCCAACATGGGCTACATCACCGCCGCGATGACGCCCGAGGAACGGCGCAAGGCCGGGCCGAAGAACGGTGCGGTGAGCACGGCGACCATCAACGTCGGCCCGCTCGGCGACGTCAGCGTGCACGTCTCCTCGACGCCCCAGGGCCAGGGGCACCAGACCGCGGTGGCGCAGATAGTCGCCGATGTGCTCGGTGTGGCGCTGGAATCGATAGTGGTCAACGTCGAACTGGACACTCAGAAGGATGCCTGGTCGATCGCCTCGGGCAACTATTCCAGTCGCTTCGCCGGCGCGGTGGCCGGGGTGGTCTACCAGGCCGCGCTGAAGGTGCGCGATCGCCTCGCCGCGATCGCCGCCGCGCAACTGCAAGCCAAGGCGGAAGACATCCGCTTCGGCGGCGGCAAGATCTTCGTCGCCAACGGCGGTCCTTCCGCAGCGTTTCACCGCATCGCCGGCGCCACCCACTGGACGCCTGGCCTGCTCCCGCAAGGCGAACCGGGCGGCCTGCGCGAGACCGCATTCTGGAGCCCGCCGCAGCTCATGGCGCCGGACGACGGCGATCTCATCAACAGCTCGCTGTGCTACGGCTTCGTCTTCGACATCTGTGGCCTGGAGATCGACCGCGTCACCGGCGCGATTCATATCGACCGCTACGTGACCTGCCACGATGCCGGCCGCCTGCTCAATCCCGCGCTGGTCGACGGGCAGATCCGCGGCGGCTTTACCCAGGGGCTTGGCGCGGCGCTGATGGAGGAGTTCGCCTATGGCGAGGACGGCAGCTTCCTCTCCGGAACCTTCGCCGACTACCTGGTGCCCACTGCCCCGGAAGTGCTCGAGCCGGTGATCCTGCATCTGGAAACACCCTCGCCGTTCACCCCCCTGGGGGCCAAGGGCGTCGGCGAGGGCAACAACATGAGCACACCGGTATGCATCGCCAACGCCGTCGCCGATGCCCTCGGCCGCGCCGACATCCGCCTGCCGCTGACTCCCTCGAAGGTGCGCACGCTGATCGGCATCGACGAGCCGCCGCGGCCGGCCGGCATGCAACAGGACGACGGTTTCGCCGCAGAGCCGGCCGCTGGTTCGGCCCTGCGCGCCAACGACGCGGTGGTGATCCCGGCGCCGCCACAGCAGGTGTTCGACACCCTGCTCGACCCGGCCACCCTGGCGGCGATCATCCCCGGCTGCCATGCCCTCGAACTGCAGGGCGAGAATCGCTACCGCGCGGACGTCACCGTCGGTGTCGGCATGATCCGCGCGCGCTTCGAGGCCAAGGTCGCCCTGAGCGAGCTGAACCCACCGCATTCGTTGCGCCTGTCCGGCTCCGGCACCAGCTCCATGGGCTCGGCCGAGGGCCACGCCAGGGTGCGTTTCGTCGCCTTGGAGAACGGTCACACGCGCCTGGAATACCAATACCAGGTCGCCGTCAGCGGCAAGGTCGCCGCGGTCGGCAGCCGCATGATGCAAGGGGCCTCGAAAGTGATCATCGGACAGATTTTCACCCGCCTGTCGCAGCGGGTCAGTGGCCAGGCGATCGCCGCGGGCTGGTGGCCCCGCCTGCGTGCACTGTTGGCCCGGCTGCTCGGCAAGGGAGGTGTGCAATGAAACCGGCTGCCTTCGATTACGTCCGCGCCGAGAGCCGCCGCCAGGTGCTCGAGCTGCTCGCCGAGTATGGCGCGGATGCGCGCATCATGGCCGGCGGGCAGTCGCTGATGGCGGTGCTGAACATGCGCCTGGCCCAGCCCAAGCTGCTGATCGACATCAACCAGGTCGCCGACCTGGACTACATCGAGCTGCGCAAGGACTGCCTGGCGGTTGGCGCGGCGGTGCGCCAGGCGCAACTGCTGGCGCGGTCGACGCTGCTCGACGAGGTGCCGCTGCTGGCCCTGGCGATGCCCTGGATCGGCCACTTCCAGACCCGCAACCGCGGCACCGTGTGCGGTTCGGTGGCCCACGCCGACCCCAGCGCCGAGCTGCCGCTGTGCCTGGTGACCTTAGGCGGCGAGATCGTCCTGGAGTCGAAGAAAGGCAGGCGCGTGGTCAAGGCCGCCGAGTTCTTCCAGGGCATTCTCACCACCGACAAACGCGCCGACGAACTGCTCGTCGAGGTGCGCTTCCCGCTCAAGCGCGAGGGCATCGACTACCGCTTCCGGGAAATCGCCATGCGCCACGGCGACTTCGCCATCGTCTCGCTGGCCGCCTGTGTCGGCACCGACGAGGTGCGCCTGGGCGTCGGCGGGGTCGCCGATCGCCCGGTGATGCGCAGCTTGCCGCGCGGCGCGGCGCTGGCCGACGCGCTCAACGAAACCGCCTGGTCGCTCGACGCCCAGGACGATGTGCACGCCAGCGCGGCCTACCGCCGGCAACTGATTCGCGAGCTGGGTCACCGGCTCATCGAAGGAGTCTGAATATGCGCGCAACCGCCGAACAACGTTTTCCCGTCCGCCTCGAGCTCAACGGCCGCTCGCGCGAAGGCCTGGCCGAGCCGCGTACCCAGCTGTGCGATTTCCTGCGCCACGACCTCGGTGCCACCGGCGTCCATGTCGGCTGCGAGCACGGCGTCTGCGGCGCCTGCACGGTGCTGGTGGACGGCGTCGCCGTGCGCTCCTGCCTGATGCTCGCCGTGCAGGCCCACGAGCGGCGCATCGAGACAGTCGAAGCGCTGGCCGACGAGGACAGGCTCAGCGACCTGCAACAGGCGTTCCGCCGTCATCACGCCCTGCAGTGCGGTTTCTGCACTGCGGGCATCCTCATGTCCTGCGTGGATTTCCTCGAGCGGCAGCCCGATCCGAGCGAGGCCGAAGTGCGCGACATGCTTTCCGGGCACCTGTGCCGCTGCACTGGTTACACCGGCATCGTCCAGGCGGTGCTGGAAGTGGCTGCCCAACGCCAAACGAACGAAGAGGTAAAACAATAATGTTCGATCTCGGACGCAGCTTCCTCGCTGCCGTGGAACGCCGCCCGCTGGCCACTGCGGTCAGCGACGGCACAGTGAAAAAAACCTACGAACAGTGGTTAGCCGATATCCAGTGTGCCGCCCACGGCCTCGCGTCACTCGGACTGGGCAAAGGTGATCGCCTGCTGGTGGCCATGCAGAACCGCTGGCAGATGGCGACCCTGCACTGGGCCTGCCAGTTCGCCGGCATCGTCATGACCCCGCTGAACTGGCGCTCGACTGCCGAGGAGTTGGCCTACTGCATCGAGGATGCGCAGGTCCGCGCATTGGCCTACGACGACGCCACCGTGGCTGCGGTCGCTGCCTGCGCGGCGGCGAACGGTCTGCCGCGGATCGCCGCGGGTGAGCGCGCCGCGGACGCCGACCTGAGCTTCGCCGAACTCTGCGCAGAGGCGCCGACGACGACCATCCTGCGCGCCACGCCCGAGGATTTCTCCCTGCTGCTCTATACCTCCGGCACCACCAGCAAGCCCAAGGGCGTGCCGCGCCGGCATAGCGCGGAACGCGCCGCGGCGGTCGCCCATGTGGCGCAGAACCTCTATCGCCACGGTGAATGCACCCTCGGCGTGATGCCGCTGTACCACACCATGGGCGTGCGCTCGCTGCTGGCCATGGCGCTGATCGACGGGCATTTCGTCTGCGTGCCGAAGTTCGACGTCGAGGCCACCCTGGAGGCCATCGAGCGGGAACGGGTCAGCAACCTGTACCTGGTGCCGACCCTCTATCACATGCTCATCGAGCACCCGGCCTTCGCCCGCGAACGGGTCGCCAGCGTGGAGAAAATCGGCTTCGCCGGCGCGCCCATGAGCGACGGGCTGATGCGCCGTGTCGAGCAGGCGTTCCAGCCGCAGTTGTTCGTCAACCACTACGGCAGCTCGGAGATCTATACCTTCACCATCGACCAGCAGGCCAGCCGCAAGCCTGGCTCCTCGGGGCGCAGCGCGCTGAACCAGCGGGTGCGGGTGGTGCCGATCGACGCCGAATCGGCACAGGTGCAAAGCAAGCCCATGGAAGAAGGCCAGATCGTCGCCGACCTGGCCAGCGACGAGGCGTTCGAAGGCTACCTGAACCGCCCCGAAGCCACGGCCAAGGCGCTGCGCGACGGCTGGTACTTCACCGGCGACACCGGCTATTTCGATGAGGACGGCGACCTGTTTGTCACCGGGCGGGTGGACGACCTGATCATCACCGGCGGCGAGAACGTCAGCCCGGTGGAGATCGAGAACGTGCTCTCACTGCACCCCGCCGTCGAGGAAGTGGTGGTGGTCGGTCTGCCGGACGAGCAGTGGGGCAAGATCATCGCCGCCTTCATCAAGCGGCGTGCCGAGGTCGACGAAAGCGAACTGGATGCCCACTGCATCAGTTCCGGCCTGGCCAAGTTCAAGCGGCCGCGGCGTTACCAGTTCATCGACGAAATTCCCAAATCCCCCGTTGGCAAGGTGCTGCGCCGCGTCTTGCTGGCCCAGCACCAGGAACAGGCCCAAAAAGGCTGACTGCTCACTATCCCGAGGACATCCATCATGCAACTGCAAGCCATCCAGCAATTTCTCGAAACCCCGTTCGACGGCTTCCAGGTCGAGGTCGATGCGGCCCGCGAGCGCGCCGACATCATCCTCAACCGCCCGCCGCTGAACGTCATCTCCATGGCCCAGCGCGACCAGCTGCGCCAGGTCTTCGAAGCGCTTGACGCACACCCGCAGGTGCGCGTCATCGTGCTGCGCGCGGTGGGCGAGCACTTCTCCAGCGGCGGCGATATCAAGGGCTTCCTCGAGGCCTCGCCGGAGCACGTCTCCAAGCTGGCCTGGAACGTCGCCGCGCCGGTGCGCTGCGAGAAGCCGGTGATCGCCGCCAACCGTGGCTACACCTTCGGCGTCGGTTTCGAGCTGTCGCTGGCCTGCGATTTCCGCATCGCCTCGGAGACCACTCGCTACGCATTGCCCGAGCAGAATCTCGGGCAGATCCCCGGCTCCGGCGGTTCGGCGCGCCTGCAGAAGATCATCGGCGTGGCCCGCACCAAGCACATGGTCATGCGCGCCAAGCGCATCAGCGGCGAACAGGCCTATGACTGGGGCATCGCCACCGAGTGCGTCGCGGACGCCGAGCTGGACAGCACGGTAGACGCGCTGGTCGATGAACTGCGGCGCTTCTCGCCGCTGGCCCAGCGCACGGCCAAGCGCTTGATCAACGACAACGAAGACGCGCCGCTGAGCGTGGCCATCGAGATGGAAGGCCATTGCTACAGCCGCCTGCGCAGCTCGCATGACTTCAAGGAAGGCGTCGAGGCGTTCCACAGCAAGCGCCCGGCGGTATTCCGCGGCGAGTGATCTTCCCGCCGGGGCTTGCCTGCGGCAGGCCCCGGCAGACAACGGCCATACCGCAGTACAACAACAATCGCGGAGAACGGGTCATGCCTGGCAATAAAGCGAACACGGTTTTTGCATCACCCTCCGACGTCTCAGCAGGTTATTCACTGCGAGAGGCATTCACCCTCAAGTCGGTCAGCGCCGGGGTCGTAGCCGCGCTGTTCGGCTGTTCCGGGCCGGCGCTGATCGTCATCAGCGCCGCCGAAGCCGGCCATTTGAGCAATGGCCAGACGGTTGCCTGGCTATTCGCCATCTACGTGCTCGGCGGACTGATCAGCATCGGCATGGCGCTGCGCTACCGCCAGCCGATCTGCGGTGCTTACTCGATTCCTGGTGCGGCGATCATGATCGCGGCACTCGGCGGTCTGGATTTTCGCCAGGCGGTCGGCGCCTTCATCATGAGCGGTGCGCTGGTCCTGCTGCTCGGCTTGAGCGGGCTGATCGGCAAGTTGATGCGCTGGCTGCCGATGCCCATCGTCATGGCGATGATCGCCGGCGCGATGATCCGCTTCGGCGTCGGCGCGGTAGAGGCGGTCGGCAGCGTACCGCTGATGGCCGGTCTGGCGGCGCTGACCTTCTTCCTGGTCATGCGCTTCGTCAAGGCGGTGCCGCCGGTGCTGGCTGCCGGGGTGGTGGGTTTCGCCGCGGCCTTGGCCCTGGGCCTGCTGAAACCGGCGGATGTGGATATCGCCTTCGTCATGCCGACTTTCACCACGCCCATGTTCACCCTGGCGACCTTCTTCGCCATATCGGTGCCGCTGGCGGCGCTGGTGATCGGTGCCGAGAATGCCCAGGCCACCGGCGTGCTGATGGTCGAGGGCTACAAGCCGCCGGTCAATGAGATGACCGTGGTGAGCGGCGTGGGCGGCATGCTGGCCGGGCTGTTGGGCGGGCACAACGCCAATATCGCCGGGCCGATGACGGCGATCTGCAGTTCCGAGCAGGCCGGCGACGATCCGCGTCAACGCTACGGGGCGACCCTGGTCAATGGCGTGCTGTTCGCCCTGTTCGGCGTATTCGCCGGTGTCGCCGTGCCCTTCATCCTCGCCTTGCCGCGTGAGTTGATCCTGGTGGTCG
>MTEW01002692.1_pt3 | contig 31007 bp, 29 predicted proteins | sample 1042681 | NCBI WGS metagenome assembly MTEW01 (sample SAMN06185811, study PRJNA358809) | soil metagenome | isolation source: soil biostimulated with citrate as carbon source | place: India | collected 2015-05-23
GATCGAAGGCACGTTCCGCTATTATTATGGCGCGGCGGGCCAGCCCTATGCGGTGCCGCCGTCGCTTGCGGGCGGACATAATCTGGGCTTCATGTTCCTGCCGAACTATCGCGCCTGGGTGGTCGTCGCCTCGCTCATCGTCTGCCTTGGCACATGGCTCCTGATCGAAAAGACCAAGCTGGGCGCCTATCTGCGCGCCGCGACGGAAAACCCGACGCTGGTGAAAGCCTTCGGCATCAATGTGCCGCTGCTTCTGACTTTCACCTATGCGCTCGGTGCCGCCCTTGCCGGACTTGCGGGCATCATGGCCGCGCCGATCTATCAGGTCAGCCCGCTGATGGGCTCCAACATCATCATCGTGGTCTTTGCCGTGGTGGTGGTCGGCGGCATGGGGTCGATCCTCGGCGCCATCATCACCGGCTATGTGCTGGGGCTGGCGGAAGGTCTTACCAAGGTCTTCTATCCCGAAGCTTCCAGCATCGTCATCTTCGTCATCATGGCTATCGTTCTTCTGGTGCGCCCCGCCGGACTGTTCGGGAAGGAGGCCTGACATGGCTGATACCGCTCTCAAGGCAAATACGGCCTCGCGCGACAGCAAGGCGCCTGCCGTCAACAGCCTCTCGGCCGTCATCCTCGGCATTGCCCTTGTCGGACTGCTGGCCGCACCCTTCATGGTGTATCCGATCTTCCTGATGAAGATGCTGTGCTTCGCGCTGTTCGCTTCCGCCTTCAATCTTCTTCTCGGCTACACCGGCATCCTGTCCTTCGGCCATGCCGCCTTCTTCGGCGGCGCGGCCTATATCACCGCCCATACGGTCAAGGTCTGGGGCGTCACGCCGGAGCTTGGCCTCGTGCTCGGCGTCCTTGCCGCCGCCGCGCTTGGTCTCGTCATCGGCTATCTCGCCATCCGCCGTCAGGGCATCTATTCGACGATGATCACGCTGGCGCTGGCGCAGATGTTCTTCTTCTTCTGCCTGCAAGCATCCTTCACCCATGGCGAGGACGGATTGCAGGGCGTGCCGCGCGGCTATCTCTTCGGCATCATCGACCTCAACCAGCCGATGACCATGTATTATTTTGTGCTGGCGGTGTTCGTGCTGGGCGTGTTCGTCATCTGGCGCATCATCAACTCGCCCTTCGGCATGATCCTGAAATCCGTGCGCGAAAACGAAAACCGCGCCATCTCGCTGGGCTATTCCGTCAACCGCTACAAGCTTGCAGCCTTCGTCATGTCGGCAGCCCTTGCAGGCCTTGCCGGCGGCCTGAAGGCGCTCGTCTTCCAGTTTGCAACGCTGACCGATGTCGGCTGGCAGATGTCGGGCGAAGTGATCCTGATGACGCTTCTGGGCGGCATTGGCACGCTCATCGGCCCCATCGTCGGCGCCGCCTTCGTCGTCGCCCTCCAGAACTATCTCGCAACATCCGACTTCCCCGTCACGATCGTAACCGGCGTCATCTTCATGGCATGCGTCCTCCTCTTCCGTAAGGGAATCGTAGGCGAGTTCTACGCATCGCGCCTGGGAAAGAGGCTTTTCGGATAACCGACACTGAGGGGCCGCCCGCGCGTCCGGCGGCCCCCACCTTTTACTGGATATGAGATCATGACCGACACCTACGATTACATCGTGGTTGGCGCGGGCACGGCAGGTTGCGCCCTCGCGAACCGGCTTTCCGCAGACCAGAACCGTTCCGTGCTGCTGCTTGAGGCGGGCGGAAAGGACAATTATGCCTGGATTCACATCCCCGTCGGCTATCTCTATTGCATCGGCAATCCGCGCACCGACTGGTGCTTCACCACGGAAGCCGAAGTGGGACTGAACGGCCGTTCGCTCGGCTATCCGCGCGGCAAGGTGCTGGGCGGCTGCTCGTCCATCAACGGCATGATCTATATGCGCGGCCAGGCCCGCGACTACGACCTTTGGCGTCAGGCCGGATGCGACGGCTGGGGCTGGGACGATGTCCTGCCGCTCTTCAGGAAATCGGAAGACTATTTCGCCGGTGCAAGCGAGCTGCATGGCGCGGGCGGCGAATGGCGTGTCGAGAGCGCCCGCCTGCACTGGGATATCCTCGATGCCTTCCGCGACGCGGCAGTCTCTGCGGGCATCCCCGCCACCGACGATTTCAATCGCGGCGACAATGAAGGCGTCTCCTATTTCAAGGTCAACCAGAAGCGCGGCATCCGCTGGAACACCGCCAAGGCCTTTCTGCGCCCGGCGCTGGATCGCAAGAACCTCACCGTTGAAACCGGCGCGCATGTCCGCCGCATCGAAATCGAGGACTTGCGCGCCACCGGCGTCACCTTCGACCAGAACGGAACGACCCGGACAGTGAAGGCACAGCGCGAAGTCATTCTCGCCGCCGGTGCGGTCGGATCGCCGCAAATCCTTGAATTGTCGGGCATCGGGCGCGGTGATGTGCTGCAGCAGGCAGGCATCCCGGTCAAGCTGGAGCGCAGGCAGCTCGGCGAAAACCTGCAGGATCACCTGCAATTGCGCTGCGCCTACAAGGTCACCGGCATCCCGACGCTGAACGAGAAGGCAAGCAAGCTGGTTGGCAAGGCCATGATCGGGCTTGAATATTTCCTGCGCCGCTCCGGCCCCATGTCCATGGCGCCAAGCCAGCTTGGTGTATTCACCCGCTCCGACCCGTCCTACGAGACCGCCAATCTGCAATATCACGTGCAGCCGCTCAGCCTCGAAAAGTTCGGCGAGGCCGTGCACCCCTTCCCCGCCTTTACGGCAAGCGTGTGCAATCTGCGCCCCGACAGCCGCGGCTCGATCCACATAAAGTCGCCGGACCATCGGACACAACCGGCGATCAGGCCGAATTATCTCGCCACCGAGAGCGACCGCCGTGTCGCCGCCGACGCCATCCGCCTCACCCGCCATATCGTGGCGCAGCCGCCCTTGCAGAAATTCCATCCCGAGGAATTCAAGCCCGGCCCCGCCTACGAAACGCAGGAACAGCTTGAAAAGGCGGCGGGCGATATCGGCACGACGATCTTCCACCCCGTCGGTACCTGCCGCATGGGACAGGACGCGGAAGCAATCGTCGATCCGCGCCTGCGCTTCAACGGCATTGCGGGCCTGCGCGTTGCCGACGCTTCGGTCATGCCGACCATCACGTCCGGCAACACCAACTCGCCCACTCTCATGATCGCCGAGAAAGCCGCGCAGATGATTATTGCTGACAATCGATAAGCAAGCCGGAAGAGCGGAAATGGCAATCCGCTCACCGTCTCGTGAACGCAATTTCGGCATTATCGCTTCGGCAAATTCTGAAATAATTTTCCTTGTTTATTGCCCGACAAAAGGGAATTATCGGCAACAAGGTGGGCAGGGGGAGAAAGATCATCTCAAAAGATCGCTTTCCGGGACCGGCTCTCCAAAGTCTTTGAACAAGGAAAACAAAATGTCGTCAGTCCTTTCCCGCTATAACCTGACCCGCCGCGCCGGTCTGAAAGCCCTTCTCTTCACCGCAGCTGCACTGACCGTCGGCTTCGCGTCGGCCCCGAGCCACGCGGAAGACAAGACCATCAAGGTCGGCATCATGGGCGGTGAAGACGAAGACGTCTGGAAAGTCGTCGCCGAAGAAGGCAAGAAGCACGGCCTCAACATCGAGCGCGTGACCTTCAACGACTACAACCAGCCGAACGAAGCTCTGGAACGCAAGGAAATCGACGCCAACGCCTTCCAGCACAAGCCTTATCTGGACGAGCAGATCAAGCAGCACGGCTACAAGATTTCCGTTGCCGGCTATACCGCCGTCTGGCCGATCGGCATCTATTCCCGCAAGCACAAGAGCCTTGATGATCTGAAGGAAGGCGCTGTCGTCGGCGTGCCGAACGATCCGTCGAACGAAGGCCGCGCGCTGCGCGTGCTGGAAGAAAAGGGCCTCATCAAGCTGAAGCCGGATGCAGGCATTCTGGCAACCCCGATCGATATCGTTGAAAACCCGAAGAAGCTTGAGATCAAGGAACTCGACGCCGGTGTCGTCGGCCGTTCCATCGACGACCTCGATGCAGCCATCGTGAACAACGACTGGGCCGCAAAGGCCGGTCTCAAGAAGGAAGAGGCAATCGGCTGGGAATCGAAGGAAAACAACCCGTACAACAACTTCATCGCGGTGCGTACCGAAGATGAAAACGCCGAATGGGTGAAGAACCTCGTGGCTTCGTTCCAGAACGACGCCGTGAAGGCCGAACTCGACCGCGCCTACAAGGGCACCGGCATCCCGGCCTGGAACTGATCATCCAGGAGTTGGAAAACCCGCGCCGGAACCGTTTCCGGCGCGGCTTTTGTTGACGCGCGGACAAAAATTGCCCTAAAGCATCGCCACAGCAAAAGCTGATGGCTTGAGCCAGGCATCATCCTTCCTTGAGTGTCTGAATCAAAAAGCGCCGGGCCGTGGCGAAAATGGTGGTTTTCGAAAACCGGAGCGGAGTGTACTTGAGAGTACATGAGCACCGGAAGCGCAGAAAGACGCCATTTGCAACCCGGTATGGCGAATTTTGAAACAGACACGGAAGCCTTATCGAATGAACCAGGCCGCTGTTCGCAGCGGCCTATCCAGACATAGAAGAAACGACCGTGACCATTGAAAAGCCACCCGCCACATCAGCGCCCATCGTCGAGATGAAAGACGTGCGCCGAATGTTCGGCGAAACGGCAGCCATCAACGGCGTTTCGCTTTCGGTCTCACGCGGCGAAATCCTCGGCATCATCGGCCGCAGCGGCGCGGGCAAGTCCACGCTGATCCGCTGCGTCAACGGCCTTGAAAAGCCGGATACCGGTTCGATCCTGATCGAAGGCCGTGAAATCACCGGCCTTGGCGAAGATGCGCTGCGCCCGGTGCGCCGCCGCATCGGCATGGTGTTCCAGCATTTCAACCTGCTTTCCGCCAAGACGGTTGCCGAAAACATCGCCTTGCCGCTGAAGATCGCGGGCAAGCCGAAAGCCGAACGCGCCCGGCGCGTGGCCGAACTTCTGGAACTGGTCGGCCTTTCCGACAAGGCGACGCATTATCCGGCCCAGCTTTCCGGCGGCCAGAAACAGCGCGTCGGCATCGCGCGTGCGCTTGCCGCCGAACCCGCCGTGCTGCTTTCCGACGAGGCGACATCCGCGCTCGACCCGGAAACCACACAGTCCATTCTGGCCCTGCTGAAAGACATCAACACCAAGCTCGGCCTTACCATCCTGCTCATCACGCATGAGATGGAAGTCATCCGCCGCATTGCCGACCGCGTGATCGTGCTCGACCACGGCATGATCGCCGAGGAAGGCCCGGTCTGGAAAGTCTTCGCCAATCCGCAATCGCCTGTGACGCAAAGCATGTTGCAGGTGCTGACGCCGGAACTGCCTGTCGTCTGGCGCGACCGGCTGCAAAATTCGGGCAATCTTGCCGTGCTGAAAGTCAGACTATCAGGCGCGGCCGCAAAAGGCGCGTTCTTCAATGACATCGCAGCCGCCACCCAGATAGCGCCGCAACTGATCCATGGCGGCATGGACACGATCCAGGGCGAGCCGGTCGGCACGCTCTTCATCGGCTTGCCCGCGCAGGAAAAGGCGAAGCTTGACGCCGCCATCACCTATCTCGACACCCATGCAGACGCCACGGAGGTACTCGGCTATGTCTCAGGCGATGCTTGATCTTCTCTGGCGCTCCTTCTGGGAGACCATCATCATGACCGGCTTTTCGAGCCTGATTTCGCTCGTCGTCGGCCTTCCGCTCGCGCTCATCATGATCCTGACGGAGCGTGGCGGCCTTGCCCAGAACCTGACGGTCAACACGATCCTCGGCGCCATCATCAACGGTTTCCGCTCGGTTCCGTTCATCATTCTGCTGGTGGCGCTCATCCCCGTCACGCGCTTCATCGTCGGCACGTCCATCGGCACATGGGCCTCCATCGTGCCGCTGTCCATCGCCGCGATCCCCTATTATGCGCGCATTGCGGAAGTGTCGCTGCGTGAAGTCGATCATGGCCTCATCGAAGCCGCCCGCTCCATGGGCGCAAACCGCTGGACCATCGTGCGCGAAGTGCTGGTGCCCGAAGCCCTGCCCGGCATCGTCGCGGGCTTCACGGTGACGATCATCACGCTCGTCGGTGCATCGGCAATGGCGGGCGCCATCGGCGCGGGCGGTCTTGGCGACCTTGCCATCCGCTACGGCTATCAGCGCTTCGAGACGCAGATCATGATCGCGGTCGTGATCATCCTCATCATCATGGTTTGCGGCATCCAGTGGATCGGCGACCGGCTGGTAAGCCGTCTCGACAAGCGCAACCTGCGGGCCTGAGCCCTATCTCTTCCTCTCACGGAAACCCGCTTCGAGCGTGTTTCCGTCGGGGTCGAAGACCAGCGCTGCATAATAGCCCATCTCTTCCGGTCCCTGATAGGCGGGGCCGCCGCTATCCCTGCCGCCTGCCTCGAGTGCTGCCTGATGAAACGCCTCCACGGCCTCGCGGCTTCCGGCGGTAAACATCAGGTGCAGGCGGTCGCCGGGCTTGTCCTCGCCGTCGGCTACCCCATCGGCACTGCCGTGGATCCACAGAAACGGAACCGGCGCCCGCTCTCCCCCGCTGACGAAGAAGCCGCTGCCGGAACGGGCAATGACCTCAAGGCCAAGTTCGGGCATGCAGCTTTCGTAAAACGAAAGGCTCCGGTTGACGTTGCGGGCTTTGAAACCGATGTGATCGAAGAGCGACATGAGATGCAATATATCGCGGCCAATTATAAAGAAAAGCGGCGCTTCCCAATTTGAAAAGCGCCGCCATCAATCTTCAATACTTCGCTATATGAGAGCGTGAATCAAAAAGGCGGCATGTGCGCGCGAAAATGGTGATTTTCGAGTACCGGAGCGGAGCGTACTCAACGTACGTGAGCACCGGAACGCAGATAAATTGCCATTTGCAGCCACACAAGGCGACTTTTGGAACAGGCTCTAAAGGTTATCCGCGCGTGCGAGCGAGACCATCCTTTGCAGGCTGGTATTTCGGGTCAAGCTGCACGGCGCGTGAATAGGAATTGGCAGCCTTGGCCTTGTCGCCGTTATGCTCATAGACAAGCGCCTGATTGGCCCAGCTTTCCGCCACGTTCTGGTCGAGCGTGATGGCGGTGTTGAAATCGTCGAAGGCGTTGTCGTAATCGCCGAGCGCCACATAGGAAATGCCGCGGCCATTATAAGGCTCCGGCGCGGTCGAATTCAGCGAGACAGCCTTTGAGAAATCCTCGATGGCCTGCTTGTGCTGGCCTTTCGCCTGATAGATCAGGCCGCGATTGTGATAGGCGCGACCGTCGGTCGTCTGCAGGGCGATGGCCTGATTGAAGTCGCTCAGCGCCTGATCGAGACGGCCTGCCTGACGATAGACATTGCCGCGCCCGATATAGGCGGCGTCATATTGCGGATTGAGCTGGATAGCCTTGCTGTAATCCTGCGCGGCCCTGGTGCTGTCGCCCATATAGCGATAGACCAGCGCGCGGTTGGCATAGGCCTGATAGAAATTCGGGTTGAGCGCAATTGCCTGGTCGAAGTCGCGCAGCGCTTCCTTGTAGCGGCCGGACTTGCCATAGGCGGACCCGCGCACATTATAGCCTTCCGGATCGCGTGGATTGCTCTGGATCACGCTCGTCAGCGAACTGATGTTCTCGCTCGACCCTTGCGCCTTGTCCACCGTGCTGAGCGCGGTGGTGGAGCTTTGGCAGCCCGCAATGGTTAAAGCCAGAAGTGCGGTGGCAATGAGAAGGCCGTTCCGGCCTGTTCCACCCAATGCCTCAATTCCCGAAACTTTCGTTCCAGACGATTGCATCATCTTCAAGCGCGTGGGCAACGACTGCATTCCTTTCAGCTCGCATCGGGTGCCAGGACCCTGTTGCTTCTTCTCCATCCCGTGGCCAGCCTGCCCGCAAGGGCTTGCTCCTGCCGGACTATTCTGCCTGTTACGGTACTATACTGGCCCCAAGCAGCAGATAAAAACAGCAAAAAGGCGGCATTGTCTTGCGCTTGTTTTATCTCTGGATGGCGCGCCGCACAGGCGGATATCCTAATTATTTGTTTTTACACATAATGATGCCCGATAAGTCCAGAAACTTTTCGTAACGCTGCATTAAAAATGGAAGCGGGATAAAGAAAATATGTCTGCCGTGGTCATGTCGACCCTTCGTTTCACATCGGAAACGAACACGCAAACTGAAGTCAAAACATGCAAAATCCGGCGCGGGCGAAAGCCGACACCGGAAAGCAGAAAAGGCGCTGTTCAACAGCGCCTGATTTCAAGGTCGATCAACGAGCGCCGGCGCGGCCGCCGACGAGGCCTTCACGCTGAGCGCGCTTGCGGGCCAGCTTGCGTGCGCGACGAACGGCTTCTGCCTTTTCGCGGGCGCGCTTTTCGGACGGCTTTTCATAGTGGCCGCGCATCTTCATTTCGCGGAAGATACCTTCGCGCTGCATCTTTTTCTTGAGAGCGCGGAGAGCCTGATCAACATTATTATCGCGGACGAGTACCTGCACGTGTATTCCCGTATCGGTTAGAATTTCGGTTAAGCCTGAGGCCGTTAGGGGGTCTTTTAACGATTTCAGCCGGTCTGACCGGCCGATCAACGCCCAAAGGCTCCCAAGCTTCGCAACGGATACGCTGCAAATTGGTCGTGGCTATTATCAGAAAGAGCCTCGCCTGTCCACATCAAGATGCAACTTTGCCCACCGGCTTGCGCGAAATACCGGCTTGCGCACGATTTACTATGGCCGCGACCGTGCGAATAGGCTAAGCCGCACGGGTTTCTCGCATAAATCGGCCTTAATGGCACCCCATAGCACTTTGCCAGCAAACCGATAATGCCTCCTCTTATTATATCCGATTCTCCTTATGCCCCTCCGCAAGCGACTCGTTATCCAGTTCACAGGCTATGAAGGCCTGCATCCCAAGGCCGTCCGCGTGCGCCATGCGCAGGCATTGAAGGATTTCGACCGCCTGTGGAACGCCAGGACCAGGCTTCCGCCCATGGTGGATGAACCTGACGATTGCGGCACGACGACCGCCTTAACCACGGGTAATGGCTGGCAAACAGAAACCGAGTTCTGCCAGTTCGGCACTGCCGATATTTTCGACGATTACGCCGCGCGCTCGACGCCGAAGCGCATACTGACCGGCTTTCACGCCTTCCTGAACATCCTCTTCACCGGAACGCTGTTGCGCTATCTGACGACGAGCTGGCGCTTCGTCCTGTTTTTCCTGTGGCCGTTTCTGCTGTCGCTGGCGATTCTGGCCGTCGCCGCGCTGATCGCCCTTGCACCGCTGGCGGCGGGTCTCTCGGCCCTGCATCTTTTCTGGTCGACACCGCTGGCCGTCTTCATCGCCACCTTGCTGGTGCGCAAGCCCGGCGACCGGTTTTTCATGTCCTATCTGCTCGACGACTGGTCTGCGGCCTATGATCGTATCCATGGCCGCAACGAGAAGCTCAACCAGCGGCGCAAGGCTTTTGCCGAAGCCCTGAAACGGAAGATCGAGGCCAGCAATGCCGATGAAGTCGTCATTGTCGCGCATAGCCTCGGCACGGTTCCGGCGGTGGAAGCGCTCGCCGATCTCCAGCGCGAACGCCCCGACCTTCTGAAAAAACAGCCGGTTTCGATGCTGGCCATCGGCTCGTGCCTGATGATGATCGCGCTGCATCCCAAGGCAAAATCCCTGCGCGAAGATGTGCGCGTGGTGATCGAGGAAAGCCCCGTCCTGTGGTCGGAATTCCAGGTGCTGACCGATATCATCCACTTCTACGGTTCGGACCCGGCAAAGGTACTGAAGCTGAAGACCGCCAATCCGCCGCTCATCAACCGCATCCGCTTCAAGCATGTGCATAGCGAAAACCGCTACAAGCGCTCGAAGGGTAATTTCTTCCTGATGCACCTTCTTTATATGCGCGGGGCGGAGAAGAAGAATTTCTACGATTTCGGCATGTTCCTGCACGGCCCGTTCTTCTTCCGCGAACTGATGACCGGGCATAAGGGAAAAGCCGCCCCTCTCGATGAAGAAGGACGGCTTCCGGTTTCGTATCGCGAAGCGGCTTGAACCCCGATTGTTAGCCTTCGGGCGGCTCCACCACGGCAATCGTCAGCCAGGTCGCCGTCAGCGCGGGCTTCAGCGAGTTTTCGATTTCGAGCGTCACATCATAGTGATTGACCACGCGGCCCGACGGACGGATATCCGCATCCGCCAGTTTGAAACGGGCGCGCACGCGGGAGCCCGTCTTGACCGGCGACAGGAAGCGCAGCTTGTCGAAGCCGTAATTGATGCCCATCGTTGCGCCTTCCAGCATCGGCAGCGCCTCATAGGCCAGCGTCGAAAGCAGCGACAGCGTCAGGAAGCCATGCGCGATGGTGCCGCCAAAAGGCGTTTCCTTCGCGGCGCGTTCCGGATCGACATGGATGAACTGGTGATCATCGGTCGCATCCGCGAACTGGTTGATCATTTCCTGCGTGACTTCGCGCCACTCCGAACATCCGATTTCCGTGCCGATTGCCTCGCGCAACTGGTCGAGCGTGATTGCGTCTTTCATTCGCTGGCTATTCCTGCTGATGTGATTTGCCTTGTGTTTAACCAATAAAGCCTGGTGTCTGAATCAAAAAGTGGCAGGCCATGGCGAAAATGGTGATTTCGAGAACCGGAGCGCAATGTACTTAAATGTACATGAGCACCGGAAGCGCAGAAATTGCCATTTGCAGTCTGGCATGGCGACTTTTGGATCAGACACTTAGGCGGCAACCAGAATTTCCCGTGCAATATCATCCCAATGCGAGAAAACCTGATGCGCGCCCTTGCCCGCCAGTTTTTCTGCATGGCCCTCATAGGTGTGCCCGCCGCCCGTATAACCGAATGCCGTCATGCCTGCCGCAATGGCGCCTTCCACGCCGAAAGGCGAATCCTCGATCACCACGCAACGCGCGGGGTCGACGCCCATCTTGGTCGCAGCAAACAGGAACAGGTCCGGCGCCGGCTTGCCGCGCTTGACCATGCTGGACGAATAGACAGCATCGCCGAAATACTGGCTGATGCCGGTCTTTTCCAGGCTGAACGCAATGCGCTCCGGCTGCGACGATGAAGCCACGCAGCGCTTCTGCGGCAGTTCGCGCAGGAAGTCCGCGATACCCACGGTCGGCTGCAGACTTTCCGCAAACAGGATTTTCGTCGCGGGCCAGAACAGGTTCGTCGCCTCCTCCGGCAGGCGGTGCCCGGTCATATCCTCGATCATCTTCATGATATCGGCCTGCTTCATGCCGATGCCTTTCGCGACCGTCCCTTCCGGCAGCTTCATGCCGTGATCGGCATAGACCTGCTCGAATGCAAGGCAGGAAAGCGGCTCGCTATCGACAAGCACGCCGTCGCAATCGAAGATCACGAGATCGAAGGGGGAAACGCTGCTCATTTTGGCTCCAGTGACATGCATATTTTGTCGCGCAGTTTGGAGGTGCGCGTCCGTCAGTGTTGATATAGAGACTGTTCGTCTATTACGCACCTATATCAACACAAGCGTGACAAAATTACCTCGCTTGCTGGGTTTCGAGATTTTGCGGAGATTTTCATGACGACAAATGTGGCACTGGTTGGACTGGCGCGCGATCTCGCAGCGCGGGCTGAAACCGGCAAGCCGATCCGCATCGGTCTTATCGGCGCTGGCGAAATGGGCACCGACATCGTAACCCAGGTGGCGCGGATGCAGGGCATCGAAGTCGGCGCGCTTTCCGCCCGCAGGCTGCCCAACACCTTCAAGGCTGTCCGCACCGCCTATGGCGACGAGGACAACGCGCAGGAAACCGCCACCCAGTCCGCAATGACCCGCGCCATCGAAGCGGGCAAGATCGCCGTCACCGACGACAATGACCTGATCCTTTCCAACCCGCTGCTCGATGTCATCATCGATGCGACCGGCATTCCGGAAGTGGGTGCGGAGACCGGCATCAAGGCCATCCGCAACGGCAAGCACCTCGTCATGATGAATGTGGAAGCCGATGTCACCATCGGCCCTTACCTCAAGGCCGAGGCCGACAGGCAGGGCGTGATCTATTCGCTGGGCGCAGGCGACGAGCCTTCATCCTGCATGGAGCTGATCGAATTCGTTTCCGCCATGGGCCACAAGGTCGTTGCCGCCGGCAAGGGCAAGAACAATCCGCTCAATTTCGATGCGATCCCCGACGACTATCAGGAAGAGGCCGACCGCCGGAACATGAATGTCCGCCTGCTGGTGGAATTTGTCGACGGCTCCAAGACGATGGTCGAAATGGCGGCGATTGCCAACGCCACCGGCCTTGTGCCGGATATTGCAGGCATGCACGGCCCCAGGGCAGCAATCGACGAGTTGAACCGCACCCTGATCCCGAAGGAGGACGGCGGCGTTCTGAACAAAACCGGCGTGGTCGATTATTCCATCGGACGCGGCGTGTCGCCTGGCGTCTTCGTCATCGCCAAGATGGAACATCCCCGCCTTGTGGAACGCCTGGAAGACCTGAAAATGGGCAAAGGCCCCTATTTCACCTTCCACCGTCCTTTCCACCTCACCTCGCTGGAAGTGCCGCTGACGGTTGCCCGGGTCGTGCTGCACGGCAAGACCGACATGGTGCCGCTGCCGAAACCTGTGGCGGAAGTGTGCGCCGTCGCCAAGAAGGACTTGCGGCCCGGCGATCATCTGGATGCCATCGGGCAATATTGCTACCGCTCATGGATCATGACGACACCGGAGGCCCGCGCGGCCAAAGCCATCCCCTGCGGCCTGCTGCAGAACGGCACGGTCCTCGCGCCGATCCGCAAGGGCGAACTCATCACCTATGCCAATGCGGCCCCGAAGCCCGGCTCGAAGATCGCCGAACTGCGGGCATTGCAGGATGCCATGTTAGGGCAGTAAGGCAGTAGGGCAATAAGGCAGTATGTTAAGGGAGTAAGGGAGTAAGGGAGTAAGGGAGTAAGGGAGTAAGGGAGATACGGACAGTATATTTGCAAGTCAAACATACTGCCCTACTGCCCTACTGCCCTATTCCCCTACTCCCCTACTCCCCTATTGCCTTCCCTAATGATCGAGCGCCTTCACAATGCTCTCCACCATCTTCTTCGCGTCGGCAAAGAGCATCATGGTGTTGTCGCGGAAGAACAGCTCGTTTTCCACGCCTGCATAGCCCGAACCCATGCCGCGCTTGATGAACAGGACCGTGCCAGCCTTGTCGACATCGAGGATCGGCATGCCGAAGATCGGTGACTTCGGATCGGTCTTCGCCGCCGGATTGGTGACGTCATTCGCACCGATCACGAAGGCCACATCGGCCTGCGCGAATTCCGAATTGATGTCTTCCAGCTCGAACACTTCATCGTAAGGCACGTTGGCTTCGGCCAGAAGCACGTTCATATGCCCTGGCATACGGCCCGCGACCGGATGGATGGCATATTTGACTTCCACGCCTTCGGCCTTGAGCTTGTCGGCCATTTCGCGCAGCGCGTGCTGGGCCTGTGCCACCGCCATGCCATAACCCGGCACGATGATGACTTTCGAAGCATTCTTCATGATGAAGGCCGCATCGTCGGCAGAACCCTGCTTGACCGGACGCTGCTCCACCTCGCCGCCGCTGGCAGCGGATGTATCGCCGCCAAAGCCGCCGAGAATGACCGAAATGAACGAGCGGTTCATGCCCTTACACATGATGTAGCTGAGGATCGCACCGGACGAGCCGACCAGCGCGCCGGTGATGATCAGCGCCAGATTGCCGAGCGTGAAGCCGATGCCTGCCGCAGCCCAGCCCGAATAGGAATTGAGCATGGACACGACAACCGGCATGTCCGCACCGCCAATCGGAATGATGATGAGCACGCCGAAGGCAAGCGCCAGCAGCACGATCAGCCAGAACACGAAATGGCTTTCCGTGTTGGTGAGCACGACGATCAAAAGCACGATCGCCACGGCCAGAGCCGCATTGATGACATGGCGTCCCGGCAGCATGATCGGCTTGCCCGACATGCGTCCATCGAGCTTCAAAAAGGCGATGATCGAGCCGGTGAAGGTGATCGCGCCGATGGCGACGCCAAGCGACATTTCCACAAGCGCCTGACCGTGGATCTGGCCCACTTCGCCAATCCCGAACGAATGCGGCGAATAAAGCGCGGCAGCGGCCACCAGAACAGCGGCAAGACCGATCAGCGAGTGAAAGGCGGCAACAAGCTGCGGCATGGCCGTCATGGCGATGCGGCGCGCGATGACCGCACCGATGCCGCCGCCAATGGCGATGCCGATGACGATCAGGACCAGACCGCCGAAGCTCGGACGCGCCAGCAACAATGTGGTGAGGATGGAAATCCCCATGCCGATCATGCCGTACATATTGCCCTGACGGCTGGTTGTCGGATGCGACAGGCCGCGCAGCGCCAGAATGAACAGCACGCCGGAGACGAGATAAAGGAAGGCTGCGAGATTAACGCTCATGTTCGTTCAGCCTCACTTTTCTTTTTTCTTGTACATGGCGAGCATGCGCTGGGTGACCAGAAAGCCGCCGAAGATGTTGACGCTGGCAAGGATCAGCGCGATGAAACCGAAGCCGGTTGCCCAGCCGGAAAGCGACAGGCCGACGGCCAGAAGCGCACCCACCACGATCACCGATGAAATGGCGTTGGTAACAGCCATCAAAGGCGTGTGCAGCGCGGGCGTGACTGACCAGACGACGTAATAGCCGACGAAAATCGACAGGATGAAGATCGCGAAGCGAAACACGAACGGATCGATTGCGCCGCCCGATGCGGCATGCGCGGCAGCAGCCGCCGCATCGCCCAGACCGCCCGCATTTTCCGCCGCCTGACGCACGGCGTCTGCGGCCTGGTTCAGGCTCTCAAGAGCTTTATCGAGACTAGTTTCGGCCATTATGCCTCTCCTCCATCAACTGGAGACTTGGGGGATGAAGAAGACTTTGCAGCAGCCTTCGGTGCTTTTGCAGGCGCTTTCTTCGCCGTTTCCTTCGCCGTTTTCGGGGCTGCAGGTTTCGCAGCATCGCCAACGACTTCTGCCTTTGCAGCCCTGGGCTTCGGTGCGGCTTTCGGTTTTGCAGCCGGCTTTGCAACAACTGGCGTGGTTGCGGCAGGTGCTGCCTCAGCCTTGGCAAAAGCCGGATGGAGGATTTTGCCCTGATGGGTGAGAAGCGTCGCCTTCACCAGCTCTTCTTCCGGATCGATTTTCAGAAGCTTCGTTTCCTTGTCGACCAGCGTTTCGACGAAGGCGATCAGGTTGCGCGCGTAAAGCTGCGAGGCGCTTGCCGCAATGCGGCCCGGAACGTTGAGATGGCCGACGATCTTGACGCCGTTCACATCCGCAATCTGGCCAGCGACGGCGCCTTCGACATTGCCGCCGCGCTCGACCGCGAGATCGACAAGCACCGAGCCGGGGCGCATCGAAGCGACCATTTCCTTCGATACCAGCCGCGGCGCCGGACGGCCCGGAATGAGCGCCGTGGTGATGACGATATCCTGCTTGGCGATGTGGTCGGCAACAAGTGCCGCCTGTTTCGCCTGATATTCCTTCGACATTTCCTTGGCATAGCCGCCAGCGGTTTCCGCTGCCTTGAACTCCTCGTCCTCGACCGCGATGAACTTCGCGCCAAGCGAGGCGACCTGTTCCTTCGCAGCCGGGCGAACATCGGTGGCGGTCACGACGGCGCCAAGGCGACGGGCCGTTGCAATGGCCTGAAGACCGGCAACCCCTGCCCCCATCACGAACACCTTGGCGGCAGGCACGGTGCCAGCCGCCGTCATCATCATCGGCATGGCGCGGTCATAGGTTTCCGCCGCGTCAATCACCGCCTGATAACCGGCGAGATTGGCCTGCGAAGACAATACGTCCATCACCTGCGCACGGGTGATGCGCGGCATGAATTCCATCGTGAAGGCAGAAATGCCAGCTCTGGCAAGCGCCGCAACGGCATCTTCATGGCCGTAAGGATCGAGCATGGCGAAGAGCGCCGCGCCCGATTTATACCCCTTCAGTTCCGCATCGGATGGACGGCGCACTTTCAGGACGACATCCGCCGTTCTGGCATCCGCCACCGTGCCGATCCGGGCACCGGCTGCGGTAAACTCGGCATCGGGAATGCGCGATTTCTCGCCCGCGCCTTTTTCCACCACGACATCGAAACCGAGCGCGATGAACTTCTTCACCGTCTCCGCCGACGCCGCGACACGGCTTTCATTGGGGTCGCTTTCTTTCGGGATAAATAACGTCTGGGCCAAGCTGGTTTCCCTTTCGTGGCGTTCTTCCGGGATTGATTCCGGTCATGCACAGTTACGAGCTTCCGGGGCGAAGCCCGTTCAAATAACCTGAACTATAGACATGCATAAAACCTCGGCACGGTATTCCATGCCAAGGCATTCGATCAAATCGTGCGGGTTGACCCCGGTTCGCGCTTCAGTTCAACGATACTGCGCCGGAAGCTGAAATCCGGCGGCAGTGGTCACGAAAGAATGAACCAGGCAGCGACACAGACTAGGATGAAAAGAACGGTCGCGGAGAAGAAACCACCAGCAAAAAAGCCGAACGCCATGGCAATCATAAGGGCGATAAGCGCCACCGTGCTCCATTTAACCAGGCCCGTGAAACCGGCATAAGTTTTCTCATGCTCGGAATAGTCCATCGGTGCGCCAAGTTCAGCCGGAGCCGTCGTATGATGTTCTGCCATTTTAGTTCCACCCATTTAAAGCATGTCTCCCAATAGTGGGAACCGGTTTCGGGACAAAGACATGCGTGAAAACAAGATTAAAGCGCAACACGCTTTAAAATTTCCGCCCATACACCGTCATGTTAAGCGGAAATGCCTGCAATCTTCAATGTGCGAGCGAACAAACCGATGCATTGACCGCAAGGCTTTTCGTCGCAGCTACCCTCTCTCCGCAGAAGCGGTTCCGCAATCTTCGTAAAGCGAAACTGCCCTTCTGGCTATATTTAATTGTTTAAGCTCCGGCGATGTTTTCAGATTCCTATATGCCGAGCCCGGTATATTTCGCCGTCGGCAGGATTGTCAGCGGCACGGAACTGTCCCGCATGTCGGCAAACATGGCGCGGCGCTCATGCGGCTGCGATTTGAAGAATGGAAAGCGCACGGCCACCGCATCGCGGATATTGCGGATGGGTGCAGCACCCAGCCCCACCCTGATTCCATAGCCTTCATGCTCGCGGGCATCGGCCATGACCGAAGTGCCGAAAATGCGCTTGTAAAAGGCCATATGCTCGGGCTTCACCGAGGCAAGGCATTGATCCGCCGCGAAAAATTCCGACGCCATCGCCGCGATGCGCAAGGTGATATAGGGAATGGCGGGATATTCGCTCAACAGTTCCGGATCAGCCGCAAAGCGGGTCGGATCGACAAAATGCATGCCGCTGTTGAGCAGCGGATCGAGGATATCCGGGAAAAGCGCATAGCTCGTGCCGCGACGATGATCGGGCGTGATGTGATGGATGCGCAGCGTGCTGACCAGTTGCCCATCCACATGCACGCCATAGACGAAAGCATGGCTGTCACGGTCGATATCATCGACGATGGACGGCACTTCCGCCTCGTGCATCACATTGCGCGTGCGGTAGGAACGATAGCGCAGGCGGCCGATTTCCTCGAGGTCCTCCGCATGTACGATACGGCGATATTCCACCCGGTCGAGAAACTGCAACAGCTGCCGCGCAAAATTGGACAATGGCGGTTTATCGCCTGTAACAGCTGTATTCGTCATGCAATCGATTTTTCCGCACCCCGCAAATCAGTGTGCAGAATATGCGCCTTTATCAGCATGTAAAGATATAACTTTGTGGGCTGCCTTTTTGTCGCCGCACAATGAACGTTCGTTCGCCACAATTGAGGTGGGCTTTTACGCAGGAATATCCGACGAAAAGTGCAAAATGGCCCGATTACGGGCCATTTCAGCGTTCTGCCTTAATTTGAAAAAGGCTCTTCAAAGTGCGTTGGCGATCGCCTGAAACGCATGCATGGTTTCGTCTTTCATATCCTGCCCGTCGACATTGTAACTGGCATGGGCAGAAGTCTTGGCAATCACCACCCGCCTGGCGGGATTGACATAGATGAACTGCCCATAGATGCCGGCAGCGCTGAAATCGCCCTGCCAGTCAACCGGCGTCCACCACTGATAGCCATAGCCGAACGGAATCTTGCCGAACGCATCCTCGCGGCCGGGCATCAGATAGGGCGCATCCGGCGTCACCGAATCATGCACCCATTGCGCGGGCACAAGTTGCTCGCCCTTGAAGTTGCGGCCTTCGTTGAGATAGAGCAGCCCGAACCGCGCATAATCGCGCAGCACGGCATTCATCCCGCCTGCTGCGGCAGCCTCCCCGGTCGGGTCCACGATCCAGAAGGCATCGGCTTCGGCGCCAAGCTTCGACCAGAGCCTGTCCTTCATGTAATCCTGCAAGGGAATGCCCGTCGCGCCTTCCAGAACCAGCCCGAGCGCCTGCGTATCCGACGAAACGTACTGGCTAAGCGTTCCTTGCGGACGCACGCTTTTCAGATGCGCGGTGAAATTCGTGATCGAGCCGGTCAGAAGCTCCACGGCATAGCGGACAATATCGGAATTGAGATCGCCATAGTTCTCGTTGAACCCTATGCCGGATGCCATCTGCAGCACGTTCTTGACCGTCACACCCTTGTAGCCGCCTTCGGCCAGCACCGGCGCATAGCGGTCGACCGGCTGGCCGATATCGATCAGGCCATCCCGGACGGCATTGCCGATAAGGAAGGAAACGACTGATTTTGAAACGGAAAATGCGATGGACTGGGTGGCCTGACTGTTGCCGTGGTCATATTGCTCGTGGACGATGACGCCATCCTTGAGGACGATGAGGCCGGTGGTGCCGCCACGCTCCAGCCAGTCGGAAATCTTGCGGGTTTCGCCCTTGTAGACGAAAGTTTCCGGCAGGGGCTGGTCCGCCTTGGCAAGTGGGCTGACCTCGCCTTCATGCGGAATGCGCACGGACGGATAACGCTTGTAGACATTGCGGAAATTTTCAAAAATCTCCGGCCCCTTGAACATCTGGGCATATTGATAGACGGCCCAGGTTTCATGGATTTTCTTCAAGAAGACCGCCGTGCCGACACCGGCCACAACAACCAATGCGACCAGAACGTATAAAGTATAGTGATACAATCGTTTCATTAGCCTCCCCTCAAACAACAAGATCGAGCCGAATATCTTTTCTATAAGCACATGAATGAATACTTATATTCACTCCTCCTCTCTATTATGAGCATGATAGTTCCCCGGAAAAATATCCCTATTATTCATATTTATTCAGATTTATGTGTACTATAAATGAACCGCTGCAATGCACTGCGGAGAATACCGGGTAAAGCGCTTTTGCAGCGAAGCCCTCAACTGGAGGCACGCGCCCGAACGGTTCAAGTGGGGCGACTGGCGAGGCGATCTGGCGGGGCGTTTCAGCCCGAACGATCAGGTGGAATCGCAGCCGCTTCATTTCCTGTTTTCTGGAGTATTCCGCCTGAAAGGCGGCAATAGGCAAGCCCGCTCAGGCGACGGTTCGCCCACCATCGCGGCGCGCTGCGGCCTTCGCGGTCATGGCGCTGATTGCCTCCACCGGCACCGGCATGCCGAGCAGATAGCCCTGGACGAGATCGGCGCCCGCCGCCACGCGGATGAGCGCAAGCTGTTCCTCGGTTTCGACACCCTCCACCGTCACGCCGAGCCCCAGCTCATGCGAAAGCTGGGTGACACCGCGAAGCAGCATCAGCGACCGCCGGTCGGTGGTGATGTCGCGCACGAAGGACCGGTCGACCTTCACCTTGGTCAGGGGCAATGTATTGAGATAGCTGAGGCTGGAATAACCAGTTCCGAAATCGTCGAGCGCGATATTGATCCCGGCATTCTTGAGCCGTTGCAACACCATCGATGTCTTGTTGCGGTCCGAAATGATGGCGCTTTCCGTCACTTCCACCTCAAGCCGATGCGCCGGAAGCCCGGATTTCTGCAAGGCATTGGCGATATCGCGGGCAATGTCGTTGCTTTTCAGGTCGATGGCCGACAGGTTGACGGAAACGCCGATGCGGTCGCCCCATGACAGGCAGTCGGCACAGGCCTGCTCCAGCATGAAGCGGGTTATGTCGGTGATGATGCCCATTTCCTCGGCAAGCGGAATGAATTCGGCAGGCGGCACGAAGCCAAGCTCCGGATGCTCCCACCGCGCCAGCGCCTCACATGCGACAACGCGCAGGGACTGCGCGCTGACGATGGGCTGGTAGACGACCTTGATCTCGCCGTGATTGATGGCGAGCCGCAGATCCGCCTTGAGTTTCTGGCGTCCGCGATATTTGGTGTCCATCGCATCGACGAAGACCGACCAGGATTTTTCTTCCGTGCTCTTGGCTTCGTAAAGCGCCAGGTCGGCATTGATATGCATGCTGCCGACATCGGACCTTTCGACATTCTCGATCGCCACGCCCGCGCTGATATCGATCTGGACCTGATCGCCGTCGAGATCGTAAACCCCGGTCGCCACCGCCATGATGTGGTCCATCACCCCGGCAATATCGGCCTCGCCGCGCAGGTTGAAGACAAACACCACGAACTCGTCGCCGCCGAAGCGCGATGCAACGAAGCGCTGCGGATCGAGCGAGTTCAGCCTTTCGGCGAACAGGCGCAACAGCACATCGCCCGTATGATGCCCCAGCGTGTCGTTGACATGCTTGAAATGGTTGATGTCGATGACGATGAGCGCAACCTGCGTGCCCTTCTTCTGATGGGGACGCAGCGACCGCACCATGGTCTCGAAATAATTGCGGTTCGGCAGGCCGGTCAGGCCGTCATAGCGCGCCATATGCTGGATGCGCGCTTCCGCTTCCACGCGCTGCGTCACATCCTCGAACATCAGGACCGCCCCTTCATTGAGGGTCTGGTTGCCGATGCATTCGATATAGCGCTGGTTTGAAAGCTGGAAAATGTCGCGGGCGCGCCTGCCGATCAGGAGGTCCTGCATGCGCACATGCACGCTTTTCAGGTCGGTCTGCGGAAACAGCCCCTTCTTGGCGCAATAGCGCAGAAGGACATCGAGCTTGCGGCCATGCAGCTTGGTATGCTCGGCAATCTGCAGCATCGCCTTGGCCTTGTTGTTGATGACGGCGATGCGCTGCTGGCTGTCGAACATCAAAAGGCCCTGCGGCATGTTGTTGAGCGCCGCATCGAAACGCCCGGCCACGATGGACAGGCGGCGCTTGCCCATGACCGCCGCGAAGAGAAATTCGCGCAACCCGTTGGCCATCTGGATGTTGGACAGGAAATACGGGATCAGCAGCAGGCCGATGATGACGTGAAACGGCGTCCCCGCCAGAATGAGCCCGGCCAGAACGGGAAGGAGCGTGCAGGCCGACATCAGAATGACGGCCTTTGCCGAGGCATAGTTGCGGCCCACGATGGAAACGACCGAGGCAAGCAGCACGGTCAGGCTGGCAAGTTCGGCAAACGAATCCCGCAGCACGAAGCTTGAGAAGAAACATAACATGCCGAGCGTCAGGCACACGGCGGATGCGCCGATCAGATAGCGCGTCTCCCACCGGTCGAGATCGGCATGGGAAAGCGGCTGCTGCCTTGCCTGATCGAACTTGTGCATGTCGAAGATGCGGCCAACCGCCACGATCGCGAAGACGCCGGCAAACATCAGATAGCGCCAGTCGTCGGTTTTCACATAGATGACGACACAGGCTACAACGTGCGCGAGCAAGCCGAACCAGAGCGTCGTACGATTACCATACAGCGCTCTGAGAAAAGATAGCCGCACATCTGCAGGTATCTCAGGTTTACGGCTTTGCCACATTCGATGCATTTAATCCCTTGTATGGGGCAGCAATATCGCACCAATGACTTAAAAATATCTTTCGGGATATTAAACCACAAGCTGTCATGCCGACCACCATAAGATGTATTCAGATGTTTTTTAAGGAAAACCATAGACGCACAACCCCCGTCCGGCAATTACAACCAGAGGCATGTATTGTTTTAGTTGTCCTAATATTACTGAAACAGCCATAATTGGAGAACAGCGCAGGTTAGTTGCCGCGTTGCGGAGAATTAATCCAGATTAGTCACGATGGATATTCTGCCGCCAGAGTCCCGCCTTTTAGAGAAAAATCCTGCCATCCAAGGTCCAGCGGCGGGAAATAACCGCAAGAAGCTTCCAACTCTGTCAGAGTTGGTGCCCCCCGTCGACGGTGATGATCGAACCGGTCATATAGCGGCTGGCGTCGGAGGCCAGCATCAGCACAACCCCGTCCAGATCCTGCGGTTCGCCAAGGCGCCGCATCGGGTTTCGCCCTTTGAAGTAGCCCCCTGCCGGTCCCTGCAACTGTTCTTCATTGATTCGCGTTGGAAACCAGCCCGGCGAAATCGCGTTGACGCGAATATCGTGCGCGGCCCATTCCAGCGCCAGCGCCCGCGTCATCTGCGTCACGCAGGCCTTGGACATGGAATAAGCGGCAGCGCCCTTCTGCGGACGCTCGCCCAGAATGCTGGTCGTGTTGACGATGGAGCCGCCCTCGCCATGCCGGATCATGCGGCGCGCCGCTTCCTGCGCCACGAAAAAGGCACCGGCGACATTCACCTCGAAAATATGTTCGAGCATGTCGCGCGTCGTATCGAGCGCGCGCGCCATATGCGCAACGCCGGCATTGTTGAAAAGCGCCGTTATCGGTCCGAAACGCGCTTCCGCTTCATCGAAAGCACGGACGATTTCATCCGGATGGGTCACATCCGCCGTGATTTCCAGCACTTCGCCGCCCGAGGGGCAAATGCTTTCCCCTGCATGGGTGCGCGAGATCGAAATCACATGCGCACCGTGCCCTGCCAGCACATGGACCATCCTGAGGCCCAACCCTGAAGAACCACCCGTCACGGCAATGACCTTGCCCCTGACGGAGAAAAGCTGATCGTCAGTCATTCATCCCCTCAACTGCCAATCCGTCTTTATTCATTCCTAGATTATCGGAAGCAGCATTTGAACCATCTTCGACCGTAAAAATCAGTCCAAATCAACACAATACACAGAAGGCACAATCAAAAGACCGACCGCAGGGCCGCAGGACGACACCTGTTCGTGATTGCGCACCCGATTGCGGAGAAGTAAGGAACAGAGCAAACAGGGCATTTCCAGTTCGAACTGGATCGCTGGGATTGCCCTTTATCCTTGTTTCTAGGCATTACCTCACGCAAAACCGCTTCATATTCCGAATGGTGGAAACGAACATTATGCCCAAGACTTCTCGCCCTCTCGTCGCCGTACCGACCGATGTGAAGCCATTTGAAAACTACACCTGGCACGCCGCGCCGGAACAATATCTGGCAGCCGCCATCGATGTTGCGGGTGTGACCCCGCTTCTGGTGCCAAGCTTCGGCGACCGGATGGACCTCGACGCCATTCTGGATGCGGTGGACGGCCTTCTCGTCACCGGTTCCAAATCGAACGTTCACCCTGCCCTCTACGGCGTGGAGCCGAATCCGGCCTTTGAGCCTTATGACAATGCCCGCGACGCGACATCGCTGCCGCTGATCCGCGCCGCCATTGAAAAGGGCGTTCCGGTTCTGGCCATCTGCCGCGGCATACAGGAACTGAACGTCGCGCTGGGCGGCACGCTCGCCACCGAAATCCAGGAGCTGGAAGGCCGGATGGACCACCGCGCGCCGGAATCGGAAAGCCAGGCCGAGCGTTTCGCCATCCAGCATCCGATCAAGCTCAACCCGAACTCATGCCTCGCGGAAATCCTGAAGGAAGACAGCGTGCGGGTGAACTCCGTCCACCGGCAGGCGATCGACAGGCTTGCGCCGCAGCTTGAGGTCGAAGCCGTTGCGGAAGACGGAACCATCGAAGCCGTCTCGGTGAAGAATGCGAAGGGATTTGTCGTCGGCGTCCAGTGGCACCCGGAATACTGGGTGCATTCCGATGCCCCTTCCCGCAAGATCTTCGAGGCGTTCGGCGATGCAGTGCGCCGACGCAGATTAGGGGAATAGGGCAGTAGGGCAGTAGGGCAGTAGGGCAGTAGGGCAGTAGGGCAGAGAAGGATATGTGCGTCGCGGTCGTCCGCAAGCCAGACATACTCCCCTATTCCCTTATTCCCCTATTCCCTTAACATACTGCCTTACTGCCCTATTGCCTTACTGCCTTAACGTGCCCCGTCTCCGGCACGGGCGTCAGCGCCTCACCAGTGTCGAACCACGCGATGAGATTGTCGATCACCAGATTAGCCATGTCGCGGCGGGTCCGGACCGAGGCGGAGCCGATATGCGGCAGGAGGACCGTGTTCGGCGCATCGAGCAAGGCTTGTGGAACATGCGGCTCGTTTGCAAAGACGTCGAGACCGGCAGCGGCAATCGTTCCGTTCTGCAGCGCTTCGGCAAGCGCGTCTTCATCCACCACCGAACCGCGTCCGATATTGACGAGCACGCCTTCCGGTCCGAGCGCCTTCAGCACGTCCGCATTGACGGCCTTCGCCGTTTCCGCGCCGCCCGGCGCAACCAGAATGAGCGTGTCGACGGCTTCGGCCAGTTCCTTAAGGCTCGGATGATATTCGTAAGTGACATCCGGCGACTTGCGGCGATTGTGATAGGCAATCGGCAGGCCGAATGCCTCAATGCGGCGGGCGACCGCCTTGCCGATGCGGCCAAGGCCGAAAATGCCGACCTTGCGTCCCCGCAGCGAAAGCCGGGACAGTGGATAGCGGCCTTCCTTCACCCAGTTGCCGGCGCGCAGGAATTCCTGCGACTTCGACAATTCGCGCACCGTGTCGATCAGGAGGCCGATGGTCGTATCCGCCACTTCCTCGGTCAGCACATCCGGCGTGTTGGTGACCATGACATTGTTCGCACCGGCATGTTTCGCATCCACCGCGTCGTAGCCGACGCCGAAATTGCCGATGATCTCGAGATTGGGCAAGGCGTCGATCAGCGCCGCATCGACGGACGACATGCTGGCGATGCCCTTCACGTCGCTCGCCCAGGCGGCATCGAGAAGCGCCGTGTCGCCGCGCGCGATACGCTGAACATTGAACTCGCCCGAAAGCCTCTGCACGGCATAGTCGTCGAAATTGCCGAGCACCAGAATTGTCGCGTCGCGTTTTGTCATGGCATTCCTCATGCGTAGAGCATTTCCAGCAAAAGTGCGCAGCGGTTTTGCTTAGGATAATGCGTAAAGAAAACCGACCCCTGGAAGACAGCCGGTGCGGGGGAAATCAGCCGTGTTTCGGCTTGGACGTCGATTGCCGGATATGCAGTTCCGGCTTGATGAGTTCCTGCATCGAGGACACCTCGACGCCGTTCAACTGGTCGAGCAGCGCGCGCGCCGCACGGCGCCCCACCTCGCGCTGGCCGTTCCAGACGGTCGTCAGCGCTGGCGTCGCAATGGCCGCTTCCTCCAGATCGTCATAGCCGGTCACGGAAATGTCCTCGCCCGGCACCAGCCCGGCGCGGGCAATGCCGTTCATCAGGCCGATGGCCGTCAGGTCGTTCCAGCAGACCGCCGCCGTCGGCTTGTCCTTCAGCGCCAGAAATTGCGGCGCGACCTCAAAGCCGCCCTGTTTCGTGCGCGGCCCGGCGATGCGCCAGTCGGGACGAACCTCAAGCCCGGCCTTTTCCATGGCCTGCACATAGCCGCGATAGCGGTCGCGGCCCGTCGAGGTCTGGTCGGTACCGCCGATCATGGCGATGCGCGTGTGCCCCAGCGAAATCAGGTGATTGGTGGCAAGACCGATGCCATAGGCGTCGTCGCCCCGGAACACCGGCGCGTGAACGCCCTCGACGCTGCGCGCGATCAGCACGACCGGCAGGCCGTTATCTTCGGCAAGCTGGATATCTTCCGGCGGGGTGCCGATGGCGGGCGACATGATGACCCCGTCCGCACCGAGCTGCAAAAGCGTATCCATGAAGGTGCGCTGCTTTTCCAGCTGGTCGTAGTGATTGGACAGGATGAAGGTCTGCCGCGACCGGTCCAGTTCCGTTTCGATGGATTTGAGGATTTCCGCGAAGAACGGGTTCATGATGTCATGCACCACGACGCCGACAATGCCGGAACGCGAGGTGCGCAGGCTCGCAGCGCGACGGTTATAGATATAACCGATGGCGCGGGCATGTTCCTTGATCTTCTCGCGGGTCTGGTCGGCAACGAGGGGGCTGTCGCGCAAAGCGAGCGAAACTGTGGCTGTCGAAACACCAAGCGCGTCAGCGATGGTCGATAGCTTTATTTTCTGGGCCAAGTCGCCTCCCCAAATTGGTCCGTGCCGCAGTCGGAGACGCAGCCGCAACCTGACAAGGCAGGACGCGACCGTTCGTCCTGCGAACGGTTATGCCATTGCCATCCTTGAATTGGAAGCATTTTCGATAGCACGCAACCTGAAAAGTGTTTCACGGTTTCCCGCCAAGATGCGCGTCAAAACAAATAGTTAGAGCCGGCGAAAGGGCGGACTTATTCCACCTCGTCCTCTTCCAGCACTTCCGTTTCCGGTTCTTCCGCAAGGCGCACGACGCCACGAAGCGCAAGATTGCTCTCCATCCGGCTCAGCATCTTGAGGAAGGTCTTGCGATCCTTCTTGTCGAGGCCTTTCAGCATGTCCTTCTCGGTCTTGCGAATGGACTTCTCGATTGCCTTGATGGTCTCCAGACCAGCCTGCGTGAGATAGATATGCGACTGGCGCTGATCGGTTTCCGAGGCGCGCTTGGCGACGAAACCCTGGCTTTGCAGGCGCGCAATGGTTTTGGTGATGGTGGGCGGACGCACACCCAGGCGCTGCGCCAGAACGCCGGGCGTCAGCCCGTCCTCGGCCGCCAGTTGCAGCATGACCGCATCCTGCCCCGCATAGAGCCCCTGCTCCAGAAGCCGCGTGGCCAGCACCGTCCGCGACAGCCTCGCCACGGATTGCAGCCGGTAAAGTACAACCGCCTTATTGTCCTTGCTCATCGCCACCTCGCCCTTGTTTCTTTGGAGCACATCCCCGAAAAGCGAAACGGTTTCGGACGAGGTGCCTGTTCAAAATAAACTATTTCCTGTCGCCTGATCGATAGTCCCGTCCATTCATATATCGTAAAATATTGTCCGACTTATGAAACAACAAGGCCCGGTTGCTGTCATGGCTAACGAGCGTTAGGGTCTCAGGCTCGAAGAAAAGAATAAAGCGAGGAAAACATGACCGATCTGCGCGAGCAAAACAGCGACATGATTGTCGTCCTGCCCCTTGGCGCTCACGAACAGCATGGACCTCACCTGCCGTTTGAAACGGATACGATCATCGCCGAAGGCATTGTCGCGCGCGTCAGCGATGCGCTGCCCGCCGAACTCAACGTCAATTTCCTGCCCGCCCAGCCGGTCGGCTATTCCATTGAGCACATGGACACGGAAGGAACCCAGAGCCTCGCCTATGCCGAGGCCGTGAACCAGTGGATCGGCATCGGTGAAAATCTTCATGCGGGCGGCATCCGCAAACTGGTCATGCTGAACGCGCATGGCGGAAATTCGCCCCTGATGACGATTGTCGCGACGGAGCTGCGCACACGGCTCGACATGCTTGCCGTTGCCACGAGCTGGACCCGCTTCGGCCTGCCGGAAGGCCTGATCACGCCGGAGGAAAAGGCGCTCGACATTCACGGCGGCTTCATCGAGACATCGGTGATGCTGGCCCTGCGCCCCGATCTGGTGGACATGTCGAAGGCGCGCAATTTCTCCAATGCCCAGTCACGCTATGCCGAGGAGTTCAGGTTCCTGCGCGCTTACGGCCCGCATGCCTTCGGCTGGAAGATGCACGATCTCAACCCGGAAGGCGTTGCCGGCAACGCCGCCGCCGCAACGGCGGAAGCCGGGGAAAAGCTGATCGCCAACGCGGTCGCCGGTTTCATCGACCTGCTGCGCGATGTCGACAGGTTCGATCTTGCCCGGTTCAAATCGCAACGTCTCGCCAGTCAGGCGAGCTGAGCCCGGATATATCGGGATGGGCACGCTCGTCGCACGAAGGGAACATGCCGAGGCATGGGCGCAATTGCGCCATGCGCTCTGGCCCGACACCAGCCTTGAGCAGCATCTGCAGGAGATTTACGAGACGCTCGATCAGGAGGACCCTGATGCCGTAACATTCATCGCGGAAAGCGCTGGCGGTCAGATCGCAGGCTTCGCGGAGGCAGCGTTGCGGCGCGACTATGTCAACGGCTGCGGGACATCGCCTGTCCTGTTCCTCGAGGGAATCTACGTCTCTCCTGAATATCGCCAGCGTGGCACCGCGCGCTTGCTTTGCGAGGCAATCGCAAACTGGGGCCGGGAAAAAGGCTGCACCGAATTTGCCTCCGACGTTCTGCTCGAAAACCGGGACAGCCAGAGCTTTCACACGGCGCTGGGTTTTGATGAAACGGAGCGGGTGATCTTCTATCGGAAACTTCTTTAGAGGGGTGAGATCTGACGTCCGCATACGGCAAGCTTCGGGAAAAGCCACTGCCATCATCGTGAACGACGAGAATGTAATATTATAGCATTGCATATGGCATTCACGCCGCCCTTCCCTTATATGAATTGTCCTATCCGGGGTTTCGGTGCCGTGCCGCTTCGCGCTGGCTGCCCTCGACCCCGACTTCACAAGGCCACAACTTCAAGAGGCATGACCATGAGCCAGGCTGAAGCCCAAACCGAAGCTCCGTCTGAAACCAAGACGACCACTGAAGCTGGCCGCATCCCCGTGACCGTTCTGACGGGTTATCTGGGTTCGGGCAAGACCACCCTTCTCAACCGCATCCTGACCGAGAACCACGGCAAGCGTTATGCCGTCATCGTCAATGAATTCGGCGAGATCGGCATCGACAACGACCTGATCGTCGAGTCGGACGAAGAAATCTACGAAATGAACAATGGCTGCATCTGCTGCACCGTGCGCGGCGACCTGATCCGCGTGGTGGAAGGCCTGATGCGCCGCCCGGGCCGTTTCGACGCCATCATCGTGGAGACCACCGGCCTTGCCGACCCGGTTCCGGTCGCGCAGACCTTCTTCATGGATGACGATGTGCGCGCCAAGACCGGCCTCGACGCGGTTGTCGCCCTTGTCGATGCCAAGCACCTGCCGCTGCGTCTGAAGGACAGCCGCGAGGCGGAAGACCAGATCGCCTTTGCCGACGTGGTGCTCATCAACAAGACCGACCTTGTCACGCCGCAGGAACTGGCCGCCATCGAGGCGACCGTGCGCGCCATCAACCCGCACGCCATCATCCACCGCACCGAGCGCGCCTCCATCCCGCTCGACCGCGTGCTGGATCGCGGCGCCTTCGACCTCAAGCGCGTTCTGGACAACGATCCGCACTTCCTCGACCACGACCATCCCGACCACGTATGCGGACCGGATTGCGATCACGATCACCATGATCATGACCACCATGGACACCATCACCATGCGCATGATCACGACCATGATCATCACCACGACCACGACCATGTGTGCGGCCCTGATTGCGATCATGACCATCATCACCACCACGATCACGCCTCGCCGATCCATGATGTGACGGTGAAGTCGGTATCGCTGAGGGCAGGTGAAATCGACCCGGCGAAATTCTTCCCGTGGATACAGAACATCACCCAGACGCAGGGACCGAACATCCTGCGCCTCAAGGGCATCATCGCTTTCAAGGACGACCCGGACCGCTATGTGGTGCAGGGCGTGCACATGATCATCGAAGGCGATCACCAGCGCGCCTGGAAGGAAGACGAAAAGCGGGAAAGCCGCCTCGTCTTCATCGGACGCGAACTCGACCCCGCCGCCCTGAAGGCCGGTTTCGAGAATAGCCAGGCGAAATAAGCCTCCGGTTCGGACTGAACCGGGAGCGCCCCCTGTTTCCTCTTGCGCATTTCCAGTAACCGCTCCAAAGCTTTGCTGGAAATGCCCTCATCAATAAACAATACCGGAAGCCGATGCCTACAGTAGCTCCGCTCGACCTTGAAGGTCATTGTCTTTATGCGCGCTTTGTCGGCGGCATTCCCTTCTTCGCCATGGCCGATGGCGCGATCCATCAGCTTAACAATGGAAGCAGGACCTTTGCCGCCCATGACGGGCTGTTGAGCGCGACCGTTTCCGTTGATGGAAAATCGCTCATCACCGGCGGCGAAGACGGTCGCGTGTGCCGCACCGACGTCGATGGAACGGTGAGCGAACTTGCAAAGGTTCCGCGCAAATGGATGACCGCTGTCGCAGCAGGCCCCGGCGGAACTGTCGGTTTTGCGTCTGGCCGCACTGCGTGGGTGCGCACGTCCGACGGCAAGGTGCAGGAATTTGCGCAGGAACGCAGCGTCGAAGCCATCGCCTTTGCGCCGAAGGGCCAGCGGCTGGCGATTGCACGCTATAACGGCGCAACGCTGATCTGGACCGGCACGGCGGCAAAGCCCGTCGAACTGGAATGGAAAGGCGCGCATATCGGGGTGATCTTCTCGCCCGATGGCCGCTTCCTCATCACCTCGATGCAGGAAAATGCGCTGCATGGCTGGCGTCTCGAAGATACCAAGCACATGCGCATGACCGGCTATCCGGCCAAGGTGAAGGACTGGTCTTGGAGCGCCAAGGCCAAGTGGCTCGCCACTTCCGGCGCGCCCGCGGCAATCGTCTGGCCTTTTGCGGGCAAGGACGGCCCGATGGGCAAGGCTCCCCTGGAGCTTGGCCTTCGCGGCGACAGCATGGTGACATCGGTTGCCTGCCACCCGGTCGAGGACATTGCGGCCATTGGCTATAATGACGGCATGATCCTGATCGCACGTTTCGCCGACAGCAAGGAAGTCCTCCTGCGCCGCCCCGGCAAGGGCGCAATCACCAGCATGGGCTGGGATGAACAGGGCCACCGCCTCGTCTTCGGCTCGGAGGCCGGGGATTGCGGCGTGGTTTCGATAGCCGATTAGGGCAGTAGGGCAGTAGGGCAGTAGGGCAGTAGGGCAGTAGGGCAGTAGGGCAGTAGGGCAGTAGGGCAGTAGGGCAGTAGGGCAGTAGGGCAG
>MTEW01004227.1_pt1 | contig 30925 bp, 23 predicted proteins | sample 1042681 | NCBI WGS metagenome assembly MTEW01 (sample SAMN06185811, study PRJNA358809) | soil metagenome | isolation source: soil biostimulated with citrate as carbon source | place: India | collected 2015-05-23
AGGTGCCGGCGCGGCACTGACGGGCGCCGGCGCAACGGCGGGACGCGGGGCCGGTGCGGCGATCGGCAGTTGCGGCGCGGCGGCCACCGCGGTTTGCGGGGAGTACAGCGGCGGATCGAGCAGCAGGGTGTATTCGCGCAGCAACCGACCATTCGGCCAGAGCACTTCCACCAGGAAGTTCAGATAAGGTTCGCGTACCGCTTTGCTCGAAGTGACGCGAATCACACTCTTGCCATTGGGCTTGAGTACCGGGGTGAATTTCAGGTCGGTGAGAAAGTATTGGCGATCGACGCCGGCCTTGACGAACTCTTCGGGGGACGCCAGGTTGGGAATCACCTCGTTGGAGGCCAGATCGCGCACCTCCAGCAATTCAATTTCCGCTACCAGCGGCTGATTCAGCGAGGACTGCAGGGTAACTTCACCCAACCCCAGCGCATGCGCCATACCGGAAGACAGGGCAGAAGCCGCTGCAATTGCCAGCACTAGTTTGCGAACCCGAACCATAGCGTTATCCCTTGTTTTATCTTTTTTCTCGGCATGCGAGAGGGTCTTGATAACTGCTGCCTGCATCCGCCCCAGGAGCGGCTCCCCATTCAGCAATCAACTCAGCCAGTATTGCCAAGCTAGAAAGATTCTTCAAATTTCTAGGTAAGTATCTTTTACAGATAGTGTTTTATCAACAACTCGGCTATTTGCACAGCATTCAGGGCAGCGCCTTTTCTTACATTATCAGACGCAATCCACAAATTGAGTTGGCGCGGATCACTGACGCCACTACGCACGCGCCCGACATAGACCTGATCCTGACCAACCGCATCGCCCACCGCCGTCGGATAGTCGCCCGCCTCCACCAGCTCGATCCCCGGCGCGGCTTCCAGCAAGCGCGACACGGCAGCCACACCCACCTCGCCATCGACCTGCACGCCGAGCGCCAGGCTGTCGCCAAAGAATACCGGCGCCAGGGCGCAAGTCGCCGATACCGGCAGATCCGGCACGCCGAGCAACTGCTGCAGCTCACTCGCCAGGCGCTTCTCCAGTTCGGCATGGCCCTGCTCGTCCAGCGCCCCGACCTGTGCCAGCAGGTTGAACGCGACCTGTCGGTCCAGGCCCTTGGGCTCCAGCGGACGACCATTGAGCAACTCGGCGGTCTGCCGCGCCAACTCCTGCACTCCGCTGCGACCGAGGGTGGACGCCGACAGCATGGCGGTCAGCTGCACCTGGCGCGGCTGCAGCAGCGGGCGCAACGCCGTCAGCACCAGCGCGGTCGCCACTGCGCAAGGCGTCGGCGAACTGAGCAGCCAGGGGGCACGCCACGCCGGCAAGCCGTCCAGGCCGGCTTCGGGTAGCACGCAAGGCGCCTGACTCAGCGGCAAGGCGGCGCTCAGGTCGATCAGCGAACAGCCCGCGGCCAGCACCCGCTCATGCTGGGCCCGCGTGACATCGGCGCCGGCGGCGAAGAAGGACAGCTGCACCTGGGCGAAATCGAAGGCATCGAGCGACCTGACCCGCACCTGGCGCCCACGAAAGGACAGACTCTGCCCGGCCGACTCGCTGCTGGCCAGCAGATGCAGTTCCTTGACCGGAAAATCGCGCTCTTCGAGCAGTTCGACCAGCGCCTCGCCGATGCTACCGGTGGCGCCGACCAGGGCGATATTGAAGGACTGGCTCATGGGGTGGACCTGCGACGCGGGGAGGAGCCGCACTGTAACCGCGCCCTCTCGCCCAGGCAATCGGCCGGATCCGCCGGCGCGCAGACGTGTGCCCCAAGATGCGCCAGAAGCAAAAAGCCCCGCTGCCGAGGCAGCGGGGCTTTTCTGGCTGTTACTTGCAGCTTGCAGCCAGCGCGGCTTTAGCGCTCCAGCAGGATGCGCAGCATGCGCCGCAGCGGCTCGGCCGCGCCCCACAGCAGTTGGTCGCCGACAGTGAAGGCGCCCAGGTACTGCGAGCCCATGTTGAGCTTGCGCAGACGACCGACCGGCACGCTCAGGGTACCGGTGACCGCAGTCGGGCCGAGGTCGCGAATGCTGGCTTCGCGGCTGTTCGGCACCAGCTTGACCCAGGGATTGTGCTGGCTGATCAGGCCTTCGATATCGCCCATCGGCACATCCTTGTTCAGCTTGATGGTCAGCGCCTGGCTGTGGCAGCGCATGGCGCCGATGCGCACGCAGATGCCGTCGACCGGGATCGGGTTCTTGAAGCGGCCGAGGATCTTGTTAGTCTCGGCCTGGGCCTTCCACTCTTCGCGACTCTGACCGTTGGGCAGCTCCTTGTCGATGTAGGGGATCAGGCTGCCGGCCAGCGGCACGCCGAAGTTGTCCACCGGGAAGGCTTCGCCGCGCATGGCCTCGGCCACCTTGCGGTCGATGTCGAGGATGGCGCTGGCCGGATCGGCCAGCTCATCGGCGACGGCGCCGTTGATCGCGCCCATCTGCTTGATCAGCTCGCGCATGTTCTGCGCGCCGGCACCGGAAGCAGCCTGGTAGGTCATGGCGCTCATCCACTCGACCAGGCCGGCCTCATAGAGCCCGCCCAGGGCCATCAGCATCAGGCTGACGGTGCAGTTGCCGCCGATATAGTTCTTGCTGCCAGCGTCCAGCGCCTGGTCGATCACCTTGCGGTTGACCGGATCGAGCACGATCACCGCGCTGTCGTCCATCCGCAGGCTGGAAGCCGCGTCGATCCAGTAACCCTGCCAGCCGGCTTCGCGCAGCTTGGGGAAGACTTCGTTGGTGTAGTCGCCGCCCTGGCAGGTCAGGATCACGTCCAGGCCTTTCAGGTCGTCGATGCTGTAGGCGTCCTTCAGCGGGGCAATGTCCTTGCCAATGGCCGGGCCCTGGCCGCCGACATTGGAGGTGGTGAAGAACACCGGCTCGATCAGGTCGAAGTCCCGCTCTTCCAACATGCGCTGCATAAGCACGGAACCGACCATGCCACGCCAACCGATCAGACCTACACGTTTCATAACGACTACACCTATATAAGCAGCCCGCCGGAACCACCCCGGCGGGACTGGAAGATTACAGACTACGCAGCGCTTCGACTACCGCATCACCCATTGCCGAGGTACCGACGCGGGTCTTGCCTTCGGACCAGATGTCGCCGGTACGCAGGCCCTGATCCAGCACCAGGCTCACGGCTTTCTCGATGGCGTCGGCGGCAGCGGCCTGGCCGAAGCTGTAACGCAGCATCATGGACACCGAGAGAATGGTGGCCAGCGGGTTGGCGATGCCCTTGCCGGCGATGTCCGGCGCGGAGCCGTGGCACGGCTCGTACATGCCCTTGTTGTTGGCATCCAGGGATGCCGACGGCAGCATGCCGATGGAGCCGGTGAGCATCGAAGCCTCATCGGACAAAATGTCACCAAACATGTTGTCGGTGACCATCACGTCGAACTGCTTGGGCGCACGCACCAGCTGCATGGCGGCGTTATCCACGTACATGTGGGAGAGCTCGACGTCCGGGTAATCCTTGGCCACTTCCTCGACCACCGCGCGCCACAGCTGGCTGGAGGCCAGCACGTTGGCCTTGTCCACCGAGCACAGCTTCTTGTTACGGACCATGGCCATGTCGAAGCCAACCTTGGCGATGCGGCGGATCTCGCTCTCGCTGTACGGCAGGGTATCAAAGGCCATGCGCTCGCCGTTTTCCAGCACCTTGCTCTCGCGCGGCTGGCCGAAGTAGATGCCGCCGGTCAGCTCACGCACGATGAGGATATCCAACCCGGCCACAACCTCAGGCTTGAGGCTGGAAGCCTCGGCCAGTTGCGGATAGAGGATGGCCGGACGCAGGTTGCCGAACAGGCCCAGCTGCGAACGGATCTTCAGCAGGCCACGCTCCGGACGAATGGCCGGATCAATGGTGTCCCACTTCGGCCCGCCAACGGCGCCAAGCAGCACGGCATCGGCGGCGCGAGCGCGGGCCAGGGTCTCGTCGGCCAGCGGTACGCCGTAACGGTCGATGGCGGCGCCGCCCAGATCATCGAAGCTCAGCTCGAAACCCAGGGCGTACTTGTCGTTGGCCAGGTTCAGCACCTTGACCGCTTCGGCCATGATTTCCGGGCCGATACCGTCGCCGGGGAGAACCAGAATCTGCTTGCTCATTGCATTCCTCAATCTATCCGTAGGGTGGATGACGCTGTTTTCATCCACCGAAACCCAGCACGGTGGATGGATAAAGCGCCATCCACCCTACCTTCATGCATTACTTGATCGCGCCGAACAGCCAGGGGCTGCTCTGCTGGTGTTTGGCTTCGAAGGCCCTGATCGCCTCCTGATCCTGCAGGGTCAGGCCGATGTCGTCCAGGCCGTTGAGCAGGCAGTGCTTGCGGAAGGCATCGACTTCGAAGGCGTACTGCACGCCATCGGGGCGGGTCACGGTCTGCGCCGCCAGGTCGACGGTCAGTTGGTAGCCCTCGCTGGCTTCGCACTGCTGGAACAGCGCATCGACCTCATCCTCCTTGAGGATGATCGGCAGCAGGCCGTTCTTGAAGCTGTTGTTGAAGAAGATATCGGCGAAGCTCGGCGCAATGATCGCGCGGAAACCATATTCCTCCAGCGCCCAAGGCGCGTGCTCGCGGCTCGAGCCGCAGCCGAAGTTCTCGCGGGCCAGCAGCACGCTGGCACCCTGGTAGCGCGGAAAATTGAGCACGAAATCCTTGTTGATCGGGCGCTTGGAGTTGTCCTGGTTCGGCTGGCCGACATCCAGGTAGCGCCACTCGTCGAACAGGTTGGGGCCGAAGCCGGTGCGCTTGATCGACTTCAAGAACTGCTTGGGAATGATCTGGTCGGTATCGACATTGGCACGATCCAAAGGAGCGACCAGGCCGGTGTGTTGGGTAAAAGCTTTCATGGTCTGAGTCCTTAGGCCTGGATCAATTCGCGCACGTCGATGAAGCGGCCGGTCACCGCGGCGGCGGCGGCCATGGCCGGGCTGACCAGGTGGGTACGCCCACCGGCGCCCTGGCGGCCCTCGAAGTTGCGGTTGGAGGTGGACGCGCAATGCTCGCCGCTGCCCAGCTTGTCCGGATTCATCGCCAGGCACATGGAGCAGCCCGGCTCGCGCCATTCGAAACCGGCCTCGATAAAGATCTTGTCCAGCCCCTCGGCCTCGGCCTGTGCCTTGACCAGGCCGGAGCCCGGCACCACCAGCGCCTGCTTGACGGTGGCGGCGACCTTGCGGCCCTTGGCCACCTCGGCGGCGGCACGCAGGTCTTCAATGCGCGAGTTGGTGCAGGAGCCGATGAACACACGATCGAGCTGGATATCGGTGATCGCCTGGTTGGCGGTCAGGCCCATATATTTCAGGGCGCGGGTGATCGAGTCCTTCTTCACCGGGTCGCTCTCGACGGCCGGATCCGGCACCTTCTGGTCGACGGCCAGGACCATTTCCGGCGAGGTGCCCCAGGATACCTGCGGCTTGATCTCTTCCGCGCGCAGCTCGACCAGGGTATCGAACACCGCGTCGGCATCGGAGACCAGGTTCCGCCACTGCGCCACGGCCTTGTCCCAGTCGGCGCCCTTGGGCGCGAACGGGCGACCCTCGACGTAAGCGATGGTCTTCTCGTCCACCGCCACCAGGCCGACGCGGGCACCGGCTTCGATGGACATGTTGCAGATGGTCATGCGCCCTTCCAGGGACAGGTCGCGGATCGCGCTGCCGGCGAATTCAAGAGCGTGACCGTTGCCGCCGGCGGTGCCGATCTTGCCGATCACGGCGAGGACGATGTCCTTGGCGGTGACGCCGAACGGCAATTTGCCTTCGACGCGCACCTGCATGTTCTTCATCTTCTTGGCCACCAGGCACTGGGTGGCGAGCACGTGCTCGACCTCGGAGGTGCCGATGCCGTGGGCCAGCGCGCCAAAGGCGCCATGGGTGGAGGTGTGCGAGTCGCCGCAGACCACGGTCATGCCCGGCAAGGTGGCGCCCTGCTCCGGGCCGACCACGTGGACGATGCCCTGGCGCACATCGTTCATCTTGAACTCGAGGATGCCGAAGTCGTCGCAGTTCTCGTCCAGGGTCTGCACCTGGATACGCGAGACTTCGTCGGCGATGGCTTCGAGGCCGCCCCGGCGCTCGGCCTGGGTGGTCGGCACGTTGTGGTCCGGGGTGGCGATATTGGCGTCGATGCGCCACGGCTTGCGCCCGGCCAGGCGCAGGCCCTCGAAGGCCTGTGGCGAGGTCACTTCGTGGAGAATGTGGCGGTCGATGTAGATCAAGGAAGAGCCGTCGTCGCGGCGCTTGACCTCGTGCATTTCCCAAAGCTTGTCGTAGAGCGTTTTGCCGGCCATCAGCTATCCCTCATCAGCGTCTTGCGGGCACCTCCAAAAACTACCTGCGTTGTCATCGCCGCGTTAAAAACAGGCTCGTGCGCGAGTCCGATCAGAATGCTCATTTACAACTCGTAAACGCCGCTTCTTCGCCTGTTTTTGCCTTGCGCTGACTGCCTCGCCTACGTTTTTGGAGGTGCCCTTTCTATGCCCGGGCAAATGGCCCTGCGGCTTATGGGGAGAATGCTATGATCCCGGGACGAATAACTCAAATTCATATTTTTTATCCCAAGGATTCCACAAAGGAATCCCCAAAAGCCGCAAGCTTCAAGCGACAGGCCGCCAGCCAAGACCCAGCGGCTCGGCTTGCGGCTCGTGGCCCACCCTTTGGAGCTGTTTCTATGGATCTGGCCAACCTCAACGCCTTTCTCGCCATCGCCGAAACCGGCAGTTTTTCCGAAGCCGGCGAGCGCCTGCACCTGACCCAGCCGGCGGTGAGCAAACGCATTGCCGGCCTCGAGCAACAGCTTGGCGTACGCCTGTTCGACCGCCTCGGCCGCGAGATCGGCCTGACCGAGGCAGGACGCGCCCTGCTGCCGCGCGCCTACCAGATCCTCAACGTGCTGGACGACACCCGCCGCGCGCTGACCAACCTGGCCGGCGAGGTCAGCGGCCGCCTGACTCTGGCCACCAGCCACCATATCGGCCTGCACCGCCTCCCCGCCCTGTTGCGCGCCTTCACCCGTGCCCATCCGCAGGTGGCGCTGGATATCCAGTTCCTCGACTCCGAAGTGGCCTACGAGGAGATCCTCCACGGCCGCGCCGAACTGGCGGTGATCACCCTGGCCCCGGAAACCCGCGAACCGGTGCGCGCGGTGCCGGTGTGGAACGATCCGCTGGATTTCGTCGCCGCTCCCGAACACCCGCTGGCGCGCAGCGCCGCCATCGGCCTGCCCGACGTGGCGCGGCACCCGGCGGTGTTCCCCGGCGGCAACACCTTCACCCACCATATCGTGCAGCGCCTGTTCGAGGCCCAGGGCCTGACGCCGAACATCGCCATGAGCACCAACTACCTGGAGACCATCAAGATGATGGTCTCCATCGGCCTGGCCTGGAGCGTGTTGCCGCGCACCATGCTCGACGACCAGGTGGTGCCGCTGGCCCTGCCGGGCATCCAGCTGTCGCGCCAGCTCGGCTACATCCTGCACACCGAGCGCACCCTGTCGAACGCCGCGAAAGCCTTCATGGCCCTGCTCGACGCCCAGCGCGACAGCCACAGCCTTGCATAGCTGGCCAAGCTGCGGCTAACGTGGCGGCATAACGATAAAAAAGGCACACGCATGACCCGAACGTCCGTCACGCGCATCACGCCCACTGGAGGATGGCCCGGCCATGGCCAGATCCACTGACCAGACCCCGCCCCTACCGCATATCCCGGCGATGGACCCCGCCGAATTCGAACAGACCTGGCAGGACGCCCCACGCCTGCTGGCGGCGCTGAATGGCGCGCAGCTGGGCGCCTGGTTCTGGGATATCGACAGCGGCCGGGTCAACTGGTCGCGCGGCGCCCAGGCGCTGTTCGGCCTCGACCCCGCCCGCCCACTGACCCGCAGCGTCGACTACATCGAGCTGATTCCCGAGGAAGAACGCGGCGCGGTGCTGCAGCAATTCCACGCCATCCTCGCCGGCAACGACGAGGGCCGCGCCCTGCGCCACCGCATCCGCTGGCCGGACGGCAGCCTGCACTGGCTGGAGATCAGCGGCAGCCTGTCGCGCGATGCCGACGGCCGCCGGCGCATGTTCGGCGTGATCCGCGACATCAGCTCGCAACAGGCGCGCGCCGAGGCCCTGCGTGCCTCGGAAGAACGCTTCGCCAGCCTGTTCCGCCTCAGCCCGGACATCATGCTGCTGGTGCGCTATGACACCAGCGAGATCCTCGAGACCAACCAGCACTTCACCCACGCCTTTGGCTGGCCCGCCGCGGAGATTCTCGGCCGCAGCACCCTCGACCTCGACCTCTGGGTGCATGCCGAGCAGCGCGATTACCTGCGCCGGCAGGCGCCGCTGAGCCGCGAGCCGCTGATCCAGGAAGTGCAGCTGCGCACCCGCGCCGGGCGCATCCTCGACGGCGTGCTGTCGAGTCAGTACATCGAGCTGCAGGGCGAACGCCTGCTGCTCTGCACCTTCCTCGACACCAGCGAACGCATGCGCGCCGAAACCGCCCTGCGCAACAGCGAGGAAAAGTTCGCCAAGGCCTTCATGCACACCCCCGACGCCGTGGCGATTACCGATCGGGCGACTGGCCGCTTTATCGAGGTCAACCCCAGCTTCGAGCAACAGTTCGGCTGGAGCAGCGCCGAGGCGCTCGGCCGCACCTCGCTGGAGCTAGGCATCTGGGCCGACCCCGGCGACCGCCAGCGCATGCTCGACGCCCTGCAGGCTGGGCGCCTGAACAACCTCGAAGTACGTCTGTTCAGCCGCGACGGCAGCGCCAGCATCAACCTGCTGTTCGGCGGCGAGATCGAGCTCGACGGCCAGCGCTGTCTGGTGCTGACGGTGCGCAACATCACCGCCCAGCGCGCCCAGGAGCTGGCCCTGCAGGAAAGCCAGGAGCGCCTCAAGCTGGCGCTGGAGTCGGCCGACCTGGGTACCTGGGACTGGCACATCCCCAGCAACCGCCTGTTCGGCAGCGCCCGCGCCGCCGCCCTGCACGGCCTCGACGCCTGCCCCTTCGACGACGACTTCCGGGAGTTCTTCCGCTGCGTGCCGCTGGAAGACCGCCAGGCCATGCGTCTGGCCTACGTCGCCCTGCGCGAGGGGCGCAGCGCCAATTATCAGGTGACCTACCGGGTGCGCCACCCCAACGGCGCGCTGCACTACCTGGAAAGCACCGCCAAACTGCACCGCGACGCGGGCGGCCAGCCGCTGCGCATGGTCGGCACCCTGGTCGACATCAGCGAGCGGGTACTGCGCGAGCAGCGCCTGCGCGCCTCCGAGGAGAAATTCGCCAAGGCCTTCCACTCCAGCCCGGACGCCATCACCATCACCGAGCGCGACACCGCGCGCTACATCGAGGTCAACGAGGGCTTCACCCGCCTCACCGGCTACACCCCGGACGAGGTGGTCGGCCGCACCGCCTTCGAGCTGAGCGTCTGGGCCTACCCCGAGGAACGCCTACAGATGCTCGAACACCTGGCGCAGAACGGCCAGGTGCTGCACATGGAGATGCACGGCCAGCACCGCGACGGCGGCGTGCGCCTGGTCGAGGTCTCGGTGCAACCCATCGAACTCAACGGCGTCGCCTGCCTGCTGCTGACCGCACGCGACATCAGCGAACTGAAGCTGGCGCAGGCGCAGGTGCAGCACCTGGCCTACCACGACGCCCTGACCAACCTGCCCAATCGCGCCCTGCTGATGGATCGCCTGACCCAGCAGATCGCCCTGCTCAAGCGCCACGAGCTGCGCGGCGCACTGCTGTTCATCGACCTCGACCACTTCAAGCACATCAACGACTCGCTCGGCCACCCGGTCGGCGATGCCGTGCTGCGCCTGGTCACCGCGCGCCTGGAAGCCAGCGTGCGCCTGGAAGACACCGTGGCGCGCCTGGGCGGCGACGAGTTCGTGGTGCTGCTCTCCGGCCTGGAGGGCAAGCGCTCGGAAGTCACCCGCCAGGTGCGCCAGGTGGCGGACAAGCTGCGCCGCCTGCTGGCCGAGCCGATGCTGCTGGACGGCCACCAGCTGCAGGTCACGCCGAGCATCGGCGTCGCCCTGATTCCCGATCACGGCGACACCCCGGCCGACCTGCTCAAGCGCGCCGACATCGCCCTGTACCGCGCCAAGGACTCCGGTCGCAACGCCATCCAGCTGTTTCGCAGCACCATGCAGGAGGCCGCCAGCGCCCGTCTGCGCCTGGAGAACGATCTGCGCCTGGCCCTGGCCCGCGGCGAGTTCGAGCTGCACTTCCAGCCCCAGGTCGATGCCCGCGACGGCCAGGTGGTCGGCGCCGAAGCCCTGCTGCGCTGGCAGCACCCGCAGCTCGGGGCGCAGTCGCCGGCGCAGTTCATCCAGGTGCTGGAGGAAAGCGGGCTGATCCTCGAAGTCGGCGGCTGGGTGCTGGCCGAGGCCTGCCACCTCTGCGCCCGCCTGCTGGCCGACGGCCTGATCGATGCCGAGCGCTTCAGCCTGTGCGTCAACATCAGCCCGCGGCAGTTCCGTCAGCACGACTTCGTCGAGCGCGTGGCCGGCTGCCTGCGCGACAGCCAGCTACCCAACGCCATGCTCAAGCTGGAGATCACCGAAGGCATCGTCATCCAGAACATCGACGACACCGTGGGCAAGATGCTGCGCCTGAAGAAGCACGGCGTCAGCTTCGCCATGGACGACTTCGGCACCGGCTACAGCTCGCTGACCTACCTCAAGCGCCTGCCGGTGGACATGCTGAAGATCGACCAGTCGTTCGTCCGCGACGCCACCCACGACCCCAACGACGCCGAGATCATCCGCGCCATCGTCGCCATGGCGCGCAGCCTGGGCCTGGCGCTGATCGCCGAGGGCGTCGAGCAGCAGGAGCAACTGGATTTCCTGCAGCGCCAGGGTTGCCACCTCTACCAGGGCTACCTGTTCAGCAAGCCGCTGCCGCAGGAAGCCTTCCGCGCCCTGCTCGGCCGGGGGCCGGCCCGACAGCCTTAGCCCGGCAGCGCTCGCGACTGACATGGCGCAGAAACGAAGAAGGCACCCGGGTGGGCGCCTTCTTCAGCGGGACTCTGCCGCGACTCAGCTTTCCAGCGCCGGACGCTGATTGCCGATGGGGATGCGCTTGGCCTTGGCCTCTTCCGGCACGATGCGCTCAAGCTCGATATTGAGCAGGCCGTTGACCAGGTTGGCGCCCTTGACCTCGATATGGTCGGCCAGGCGGAAGGACAGCTTGAACGCGCGCTGGGCGATGCCCTGATACAGGTAACTGACGTTCTCCGCGCCGCGCTCGCGCTTGCCGCCACTGACGGTCAATACGCCGCGCTCGACCTGCAGCTCGAGGTCCTCATCCTGGAAACCGGCGGCCGCGACCACGATACGGTAGTGGTCCTCGCCATGCTTCTCGACGTTGTAGGGCGGGTAGGAGCTGCCGCCGTCGTTGCTGCGCAGGGCGGACTCGAACAGATCGTTGAACCGGTCGAAACCGATGGACTGGCGGAACAGGGGGGCCAGGGACAGTACGTTGCTCATGACAATTCTCCTGAATGATTCAGCAAGGGATCACAGTGCGGAACCCGACTTCGGCATCCCGCAAGCCCTTAACTGAGGTCGCCCGGAGAATTTTCAAGCGCCTGAAAAATTCGTTTACAGATCGAGGGCGCCACGCCGCTCCCTTGGGGTGCGCCATGCGCAGCGCGCTTCGCGCACTGCTCGCCAGCCTGGCGCGGTGCCCTAGGCCGGCTCCGTCGCCGCGCCGAGCAACCGATCGATGCGCGCGCAATCCTGCTCGCGGCGTACCTCGGCGAACAGCGCCACCGCCTCCGGATAGCTGCGCGTGAGCATGGCCAGCCACTGCTTCAGGCGCCCAGGCGCATAGCGCGGCGCCAGCTTGCGCCGGGCCTGCTGCCAGAAGTCCAGCAGCAGCGGCTGCAACTCGTCCCAGCTCATCTCCTGCGGTTGTTCACCGGCCCGTACCGCAGCGATCTGCCGGGCCAGGCCGGGGCGCGACACCAGCCCGCGCCCCAGCATGATGTCGTCCACCCCGCTGATCTCGCGGCAGCGCCGCCAGTCGTCCAACGTCCACACCTCGCCGTTGGCGAATACCGGCACCGCCACCGCCTCCTGCACCCGCGCCACCCACTCCCAGTGCGCCGGCGGCTTGTAGCCTTCGACCTTGGTCCGCGCGTGCACCACGATCTGGCTAGCGCCGCCCTCGGCCAGGGCGCGCGCGCAGTCCAGGGCACCCTCCTTGTCGGTGAAGCCCAGGCGCATCTTCGCCGTCACCGGGATGGCCGCCGGCACCGTGCGCCGTACCTCGCGGACGATGGCGTGGAGCAACTCCGGCTCCTTGAGCAATACCGCGCCGCCGCGCGACTTGTTCACCGTCTTGGCCGGGCAGCCGAAATTCAGGTCGATCACCGGTGCGCCGAGGGTACAGGCGAAGGCCGCGTTGTCGGCCAGGCACTGCGGGTCGGAACCGAGAAACTGCACGCGCATCGGCGTGCCGGCGCGGGTGCGGGCGCCGGCGAACAGCTCGGGGGCGAGCTTGCGGTAAGTGGCAGCCGGCAGCAGGCGCTCGCTGACGCGAATGAACTCGGTGACGCACCAGTCGATGCCGCCGATACGGGTCAGCACGTCGCGCAGGATCTCGTCGACCAGCCCCTCCATGGGTGCCAGGGCGATTTGCATGGGATTGTCCGGAGAAAACGGGCGCACAGTTTAAGGCGCCGCGCGCGCGGCGCAAGATGGTCCACACTGCAGGAAACGCAAAGGAGATCCAGCATGCTGCGTCACTCGCTACTGGCCCTGTGCCTGCTCGGCAGCCTCGCCCAGGCTGCCGACGCCCTGCCGCGGGGCGTGCAGGTGGTACCGCCGAACCCGGCGCCCGACGGCCCGGGGCGGCTGATCTTCAGCCGCGACAACAACGCGCCGAATGCCTGCGACGTGGAGCTCTACGTCAATCGACAGGTGGTGGCGAAACTGGGCCCGGGCGAGCGCACCAGCCTCGACCTGCCCAGCGGCGAGCTGAGCGTCGCCGTGGCCATTTCCCCGGCCGGCTACTGCGCCGGGCGCGGGCCGGGGCCGGCGCAGTCGGTGCTGCTCGGCTCGGGCGAGACCCGCCAGTTCGCCGTGATAGTCGAGCCGGGCCAGGCGTTCCTCGCCCCGCTGCTCAACTAGCGCGGGGCTACAGCTCCAGCGGATAGCGCTCCAGCAGCGCCTGGCCATAGCCCTCGACGAACTCCGCCGGCATACGCTTGGGCCGCCCGCTGGACAGCTCTATGCAGACGAAGGTGGTCTTGGCCCGCAGCAGGGTCACGCCATCCTCGGGGCGCAGCAGCTGGAAACGCCGATCCATCTTCAGGCGCTGGTCGGACTCGACGATCCAGGTGGCCATCTGCAGCTGCTGGCCTTCGTAGGCGCTGGCCAGGTAGTCGATCTCGTGACGCAGCACCGCCATGGCGCGATCCAGCCGGCGATACTCGGCCAGATCCAGGCCGAGGAACTGCGAATGACGCCAGGCGCAGCGCTCCAGCCAGCTGACGTAGACCGCATTGTTGGCATGGCCGAGGCCGTCGATGTCCTCGGCCGCCACCTGCAGGTCGATGACGAAGGGGGTGGGCAGGTCCCAGCTCATGCTCGTACCTCCGCGCCGCCGATCGGGCCGCAGGGGCAGCCGACAGCGGCCAGACACGGCATCTCGTCCATCCACAGTTTCATCGTTGCTCTCCCGAATCCTGTCGCGCTGGGCAGCGGCATCGCCACCCGCCGTCACGCCATCCAAGCCCCGAATGATACGCCGCCTGCCCGCTCGCTGCAGCGCCGAGCTTTCATAGCGTCATGCCAGCACGCCATAATGCGTCAACCTCGCCCGCGAGCCCGAGAATCGAGCAATTGACTGCCGTCCTGCGCCTGCTGATGCTGCTCCTGCTACCCGCCCTGGGCTGGGCGGACAGCCTGCCGCTGCCGAGCGGCCAGGCCCGCGTGCTGCCCGGCCCGTACATGCAGGTCTGGCAAGACCCGCAGGGCCTGGCCGACTTCACCCAGGTGCGCGCCCTGCCCGACTCGGCGTGGCAGGTGGTCGGCCGCCGCGACGCCAGCTTCGGCTACGGCGGCAGCGCCTACTGGCTGCGTCTGGATCTGCACAACCCGCATGCGCGCTCGCTCGGCTGGATACTGCTGGTGGGCAACCCGCTGCTGGACCAACTGGACGCCTACGGCCTGGATGAAGACCGGGTGTACCGTGCCGGCGACCAGCGCCCCTTCGCCTGGCGCTGGATCGAACACCGCCAGCTGGCCCTGCCGCTGGACCTGGCGCCCGGCGAAACGCGCCGGCTGTGGCTGCGCATGCAGACCGACGGCTCGGCCAACCTCAGCGCCAGCCTGATGACCCGCGAAGCCTTCGACCACCTGGAGCAACGCAGCCTGCTGCTGCAGGGACTGTTCTTCGGCGCCCTGGCGGCGATGCTGATCTACAACCTGTCGATCTTCTGCATCACCCGCGACCGCAGCTACCTCTGGTACAGCCTGTTCGTCGCCAGCTTCAGCCTCTACCAGTTCATCCAGCTCGGCTTCGCCCTGCAGTGGCTATGGCCCGAGGCCCTGGCCTGGCACCAGCTGAGCTTCCCGCTCAGCTCGGCGCTGGCCACCCTGTTCGGCATCTTCTTCACCTACAGCGTGCTCGAGCTGAACAACGGCTCGCCGCTGTACCGCTGGGTGGTCGCCGCGCTGCTGGCCTGCTGCCTGGCGGTGATCGGCCTGGCTCTGGTCGGCCCCTACCAGGTCGCGCTGATCGGCAGCTTCGCCCTGGTGGCGGCCTGCGCCCTGATCGCCTTCGTCATCACCCTGCTGCGCTGGCGCGCCGGCTACGCCGCCGCCCGCCTGTTCGCCCTGGGCTGGTGCGTGCTGATCGCCGCCAGCCTGGCCAGCATCCTCACCGGCACCGGCCTGTTGCCCTACTCGCTGCTGACCCTGCACGCCCAGCAAATCGGCGGTCTGATCGAGATGACGGTGTTCTCCGTGGCTCTGGCCGCGCGCATCCGCCAGGCGCAGAACGCCGAACGCCAGGCCCAGACCCGGTTGATCGCCCAGGAGCGCCAGCTGCGCCACGAACAGGCCACTCGTCTGCAGCTGCAGACGCAGATCAGCGACGGCCTGGAGCAGCGCGTGCAGGAGCGCACCGCGGCGCTGCAGGAGACTCTGCAACAGCTGTCCAACGCCAACCTGCGCCTGGCCGAGCTGAATCGCCGCGACGGCCTGACCGGGCTGTTCAACCGCCAGACCCTGAGCGAGGAACTGGAACGCGCCTGCGCCCGCGCCGAACGCAGCCGGCAGCCGCTGGCCATCCTCATGCTCGACCTGGATCACTTCAAGCAGGTCAACGATCGTCATGGCCACCTCGCCGGCGACGCCTGCCTGCGCCATGCCGCCCAGCGCATCCAGCAGCGCCTGCGCAGCAGCGACCTGCTGGCGCGCTTCGGCGGCGAGGAGTTCGTCGCCCTGCTCGACAACACCGACCTGGCCGGCACCCTCGACCTGGCCGAGCAACTGCGCGACGACCTGGCCCGCCAGCCCTGCCCGTACCAGGACCAGTCCATCGCCCTGAGCCTGAGCATCGGCCTGCACGCCGGCATCCCCGACGACGCCGGCTGCGGCGAACGCTGGCTGGACCTGGCCGACCGTGCGCTGTACCGGGCCAAGGCCGGCGGGCGCAACCGCGTGGTCGGCTACGAGGCCAGCGCCCTCGACGGCGCCTGACGCACCTCGCTCAGCAGCGCGAGCACCGCCTGCAGCAGCCGCGGGTCGCCAAGCAGTCGCTGATGACCGCCCGCCGGCAGGCGCAATAGCTGACTGTCGAACCAGGCCCGGTGGATCAGCTCGGCCTCGCTCACCGGCACCAGCGGATCGTCCTCGGCATGCACGATCAGCCCCGGCAGCTCCAGTTGATAGCGCTGCACATCGAGATGCGCCGCCGGCATGCCGGCCTTCTCCTCCACCAGACGGATAAAGCGCGAGCGCGCCACCGCCGGCAGCCCCATGTGCCGGGCGAAACCGCGCAGCACGGTGAGAATCCGGCTCGGCGCGGCGATGCTGACCAGCGCGGCGCTGCGCAGGCCCATCTGCGTCGCCAGCAGGGCGCTGGCACCACCCATGGAATGACCGATCACCGCGTGCAGCGGCGGCAGTTCGCTGGCCGCCTCCAGCAGCGCGCGGGCGAACAGCACCACGTTGGCCTCCTGCCCCGGCGAACGGCCATGGGCCGGGCCATCCAGCGCCACCACGGCATAGCCGGCGTCGACCAGACCGCGGATCAGTACGGCGAACTGGGTCGGCCGCCCTTCCCAGCCGTGCATCAGCAGCACCGCCGGCCCACTGCCCCAGCGCAACGCCGACAGGCCGAAACGCAGGGTGATGCGCTCGGCGCTGGCCAGCAGCGGCAACTCCCAGTCGCGCGGCGGCAGGTTGCGCGGGGTCATGAAGCGTTCGCGCAGGCGGCTCGCCAGCAATTGCGGAGCCACCCATCCCAGCGTCGCATTGACGCCACGTACCCAGGTCATCTGTTTCATCTGGCTTCTCCTCAGTTCACCGCCGCTTTGGCGGCCCGCAACACCCGGTCGGACAACTCGCCCGGGCCCAATGCCCGCGCCACCGCCAGACCGCCCACCATCAGCGCCAGGTCGGCCAACGCTGCGTCGGCCTCCTCCGGCGTCTCGCTCATCAAGGCCGTCATCAGCTCGACATGCTCGGCCAGCGCCTGCCGAAAGCCCTCGGGCAAGCGCTCGATCTCGCCCAGCGAACTGGGCAAGGGGCAACGCTCGTCCTGCGCATCGCGGTGCTTGCGCGACAAGTAGAAGGCCGCCAACAGCACGCGCCGATCGCGCCCGCCGAGGCTGGCGTCGATCTCGGCGAGGCGCGACCGGCGCCGCCCGAGCAACTGACGGAAAGCCTCCAGCATCAGCGCCTCCTTGCTGGCGAAATGGGCATAGAAACCGCCCACCGTCAGCCCCGCCGCGGCCATCACTTCGGCCACCGCCGGATCGCCCGGGCCGCGCTCGGCCAGCACGCGCCCGGCGGCGGCGAGAATGCGTTCACGGGTTCTGCTCTTGCGCTCGCTCATGGCGGCCTCCTTGATATGATGGACACAATATTACGACCATCATATTCAAGCACAAGCCTGGGGACATGCCATTGGTCGGCAAAACGCGCACGAAAAGTCGGGAACGGGAAAAGCCTGGGAGTTCCAGCACCGCAAGCACGGCCCGCAGACCGCACCAGAAGAATGGCGGCCCGCAGCGCGGCCGCCAGGGAGGGCGAACACAAAAAAGGGCTGCCTCCGGAGAAGCAACCCTCGAAACCCGCAAATGCGGAAAGGAAAATGGCGTCCCCTAGGGGACTCGAACCCCTGTTACCGCCGTGAAAGGGCGGTGTCCTAGGCCACTAGACGAAGGGGACGGAACCTTCGAACGACAAGGCCAGCACTAGGCTGGCCTTGCGTGTGATTGGTGGAGCTAAACGGGATCGAACCGTTGACCTCTTGCATGCCATGCAAGCGCTCTCCCAGCTGAGCTATAGCCCCGAAACCTTGCGGTCGGCTCGCAACGCTTGCGCGCTGCGACTGGAAAATGGCGTCCCCTAGGGGACTCGAACCCCTGTTACCGCCGTGAAAGGGCGGTGTCCTAGGCCACTAGACGAAGGGGACGTAACCTTCGAACGACAAGGCCAGCACCTGGCTGGCCTTGTCGGTGTTTGGTGGAGCTAAACGGGATCGAACCGTTGACCTCTTGCATGCCATGCAAGCGCTCTCCCAGCTGAGCTATAGCCCCGAAACCTTGCGGTCTGGCTGCAACGCCTGAGCGTTGCAGCTGGAATAAGTGGCGTCCCCTAGGGGACTCGAACCCCTGTTACCGCCGTGAAAGGGCGGTGTCCTAGGCCACTAGACGAAGGGGACGCAAGACCCTGATCGTGAATCGGCGTAAACCGATTCTGGCACTCCCGGAGGAGTCGAGATTGGTGGAGCTAAACGGGATCGAACCGTTGACCTCTTGCATGCCATGCAAGCGCTCTCCCAGCTGAGCTATAGCCCCATCTCGAGGACGGGGCGCATGTTAAGAGCGCCCCGATTGGCTGTCAACAACATTTTTCCTGCCAGCCAAAAGTTTTTGCCACTAGAACAATTACTTAGAGCCCGCAGAGCATAAACCCTGAGCGTGGGAGGCGCTTTAGCGGCGACAAAATCAAATCATCGCGGCTAAAGCCCCTCCCACGCATACGAGCCTCAAATCAGGCGATGCTCGCCAGCAGCTTCTCCCACTCCTTGGCTTCCTTCTTCGAAGTACCGCCGAGCAGCTCCAGCGCCTGGCGTAGACGGAAGCGGGTCAGGTCCGGACCGAGGATTTCCATGGCATCGAGCACCGACACCGAGCTGGCCTGGCCGGTGATGGCGGCGAACATCAGCGGCATGGCGTCGCGCAGTTTCAGCTCCAGGTGCTCGACCACCGCCTGGATGCAGCCGGTGATGCGCTCCTTCTCCCACTGGCGCAGGGCTTCGAGCTTCCACAGGATCAGCTGCATCATCTGGCGCACCTGGTCGGGCGAGAGCTTCTTGTGCTCGAACAACTTGGCGTCCAGGTTCAGGCCGCCGGAGAAGAAGAAGCCGGCCAGCGGTGCGATCTGGCTGAAGGTCTCCACCCTGCCCTGCACGTGCGGCGCGATCTGCATCAGGTATTCGGGATTGAGCGCCCACTTCTGCACTTCGGCGGCGAAGGTCTCCACCGGCAGTTCGCGCAGCCACTGGCCGTTGAGCCAGGAGAGTTTTTCCAGGTCGAAGATCGGCCCGCCCAGCGACACCCGGTTGATGTCGAAGTGCTCGATCATCTCGCTCAGGGAGAACTTCTCGCGCTCGTCCGGCATCGACCAGCCCATGCGGCCGAGGTAGTTGAGCATGGCCTGCGGCAGGTAGCCCATGCGTTCGTAGAAGGTGATGCTGGTGGGGTTCTTGCGCTTGGACAGCTTGCTCTTGTCAGGATTTCTGAGCAGCGGCATATAGCACAGCGCCGGTTGCTCCCAGCCGAAGTATTCGTAGAGCTTGATCAGCTTGGGCGCCGACGGCAGCCATTCCTCGCCGCGCAGCACGTGGGTGATGCCCATCAGGTGGTCGTCGACCACGTTGGCCAGGAAGTAGGTGGGCAGGCCGTCGGCCTTCATCAGCACCTGCATGTCCATGCGGTCCCAGGGGATCTCGACGTCGCCGCGCAGCATGTCCGGCACCACACAGACGCCTTCGCTCGGCACCCTCATGCGCACCACGTGCGACTCGCCTGCGGCGATGCGGCGCTGCGCCTCGGCCGGGTCGAGGTGCATGCAATGACCGTCGTAACGCGGGGTTTCCTTGTTGGCCATCTGCTGCGCGCGTACCTCGTCGAGGCGCTCGGCGCTGCAGAAGCAAGGAAAAGCATGGCCTTTGCCGACCAGCTCGTCCGAGTACTGCTTGTAGATCGCGCCGCGCTCGCTCTGCCGGTACGGGCCGTGCGGGCCGCCGACGTCCGGGCCCTCGTCCCACTCGATGCCCAGCCAGCGCAGGGCGTCGAAGATCTGCTGTTCGGACTCGCGGGTCGAGCGCAGCTGATCGGTGTCCTCGATGCGCAGGATGAACTGACCGCCGTGCTGACGGGCGAAGCACAGGTTGAACAGCGCGATATAGGCGGTGCCGACGTGGGGATCGCCGGTCGGCGATGGCGCGATACGGGTACGAACGGTGGTCATGAAGGCTCTCGGACAGTCGAAGCGTGGGTTCAATCAAGCCGGCGATGTTAACAGGCCGGGGGCGCCGGGCTCCAGCAGGCCACCGCCGCTGAGCGGCAGGCTGGCCATGAGGAAATCGAGGAAGGCCTTGACCTTCATCGCCTGGAACCGCCGCGAAGGATAGACCGCATAGACCTCGCCCAGCGGCAGGCGCGCCTGGCTCAGCAGCTCGACCAGACGACCGGCGCGCACCGCCTCGTCGCTGATCATCAGCGGCAGGCCGGCGATGCCGGCGCCGGCCAGCGCCGCCTCGCGGGCGAAGGTGATGTTGTTGCAGGTCAGCACCCGCTGGCAGGGCACGCTCTCGCCGAGCAGCGGCCAGTAACGCGGCGCGTCGTGCTGCAGGAGGATGGCGCGATGACCCTCCAGCTCGGCGACGCTGCGCGGTGTGCCGTGCGCCGCCAGGTAGGCCGGGCTGGCGCACAGGCGCCGGCCGCTCTCGAACAGCTTGCGCGCGATCAGCGTGGAGTCCTGCGGCTGGCCGACCTGGATGGCGATGTCCACGCCCTCCTCCAGCGGATCGACCAGGCGCGAGCTGAGTTCCACCTCGGCGCTGATCTGCGGGTACTGGCGCATGAACTCGCCGAGCACGCGGCCGAGAAACAGCTGGCCGAACTCGATCGGCGCGCTGATCCGCAGCAGCCCCGAGGGCTCGCGCTGCAGCTGCATCACCGCCTGCTCGGCCTCGGCGAAGTCGAGCATGATCTGCCGGCAACGCTCGTAGTAGGCCTGGCCCACCTCGGTCAGGCGCAGCTTGCGCGTGGTGCGGTTGAGCAGGCGCACGCCGAGGCGCTCCTCAAGCAGGGCGATGCGCCGACTCACCGTGGATTTCTGCATGCCCAGGCTGCTGGCCGCCTGGGTGAAGCTGTGGCACTCCACCACGCGGGTGAAGATCAGCGCGTCGTCCAGCCCCATGATTGTTCCCCACAAGCAACAAAGTTTGCCAAGTCTACCGGCTACTAGCGAAAAGGGAACATCGTTAAATTTGCTTACACTTTTCACCCAAGCCGAGCCCTCGCATGCCCGCTCCCCTGCAACGCCGCCTCCTGCTCTTCACCACCCTGCTCGGCCTGCTGGCCGCCGCCCTGTTCGGCCACTGGCTGCTGATCGGCCGCCACTTGCAGAGCACCGACAACGCCTACGTGCAGGGCGAGATCACCCGGGTATCGAGCCAGCTGAACGCGCGCATCGAGCGGGTGCTGGTGCGCGACAACCAGCACGTCGAGGCCGGCGCGCTGCTGGCGGTGCTGGAGGACAGCGATTTCCGCCTGGCCCGCCAGCGCGCCCGCGCCGCCCTGGCCAACTACCAGGCGCAACTCGACCAGGCACGCAGCAAGCTGGCGCAGCAGAGCAGCCTGATCGCCGCCAGCCAGGCCAAAGTGGCCGCCAGCCAGGCCACCCTGGAACGCGCCCAGCTCGATCTCGGCCGTGCCCAGGCCCTGCGCAAGCCCGGCTACGTCTCCGAGGAGCGGGTCACCACCCTGGCCGCCGACCAGCGCGTGGCACGCTCGCAGCGGGCCAAGGCCGCCGCCGACCTGCAGGCGCAGCGCCAGCAGACCGCGGCGCTGGAGGCCGAGGTGAAACGCCTCGACGCGCTGATCCTCGCCGCCGGCGCCGACCTGGAGCAGGCCGAGCTGGATCTCGCCCGCACCCGGATCCACGCTCCCATCGGCGGCTTCGTCGGCCAGCGTGCGGCGCGCGAAGGCCAGGTGGTGCAGAGCGGCAGCTACCTGCTGTCGCTGGTGCCGGATCGCGACATCTGGGTGCAGGCCAACTTCAAGGAAACCCAGATCGGCCGCATGCGCCCCGGCCAGCGCGCCGAGCTGGTGTTCGACAGCTACCCCGACACCCCCATCGAGGGCCGCATCGACAGCCTGTTCGCCGCCTCCGGCGCGCAGTTCAGCCTGCTGCCGCCGGACAACGCTACCGGCAACTTCACCAAGGTGGTGCAGCGCATCCCGGTCAAGCTGACCTTCGCCGCCGACCACCCGCTGCAGGGGCTGATCCGCCCCGGCATGTCGGTCGAGGTGCATGTCGACATCCGCGACGACGCCCAGCATGGCGGCTGATGCCCTGTTGCGCCCGACGGCGGAGCCCAGCCGGCGCGACTGGATCGCGGTGATGAGCGCCATGCTCGGCGCCTTCATGGCGGTGCTGGATATCCAGATCACCAACGCCTCGCTCAAGGACATCCAGGGCGCGCTGGCTGCCACCCTCGAGGAGGGCTCGTGGATCTCCACCTCCTACCTCGTCGCCGAGATCATCATGATTCCGCTGACCGCCTGGCTGGTGCAGCTGCTCTCGGCGCGGCGCCTGGCGCTGTGGGTGTCACTGGGCTTTCTCGCCTCCTCGCTGCTGTGCTCAATGGCCTGGAACCTGGAGAGCATGATCGTCTTCCGCGCCCTGCAGGGCTTCACCGGCGGCGCACTGATCCCGCTGGCCTTCACCCTGACCCTGATCAAGCTGCCGGAGCACCACCGCGCCAAGGGCATGGCGCTGTTCGCCATCACCGCCACCTTCGCTCCGTCCATCGGCCCCACACTGGGCGGCTGGCTGACCGAGAACTGGGGCTGGCAGTACATCTTCTACATCAACGTGCCGCCGGGCCTGCTGATGATCGCCGGGCTGCTCTACGGCCTGGAGAAGAAGGCGCCGCACTGGCCGCTGCTGCGCACCACCGACTACGCCGGGATCCTCACCCTCGGCCTGGGCCTGGGCTGCCTGCAGGTGTTTCTCGAGGAAGGCCACCGCAAGGACTGGCTGGAGTCGAGCCTGATCCAGGGTCTGGGCAGCATCGCCCTGATCAGCCTGGCGCTGTTCGTCATCCTGCAGTTGTCGAAACCCAACCCGCTGATCAACCTCGGCGTGCTGCGCGAGCGCAACTTCGCCCTGGCCAGCATCGCCAGCCTCGGCCTGGGCGTGGGCCTGTACGGTTCGATCTACGTGCTGCCGCTGTACCTGGCGCAGATCCAGGGCTACAACGCGCTGCAGATCGGCGAGGTGATCATGTGGATGGGCCTGCCGCAGCTGCTGCTGATTCCGCTGGTGCCCAAACTGATGACATTCGTCTCGCCGAAATGGCTGTGCGCCCTGGGCTTCGGCCTGTTCGGTGCGGCCAGTTTCGCCTCGGGGGTGCTCGAGCCGAACTTCGCCGGCGAACAGTTCCAGCACATCCAGCTCATCCGCGCGCTCGGCCAGCCGCTGGTGATGGTGACCCTGTCTCTGATCGCCACCGCCTACGTGCTGCCACAGGACGCCGGCTCGGCCTCGAGCCTGTTCAACATCCTGCGCAACCTCGGTGGCGCCATCGGCATCGCTCTGCTCGCGACCCTGCTGGATGCCCGCGCCAAGGTCTATTTCGACTACCTGCGCGAAGCCCTGGTGCCGACCAATGCGCAGCTGGACGAGCGTCTGCAACTGCTGACCCAGACGCTCGGCAGCGAGCAGGCGGCGCTGGCCAAGCTCAGCGAAGTCGCCCACCAGCAGGCGGCGATCATGGCCTACAATGACGCCTTTCATTTCATCGGCATCGCCCTGGGCCTGAGCATGCTCGCCATGCTACTGACCCGCCGCCTGCCGGCCGGCGCCACAGGTAGCGCCGCCCACTGACCCCACGCGCCCACTGCGGCGCGTTTTTTCGTTGCGGTATTGCATGCTCAGAACCTCCCGCGCCCTGCTGCTGATCGGTGCCTTCGCCACCATCTACATCGGCTGGGGCACCACCTACCTGGCCAACCATTTCCTCCTGCGCGAGCTGCCGCCCTTCGTCATCGGCTGCCTGCGCTTCGCCCTGGCCGGCGGCCTGGCGCTGCTGTGGGTGGCGCTGAGCGGGCAACTGCGCCTGCAGCGCAGCGACTGGGGCGGCGTGCTGATCGGCGGCCTGTCGCTGATCGCGGTCGGCCAGGGCGCGCTGATCTACGCCAACCAGTACCTGCCCACCGGCATGCTGGCGATGCTCTACACCACCCTGCCGCTGTGGAGCGTGGCGCTGGAATGGCTGCTCGGCGAACGCCCGCCGCTCTGGGTGCTGGCCGGCCTGGCGCTGGCCTGCGGCGGCATCGTGCTGCTGATGAACAACGCCCTGGGCAGCGCGGCCAGCGCCGGACAATGGCTGGCCGGCGCCCTGGTGGTGGCGGCGACGCTGATCTGGGCCTGCGGCGTGTGGCTGCTGCGCGGCCGCCCGGCGTTTCGCTCCAGCTGGCTGGGGCTGAGCCTGCAGATGCTGATCGGCGCCCTGCTGCTCGGCCTGTTCGGCCTCTGGCACGGCGACTGGCGGGGCCTGCAGCTGGCCGCCACCTCCAGCCAGGCCTGGCTGTGGCTGGCCTACCTGGTGCTGCCGGTGAGCCTGGGCGTGTACCCGGCCTACTTCTGGCTGCTGCGCGAGGTGCGCCCGAGCCTGGTGGCCACCTTCGCCTTCGTCAACCCGGTGGTGGCGCTGCTGCTGGGTTACCTGTTGCTGGGCGAACAGTTGAGCCTGCTGGCGCTGCTGGCCTGCGCGATCACCCTGGGCGGGGTGATGCTGATCATCTTCGGCCGGCGCTAGGCAAGCACCGAGCTGGTGGGAGGGCTTTAGCCGCGAAAATGCATCGCCCCGATCGCGGCTAAAGCCCCTCCCACGGCAATACCCCCTACACCTGCAACAGGCGCTCGCGCAGCTTGTGGATCTCGTCGCGCAGCTGCGCCGCGGCCTCGAACTCCAGGTCGCGCGCCAACTGGTACATCTTCTCCTCCAGTTGGCGGATGCGCTTGGCGATCTCGCTCGGCGAGCGCAGCTCGCTCTCGTAACGAGCGCTCTCCTCCGCCGCCTTGGCCATGCCCTTGCGCTTGTTGCTGCGCGCGCCGGGCACGGTGGCACCTTCGAGGATGTCCTGGACGTCCTTCTTCACCCCCTTGGGCACGATGCCATGGGCGGCGTTGAAGGCGATCTGCTTGTCGCGGCGCCGCTCGGTCTCGCCGATGGCGCGCTCCATCGAGCCGGTGATGCGGTCGGCATAGAGGATCGCCTTGCCGTTGAGGTTGCGCGCGGCGCGGCCGATGGTCTGGATCAGCGAGCGCTCGCTGCGCAGGAAGCCCTCCTTGTCCGCGTCGAGGATGGCCACCAGCGCCACCTCGGGCATATCCAGGCCCTCGCGCAGCAGGTTGATGCCGACCAGCACATCGAAGGCGCCGAGACGCAGGTCGCGGATGATCTCCACCCGCTCCACGGTATCGATGTCCGAGTGCAGGTAGCGCACCTTGACGTCGTGATCGCCCAGGTAGTCGGTGAGGTCCTCGGCCATACGCTTGGTCAGGGTGGTGACCAGCACGCGCTCCTCGACCGCCACGCGCAGGCGGATCTCCGACAGCAGGTCGTCGACCTGAGTGCGCGCCGGGCGCACCTCCACCTCGGGGTCGACCAGACCGGTGGGGCGTACCACCTGCTCGACCACGCGTCCGGCATGCTCGGCCTCGTAGGGCCCGGGCGTGGCCGAGACGAAGATGGTCTGCGGGCTGGCCGCCTCCCACTCCTCGAAGCGCATCGGCCGGTTGTCCAGCGCCGACGGCAGGCGGAAGCCGTACTCCACCAGGGTTTCCTTGCGCGAACGGTCGCCCTTGTACATGGCACCGACCTGCGGCACCGAGACGTGGGACTCGTCGATCACCAGCAGCGCCTCGTCCGGCAGGTAGTCGTACAGGGTCGGCGGCGGCTCGCCGGGACCGCGCCCGGAGAGGTAGCGCGAGTAGTTCTCGATGCCGTTGCAGTAGCCCAGCTCGAGGATCATCTCCAGGTCGAAACGGGTGCGCTGCTCCAGGCGCTGCGCCTCCACCAGCTTGCCCGCACCGCGCAGGTAGTCGAGGCGCTGCTTGAGCTCGACCTTGATGTTCTCCACCGCGCCGAGCAGCGTCTCGCGCGGGGTGACGTAGTGGCTCTTGGGGTAGAAGGTGAAGCGCGGCAGCTTCTTGATCACCTCGCCGGTCAGCGGGTCGAAGGCGCTGATGCTCTCGACTTCGTCGTCGAACAGCTCGACGCGGATCGCCTCCAGTTCGGATTCGGCGGGGAACACGTCGATCACGTCGCCACGCACGCGGAAACTGGCGCGGGCGAAGTCCAGGTCGTTGCGCGTGTACTGCAGCTCGGCCAGGCGGCGCAGCAGGTCGCGCTGATCCATTTTGTCGCCGCGGTCGAGGTGCAGCACCATCTTCAGGTACTCCTCGGGGCTGCCCAGGCCGTAGATCGAGGAGACGGTGCAGACCACTATCACGTCCGGCCGCTCGATCAGCGCCTTGGTCGCCGACAGGCGCATCTGCTCGATATGGTCGTTGATCGAGGCATCCTTCTCGATGAAGGTGTCGGACGACGGCACATAGGCTTCCGGCTGGTAGTAGTCGTAATAGGAGACGAAATACTCCACCGCATTGTGCGGGAAGAACGCCTTGAACTCGCCGTACAGCTGCGCCGCCAGGGTCTTGTTCGGCGCCAGCACCAGGGTCGGGCGCTGCACCTGGGCGATCACGTTGGCGATGGAAAAGGTCTTGCCCGAACCGGTCACGCCGAGCAGGGTCTGGTGCGACAGGCCCGCCTCCAGGCCTTCGACCATCTGCCGGATCGCCTCCGGCTGATCGCCGGCCGGCTTGAAGCGGGTTACCAGTTGAAATTCCGTCATGACTGACCTCGACAAACGGCTGTGACGCGCCCTGACAGACTACGTCAAAGCTGCTAACTGCGGGCGATGGACAAACCCGCTCGAATTACCTGGCGAAAGCCCTTAATTCAGGCGTTTGCGCTGTCGCCCCCCAGACTCAGGGTCGCTATACTAGCGCCCCGTTTACGCGACCCCCTAGCGCGAGTTTTCGGGGTCGCCTGGCCTCCCACCCTCACCTTCGAGCTGCCGCATCCATCATGAGTCTCTTCTCCGCCGTCGAAATGGCTCCGCGCGATCCCATCCTGGGCCTCAACGAAGCGTTCAACGCTGACACCCGCACCACCAAGGTCAACCTCGGCGTGGGCGTCTACTACAACGAGGAGGGGCGAATTCCGCTGCTTCGCGCCGTAGCCGAGGCCGAGAAGGCGCGCATCGAGGCCCACGCACCGCGCGGCTACCTGCCGATCGAAGGCATCGCCGCCTACGACCAGGCGGTGCAGAAACTGCTGTTCGGCGCCAATTCCGCCCTGCTCGAAGGCGGCCGCGTGATCACCACCCAGGCCCTCGGCGGCACCGGCGCGCTGAAGATCGGCGCCGACTTCCTCAAGCGCCTGCTGCCCGACTCGGTCGTGGCCATCAGCGACCCGAGCTGGGAAAACCACCGCGCGCTGTTCGAATCCGCCGGTTTCCCGGTGCAGAACTACCGCTACTACGACGCCTTCAGCAACGGCGTCAACCGAGGCGGCCTGCTCGAAGACCTGCGCAACCTGCCGGCGCGCTCCATCGTCGTGCTGCACGCCTGCTGCCACAACCCGACCGGCGTCGACCTGCAGCTGGACGACTGGAAGGCCGTGCTGGAAGTGCTGCGCGAGCGCGAGCATGTGCCCTTCCTCGACATCGCCTACCAGGGCTTCGGCGACGGCATCGAACAGGACGCCGAAGCGGTGCGCCTGTTCGCCGAATCCGGCCTGGAGTTCTTCGTTTCCAGCTCCTTCTCCAAGTCCTTCTCGCTGTACGGCGAGCGCGTCGGCGCGCTGTCCATCGTCACCAACAGCCAGGAAGAAGCCGGGCGCGTGCTGTCGCAGCTCAAGCGCGTGATCCGCACCAACTACTCCAACCCGCCGACCCACGGCGCCACCGTGGTCGCCAGCGTGCTCAACAGCCCCGAACTGCGCGCCATGTGGGAGGCCGAGCTGGGCGAAATGCGCGAGCGCATCCGCGGCATGCGCCTGGCCATGGTCGAGCAACTGGCCGCCCTGGGCGCCAAGCGCGACTTCGGCTTCGTCGCCGAGCAACGCGGCATGTTCTCCTACTCCGGCCTCACCGTGGAGCAGGTCGAGCGACTGAAGAACGAGTTCGGCATCTACGCCGTCGGCACCGGCCGCATCTGCGTCGCCGCGCTGAACAAAGGCAACCTGGACAGCGTCACCCGCGCGATTCATGCCGTGCTGTAAGCCTCTGCGATAAACAAGAACGCCGGCTCGAAGCCGGCGTTTTTTATGCGCCGCACAACAACGCAACGTAGGAGCGGCTTTCGGCTTTGGCGTCCTGCGTCGCTCTACCTCCTGCATCCATGCAGTCGTAGCCGCGATCTGTCGCGACTAAAGCCCCTTCCCACGACACCAACGCTGAACGCCCCGAATCCTGGCCACCTAGACGTCGCTGCAAAGTGTTGACTTCTCTTTTTTAATCAGTAACATACGCGCCGTTGTTCCGCGATAGCTCAGTCGGTAGAGCAAATGACTGTTAATCATTGGGTCCCTGGTTCGAGTCCAGGTCGCGGAGCCAAATTTAAAGCCTCGGTTCATACCGGGGCTTTTTCGTTTCCGGCGGACTCTCACCAGGGACTGCGTCCCAGGTTATTCGCTTCGCTCACCCCTTCGGGGCCGCGCTAAAGCGCGTTCGGCTGGCGCCGTCGAGTCCAGGTCGCGGAGCCAAATTCGAGAACCCAGCCTGACCGCTGGGTTTTTTATTGCCTATGGACACCCAACCTAGGGTGCGCCGTGCGCACCGGCAGCACTCGAGAGCCAAGGCCTGGCGCCGACAAAATACGCCGCCTAAAAGCAAAAAGGCCGGTCAAGGACCGGCCCAAATGGCAACGCCGCCAGGCGTCAGTTCACACTCAACTTGTCGCGATTCTTCTCCAGCGTCGCCTGGCCAATCCCCTTGACCTCCAGCAACTCGTCGACCGACGCGAAGTTACCATGCTCCTCACGGTACGCCACGATCGCCTTGGCCTTGGTCTCGCCGATACCCGCCAGCTCGCGCTGCAGGGTATCCGCATCGGCGGTGTTCAGGTTGACCACGGCCACCTGCGCCACCTGCACGGCAGCCGGCTTGGCGCTTTCGGATTTCGGCGTTTCGGCGGCCACGGCAGCCAGGGAGAGAGAAGCGAGAACAGCGAACAGCAGGGAAGAAAGACGGGCTTTCAGCATGATGTGCATCCTTTCGTGAGTTGATCCATGTGGGACTTCCAAGCTCCACGGAGGAAAAACTAGACGCTACTCTCAGATTGTCAAACTACCTCTCATGCATCGGTTCGACGCTGGATATAAATGTGATCGACAATTTCACCGTCCGGCACATACCCGCTCACGGTTTCGCGCAGCAACTGCCGAACTCGCACAAAGTCATCTGCTTCAACCGCAGTAAGCAAGGAAGCAAGACGCTCCTTGAACACGTCCCAAGCAAGATACTCCTCATTGGCCCGCATAATCATGGGATGCTCGGTCGGTTGCACGTTATCGCCGATCAGCAACTCCTCGTAGAGCTTTTCACCAGGGCGCAAACCGGAGAACTCGATGGCGATATCTCCATGCGGATTGGACTCAGAGCGCACGCTGAGACCGGACAGCCTGATCATCTTCTCCGCCAGATCGACGATCTTGACCGGCGACCCCATGTCGAGCACAAATACATCGCCGCCCGTCCCCATCGAGCCCGCCTGAATCACCAACTGCGCAGCCTCCGGGATAGTCATGAAGTAGCGGGTGATGTTCGGGTGGGTCACCGTGACCGGGCCGCCGCGCTTGATCTGCTCACGAAACAAGGGGATCACAGAGCCCGATGACCCCAGGACATTACCAAAGCGCACCATGGTGAAACGAGTCTTGTTGACCTGATGCACACCTGCGTCGCCGAACAGCGCAGGCGCGGCCTCGCGACTCAAGGCTTGCAAGACCATCTCAGCCAGCCGCTTGGTGCTCCCCATGACATTGGTCGGACGCACCGCCTTGTCCGTTGAGATCAAGACAAAATTCGCCACACCAGCCTTGATCGCCGCCTGTGCGGTATACAACGTACCCAACAGGTTGTTCAGCACCCCTTCAGCGATATTGTGCTCGACCATCGGCACATGCTTATAGGCAGCGGCGTGATAAACGGTATTGACCTGCCAGGTACGCAATACATCCTGCAGCCGCACCGGATTACGAATCGAGCCAAGTATTGGTACCAGCTGAATGCTCAGCGACTCACGCACGATGCGCCGCTCCAACTCGCGATGAATGTTGTAGAGGTTGAACTCGGAGTGCTCGAATAGGATCAGAACCCGGGCGCCAGAGGACAGAATCTGCCGGCACAGTTCCGAACCGATCGAGCCGCCCGCACCAGTCACCAATACCGATTGCCCCTTGATGCAGCGCTCGAACAACTCCCGCTGTGGCGGTACCGCATCACGGCCGAGCAAGTCGGCGATATCCACCTCTTGCAGATCATCGACCTTGACCTTGCCACTGGCCAAATCCATGAATCCCGGCACCGAACGGACGTGCAACGGGTAAGCTTCCAGCATGCCCAACATCTCCCGGCGGCGACCACGCGAGGTCGAAGGGATAGCCAGCAACACCTCTTCGGCCCCGGTTTCTTCGATCATCTGCTGGATATGCTTGGGCTTGTACACTCGCAGACCGGCGATTATCCGGCCGGCAATCGAAGAATCATCGTCGATAAAAGCTACCGGCAACATGGAGCGCCCCATCCGCAAAGCGGCGACCAACTGATTGCCTGCCGCGCCAGCGCCATAGATAGCCACGCGCACACGACCATCACCGCGGGCAACATTCGTTCTCACATTGGGATCGAACCAGTCGCCCATAAAGAACTGCCGCATCATCAGACGCAGGCCACCCAGCAGGACGAGGCTCAGCCACCAGTAGTTGAAGACCATCGAGCGCGGTATCGCTATAGGGCTTTCCCGGTACCAGTACACCACCAAGGCCAATATAAGTGCCGAAAGCGAAACAGCCTTGGCAATAGCAACCAGCGCATCGTTACCCAGATAGCGCATCACGGCCCGGTACATGCCAAAGCGAATGAACAAAGGCAGTGCAATCAGCGGTGCACTGATGAACAACCAGCCATGCCCGGCAAAGGGATGCACGGCACCGAAATCGCCCAAGCGCACAACAAAGGCAAGCCACAGGGCGATCCAGACCAAAACTACATCGACAACCACCTGCAGCACGCGCTTTTTCCGCCGGGGCAAGCGCAACAGCTGCTGACGAAATTGATCAACCCGATGCCAAACCATATCCGTTCCTTACT
>MTEW01004674.1_pt1 | contig 30803 bp, 31 predicted proteins | sample 1042681 | NCBI WGS metagenome assembly MTEW01 (sample SAMN06185811, study PRJNA358809) | soil metagenome | isolation source: soil biostimulated with citrate as carbon source | place: India | collected 2015-05-23
GCCGCCGCCAGCTGTTCCCGCGCACGCCCACCGGCCACGAGCACCTGGCCCTGCCGCCGCGCGCCTGCAACGGCGACGGCCTGCGCCTGGGCGAGGCGGCGGGCGCCGCGCTCAACACCGGTCTCAAGTCGCCGGTGGCCTGGGCGCCGGTGTCGCGGGTGCCCTACGCAGGCGGCCGCATCGGCCATTTCCCGCATATCATCGACCGCGGCAAACCGGGAGTGATCGCCGTGCTGCGCAGCGGCCGGCGCTTCGTCAACGAGGCCGAGGGCTACTACGACTATGTCGCCGCCATGCTCGAGGCGGTGCCGCAGGGCGAGGAGGTCTGCTCCTGGCTGATCTGCGATCACCGTTTCATCCGCCGCTACGGCCTGGGCATCGCCCGCCCGGCGCCGGTGCCGCTGTGGTCGGTGCTGCGCAGCGGCTATCTCAAGCGCGGCCACAGCGTCGAAGCGCTGGCCCGGGCCTGCGGCATCGACCCGCAGGGCCTGGCGCGGACCCTGGCCGAGTACAACCGCCATGCCGCGCAGGGCGAAGACCCGGTCTTCGGTCGCGGCAGTACGCCCTTCAACCGGCGCAGCGGCGACGCCAGCCATGAGGGGCCGAACCCCTGCGTGGCGCCCATCGAGCGCGGGCCCTTCTATGCGGTGAAGGTCGAGCCGGGCAGCTTCGCCACCTTCGCCGGCCTGAAGACCAACGGCCAGGCCCAGGTGCTGGACGCGCAGGGCCAGCCCATCCCCGGTCTGTACGCCGCCGGCAGCGACATGGCCAGCGTGATGGGCGGCCACTACCCGTCCGGCGGCATCAACCTCGGCCCGGCCATGACCTTCGGCTATATCGCGGCGCGGCATGCGGCGGGTGTCGAAGAGTACGAAACGACGCTGGACTGAGTGCAACGGGGGCCAGAGTTAGGTTGGCTTGCATGGCGCAGCCCTGACGCCCAACCCTGCGGACGCAGCGGAGCACGCAATAAAAAACCGCCGCACGGCGCGTGGACCGGCGACGGTCGAGGGGAAACGCGGGTCAGTCCTGCTGGGATTCGACGCCCAGCTCGGCCCAGACCTCCTCGGCCAGGTGGAAGGTGGCGTTGGCCGCCGGGATGCCGCAGTAGATCGCGCTGTGCATCAGCACCTCCTTGATCTCGTCGCGGGTCACGCCGTTGTTCTTCGCCGCGCGCAGGTGCAATTTCAGTTCACCCTCGCGGTTCATGCCGATCAGCATGGCGATGGTGATCAGGCTGCGGGTGTGCCGCGGCAGACCGGGGCGGGTCCAGATATCGCCCCAGGCGTGGCGGGTGATCATTTCCTGGAACTCTTCGTTGAACGGCGTGAGCTTGTCCAGGCTGCGGTCGACATGGGCGTCGCCGAGCACCGCGCGGCGCACCTGCATGCCGGCTTCGTAGCGTTGTTTTTCGTCCATTTCAAACTCCGAAAGAGATGTAGGGTGCGCCGTACGCTCCATAACGGTCTCAAGCCTTGAGGAAATCCAGCAGCGCCTGGGTAAAGGCCACGCCGGCCTCGACGTTGGACAGGTGCGCGGCGTGGAACTCCACCAGCTTCGCGCCCTCGATCCGCTGCTGCATGAAGCGGCCGTGCTCGACGGTGGTCACTGGATCGAGGCTACCGCAGAGGATCAGGGTCGGCGCACGGATCGCACCGAGCTGCTCGCGAAAATCGGCATCGCGCACCGCTGCACAGTTGGCGGCGTAACCTTCGGGCGAAGTCTGCGCCAGCATGCCGACTATGGGCTCGACCTGCTGCGGCTGCGCGGCGGCGAAACCGGCGGTGAACCAGCGTGAGATCGAGGCATCGCGCAGGTCACGCATGGCCTGCGCGCCGCCGGCCAGCACGGCTTCAATACGCGGGTTCCACACCTCTGGCGCGCCGATCTTGGCGGCGGTATTGCACAGCACCAGGCGTGCGATGCGCTCGGGCGCGTTGAGCGCCAGCCACTGGCCGATCAGCCCGCCCATGGACAGCCCACAGAAATGCGCCTTGGCGATATCCAGCGCATCGAGCAGAGCCAGCACGTCGCGGCCCAGTTGCTCGATGCTGTAGGGCCCCTCAGTCACCAGCGACTGGCCATGGCCGCGGGTGTCGTAGCGCAGCACCTGGAAATGACGGGTGAGCGCTGGCATCTGCACGTCCCACATGTGCAGGTCGGTGCCCAGGGAGTTGGACAGCACCAGCACCGGCGCGCCGGCCGGGCCTTCGAGCAGGTAATTGAGATCGCCATCGGCGAGACGTACGGCAGGCATGGATAACTCCTAACGCGAAAATTGCATGTGTTCGGCGACGGCCCGCTGCACCCAGCGGCGGGCCTGTCCCAGGTAATGGGCCGGATCGAGCAGGCGCTCCAGCTCGGCGGCGGACAGCTCTGCGCCGACCTCGGCATTGGCGCCGAGCACCGCGCGCAGGTGCACACCCTGCTGCACCGCCTGGCGGCAGCACTGCTCGACCAGATGATGGGCGGCGTCACGGCCGATGCACTGGGCCAGGGCGATGCTCACCGCCTCGGCCAGCACCAGGCCCTGGGTCAGTTCGAGGTTGCTGCGCATGCGCGCGGCGTCCACCTCCAGCCCCGGCACCGCCAGCAGCGCCTGCTGCAGCGCGCCGGAAACCAGGCAGCACAGCTCCGGCAGGGTTTCCCACTCGGCGTGCCACAGGCCGAGGCTGCGCTCGTGCTCCTGCGGCATGGCGGCCAGCATCGTCGCCACCAGACCCGGCGCGCGGGTAGCGGCGCCGATCAGCACCGCGGCCCCCACCGGGTTGCGCTTGTGCGGCATGGTCGACGAGCCGCCCTTGCCCGGCGCCGCCGGCTCAAAGACTTCGCCGGCCTCGGTCTGCATCAGCAGGCTGAGGTCGCGGCCCAGCTTGCCCAGGCTGCCGGCGATCAGCCCGAGCAGGCTGGCGAACTCCACCAGGCGGTCGCGCTGGGTGTGCCAGGGCTGCTCGGGCAGGTGCAGTTGCAGCTCGGCGGCCAGCGCCTCGGTCACCGGCCAGGCCTGCTCGCCGAGCGCCGCCAGGCTGCCGGAGGCGCCGCCGAACTGCAGGCACAGCAGGCGCGGCTTGAGTTCGGCGAGGCGCTGGCGATGACGGGTGACGGCGCCGAGCACGCCGGCCAGCTTCATGCCCAGGGTCACCGGGGTGGCCTGCTGCAGCCAGGTGCGTCCGGCCAGCGGCGTGTCGGCATGGCGCTCGGCCTGCGCCGCCAGGGCATCGGCCAGGGTGGCGAGGTCGCCTTCGATCAGCTCGATGGCGGCGCGCAGCTGCAGCACCAGGCCGCTATCCATGGCGTCCTGGCTGGTGGCGCCGAGGTGTACATAGCGTTCGGCCTCGGGGCTTGTCGCAGCGATACGCTTGCCGAGGGCCTTGACCAGCGGAATCGCCGAGTTGCCGGCGGTGGCAATGGCCTGGGCCAGCGCCGGGTAATCGTAGAGTTCAGCTTTACAGGCAGCCTCGATGGGCGCCACGGCCTCGGCGGGGATCAGCCCCGCATGTGCCTCGGCCCGCGCCAGCGCGGCCTCGAAGTCGAGCATGCCCTGCACCCGGCCGGCGTCGCAGAAGATCGCGCGCATGGCCGGCGCGGTGAAGTAGGCATCGAAGAGTTGGTTGCTCACGAGCGAAACGCTCCTGGAAGAAATATACGGCTAAGTGTGGCATCAACCGGCGGCGCCGCGCACGGAGGGGCGTCTGTGGGAGGGGCTTTAGCCGCGACGGCTTAAAGGCGTCGCCGCTGAAGCGCCTCCCACAAGGTTCACACCCGCTCGATGACCGGGCCGTAGGGTGGGCCGGGCGGCGATCCGCTTTAGCCCACCATGATGACAGCGTACAGTGCGTAGGGTGGGCTTCAGCCCACCGGAGGCGTCATGGTGGACTGAAGCGAATCACCATCCCTTCACGCACTATGGACATGGTGGGCTAAAGCCCACCCTACAGATGTCATTCACACCCGCTCAATAGCCAGCGCCAAACCCTGGCCAACGCCCACGCACATGGTCGCCAAACCCAGCTTGCCGCCGGATTTCTCCAGCTGGTGCAAAGCGGTCTGCACCAGACGTGCACCACTGGCGCCCAGCGGGTGGCCGAGGGCGATGGCGCCGCCGTTGGGGTTGACCTTGGCGCTATCGTCGGCCAGGCCCAGCTCGCGCATCACCGCCAGGCCCTGGGCGGCGAAGGCTTCGTTGAGCTCGATCACGTCGAACTGGTCGATGCCCAGGTTCAGCCGCTCCAGCAGCTTGCGCACCGCCGGTACCGGGCCGATGCCCATCACCCGCGGCGCCACGCCGGCGCTGGCCATGCCGAGCACCTTGGCACGCGGGGTCAGGCCGTGTTTTTTCACCGCTTCGGCGGACGCCAGGATCAGCGCCACGGCGCCGTCGTTGACGCCCGAGGCATTGCCGGCGGTGACGGTCTTGCCCTCGCCGTTGACCGGCTTGAGTTTGGTCAGTGCCTCCAGGGTGGTGTCGGCGCGCGGGTGCTCGTCGGTATCCACTACGGTGTCGCCCTTCTTGCCCTTGATCACCACCGGAACGATCTCCTCAGCGAAGAAGCCTTGGGCCTGGGCACGCGCGGCACGCTGCTGGCTGCGCAGGGCGAACAGGTCCTGGTCGGCGCGGCTGACCTGGTAGTCGTCGGCGACGTTGTCGGCGGTCTGCGGCATGGCGTCGACGCCGTACTGCGCCTTCATCAGCGGGTTGACGAAGCGCCAGCCGATGGTGGTGTCCTCGATCTTCTGGTTGCGGCCAAAGGCACTGTCGGCCTTGCCCATCACATAGGGCGCGCGCGACATGGATTCCACGCCGCCGGCGATGGCCAGCTCCATCTCGCCAGAAGCGATGGCGCGGAAGGCGCTGCCCACCGCATCCAGGCCGGAGGCGCACAGGCGGTTGAGGGTCACCCCCGGCACGCTGTCGGGAATACCGGCCAGCAGCAGCGCCATGCGCGCGACGTTGCGGTTGTCCTCGCCGGCCTGGTTGGCGCAGCCCATGAATACTTCGTCGATGGCGGCCAGATCCAGCTGCGGGTTGCGCTCGATCAGGGCCTTGAGCGGCACCGCCGCCAGGTCGTCGGCACGCACCGGCGCCAGGCCGCCGCCGAAGCGGCCGATGGGCGTGCGGATGGCGTCGCAGATGAATACGTCGCGGCTCATTCCTCACCCCCGGCCTGGCCGTGGGCGGCGGCGGTGCGCGCTTCCAGGGCGCGCAGCGCGCTCAGTTCGACCTCGTTCGGCGCCTCAGTTACGGCCAGATTGTCGGCAAAGCGGATGGCCCAGCCGGTGTTCTCGATCACCTGCTCGCGGGTCACGCCCGGGTGCAGCGAGGTAACAACAAACTCATGAGTCCCCTGCTCCGGCTCCATAATGCACAGGTCGGTGATGATGCCGACCGGGCCCTTGCCCGGCAGGCCGAGCTGCTGACGGTGGTTGCCGCCCTCGCCGAAGCCGACCGAGGTGATAAAGGCCAGCTTGTCGACGAAGGTGCGGTGCGACTGCTTGAGGATGATCAGCACTTCCTTGGCGCTGCCGGCGATCTCCGGCGCGCCGCCAGCGCCGGGCAGGCGCACTTTCGGGTTGTGGTAGTCGCCGATCACGGTGGTGTTGATATTGCCGAACTTGTCGACCTGGGCCGCACCGAGGAAGCCGACGTCGATGCGCCCGCCCTGCAGCCAGTAGCGGAAGATCTCGCCGGTAGGCACCACGGTGTCGGCGGTTTCGGCCAGCTCGCCGTCACCGATCGACAGCGGCAGCACGCTGGGCTTGGCACCGATGGGGCCGGATTCGTAGATCAGCACCACGTCCGGCGAGGAGGTCAGGCGCGCCAGGTTGGCGGCCTTGGACGGCAGGCCGATGCCGACGAAGCAGACCGCGCCGTTCTTCAGGCGGCGGGCGGCGGCGACGGTCATCATTTCGTTGGTGCTGTAGTCACTGGTGGAAAGCGCGCTCATTATTTGGCCTCCGCAATCTTTTTCTGGAATGCCGCGAAATCGGCGGTGCCACGGATGTACTCGTCTATCCAGGCGGTAAAGCTCTCGCGGTCGCGGGCAATCGGGTCCCAGGCCTGGTAGAAGCGGTTGTCACGCTCGTAGTAGCCGTGGGCGTAGGACGGGTGGGCGCCACCGGGCACGTGGCAGACGGCGGTCAGCGCCCAGCTCGGCAGCACGCAGGCATTCATCGGCGCCTTGAGGTCGTCGACGATTTCCTCGACGGTGACGATGCAGCGCTTGGCCGCCAGGGCCGCTTCCTTCTGCACGCCGAGGATGCCCCACAGCAACACGTTGCCCTTGCGGTCGGCCTTCTGCGCATGGATCACGGTGACGTCCGGGCGCACCGCCGGGGTGGCGGCCAGTTTCTCGCCGGTGAAGGGGCAGTCTATGAACTTGATGTTCGGGTTGACCTTGGGCAGGTCGGAGCCGGCATAGGCGCGCAGCAGGGCGAACGGCAGACCGGAGGCGCCGGCAACGTAGGAATTGGCCAGGTCGGCGTGGCTGTGCTCGTCGATTTCCAGGGCGTTCGGCCACTTCTTCTCGACCGCATCGCGCAGGCGGTGCAGCGAGCCGACGCCGGGGTTGCCGCCCCAGGAGAAGGTCAGCTTGCGCGCGCAACCGGCGCCGATCAGCAGGTCGTAGACCAGGTCCGGGGTCATGCGTACCAGATGCAGGTCTTTCTTGCCCTGGCGGATCAGTTCGTGAGAGGCGGCAGTGGGGATCAAATGGGTGAAGCCTTCGAGAGCGACGCAGTCGCCGTCGTTGACGTGGCGCGAAATGGCTTCGCCCAGGGTGATGATGTCGGCCATCGTGGTGTTCTCGCTTGGGTTGCAGGTGCCACCGGGCAGGGGTGGCGGTGAGTTCAGATTAGGGCGCGCCATGCAGCGGAACAATCCGATAATCGCCTTATGGTGCGATTATCGAACCATTCCTACACATGCTGTGATCGGCTCTTACAGCAGGTTCCAGCTGTAACTGAGGATCAGTCGGTTCTCGTCGATATCGCTGCGGTAGTTGGAGCGCGCGGTGACGTTGCGCACGCGCACGCCGAGGCCCTTGAGCGCGCCGCTCTGCACCACGTAGCCGATGTCCAGGTCGCGCTCCCAGTCCTTGCCCTCGTAGCGCGCACCGCCACGGTTGGTGGCCTGGGCATCGACGTTGTCGCCGCGGATGTAGCGCACCCCGGCCACCAGGCCCGGCACACCCATGGCGGCGAAGTCGTAGTCGTAGCGCAGCTGCCAGGAGCGCTCGTCGGCCGAGGCGAACTCGAATGTGGGCACCTCGTTGCCCAGCGGGCTGACGTTGGCGAACACCCGCGGGAAGGCGTCATCGCCGAACATCGCCTGGTAGCCGAGATAGAAGGTGTGGCCGCCGTGCTTGGCCGACAGCAGGGCAAACAGCGCTTGGTTGTCGATCTCACCGAGCAGGCTCTGGCCGTCGTCGGCCGAATCGTAGAAACCGAGGTTGGCGCCCAGGGTCCAGGCACCGACCGGCTCGCTGTGCTTGAGGCCGAGGAAGCGCTGGTCGTAGATGTCTTCCAGCTGCGCGTACCAGGCGCCCAGCGATGTGCGCCCTGCGTTGAAGGCATAGTCGCCGCCGGCATAGTTGAAGGCGTCGCTGCTCGCCGCGCGCTGCGGCAGGTGGCCGAGCATGGCCAGCATCTTGTCGTCGCCGGCCTCGTTGCGCAGGCTGGTTGAGTTGAGATGCCCGGCCTGCAGGGTCAGCCCGGCCAGCTCGTTGGAAACCAGGCTGACGCCTTGGTAGCTGGGCGGCAACAGGCGAATGTCCGAGTAGGTCAGCACCGGCAGGTTGGGCTGCAGCTCGCCGACTTTCAGCTCGGTCTTGGACAGGCGCAGCTTCGCCGCCAGGCCCAGACGACTGTAGTCGTCGGCGGCCTTGCCGCTCTCGCGGGTCGGCAACAGGCCGGTGTTGACTCGATCCGAGCTGCTGTCGAGCTTGAGGCCGAGCAGGCCGATGGCATCCACGCCGAAACCCACCGGCCCCGGGGTGTAGCCGGATTTGACGTTGAGGATGAAACCCTGCGCCCACTCCTCGGCCTTGGACTGCCGGTTCGGCCCGACTATGTCGGAAAAGTCGCGGCTGAAGTAGTAGTTGCGCGCCGTCAGCGTGGCGCTGGCGTCGTCGATAAACCCGCCCTCGCCGGCCTGGCTCAGGCTCGGCAGGCAGGCGGCAATGGCGGTGGACAGCAGGCAAAGGCGTGGGCTGTGTTTCATCGGTAGCGTTCTCTTGTTGTTATCGAGGTTGCAGAAACCCGCCCGGCAGCCCAGGGGTTGCCGGTTCGGGGGAATGGATTGGGGGTTATTCCCTGGCCGGCTCGCCGGCGGGACTGGCAATGGCGGCCGGCTTGCGCAGGCGCAGCAGCAGGTGCGCGGCGAGACCGAACAGCAGGCCCCAGAAGGCCGCCGACAGGCCGAGAAAACTTACCCCGGAGGCCGTCACCAGGAAGGTGAACAGCCCGGCGTCGCGCTCCTTGGGCTCGCTCAGGCTGCGCGCCAGCGCCTCGCTGAACGCGCCGTACAGCGCCAGCCCCGCCAGGGCGGCGATCAGCGCCGCGGGAAAGGCGGCGAACAGCGACACCAGGGTGGCGCCGCCGATGCCCAGCCCCAGGTAGGCCAGGCTGCCGACCACCGCGGCGATATAACGGCGGTTAGGATCTTCGTGGGCCTCGCGGCCAGTGCACAGGCTGGCGGTGACCGCTGCCAGGTTCAGGCCGTGGCAGCCGAACGGCGCCAGCAGCGCGCCGCCGATGGCGCTGGCGCCGATCAGCGGGCTGGCCGGGGTTTGGTAACCGGCGCCACGCAGCACCGCCATGCCCGGCATGAATTGCCCGGTCAGCGCCACCAGCACCAGCGGCAACGCCAGGTTGAGGGTGGCGGTGAGGCTGAATTCGGGGGCGATCCACTGCGGCGTGGCCAGCTCCAGCACCAGCGCCTCGCTGCGCAGCTGGCCGCCGAGCAGGGTCAGCGCCGCACCCACGAGCAAAACGCCGGCCACCGCGTAGCGCGGCGCGCTTCGGCGCAGCAGCAAGTAGGTGACGAACATGCTGGCGATCAGCAGCGGCTGTTCGGGCAGCGCCTTGAACACCTCGATGCCGAAGGCGAACAGGATGCCGGCCTGCAAACCGGCGGCGATGGAGCCGGGCAGCCGGGCGATCAGGCGGTCGAAGCTGCCACTGAGGGCGATCAGCAGCAGGATCAGGTTGGCCACCAGGTAGGCGCCGATGGCCTGGTTCAGGCCCAGTTCAGGCAGGGCGCCTACCAGCAGCGCGCTGCCGGGGATCGACCAGGCGATCACCACCGGCGTGCGGTAGCGCAGGCTGAGCAGCAGGCCCAGCGCGCCGCTGCCGATGGAAATCGCCCAGACCCAGGACGACAGCAGCGCCTGGGACAGGCCGGCGCTTTCCGCGGCATGGAAGATCAGCACCAGCGGCCCGGCGTAGGAGATGGTGGTGGCGAGCAGCCCGGCCACCAGGGCGGGCAAGCTGAAGTCTTTGAGCAGGGCTTTCATGGTCCCTCGCAAGGTCAGGCTGGCGCTTCTTGGGAAACGCTCTTGTTGTTTGCGCCCGCGGGCCGTGCCGGCACGGCCCTGGGTGCCGCCCTCACCCGCGAGCGGGCGAGGGCTCGGGGCTCAGACGCCCTGCAGTGCGCGCGGCCGTGCGCTGCGGCGCTCGGCCTTGGGCGCCGGGGCCTGCTGCAGCTGGAAGTCGAACGTCAGCTCGGCGAAGCGCGGGCCCTGGATACCGCGATCACGCGCCGCCGCCTCGTCCTCGACGAACTGGATATCGCCGACCAGGCCCTCGCGGGTGGCGTAGGCGAAGTCGTCCCACAGGTACTGGTCGCCGGCCAGGTTGATCTGGGTGGTCAGGTGGCGATGGCCCGGCGCGGAGATGAAGAAGTGGATATGCGCCGGACGCTGGCCGTGGCGGCCGAGCAGGTCGAGGCATTCCTGGGTCGGGCCCTGCGGGTCGCAGCCGTAGCCGCTGGGCACGATGCTGCGCGCGCGATAGCGGCCTTCGGCGTCGGTGACGATGCGCCGGCGCAGGTTGTAGTCGCTCTGGCTCTTGTCGAAGTAGGAGTAGTTACCCTTGGTGTTGGCGTGCCACAGGTCGACCACGGCACCGGCCAGCGGTTTGCCCTGGGTGTCGCGCACTACGCCTTCGAGGAACATCACCGTGGCCACGCCGTCTTCCGTGCCGTCGTCCATCCGCACCTGGCCCTCGGCCAGTGGCGCGCCGGCCACGTACAGCGGGCCTTCGATGGTGCGCGGGGTGCCGCCGCTGAGGCCGGCCTCGGCGTCCTTGGCGTCCTGCAGCAGGTCGAGGAAGTGTTCCAGGCCCAGGCCCGGCACCAGCAGGCCGAACTCGCTGCGCGCGCCGAGGCGGTTGAGGTAGTCCACCGCCTGCCAGAATTCGTCGTCGGTCACTTGCAGGTCTTCGATGATCTTCGCCGCGTCGCCGACGATGCGCAGCATCAGCTGCTTGAGGCGCGGGCTGCCCTGCTCGTTGTTGAGGCCGCAGGCCTCGCGGAACAGGTTCTGCACGTCTTGGGTGTGGGAGATTTTCACGGTCATGGTGGCGTACCTCGTTGTTGTTCTGGGAAATCAGCGGTCGTCGGCATGGATCGACGAGGGATGCCGGCACAGCGGCGTGACCTCGATGTCCATGTAGGGGAACAGCGGCAGTTGCAGCAGGGTGTCGTGCAGCGCCTCGACGCTGGCCACGTCGAATACGCTGTAGTTGGCGTAGTGCCCGGCGATGCGCCACAGGTGGCGCCAGGTGCCCTCGCGCATCAGGCGCTGGGCCAGTTCCTTCTCCTCGGCCTTGATCTGCGCGGCCACTGCCGGGTCCATGTCGGCCGGCAGCCTTACGGTCATCTTCACGTGGAACAGCATCAGGATTTCCTCCGTTTCACTTGCGGGCGAAGAACGCCAGGCGCTCTTCGTCCAGGGTCAGGCCCAGGCCGGGGGTACGCGGCACCTGCAGGGCGAAATCGCGGTACAGCGGCGCCTCGCTGACGATCTCCTCGGTCAGCAGCAGCGGGCCGAACAGCTCGGTGCCCCAGGTCAGCTGCTTGAGGGTGAGAAAGGCGTGGGCCGAGGCCAGGGTGCCGATGGCGCCTTCGAGCATGGTGCCGCCGTACAGGGCGATGCCGGCCGCCTCGGCGATGGCCGCAGTGCGCAGCACGGCGCGCGGGCCGCCGTTCTTGGCGATCTTCAGGGCGAACACGCTGGCCGCCCCATCGGCGGCCAGGCTGAAGGCGTCCTCGGCGCTCTCGATGGATTCGTCGGCCATGATCGGTGCCGGGCTGCGCTGGTTGAGGCGCACCTGGCCGGCGCGATTGATGCGCGCGATGGGCTGCTCGATCAGGTCGATGCCGTTGTCGCCCAGCACCCGGCAGGCGCGGATGGCCTGGGACTCGTCCCAACCCTGGTTGACGTCGACCCGCACGCTGGCGCAGTCGCCCAGCGCCTGCTTGATGGCGATGACGTGGTTGAGGTCGCGCTGCAGTTCGCCGGCGCCGATCTTCAGCTTGAAGATGCGGTGGCGACGGATGGCGAGCATCTGCTGCGCCTCGTCGATATCGCGGGCGGTGTCGCCCGAGGCCAGGGTCCAGGCCACCTCCAGGCTGTCGCGCACGCGGCCGCCGAGCAGCTCGCTGACCGCCAGGCCCAGGCGCTTGCCCTGGGCGTCGAGCAGCGCGCTTTCGATGCCCGACTTGGCGAAGGTGTTGCCCTTGGCCAGCTTGTCCAGGCGTTGCATGGCGGCATTGATATTGGCCGCGTCCTGACCGCGCAGCGCCGGCGCCAGGTGGCTGTCGATGTTCTGCTTGATGCTCTCCGGGCTCTCGTTGCCGTAGGCCAGGCCACCGATGGTGGTGGCTTCGCCTATGCCTTCGACGCCGTCGCTGCAGCGCAGGCGGATGATCACCAGCGTCTGGTTCTGCATGGTGTGCATGGCCAGCTTGTGCGGGCGGATGGTCGGCAGGTCGACGAGGGTCGCCGTCAGGCTTTCGATCAGGACGTGGCTCATTTCACTCTTCCAGTCAGTCGCCCCCTCCTTGTGGGAAAGGGGTCGAGGGTTAAAGGCTCAGGCCTTGGCCGCCGCCAGCGCCGCGGACGCCGCCTGGCGCCGCTGGCCGCTGAGGGTGAACAGCGCCATGGCCAGGGCGGCGATGGCCCCGGGCACGGCGAAGGCGATGAAGTTCAGTTGCAGCGGCAGGTTGATGGCCATCAGCGCGCCGCCGAGCAGCGGCCCGACGATGGCGCCGTTGCGGCCGATGCCCGAGGCCCAGCCGAGGCCAGTGGAGCGGATCGACAGGCCGTAGAACTGCGCGGCGCCGGCGTACAGCAGGATCTGCGTGCCGATGGTGGTGGCGCCGGCGATGAAGATCAGGCCGTAGAGCAGCGGCGTCGGACTGTTGAAGCCGAGCAGGCTGATCGAGGCGGCGGCGGCGACGAAGAAGGCCACCATCACCTTGCCCAGGTTGAAGCGGTCGCCCAGCCAGCCGCCGAGAATGGCCCCGGCCATGCCGCCGAAGTTCAGCGCCAGCAAAAACGACAGGCTCGACCCCAGGCTGTAGCCGGCGCTGGCCATCAGCTTGGGCAGCCAGGAACTCAGCGCGTAGACCATCAGCAGGCAGCAGAAGAACGCCAGCCACAGGCACAGGGTGCGCAGCGCGCGGCCGTCGCGGAACAGCTCGAAGACGCCGACGCCCTGGCCCTTGGCATCGCTCATCTGCAACTGGTCGGCGGCATCGATCCGCAGGCCCGGCTCGACCTTGGCCAGCACGGCGCGGGCGTGTTCATCGCGGCCCTGGCGCACCAGGAAGCCCACCGACTCCGGCAGCTTCCACAGGATCAGCGGCAACAGCAGCAGCGGCACGGCGGCGGCGAAGAACATCGACTCCCAGCCGAAGCGCGGCAGCATATAGATACCCACGCCGGCAGCGAGCATGCCGCCCAGCGAGTAGCCGCTGAACATCACCGCCACCAGGGTGCTGCGCAGGCGCTTGGGCGCATACTCGTTCATCAGCGCCACGGCGTTGGGCATCAGCCCGCCACAGCCCAGGCCCGCGATAAAGCGGAAGATGCCGAACTCGGTGGGGCTCGTGGCGAAGCCATTGAGGATGGTCGCCGTGGAGAACAGCACGAAGCAGATGGCGATGCCCTTCTTGCGCCCGATCCGGTCGGCCAGGGTGCCGAAGCCGAGGGCGCCAAACATCATGCCGAACAGCGCATAGCTGCCCAGGGCGCCGGCCTCCAGCGGGGTCAGGTTCCACTCCTGCATGATCGACGGCAGCACCACGCCGAAGATGAACAGGTCGTAGCCGTCGAAGATCAGCAGCAGCGCGCACAGCGCCATGACCATCCAGTGGAAGCGGGAAAAGCGCGCGTTGTCGATAACGGGGTGAACGTCTATCTGTCGCATGGCATCGGTTCTCGGTTTTGTTTTTGTTGTGAACTGCTCGGTTGCTTGTGTAGGAGCGGTCGGCCGGTGTTCGGCTTTAGCCGCGATTCGCGGCTAAAGCCGCTCCTACGGGGTCGTGCTCAGCCCAGATCGCCGCCGCCCACCGGCAGGATCACGCCGGTGATATAGGAGGCCTCGTCGGAGGCGAGGAAGAGGATCGCGCCGACCTGCTCGTCGATGCTGCCGTAGCGTTTCATCAGGCTGCTCTCGACGGTCTGCGTGACGATCTGCTGGTACCAGGCCTGCTCCTGCTCGCTCGGCTCGGCGGCGTTGCGCGGGATGCGCCGCGGCGGCGCCTCGGTGCCGCCGGGGGCGGTGGCGTTGACGCGGATGCCGCGCTCGGCGGTCTCGAACGCCAGGCAGGCGGTCAGCGCGTTGACGCCGCCCTTGGCCGCGCCGTAGGGCACGCGGTTGACCCCGCGGGTGGCGATGGAGGAGACGTTGACGATGGCGCCGCTGCCCTGCGCCAGCATCTGCGGCAGCGCGGCGTGGCAGCACCACAGCGTGGGGAACAGCGAGCGACGCACCTCGGCCTCGATCTGCGCCGTTGCGTAGTGCTCGAACGGCTTGGCCCAGATGGTGCCGCCGACGTTGTTGATGAGGATGTCGAGGCGGCCGAAGCGCTCGACGGCTGCCTGCATCACGCCCTGGCAGTCGCCGGCCTGCTCCAGGTCGGCGGTCAGGCACAGCACGCCCTCATGCTCGGCCAGCTCGAACACCAGCTCGGAGCGGTCCACCGCCACCACTTGGGCGCCCTCCTCCAGCAGCCGCTCGGCGACGCGGCGGCCGATGCCCTGGGCGGCGCCGGTGACCACGGCGACCTTGTGTTGAAAACGCATACTCATAGTCCCGTCCTCGTCGAGGGGCCGCGGGCTTGCGCCCGCGCCGCGAATAAAACCGGCCCGCCGCCGTGGCGGCGGAGCCAAGGAGCAATCAGGCGCTGGCGGCAAACTTCTCGTAATAGAAATTGGCCGGTGCTATGCCCTGCTCGCGGATATAGCTGCTGACCGCCTCGACCATCGGCGGCGGGCCGCACAGGTAGATGTCCACCTCGCCGTCGTTGAGGTGCTTGGGCTCGATGTGCTGGGTGACGTAGCCCTTGTGCGGGTAGCTGCTCTCGGGGCTGGCCACGCAGGCGCTGAAGGTGAAGCCGGGGATGCGCGCGGCGAAGGCTTCCAGCTTGTCCAGCTCGACCAGGTCATGGTCGTGGGTCACGCCGTAGATCAGGTGCAGCGGGTGCGCGCTGCCTTCGGCGGCGATCTTCTCCAGCATCGCGGTAAAGGGCGCCAGGCCCGTGCCACCGGCCAGCAGCAGCAGCGGGCGCTTGATCTCGCGCAGGTAGAAGCTGCCCAAGGGGCCGGCCAGGTTGATGCTGTCGCCGGTCTTGGCCAGGTTGCTCAGAAAGCTGCTCATCAGCCCGCCCGGCACGTTGCGGATCAGAAAACTGACTTCGCCGTCCTTCTGCAGGCTGCTGAAGGAATAGGCACGGGTCTGCTCGCTGCCCGGCACCTTGAGGTTGACGTACTGCCCCGGCAGGAAGGCCAGCTGGCTCAGGGCCTCGCCCTTGACCGACAGGGCGATGGTGCTGTCGGAGAGCTTGCGCACCGCGCTGATGGCCGCCTCGAAGCTGGCCTGCTGGGTCTTGCACACTTGCGAGGACGCCGGCACGCGGATCACGCAGTCGCTCTCGGCGCGCATCTGGCAGGTCAGCACATAGCCCTGCTCGGCCTCGGCCTGGCTCAGGGCGTCGTCGATGTATTCCTCGCCGAGGTCGTACTGGCCGGCTTCGGCGAAGCACTTGCAGGCGCCGCAGGCGCCATCGCGGCAGTCCAGCGGGATATTGATGCCCTGGCGATAGGCGGCGTCGGCCACCGTCTCACCCAGGTTGGCGTCGATAAAGCGGGTCACCCCGTCTTCGAAATTCAGTGCGATCTTGTGGCTCATGGCGCACCTCGCTATGCGGTTGGCGGCGTGCAGGGTCCCGTGACGGGAGCCGAGGGCTCCCGCCGGCAGCGCTGCAGCGGCATCAGATGTGGTAGACGTCGATGATCTGTCTGACGTAATCGTTCTTCAGCACCACCTTCTTGGCCTTGATCAGCGGGTTCTCGCCGCGGGTATCCAGGGTGTAGAAGCTGGTGCCGTAGAAGTGATCGACGGTCTTGTAGCGAAAGCTCAGGGTGTGCCAGTTGAAGCGCACCTTGGTCAGCCCATCGCCCTGCTCGACGATCTCGATGTTGTTGATGTTGTGCGAGGTGCGGGTATCCGGAATGGTGGCGCTGGAGCGCTCGGTGCGGATGCGGAACACCCGGTCCTCCAGGCCGCTGCGGTTGCCGTACCAGATCAGCGAGATCTCGGTCTGCGGGTTTTCCACCAGCTGGTCGGCATCGTCCCAGGCCGGCATCCAGAACTCGGCGTCCGGGGCGTACAGCTCCAGCCACTGATCCCACTGCTTGTCGTCCAGGTAGCGCGCCTCGCGGTAGAGGAAATCGCGCACGGCGTCATAGGAAAGGCTCATTTACGCCCCCTCCACGTGAATCAGTTGTTCCTGCTGCTCTTGCAGCGCCTGGATCATCTGCTGCTGCCAGTAGTGGTGCTGCAGCACGAACAGGCCTTCGTCCTCGGTGCGCGCGCCGCTCATCAGCGGCTGCAGGTCGATCTCCCGAGCCGAATCGTCGGCGCCATCGATCCAGTGCTGGGCGCCGCGGGACATGTCGTTCCACTGCATGGCGCGGCCGGCGAAGCCCTGCTGGCAGGCGCGGAACTCTTCCAGGTCATCGGGGGTGGCCATGCCGGAGACGTTGAAGAAGTCCTCGTACTGACGGATGCGCCGGGCGCGGGCCTCGGCACTCTCGCCCTTGGGCGCGATGCAGTAGATGGTCACCTCGGTCTTGTCCACCGACAGCGGCCGGGCGATGCGCAGCTGCGAGCCGAACTGGTCCATCAGGTACAGGTTGGGGTACAGGCAGAGGTTGCGCGAGTGGCCGATCATCCAGTCGGCGCGGGCTTCGCCGAACTCGGCGGCGAGGCGCTCGCGGTCGGCGAACAGCGGGCGATCCTCGGGGTTGTCCCAGCGGGTCCAGAGCAGCAGGTGGCCGTTCTCGAAGGAGTAGAAACCACCGCCCTTCTTGCCCCAGCCGCCGGCGCTCATGGCGCGGATGTCGTCGCCGGCCTCTTTCAGCTTGCGCTGCTGCTGGGTGGCGGCGTAGTTCCAGTGCACGGCGGTGACGTGGTAGCCGTCGGCGCCGTTTTCCGCCTGCAGTTTCCAGTTGCCCTCGTAGACATAGGTGCTGGAGCCGCGCAGCACTTCCAGGCCTTCGCTGGACTGGTCGCAGATCATGTCGATGATTTTCTTCGACTCGCCGAGGAAGTCCTCGAGCGGCGCCACGTCCTCGCGCAGGCTGCCGAACAGGAAGCCGCGGTAGGACTCGAAGCGGGCGACCTTCTTCAGGTCGTGCGAGCCGTCGCAGTTGAAGCTGCCGGGGTAGCCGGCTTCCTTGGGGTCCTTGACCTTGAGCAGCTTGCCGCTGTTGTTGAAGGTCCAGCCGTGGAAGGGGCAGGTGTAGCTGGCCTTGTTGCCGCTCTTGAAGCGGCACAGCATGGCGCCGCGGTGGCTGCAGGCGTTGATGAAGGCGTTGAGCTCACCGTCCTTGTTGCGCGCAATGAAGATCGGCTGGCGCCCCATGTGGGTGGTGTAGTAGTCGTTGACGTTGGGGATCTGGCTCTCGTGGGCCAGGTACAGCCAGTTGCCCTCGAAGATGTGCTGCATCTCCAGGTCGAACAACCGGGGGTCGGTGAACATCTCGCGCTTGCAGCGGAAAATGCCCTTGTCCTTGTCTTCTTCAAGCAGGCTATTGAGGTAGTCGAGTCCCAGGTTCATGGCCATGGCTCCGTTGTTATTGTTTCAACGGTTCCAAGGCTATGCCGCCTGATTGTCCGACAATATCCAGTTAGTGCAGGACCTTTATCCGTTTTCTGCAGGGTGCGACCAAGGTCGTAGAAGCCGCGTCAGCCGTGGCCTGGGCAGAAACTCGGAAGGTGGAAAACCGCGAAGCGTTTTCCACCTGTAGCCAACCGGAAGAGCTACGACGCGTGTTTGATCGGTGGACAAGGTACCCGCTCGTAGGGTGTGCCGTGCGCACCGAAAACACGCGGAGCGATCAGGACTCGCGGCGACGCAGGGTATCGGAGGGCAGCTCGCCGAAGGCGCTCTTGTAGCTCTCGGAGAAGCGGCCGAGGTGGAGGAAGCCGTAGTCCAGCGCCACCTCGGTGATATTGCGCACCTTGGCCGAGGGGTCGCTGAGGCAGGCGTGCACCCGCTCCAGCTTGCGCTGGCGGATGTAGTGCTTGGGCGTGGTGCCCAGGTGCTTGTCGAACAGCGCGTAGAGCGAGCGCGGGCTGATGTGGGCGAGCTGGGCCAGCTGCTCGAGGCTGATGTCCTGCTTGAGGTTGTCGTCGATGAATTGCACCAGGCGCTCGAACGAGGGGTTGCTCTCGGCCAGCTCCGCGCGGCTGACGTTGTTGCCGAGCAGGCCGAGCAGCTTGCTGGCGATGATCCGCGTGTAGTGCTCCTGCACCGAGGGCAGCGACTGCTCGCTCTCGGCCTCGTCGCAGACCAGGCCGAGCAGGTTGGTGAAGCCCTCGAGCTGCTGGAGCTGGTGGCGCGAGGCGAAGCGCACGCCGTCGGCCGGGCGCTGCCAGTGGTTGTCGCTGCAGGCGCGCTCGATCAGCTGGCTCGGCAGCTTGACGATGAACTTCTCGCAGTCGTCGGAATAGGTCAGGTCGACCGGATCGTCCGGGTTGATCAGCAGCAGTTCGCCGGGGGTGAAATAGTGTTCCTGGCCGTGGCCGCGCCACAGGCAATGGCCCTGCAGCAGCATCTGCAGGTGATAGATGGTTTCCAGCGCCGGCGAGGTGACGCGCACGCTGCCGCCGTAGCTGATACGGCACAGGTCGAGGCTGGCGAAGCTGCGGTGGCTGAGGCTGGCGGCCGGGCGGCCGCTGTTGGGCAGGCGAATGCAATGCGAGCCGACATGCTGGTTGACGTAGTCGGATACCGCATAGGGGTCGGCATTGGCGAACAGCCGACTCTTCTCGTTGAGCAGACGACAGTCCATAACTCAGGGCGCTCTTATTGTTATCAATTGGCGAGTGCTGACGGGCCAAGGCTGCCCTCCTCGCTCGAACCATAGATACAGGCAAATGGCCCGCCGCTGATCACGAGCCGATCAACGGTTGACCGCCACAGGTTAGCGGCCTGGCGAGCTTAGGCAATCGGACCTTGGGCGAATATCGCGGCGGGCGATTACCGCCCGCTTTCGTCTGGATCAGGCAGGATCTCCTAGGGTGGATCGCGCTTTATCGATTCACCGTCCTGGTGGATGTAAAAAGCGCCATCCTCCCTAGGATCTGCTCAAGAAGGCCGAAACAGCTGGCTGCTGAGGTCGCGGCTGGCGCTGAGCATCAGCGGCAGGTAGCGTTTTTCCAGCTCGCTGATCGGCACGCGTCCGGCGTGGGTGCTGACGTTCATCGCCGCCAGCACGTGGCCGGCGGAGTCGTATACCGGCACCGCCAGCGAACGCAGGCCCTGCTCCAGCTCCTGGTCGACGATGCACCAGCCCTGGTGGCGCACGCGCTGCAGGCATTCCCACAGCGCCTCGGGGGTGTGCAGGGTGCGACTGGTCTTGGGCTGCAGCTCGGCGTGGGCCAGGTAGTCCTGCAACTGGTCGTCGTCCAGCGCGGCGAGCAGGATGCGGCCCATGGAGGTGCAGTAGGCCGGCAGGCGACTGCCGACGCTGAGATCCACCGAGATCAGCCGCTGCGGAATCGCCGAGCGGGCGATGTAGAGCACCTGCTCGCCTTCCAGGGTGGCCAGGTTGCAGGCCTCGTGCAGCTGCTCGCTCAAACGGTCGAGGTAGGGCTGGGCGGACACCGCCAACGGCGTCGACGACAGGTAGGCGTGGCCCAGGGTCAGCACCTTGGGCAGCAGCGAATAGGTGCGCCCGTCGGTGGTGACGTAGCCCAGCTTCATCAGGCTGTAGAGGCAGCGGCGCACCGCGGCGCGGGGGATCTCGGTGCGGTGGCTGATCTGGGCGATGGTCAGGTGGCGCTTGCGCTCCTGGAAGGCGTTGATCACCGCCAGGCCGCGGGCCAGGGAGGTCATGAAATTGGGATCGCCGGCGAACTCCTCGATGCGCTTGGCCGGCGACACGTAGGGCGGCGGCGCCAGGCTGGACAGGGGCGGACGGGTATCGCTCATGGAACCTCCGGGGCGGTCGACAGTGCCTGGCGATTATCGAACCCCGGTGCGGTAATCGCAAATCCCCGGAAAACTGATACCCGGTGCTGCACGCCCGCACGACCTGCCCTAGAATGCGCGGCCGTTTTCTCAGGCTGTCCGCACCATGCCCTTCTCCACCCCCGCCCGCGCCTGCGGCATCGACTTCGGCACCTCCAACTCCACCGTCGGCTGGCTGCGCCCCGGCCAGGACAGCCTGCTGGTGCTGGAAGACGGCAAGATCACCCTGCCCTCGGTGATCTTCTTCAACACCGAGGAACGCCGCCCGGTCTACGGCCGCCAGGCCCTGCACGAGTACCTGGAGGGCTACGAAGGCCGCCTGATGCGCTCGCTGAAGAGCCTGCTGGGCTCCAAGCTGCTGAAGAGCGAGACCACGGTGCTGGGCAGTGCGCTGCCGTTCAAGGCGCTGCTCGGCTTCTTTATCGGCGAGCTGAAGAGCCGCGCCGAACGCCTGGCCGAGCGCAGCTTCGACGAGGTGGTGCTGGGCCGCCCGGTGTTCTTCGTCGACGACGACGCGCAAGCCGACCAGGAGGCGCAGAACACCCTGGTCGCCGTGGCGCACCAGCTCGGCTTCAAGGAGGTGTCGTTCCAGTACGAGCCGATCGCCGCGGCCTTCGACTACGAGTCGAACCTGGACCGCGAGGAGCTGGTGCTGATCGTCGACATCGGCGGCGGCACCTCGGACTTCTCCCTGGTGCACCTGGCCCCCGAGCGCCACCAGCTGGCCGAGCGCCAGGACGACATCCTCGCCACCGGCGGCGTGCATATCGGCGGTACCGATTTCGACAAGCAGCTGTCGCTGGCCGGGGTGATGCCGCTGTTCGGCTACGGCAGCCGGATGAAGAGCGACGCCTTCATGCCCACCAGCTACCACCTCAACCTGGCCACCTGGCACACCATCAACGCGCTGTACGCGCAGAAGACCCAGCTGGCCCTGCAGAACATGCGCTACGACATAGTCGACGCCACCGGCATCGACCGCCTGTTCGGCCTGATCGAACAACGCGCCGGGCACTGGCTGGCGATGCAGGTGGAAGACAGCAAGATCGCCCTCAGCGAGCAGGACGCGCGCGCCATCGACCTGTCGCGCGTGGAGCCGGGCCTGGTCGCCGAACTGAGCCGGCCGCTGTTCGAAGAGGCCATCGAGCCGCTGCTGGAACGTATCCGCGCCAGCCTCGGCCAGCTGCTCGCCGATGCCGGCATCGCCGCCGAGCAGGTCGACACGCTGTTCTTCACCGGTGGCTCCAGCGGCGTGCCGGCGCTGCGCCAGAGCGTGGCGGCCATGCTGCCGAATGCGCGCAGCGTGGAAGGCAACACCTTCGGCAGCATCGGCAGCGGCCTGGCCATCGAGGCGAAGAAGCGCTACGGCTAAGGCGCCTTGCGCCCCCTTGGGCTCGGCCCCTAGGTTGGGCTGAGGAGCCCGCGACGAAGCCCAACGAGGTCGTCCGCCGGCCCGCGGTTGGGCTTCACGGCGCGCAGCGACAATCTACCGGGGGCCGGCCGATTCTGTTTCCAAATGCTGCCCACCCGCCGCGGCGCGGGCTGCAGGGTCTAGGTTTACCCGGTGTTCAACCAGCCACACCGGGTGACCGCCATGCTGAAGAAACTGCTGCTCCTCGCCACCGCGCTCGGCCTGCTGCTGGCCGGCGCCCTCGCCCAGGCCCACCACGGCTGGAGCTCCTACGACGCCGATCGGACCCTGACGCTGGAAGTGCCGCTGCAACAGGTCCACTACCGCAACCCGCACGCCGACGTGAGCATCGAGCACGACGGGCGCAGCTGGCTGGTGATCCTCGCGCCGCTCAGCCGCCTGCAAGCCCGCGGCCTGCCGGAAGCCGACCTGACGGAGGGCAAGACCGTGACCATCGTCGGCTACCCGCGCAAGGACGGCACCGCGGAGATCCGCGCCGAGCGCATCATCGTCGACGGCCGCACCATCGAACTGCGCTAGATGGATGTGCTGACCGCCTGGGCCGCCTGGCTGGAGGCCTCGGCCCTGGGCGAGCAGATGCGCAGCTCGACGCTGCTCTACCCGGCGCTCAACCTGCTGCACCTGCTCGGCCTGGTGCTGTTGCTCGGCAGCATGCTGCTGCTCGATGCACGCCTGCTCGGCGCCGGTCGCGGTTTCCCGCTGGCGGCGGTGTCGCGCGCGCTGACGCCGCTGGCGGTGGCCGGCCTACTGTTGTTGCTGGGCAGCGGCTTCTGCCTGTTCGCCGCCGACGCCGGGCCACTGCTCGACAACCGCCTGCTGCAGTTCAAGCTGCTGCTGATCGCCCTGGGTATCGGCAACGCCCTGTTGTTTCGGCATCTGTGGAGCGCCCAGCTGAGCGACTGGGACGGGCGCGCACCGTTGCTCGGTCGACTGCAGGCGGCGCTGTCGCTGCTGGCGTGGATACTGGTGATGAGCCTCGGCCGCCTGCTGGCCTACTTCTAGCCCGGCGCGCTTTGCCTTATCCTGCGCGCCTTCGCCCCCAACAGGAATGCCCCGATGAAAGCCCAGCTGGAAGAACTGATCGCCAAGATAAGCTCCGGCTGCCTGCCCGAGGACGAGATCGCCCGCATCGCCGACGAAGCGGCGCAGGCCTATGCCGACCCGGTCGCCTTCCTCGCCGCCAACCCGGACGTCAACTACGACGACGACTTCCCCATTCCGCTGGGCGAATGGGTGGTGGTCGGCAGCCTGCCGGATACCGTGCTGTTCCAGGCCGACAGCTACCAGGAGCTGTTCCAGCAGATCACCGAATCCTTCGGCCCGCAGGTGCCGTTCGTGCTCAAGGCCAAGCAACTGGCCAAGACCGAACCGCTTACCGCGCTCAATCGCATCCAGGTGCAGCTCTCGGCGCTTTCGCCGGAAACCGGCGGCTATGTGCTGGTGGACTTCAGCGAACCGCTGGACGACGAGCTGCAGGCGGTGCTGGTGTACGCCAGCGACCTGCCGCGGGTGATGGAGCTGGCGGTGGAGGTGGGCATCTATGCCGCGCCGGCGCTGGAGGCCTTGAAGGCGGCACAGGCGGGAGAATAAGCCACAGGGCTTGCCCTCTCCCCAGCCCTCTCCCATAAATGGGAGAGGGCGCTAATCGCGCCTATCCCGCGGCCCACTCTTTCTCCGGAGATACCATGCGCCCGATCCGCCTCGCCCTATTGCTCAGCCCTCTGCTGCTCGCCGCTTGCGGCGGTGCCGAGACTGCCACCACCGCCACCCTGCAGGCGCAGAACGCGGCGCAAAAGCAGCAGCAGATGGAACAACTCAAGCAGCAGATCGACCAGGTCAATCAGCAGGCCCAGCAGCGCCTGCAAGAGCAACTGGACGCCGCCGACCAGTAATCGCCTACAACACCCCGCGCAGTGCCTTGTCGAACAACGCGCTGTACTGCGCGGCGCTGAAGGCGATGGGGTTGGTGCCCGCCGAGGGATCGACCTCGGCCATCCGTCCCACCTGCTCGATGCGCGTATCGTCGATGCCGATCTCGCCCAGACTGTGGGCAATGCCCACTTCGCTGCGCAGCGCCAGCACCCAGTCCAGCACGGCCTCGAAGCCGCTGCCCGGCAGCGCCAGGTAGCGCGCCATCTTCTCCATCTGTGGCTCGATGGCGCCGCGGTTGGCCACCAGCACATAGGGCATCAGCACCGCATTGAGCAGGCCGTGGTGGGCGTCGTACAGCGCCCCCAGCGGATGCGCCAGCGCGTGCATCGCACCGAGGCCACGCTGGAAGGCGGTGGCGCCCATGCTCGAGGCCACCAGCATCTGCAGCCGCGCCTCGACGTCGGTGCCCTGACTGACCGCCCGCGGCAGGTACTGCTGCACCAGGCGCATGCCCTCCAGCGCGATGCCCTCGGCCATGGGGTGGAACAGCGGCGAGCAGAACGCCTCCAGGCTGTGCGACAGCGCGTCCATGCCGGTGGCGGCGGTGATCTTCGCCGGCAGGCCGACCGTCAGTTCCGGGTCGAGAATCACCAGCGCCGGCAGCATGCGCGCGTGGAAGATGATGCGCTTGATATGCGCCGCATCATCGGTGATCACCGAGGCGCGACCGACTTCCGAGCCGGTGCCGGCGGTGGTCGGCACCGCCACCACCGGCGCCATGCCGGCGACCTTGACCCGGCTGGCGTTGTCGCCGACGTCCTCGAAATCCCACAGCGGCCGATCCTGGCCGACCATCAGGGCGATGGCCTTGCCGGCATCCAGCGCCGAGCCGCCGCCGAAGGCGATCACTCCGTCGTGCCCGCCGGCCTTGAACGCGGCCACACCGTCCATCACGTTGGCGCCGGTGGGGTTGCCCTTGATCGCCGAGAACAGCTCGGCCTTCAACCCGGCATCGCGGCACTGGCGCAGCGCCGCGTCGATCATCGGCAGCGCAGCCAGGCCGGGGTCGGTGCACAGCAGCGGCGCGCGCATGCCGAGCTGGCGGCAGGCCTCGGCCAGCTCGCTGATACGGCCGACGCCGACGCGCATCGAGGTCGGGTAGTTCCAGTTCATGCGGTATCGATTCAGGTCCATGGCGCGCCTCACAGCTGAGTCTTGAAGTGGAAGGATTTCGGCCGGGTCAGCTGCTCGTAGCCGACCCGCGAGAGGGTGCAGCCGCGCCCGGAGTGCTTCACCCCGGTCCAGGCCAGGCCGGGGTCGAGGTAGTCGCAGCGGTTGAGGAACACCGTGCCGGCCTCCACCCGGTCGGCCAGGGCCATGGCGGCGTCGACGTCGCGGCTGAAGATCGCCGCGGTCAGACCGAACTCGCTGTCGTTCATCAGCGCCAGCGCCTCCTCGTCGCTGGCGACCTTCTGGATGCCCACCACCGGGCCGAAGGATTCCTCGGTCATCACCCGCATGCCGTGGTGCACCCCGGTCAGTACCTGCGGCGCCAGATAGGGCGTGCCCGGCGCATCCAGGGGGAATTCGGCCGGGTCGATATGCGCCCTGGCGCCCTGGGCGACCGCCTCGGCGATCTGGCCGCGGACGAAGTCGGCGGCGTCGCTGCGCACCAGCGGACCGAGGGTGGTCTGCGGGTCGTCCGAACGCCCCAGCTTGTACTGGCGCACCAGCGCCACGGCGCGTTCGACGAAGGCGTCGTAGAGCGACTCGTGCACGTAGATGCGCTCGATGCCGCAGCACGATTGACCGGAGTTGAAGAAGGCGCCGTCGATGGCGGTTTCCACCGCATGCGCCAGGTCGGCGTCGGCGCGCACATAGGCTGGATCCTTGCCGCCCAGCTCCAGGCCGACGCTGATAAAGCGCCCGGCCGCCGCCCGCTCGACCATGGCCCCGCCCGGCACTGAGCCGGTGAAGGCGACGTGGGCGATGCTCGGCGCCTGGATCAGCGCCTCGGTGTCGCCGTGGCTCAGGTGCAGGTACTGGAACACGCCCTCGGGCAGTCCGGCCTCGGCGAAGGCCTCGACCATGCGCTCGGCGCACAGCGGGGTCTGCGCCGAATGCTTGAGCAGCACCGCGTTGCCCGCCAGCAGTGCCGGCAGCACCGCATTCACCGCGGTCAGGTAGGGGTAGTTCCAGGGTGCGATGACCAGCGCCACGCCCAGCGGCTCGCGGCGGATAAAGCGGGTGAAGCCGGGCTTGTCCGGCAGGCGAATGTCGGCCAGCGAACCCTCGGCGATATCGGCCATATGGCTGGCGCGCTCGACGAAACCGCGGATCTCGCCGGCGGCGTAACGGATCGGCCGCCCCATCATCCAGCACAGTTCCTCGGCCAGCTGCGCCTCGCGTGCGGCGAAGGCGGCAATGGCGCGCCGGCCGATGGCGATGCGCTCACTCAGCGGCGTGCGTTTCCAGGTCTGCTGCGCCAGCTCGGCCCGGGCCAGCGCGGCCTGGATCTCGGGGTTGGAGGCCAGACGACGCTCGACGTAGACCGAGCCGTCGATGGGAGAAATGCATTGCAGCTTGCTCATAAGGTGCTCCAGAAACCTGCCCGCATGGCCTGGATGCATGCCGGGGACACTCGGCAACAGCGCCCCGGATTGCATCCAGGCTGGGGGAATGGGGAATCAGATGATTTCGAAGTAGCGATCGAGCTCCCAGTCGCTGACATGGCGGCGGTACTCGCGCTCTTCCCATTCGCGGCTGGCGGCGAAGTGCTCGACGAAGGCGTCGCCGAACAGCTCGCGCGCGGCCTGCGAGGCCTTCAGGCGCTGCGCCGCGTCCCACAGGGTGCGCGGCAGCGCCAGCTCCTCGGGATGCTTGACCGCGTAGGCGTTGCCGCTGACCGGTGCGGTCGGCTCCCACTCCTGCATGATCCCGTACAGCCCCGAGCCGATGGCCACCGACAGCGCCAGGAAGGGGTTGCCGTCGGCCGCGCCGAGGCGGTACTCCTGGCGCTGCGACTTGTCGCTACCGGGTATCACCCGCAGCGCCGCGGTGCGGTTCTCCACGCCCCAGGTGGCGTCGGTGGGCGCCCAGAACCCGGGAATCAGGCGCCGGTAACTGTTCAGGGTCGGCGCCACCATGCACAGGAATTCCGGCATCAGGCGCTGCTGGCCGGCGAGGAAATGCCGCTGCAGCTTGCTCATGTTGTGCGCCTGGCTGGGGTCGTAGAAGGCCGATTTGTCGCTCGCGCGGTCGCGCAGCGAGACGTGGATATGCCCGCTCTGCCCCGGGTACTTGCCCGACCACTTGGCCATGAAGGTGGCCATCAGGCCGTTGCGCTGGGCCAGCACCTTCATGAAGGTCTTGAACAGCGCGCCCTTGTCCGCCGCCGCCTCGGCGCGGTCATAGGCGATGGCGGCTTCCAGCACGCCGGGACCGGTCTCGGTGTGCAGGCCCTCGATGGGAAAGTCCATGCTCTCGCCCATCTCGAGGATCTGGTGGTAGAGCTCGGCATGCACCGAGTTACGGATCATCGAGTAGCCGAACCAGTCCGGGGTGAAGGGTTTGAGGTCGCGAAAGCCCTTGGCCCGCGCCGACTCCGGCGTCTCGTCGAACATGAAGAACTCGTACTCCAGCGCCGCATAGGGCTCGAAGCCCATGCCCTGGCAGCGCTCGACCACCCGCCGCAGGGTGCCGCGCGGGCACACCGCCTCGGCCTGCTGGTCGAATTCGGCGAGAAACAGCAGCATGCCGTTCTCGAAGGGAATCTCGCGGCAGGTGTGCGGCAGGATGCGCACCGGCGCGTCGGGGTAGCCGGTGTGCCAGCCGGTGAACTGGGCGTTGTCGTAGAGCTGGTCCTTGACGTCCCAGCCGAGCACCACGTCGCAGAAGGCGAAGCCGTGCTCCAGGGCGGAGAAGAACTTGCTGCGGCTCATGTACTTGCCGCGCATCACCCCATCGTTGTCGAACAGGCCGACTTTCACGTGGCTCAGGCCACGCTCCTCGACGATGCGCCGGGCATCGCCCAGGGTCTTTACATCCCGTGGTTTGAACATGCTAACCCCTGTGTCTTGTTGTTATGGCGGGCGGGTTGGGCGAGCGGCTGGGCAGCCATGACCGGCCTGGCAGGGCCGACGGCGCATGGGCACAGCGCGACGCCTCTCACAGCGTCCGTTTCAGGCCCATTGAGTGTGGTACAGGATTGCCGGGCTGGCAGGTATGCGGCGGAAAAATCCGTGGGCCCGGCGCAAAGGTTGCGGTTCGAGGGGGGCGCCGCGCGCACCACTCTTCGGTTGCCAGCGGTGTATAGCGGTTCCCCCCTGCCGATCGCCGCGCCGCCGACACCGCTGCCCGCGCTTCAGCGGCGGATTTCGATAGGCGTGCCATTGGGCACCAATGCCCAGACCTGCCGCATCTCGGCATCGGTCACCGCGATGCAGCCGTCGGTCCAGTCCCACAAGTGGTGCAGCGGTCCGAGCCAGCCCCAGCCATTGGGCAGACCGTGAATCATGATATTGCCACCGGGGGCATAGTCACCGGCGCGGGCACGGGCTTCGTCCTGCGGGTTGGGATAGGAGATATGCAGACTGAGATGGGCCATCGACTTGGGGTTGCGCCAGTCGATCAGGTAGCGCCCCTCGGGCGTGCGCTGGTCGCCTTCGCGCTGCTTGTGCCCCTCGTCACCTGCGCCGCCCAGCGCGATGCGGTACTCGGCCAGCAACTCACCCTGGCGCCAAAGCGCCATGCGTCGTTGCCGTTTGTCGACGGTGATCAGGTCGGCCTGCTGGTCCGGCAGCGCGAGATCGGGAGCGGTTCCCGAACCGATACCCGCCATCACCTTGGTGTAGCCCAGCAGTAGCGCTACCAGGATTAGGCCCAGCATTACGGAACGCTTCATTGCATGCATCCTTTCTCGCAATGACTCCCTAGCGGAAAAAGAGCCTATTCTCAGCCACGCTGCCCCGCGCGCCTCTCCTGCGCTTCGATCTCCTCGAAGACCTTACGGTGCTCGGCCTGTGAGGCGTACTCGCCGATTATGGCCTCGGCTCGATAGGTGGTTTTGCGCAACGTGCCGCTCTGACCGTCGCGGTCGAAGGTCACCACATAGCGGGTGTTATCCAGCTCTACATAGAGGTAGTAGTAGTCCAGCGGCTGATCCGGTTCGGCAAAAGCGCTGTAGGCGTAACGCACGCGGCCGCTGAGATCCGGCTCGGCATCGAGCAGCTTGAGATAATCGGCGTCCGGATAATGTTCATGCAGCGCCATCGCAGCAATGACAGGAAAATCCTCGATCTGATCCCGAGTGAAAGGGGCCGGCCGGGTACGCAACATGGTGAGCGGAAAGTCCTCGAAGCCCGGTCGCGATCGGTACTGGCCGCCAGCAAACCAGCGTGTGGCATCGAACATGTCTTCGTTGTCCGAAGGGCCGTAATACATCATCACTTTCGCGGGCATGGCGCGATCCTCTGCGTTCAAGTGCAGCCCTGTCAGGCCTAGGCCCAACAACAGGACGGCGGTAATCCATAAGGTTCGATGGGCGAACATTTTATTTGGGCTTGTATTCGAGAAGTGAGGCCGGTACTCCTTCGGGCGTATCCCCGGCGCGAACGCCACGCACCGCCCCCTCCTCATCCAGCGGATAGCCAATGGTCCGCTCATTTTCGTCACGACTGTCCGCATGCAACAGCAGCTTCTTGTCTTGTGCTGTAGCCGTCTCGATCGGGGGAGTAGGCTCGTGTTCATCGGGGAGCTGGGCGCTCTGGCTACCTTGAGTGGCACGATATGCACTCAACCGCTGGCGATATGCCCTCCGCTGTTGCATGTACCGCTCCTGGGCCTCCCTATCTGCCTGGATCCGCTGCCGGGCCCCGGCGATGGCCGCACGATCGTTGGCGTTGCCGTAGGTCTGGTCGTAGTTACTGCGCCGGGGATAGGCCCAGACCGTCGTTTTGCTGGCATTGGCGATAAGTTGCGCCAGGCTCTTGTCGTACTGGGGGTCTTCACCCGCTGCCACGCGCAGGTGAGCGTCGATGCCCAGGCCGGTACGGCAGGCGTAGGAATAGATCTTGGCCCCGAATTCGAAGGCCTCGGGTTTGAGCATGTTCGCCTGGGCATCGCGCAGCCGGTAGCTATCCACTTTATCCAGCTCGTAGCCGAACTCGACGCTGCCTACCAGCCCATGGGAGAAGAAGTCCATTTGCTTGATGTGGCGCTGCTTGGAGATGCGCAGGTTGATGAAGTCGAGCAGATGGGAGATGGAGTCCAGTTCCTGGTAGCGAGCGCCATAGCGCGTCTCAACTACTCTTTTCACCCGGTCGAGCAGTCGCCGCTCGTAGTCCTCGATAAAGATCAGGAAGATGCGCTGGGTGGAGTGATTGGGCGTGGCTTCGGGATAAAGGCGGATTTGCCGTATGCCCTGATTGATGAAGCGCATCTTGTTGCCTTTCTGACCACGCATTCGCTCCATCAGGGTCATATGCGAGGCGCCGACCACCGTGATGTGGTCCTGCTGCAAGGAGACCGGAACGCGGGTCGTGCCATGCTGCTCGGTGGTGTTGCCCTGAATGCGCTGCTGCTGAGTCATAGCCCCGACCTCTCAGTAACCGATGCCCAGGGCATCGAGATAGCCGGCGGCCTCCCGCCCCCAGCGCACCACCACCGAGGCGGGTTGCTCGGTAAAGACGCGCGGGGTATTGCCATAGGCATTGGTGTAGCCGACCAGGCGCTGACCATCGGCGCACTCCACGCAATACAGCATGCCCTCCACCGGCTGCCCGCTGTGCTCGTCGAACAGCTGATACTGCTCGCTGTGACGGGGCAGGATTTGCGGCGGCGTGAAAGGCGCGGCCCCCACTTCGGTGCCCACCAGCACATCGCCCGAACCGGTGACGATCACTCCACCGTGGCTGGTAGCGCTACCGAGGAAGGCAACGGGCTTACCATTGATCAGGATGCTGCCGATCCCTTCCGTAACCGCGTCGCCGCAGGCGGTGCCATCGCCGACCCGCAAGGCGGGCAAACCGTTGAACAGCACGTCAGGAGAGCCACTGGTGGTGGGATTGGTGCCGTGCCCGGGCAATGGGCAGGCGTTGAGATCACTCAGGCGCGACGCCGGCTTGGTCATGGGATACGTCCTTGTATGGAGAGAGTCGAATGCTAGCGCAGAACTTTTGCTCGCATCGTGCGAGCGTTCACTTTGAAGCGCATAGTGCCAATCAGTTCCCTACCGGACGACCGCAGCGCGAGGACGACAAGGCAGGCCAGAGACTACGGACAGCCCGCGGCACAGGCGTCGATGGCAGCGGTCATCGCCATAAAGAACCGCGCCCGTACCTCGCGGCACGGGCGCATGGCCTCACCTGACGAGCCGCCGGATTCAACCGCGATAAGGCGCCCCCGCCTTGGCCATCAGCGCGTTGTACTTCTTGAAGATGTCCACCACCTTGGCGCAACGCGGGCTGGTCTTGGCGATCTCGTCCCAGAACTTCAGCGCCTCGGCTTCCACCGTGGCCCATTCCTCGGCCGGGATGGAGGTCAGCTCAAGCTTGCCGCCCTCCACGCGCAGCTGCGCCTCGCCCCCCCAGTACCAGTGCTGGCGGTAGTAGTTGGAGCTGTCCATGCACAGCTTGAACAGTGTCTTGAGGTGTTCGGGCACCTCGGCCCACTTGTCCGAGTTGGCGAAGTAGGAGCCGATCCAGGCGCCGGAGATGTTGTTGGTGAGGAAGTACT
>MTEW01002963.1_pt1 | contig 30648 bp, 28 predicted proteins | sample 1042681 | NCBI WGS metagenome assembly MTEW01 (sample SAMN06185811, study PRJNA358809) | soil metagenome | isolation source: soil biostimulated with citrate as carbon source | place: India | collected 2015-05-23
TCACGCTCGTCGCCGATCACCACCTCGATGCCCAGCGGCTCGGCGCGGGTGCGCAGCACGTCGAGGGTCTGCGGGTGGCAGTGCTGGGAGGCGAAGAAGGCGTTGCTGGCCTTGTTCTTCGCCAGGCGCTTGCAGAAGGTCATGGCTTCGGCGGCGGCGGTGCCTTCGTCGAGCAGGGAAGCGTTGGCCACCGGCAGGCCGGCGAGGTCGCTGACCAGGGTCTGGAAGTTCAGCAGGGCTTCCAGGCGGCCCTGGGAGATTTCCGGCTGGTAGGGGGTGTAGGCGGTGTACCAGGCCGGGTTTTCCAGCAGGTTGCGCAGGATCGGGCTGGGGGTGTGGCAGGGGTAGTAGCCCTGGCCAATGTAGCTCTTGAACAGCTGGTTCTTCGCGGCGATGGCCTTGATCGCGGCGAGCGCTTCGGCCTCGCCCTGGCCGGCCGGCAGGTCGAGCACGCTGGTGCCCTTGATGCTGTCGGGGATCACGCCCGCGGTCAGGGCTTCGATGTCCGAGTAACCGAGCAGGGCCAGCATGGCCTTGGTGTCGGCGTCGCGTGGGCCGATGTGGCGTGCGATGAATTCGTTGGCGGTGCCAAGGATGGGGGTCGAGAGGCTCATGGTCATTCCTCAGCCGTTGGCTTTCAGCAGGTTTTCGTAGCCGGCCTGGTCGAGGAGGCCGTCAAGGATGCTGGTGTCGGCCAGGTGCATGCGGAAGAACCAGCCTTTGCCGAGCGGCTCTTCGTTGACCAGTTCGGGGCTGTCGGCCAGTTGCTGGTTCACTTCGATCACTTCGCCATCCAGCGGCATGACGATGTTGCTGGCGGCCTTCACCGACTCCAGCACAGCGACTTCTTCACCCTTGGCATAGGCCTGCAGTTCCGGGAGTTGGACGAAGACCACATCGCCCAGCGCGTCCTGCGCGTACTCGGTAATACCGACAGTGACGCTGCCGTTCTCTTCCAGACGCAGCCATTCGTGGTCGGCGGTGAAACGCAATACGCTCATTCTTGGTCCTCAACTCGTATGACGCGCCTGTTTCTTCTGCCAGGCGCTTAGCCCCGCACGCGGTCATGGCCGCGCGCTGTTGCCCGGCCTTTAGCAAGGGCAGTGCCAGAAGGCTGTATGCCTTGTAAATCAAGGCCTTGAGAGCATTAGTAGAGGAAATGGGTGATGGCCTCTGTAGCGAAATCGCTACAGGGTGATGAGCCCTTATTGCGGGAATGTGTGGGGAGCCAGTAGTGGCGGGGGTTCTGGCCGGATGTTGCGGAATCGTTACGCTGTAGCGATTTCGATACGGCTCCTACTTATCTAACGAATAAAACTAATAAAAACAAATAGTTATATATGAGATGTAATGCTTTATACGAAGAGTCTAGGTAGGGTGCGCCGCGCGCACCAGGGAAGTTGCAGTCGGCGCCGATCGTGATCCCGGAATCGGTGCGCATGGCGCACCCTACGGGGGAGCGGAATCGTTACCGCTGTAGCGATTTCGCTACGGCTCGTAATAAAGCGATTAAAAACAGCTAGTTATCTACGATATCTAATGTTTTGTGAGAGGAGTTTAGGTAGGGTGCGCCGCGCGCACCAGGGAGGTTGCAGCCGGCGCCGATCGTGATCCCGGAATCGGTGCGCATGGCGCACCCTACGGGGAGTTCGGCATAGCGCGATGCAGGTTTTTTTATGCAGGGCCCGAATAGAAAATCTATTTTTATACGTTGCGTATCTCGAATAAAAATCAGGTTTTACCGGGGATGCCGTACTTGCGCAGCCGGTGGGCAATGGCGGTATGGGAGGTCTGCAGGCGCGCCGCCAGTTGGCGCGTCGATGGGTAGGTGACGAAGAGCTTCTCCAGCAGCGCGCGCTCGAAGTTCTCCACGGCTTCTTCCAGGCTGTTCACCTCGCCGTCGCTCCGGCGCGCCACTGCGGTGCCGGCGATATCGAGGTCGCCGATCTCCACCAGGCTGCTCTCGCAGATGGCTGCCGCGCGGAAGATCACGTTCTGCAACTGACGCACGTTCCCCGGCCAGCGATTGCCGAGCAGCGCCTGGAAAGTGCCGGGTGCCAGGCGGCAGGCCGGGCGCTGGATCTGGGTGCAGGCCTGCTGCATGAAGAAGCGGGCCAGCAACAGGATGTCCTGCCCACGCTCGCGAAGCGGCGGCACTTCCAGATTGAGCACGTTGAGGCGGTAGAAGAGGTCCTCGCGGAAGGTACCTTCACTGACCATCTTTTCCAGGTTGCGGTGGGTGGCGCTGAGAATGCGCACGTCCACCTTGATCTCGCGGTCGCCACCGACCCGGCGGAAGCTGCCGTCGCTGAGGAAGCGCAGCAGCTTGGCCTGCAGGTAGGGCGACATCTCGCCGATTTCGTCGAGGAACACCGTGCCCTGGTGAGCCAGTTCCAGCAGGCCTGGCTTGCCGCCGCGCTGGGCGCCGGTGAAGGCGCCGGGTGCATAGCCGAACAGCTCGCTTTCAGCCAGGTTTTCCGGCAGTGCCGCGCAGTTCAGCGCCAGGAAGGGCTGGTTGCGACGGGTGCTGGCGGCATGACAGGCGCGCGCCACCAGTTCCTTGCCGGTCCCGGTTTCGCCATGGATCAGCAGGGGAGCATCGAGTGACGCCACGCGCTGGGCGCGAGTCTTGAGAGTGGCCATGGGCGCCGAGTCGCCCAGCAGCGCATCGAAGCCTTCCGCGGCATGGTCGTGGTGCAGGGCCGAGAGACGCTCGCCGATGCGGTTGGGCTGGTACAGCGTCAGCAGCGCGCCAGCCAGGTGTTCGCCTTCGGTAATGGGGACTGCATCCAGCAGCAGCGCCTGGCCCTTGAGGGTGATTTCCCGCAGGGGGAGCCGGAAACTGTGCTCCAGCAGGGCGCTGTGCAGGCTGTCGTCGCCAAACAGTTGGGCCAGCGGCTGCCCCTCGGGTTCATCACCATAAAGGGCGATCAGCGCCGGATTGGCCAACAGGACACGGCCCGCGCCATCCACCGCCAGCACCGGATCGGTCATGGCGGCCAGCAAGGCATCGAGCTGCAGGCGCCGGCGCTGCCCGGGCAGGATGTCCACCACCGTGACTTCCTGCACGCCATGCACTGCATGCAGGGCCTCGCGCAACTCGTCGAGTACGTCCGGGCTGAGGGTCGGGGCATCGATGTAGACGTTGGGCGGCACCATCTCGACCGCATCCAGATTGAGATTGCGGCCGCCGAGCAGGGCCAGGACCTCCTGGGTGATGCCGACGCGGTCGATGAAGGTGACGTGAATTCGCATGGAAACGCTGGGCTGGCGATTTGAAGGGGCGAATTATGCCCGGTCTGTCGTCCTTAGGTAACCGGCGGTCGCGGTGCAGCAATTCGAGTCGGCCCGAGTCGATGCCTACGACAGCGGTTTTCGTCGTCCATGAAAAAGCCCCGCGTTATTGGCGGGGCTTTTCGTTTGCGGCTGTCGCATCAGCAGGTGAGGGCTTTCTGTGCCCGGTCGATCACGTTCTTCAGATGATCGGCGTCGCCATAGTGTTCCGGGTACAAACGCTCGCTGTGACGGGCGACACCAAACTCGTTGACGATGGTGAAGCTGAAGTTGCCGTTGCGAGCGGCGGTGATATGGCAGGTGAACGGCGCAAATGCGCGGGTCAGGGTGCTGATTGCAGCTTGGGCTTGATGATGGATGGTCATCGTGTTGCTTCCTTCGTTTTGCGGCCATGGGCCGCCAGACAATGGCTCCGAATCCGCCGAGTAACACACTCTGGTCGGATGATCCTTATCGGAGCAAGGGTGCCGGCATGAAGTTCCCCGATCGGGATCAAGCTCTGGCAGCTGGTACTTGGGATGCCAGGTGCTGCGCCGCGCAAGGGTCTGGCCCGGCTGGCAGTCCTGGTCAATCTACCGCGTGCTCATGACAGCTTTACTGCATCGCCTTTGGCGAGGTGCGGTCGGTGAGTCGGCGGGGGTGGCCGGGTCCCTTTGGGTTGGGCTTCTCAGGGGTGAGAGGCGAGGGATCGGAAGGCCGGATTGACTTACAACTTGGTACTAACGGCGGCGACCCTACAGGGTCGCCGGGCAAAAATCAAGCCATTTTAATGACTTTGCGGCAATTGGCTGATGTTGATCTCGGTAACGAGGGACGTGCGCGCCGGCGGCGTGCGGGCGAGCAGGGGGCAGAAACGGTCCAGTGACTGGATCAGGTCCCATTGCAGTTCGAGGTCGTGGCCAAGGCCGGTTACCTGGTCCAGCAGGCCGACCGACGCGGCTTGCAGATTGCTGTCGGTCGAGCCGGCCATGTTGGCGGTGACTTTTGCCAGCAGGGTGGTGATCGCCGTCATGTTGCGCGTGGTGAGGGCCAGGATGTTGGCCAGCAAGGCAATTTCGCTTTGCGGTATTTGTTGTTCGGGAATCTGGTCCATGAATGCTCCGCTAGGGCCATCCGTCCATATGGCGATGAGCCATTATCGGTTTGAGATGGCTGTCACGGCGATGGAGTCACGGCGGTAACTGATGATGGGAAATCTCTCAACAGCATGTAGGAGATTGGCTATCTCGCTGCAGGAATAGGGCGCAGACAGCCTTGATCTAGTTCCAAAGCAGCATTGTCGCCCCCTTGATAGGATTCGAATCTAGGATCGATCCCTATCTGGTACGGCCTGCCATGCCCCTTCATTTCGAATCCACTGCGCAGCAGCGCTCGCAGGACCTGCAGTTGGCGAACGGCTTTCAGGTGCGCCTGATGCAACGGTCCGGCACGGCGATGAGCGCGGTTCTGGTGGATATAGAAGGTGGTAGTCACGACGAGCCGGCCGAGTACCCCGGCCTTGCACACTTCCTCGAACATCTCGTGTTCCTCGGCAGCCGCGATTTCCCGCCGGAGCAGAGCCTGATTCCCTTCGTCCAGCGCCTGGGCGGACGGGTCAATGCCAGCACTCAGGCACGTCGTACACGCTTCTTTTGCGAAGTGCCGGCAACGTACCTCGACCAGGCACTGGCGCGACTCCTGGACATGCTCGTCAATCCTTTGCTGGAGACGGCGGCGATCTGGCGCGAGCGTGACGTGCTGCAAGCCGAGTACAGCGCCCGTACGCAGGACCGGCAGACTCTCTGTGAAGCCGCGCTGGCGTGGGCCCTGGCACCCGGCCATCCGCTGGCGGATTTCCACGCGGGCAATGCCGCCAGCCTGGACCTGCACGCGCCTGCATTCATGCCGACCCTCCAGCGATTCCACCGGGAACATTACCAGCCTGGCCGCATGCGCCTGACATTGGTGGCGCCGCAGTCGCTGGACGAGCAACTCGAACTCGTTCGACGCCATGCCGAGCCACTGCTGGCGGGAAAACCTCTGCCCCTACCGGACGCGTCACCCTTGCTGCCCCTGCGTGAGAGTCGACTTCGCATCGGGTTACCTGGCGGCTCCGAAAAACTCCTGCTGGCCTTCGTGCTGGAACAACAGGGTGCCGGTCTGGAAGCCGCCGTTGCCTTTCTCGACACCCTGATCCAGGACGAGGCGCCCGGCGGCCTGCAAGCAAGGCTTGGCTTTCTCGAACTGAGCGACGGTGTGCACCTGCGCCTTTCTTACGCCTATCGCGGGCAGGGCCTGTTGTTGATGGACTTCGATCGCGTGCCAGGCGCGGATTGCGCTCGCCTGGAGGCGGAGGTGCTGGGCTGGCTGGCCTTCCTGCGAGACGCAGCGCCGTGGCCGGGCGTCTGGGAGGAGCGGCTGGAGATCCTGCAGCGGAGCATGGATCGCCTGGAGCCATTGGAGCTCGCGATGGCGTCCGGGCTTCCCGAGCAGACCGATGTGAGCGCGCTGCTGGACGAGATGCGAGGCGAGCGCCTGATTCGCCTTCAAACCAAAGCGTTAGTCGGTGCGCCTACTGTGGAGGCTGCGGGTTTTCCCTTGCAGCTGGAGCGCCTGGACCTTTGCGCTGGAGCGTCGTCTCTAGGTCGCTGGCGTCTTCCACCCGCCAATCCTTACCTGCGTCCGACAGTAATCCCGTCAGCGACGAAACCACTGATGACCCTGCTGCCGGAGCGGCCGGACGCCCCCGGGCAAGGCGCACTGTTCCTGCATTGGAGCCCCGGCACAGGCGGGTTGCCTGATGGGCTGGCCCATGGCTTGCGGCGAGCGCTGCGGCCGCTCTTGATCGGTGCGGCTCAGGCGGGTGTCGAGGGAGGGCTGCAGGCGGCGCGCGGTGGCTTGACGCTGGCTCTGCAAGGGGAGGTGCGAGCCCTGCGCCAGGTTATCGGCGACGTGCTGCCCGTTTTGCAGGCGCCTCCGCTCTGGGCACTGGCCCAGGGGCCGCGCTTGCAGCGAAGCGACGTGCTTCGCCAGGCCGGCGAACTGCCCATCCGCCAATTGCTGCAACGGCTGCCGGGCGTGCTCGACGATGCACCGACGCAAGCGCCCGCCGTGTTCGATCCGGAATCATTGGCGCGCTTCTGGTGGGGATCGCGTTGGCAGGGGTTGGGCCTTGGCGATGTAGCGTTGGATATCGATTTACCCGGTTTGCCGGATTTCTCCGGGCCAGTGGCCGGGGAGGGTAGGCGCACCTGGCATCGATTGGATGTGGAAGGTGAAGCGGCGCTGCTGCTGTTCTATCCCCTTGAATCGGTCAGTGCGGAAGCCGAAGCCGCCGGGCGTCTCCTGGCACGCATGCTGGAACCCGCGTTTCACCAGCGCCTGCGAGGTGAGCTGCAACTGGGTTATGCCCTTGCGTGCGGCTTCAGGCAGTTCGATGGGCATCGAGGCGTGCTGTTCGCCGTACAGTCGCCGCGTGAAAGCGCTGCCGGTTTATATCAGCACATCCAGGAATTCCTTTTGCGTCAGCACGAATGCGTCGCAAGCCTGGATCAGGCCCAACTGCACGACCTGGTCCAGACGCTCGACCAGGCGTTGGACCGGCAGGGCACGTGCTTCGCCGCCCATGCCCACCAGTGCTGGCTCGATCACCAGGCTGGCCTGCCGGCCGACCATTCACTGCGGCTACGCCGCGCCCTGGCGGGACTGGAACCTTCGCATCTGCTGCAACAGCAGGAGCACCTGATCGCCGGTCTGCGCTGCCAGGCCCTCGCCAACGCCGAAGCCCCCGCATCGAACTGGCACTGACCCATCTGATCCACTCCTTTCTCACTTCTGAAGGACGAACCCGAATGGGCTTCGTCCTTTTGTGCTGTGCCTGGGTCTGCCGGTCTACGACCTTGGAGGAACCCGGTCGTAAGCCTTGCCGATGTGCCTTGCCCGACCCGGCCAAAGCAGTGGAGAACCGCTGCCATTGCAGCGTATGGCGGCCCCAGGGGCATTTCGATAATCGCCTCCGACTCGACTGACCTGCCCGGTCGTCAACCCACAGCGGAGAGCGTCATGCACAACAAGAAGATCGCCCAAGCCCGTATGTCCCGCCTCGCCCTCGCGGCAGCGGTAGCCCTGGCCACTCAGCAGGCAGCCGCGGAAATCGTCCTCTACGACAAGGACCAGACCACCTTCTCCACGGATGGTTACGTCAACGCCTTCTACGTGAACAGCGACGTGGACCGCGACGGCGAGCAGTTCGACCGCCGGCAGTCGCGAGTGAAGATGGGCTTCCTGCCCAACTGGATCGGTTTCAACATGGGCAAACAGGTGGACGACCTCAAGCTCGGCGCCCGTTCTTCCTTCTGGGTCACCATCAACGACAGTGAAACCAATGGCACTGCCACCGCCATCGATGTCCGTCAGTTCTACGGCACTGCCGGTGGTGACTGGGGCGAGGTGCTGGTAGGCAAGGACTTCGGCCTGTTCGCACGTTCCAACATCCTCCTCGATGAACTGCTCGCCGGTTACGGCCAGGTCAGCGACACCCTTGGCCTGGTGGACGGCGGCGGCGTGTCCTTCGGCAACATCGGCAGCGGCTATCCCTATCCGTTCCCGACGTCGCAGATCACCTACCGCAGCCCGAAAACCGACGGCCTGCGTGCCGCCGTGGGCATCATGGACCCGGTAGACACCAACGACGACAGCCCCACCGGCAAGGCCTACCAGGAAAACCCGCGTTTCGAGTCCGAGATCACCTACGAATTCGACCTGGGCGGCGCGCAAATCTACTCCTGGGTCAACGGCGCCTACCAGACTTCGGAAAACACCGATCCCAACGTCGACTCCGTCACCTCCAAGGGCCTGGGTTACGGCGTGCAGGCGAAGATGGGCGCCTTCACCCTGGTGGGCTCCGGCTTCCAGGCCAAGGGCATCAACCCCTTCTTCACCAACAACGCCGGCGAGCCGACCCTGCGCGAAGTGGACAGCGACGGCTACCTGCTGCAGGGCTCCTACCGCTTCGGCAAGAACCGCCTGGCCCTGTCCTACGGCAAGACCAAGGACGATGGCAACGGCGTGGTGAACACCGGTGCCGACTACGAAACCCGCGGCATCGCGTTGTTCCACGACATCAATGACAACCTCAAGCTGGTGGCCGAATACAACCAGTTCGAGATCGATGGCCACGAGGGGGATGCCCAGAACGAGGACACCGACACCGTTGCCCTGGGTGCCGTACTGACCTGGTAAGCCCTGATCGAGATTGCTCCGGTTTTGGCGGGAGAGGCAGTTGTCCTCCCGCCTTTTTTATTTGAGAAGCACATTGGGTCGGTGTGCTCTTGTAGGGGCGAATTTATTCGCCAAGGGTTGCGAAGCGACCCAATCGGATTCCCAGGGCAACCCTTCGGCCTGCTTGGCGAATGAATTCGCTCCTACAGGGTGTACGCCCGCCAGCCCACTACCTTCGAACTAGCCTGCCGCTACCCAAGAAGGATGGGGCGACCCGGACCCCCTCCGTAGAATTTCCCTATCCCGAACCAGGCTATTGAGTGAGACCGAGGATGCTCGAAGAACCGGCAGAGGGCGTCGTCACCGCCATGTCCCTGGCCAGCGAGGCGGAGGCAGTGGCCCAGGACCTGGCGCGCCAGCTCATCCACCCGCACCTGGGGTTCGTGCTGTTCTTCTGTTCGGCCGAATACGACCTCGAAGCCCTGGGTCATGCACTGGAGCAGTATTTCGGCGGCGTGCGCCTGGTGGGTTGCACCAGCGCCGGCGAGATCACGCCGCAGGGCTATGGCCGCAACTGCGTCAGCGCGGTGGGTTTCGACCATCGCAGCTTCTCCATCGCCAGCGCCCTGGTGGATGAGATGGACCGTTTCGGTCTGATCGACGCGCAGCAGTTGGTCGAGCGACTGGTGCAGGACTGTCGGGCCGATTCCCCGGTGCCGATCAAGGGCCACAGCTTCGCCTTGACCCTCCTGGACGGCTTGTCCAGTCGCGAGGAAGTGGTGCTGGCGGCGCTCGGTGCCGCTTTCGGCAGCATCCCGCACTTCGGCGGTTCGGCCGCCGACGATCACCACCTCAAACACACCCACGTCTATTACGAAGGGCGTTTTCACGCGGGCGCGGCGGTGGTGGTGCTGGTCAACACCGCGTTGGATTTCGAAGTATTCAGCACCCACCACATCCTGCCGGGTAGCGAGAAACTGGTGGTCACCCGTGCCGACAACGCCAGCCGCCGGGTTTTCGAACTCAACGCGGAACCTGCGGCCGACGTCTATGCGCGAATGATCGGTGTACCGCTCGAAGCCCTCGAACTGAGCGTGTTCGCCGCGCATCCCCTGGCGGTGCGCCTGGGCGACTCGTACTACGTGCGCTCCATCCAGCGGGTCAATGCGGACCTCAGCCTGACCTTCTACTGCGCAGTGGAGAACGGCATCGTCCTCACCGCCATGCGCACCGGTCCCTTACTGCCGAACCTGGAGGCGCTGTTCGAGCGTCTTGGCGAACGGCTCGGCGCGCCCTTGCTGACCATCGGCTGCGACTGCTTCCTGCGCCGCCTGGAAATCGAGAATGACGCAGATGCCGTGGCGCGCACCTCGGAAATCCTGCGTCGGCAGCGGGTCATCGGCTTCAACTCCTATGGGGAACAGTTCAATGGCATGCACATCAACCAGACCTTCACTGGAGTCGCCATTGGCCGTCGGGGTGGCAATGGATGCCGCTGAACAGCAGGCACGCCTGTCGGCGCTCGAAGATGAGAACCGCAAGCTGCGGCGCATCAATGCCGCGCTCATCGAGCGGGTGGAGTCCAGCGCCTCGCGTCACGACGACAGCTACGCCGCCTTCCAGCATTCGGTGGTGTTGGCCGAGCAGGTGCGAGAACGAACCGATGCACTGAACCAGGCCATGGCCGAACTCAAGGCCAGCAACCGGCTGCTGAGTGACGCCCGCTTGCGCGCGGAAACAGCCCACCAGCATTTGATCGACGCCATCGAAAGCATTTCCGACGGCTTCGTGCTGTTCGACCGGGACCAGCGCATCGTCCTCTTCAACAGCCGCTTCAAGTCCTTCTGGGCCAGGACCCGGGCACGCATCGGCGCCGGTACCCGGCTTTCGGAAATCCGTCGCCTGGCCGAAAGCACCGGACTGATCGTCGAAGAACATCGTGGCAGCGATGACAACGTCCTCTATCGCCTGCATAACGGGCGCTGGGTGCAGGTCAGTGAGCGACCGACCCGTGAAGGCGGGCTGGTGATCCTCTACACCGATATCACCGAGGTCAAGCAGAGCGAAACCGCTCGCCGCGAGCAGGCCCTGGCGCAGAAGTCACGGTTGTTGCAGCGCGCCGTCGACAACCTCTCCCAGGGGGTGGCCATGGTCAGTGCCGAGGGCGTCCTGGAACTCTGGAACCACCGTTTTCTCGAACTCTGCGGCTTGGCGCCGGTGGAAGCGCATCGTGCCTTCGCGGGCGTCATGGCGGACAGCGAGTTGCCATTGCTCACCCCCGACACCCGCGACGCCAATGGCCGTCCTGTCCGAGAGATGGAGCAGCGCCTCTACAACGGCCGGGTAATGGAAGTCCGTACCCACCCGCTTCCCACCGGCGGCTTCGTCAATACCTTCACCGACATCACCGAGCGTTATCGCCATGCCGAGATGCTGGCCGAGAGTGAACGCTGGATTCGCCTGATCACGGACCATGTGCCCGCGCTGATCGCTTACCTCAGCTCCGACCTCATCTACGAATTCACCAACAAGGTCTACGAGGAGTGGTACCGCTGGCCGCGCGGCGCAATGCTCGGCCAGAGCCTGCGCGAGGTGCACAGCGACGAGCACTGGCGACGACTGGAGCCCTACGTGGAGCGGGCGCTGAACGGCGAAAGCCTGTCCTTCGAGGTCACCGAGACCAATCACAATGGTCAGGACCGCTGCATGCTGCGGTCCTACGTGCCGAATCGCCTGGCCAATGGCGAAGTGGTCGGCATCTTCGTGCTGATCCGTGACATTACCGAGCGTCGCCGCACCGCCGAGGCCCTGCATCAGGCCTACCAGAACCTGGAACAGCGGGTCCGTGAGCGCACCACCGAGCTGACCGCCCTGAATAGCCAACTGCGCCGCGAGATCGACGAGCGCACCCAGGTCGAATTGCGTCTGCGGGAGGCCAAGTTCGAAGCGGAAAAGGCCAACCTGTCCAAGACCAAATTCCTAGCAGCGGTCAGCCACGACCTGCTGCAGCCGCTGAACGCTGCGCGGTTGTTCACCAGCGCACTGCTGGAACAGCGCAGCCAGACCTGCAATCTTGCTCTGGTGCGCAACGTCAGCAACTCACTGGAAGACGTGGAGAACCTGCTGGGGACCCTGGTGGATATTTCCAAGCTGGATGCCGGGGTGATCAAGCCGGACATCGCGCCCTTCGCGGTGAGCGAGCTGCTCGACAACCTGGCCGTGGAGTATCGGCAGGTCGCGACCAGCGAAGGTCTGCGACTGGACTTCGTGGGCAGCTCGGCCCTGGTTCGCAGCGACCTGCAACTGCTGGCGCGGATCCTCCGCAATCTGCTCAGCAACGCCATCCGCTACACCCCGAGCGGGCGCATCCTGCTAGGGTGTCGGCGCCGTCGGCAGAGCCTGTGGATCGAGGTACACGACACCGGGGTCGGCATCGCGCAGGAGAAGCTCGGCGAGATCTTCCAGGAATTCAAACGCGGTGAAGTGGTGCGCGAGAAACAGGATCGCGGACTCGGCCTGGGCCTGGCCATCGTCGAAAAGATCGCTCGCATGCTCGGCCACCGCATCCACGTGTCTTCGGTGCTGGGCAAGGGCTCGCTGTTCGCCGTGGAGGTACCGCTGGCGCGTCGCATCCCGCGCCAGAAGCTGCAGCACGACGAGCCCCAGGCGGTGCTGGAGCGCCTGCAAGGGGCACGGGTCTGGGTACTGGATAATGACGCCGCCATCTGTGCCGGTATGCGCACCCTGCTGGAAGGCTGGGGCTGCCAGGTGACCACCGCGCTGTCAGAGGAAGACCTGGCACGCCAGGTAGAAAACTTCCACGCCGAAGCCGACCTGCTGATCGCCGACTACCACCTGGACAACGACTGCAATGGCGTCGACGCCGTCGCCACCATCAACGCCCGCCGCAGCACGCCGCTCCCGGCCCTGATGATCACCGCCAACTACAGCAACGAGCTCAAGCAGCAGATGCGCGAGCTGGGCCATACCCTGATGCACAAACCGGTGCGGCCGATGAAGCTGAAGACGGCGATGAGTCATTTGTTGGAGCGGTGAGGGGGATGCGCACGCCCGGGCTCGGTAGGGTGCGCCGCGCGCACCTGCGATGCGTCGGCGTGGTACGGATTCCTCTGGTCGCTCGAATCGGTGCGCATGGCGCACCCTACGGTCGGGCTCGGAACTCGGGTAGGGTGCGCCGCGCGCCTGCGATGCGTCGGCGTGGTACGGATTCCTCTGGTCGCTCGAATCGGTGCGCATGGCGCACCCTACGGTTTGCCCGTGCATTGCATCATTCGCCGAACTTGCCTTCGATCTCTCCGACGCCGCCCCAATCCGCTGGATAGACACCTTCACGCACCACGCGATGAAAGCTCGACCATGGCCAATCGGAAACCCGCTTTACCAGCCCGTGCTTCACAGGGTTCCAGTGCAGGTAGTCCATATGCTGCTGGTAGTCCGCTTCGTTGCGAATCCGGTGTTCCCAGAAGCGCCGTTGCCAGAACCCGAGTTCGCGCCTTGCCCGTTGGCTATTACTACGCGGACCAACATCCGCACATTGCTGACTGACATGGCGTTTGATGATGGACCAGAGTCGACCGAAGTCGTTGTCATCTGTAGGCAGTTGCCAGATGCAATGAAGGTGATCCGGAAGTAGGACCCAGCCGTGGATGTCGAAGGGAAATCGTTCCCGCGTGCTGACGATCGCCTCGCGGAGCGCATTGCGAACGGCAGGGTGAGTCAGTACGGGTTTGCGTAGGTGAGTGACGAGCGTAAAGAAATAGAGCGCGCCTGGGTCCCGGGCGCGACGGTAGTTGGACATGCCTGGCCTCCTGCCGGATGGAGATTGGCCAGCGTAGGTCAGTGCCAGGAGCTGCCGTCCCGATGAGCCCGTAGGAAACATCCGGTGTGCACGGCCTCTAGGGTAGGGTGCGCCGCGCGCACCGGCGGAGTATCGGACTGGTACAGATTTCCTCTGGTCGCACGAATCGGTGCGCATGGCGCACCCTACCAGGCACCGCCATGCGCACGGGTGACGCCTCAAACCCTCTGCGGCACCGCCTGGAACTTTGCCCGCAGCACCAGGGCGATGCCCCCGAGGACCGCCATCGACACCAGCGCAAGGCGCAGGCTGATGTGTTCGCCAAGCAGCACTGCACCGCCCAAAGCGGCGAGGACGGGGACGCTGAGTTGCACGCTCGCGGCCTGGAGGGCGCCGAGGCCGGGGAGGGCGCTGTACCAGATGGCGTAGCCGATCCCGGAGGTCAGGGCGCCGGAAAGCACGGCGTAGATGAAGCCCGGCAGGTCGAGGCGCAGTTGGTCGATGAAGGGCAGCACGAGCAAAGCGGCGAAGGGCAGGGCGCGGATGAAGTTGCCGGCGGTGGCCGCCAGGGGCAGGCCGGCCTGGCGTCCGAGCAGGGTGTAGGCACCCCAGGCGAGGCCGGAGAGGAGCATCAGCAGGCCGCCAAAAAGAGGCGGAGCGCTGGCGCCGGGCAGCAGCAGTACCACCAGTCCTCCCGTGGCCAGGGTGAAGCCCAGTGCCTGTTGCAGGTTCAAGCGCTCACCGCGCAGCAGGCCGAAGACCACCATGCACAGTTGCACGGCGCCGAATAACAGCAACGCGCCGGCACCGGCATCCAGTTGCAGGTAGGCGTAGGAGAAGGCAGCGGCATAGACGAACAGTGCCGCCGCTGCTCGCCAATTGCCGGTCGCCGCGAGAGGCTGACGACGCAGGCGCAGCAACAGCCAGAGCATCAGGGCGCCGGAGGCGATGCGGATAGCGGTGAAGCTCACTGCGTCTATATCGGTGTGCTTGAGGGCGAGGCGGCAAAGCAGGGAATTGCCGGCAAAGGCGAGCATGGCCAGTGCCGTGAGCAGAAGCGTGCGGGGAGCGGGCATGGCTGTCCTTAGGGAAGTAACCGGTGTTCAACGGCGCAGATAGGCGGTGAAGTCGATATCGCTGGCCGAGAGAATGGCCTGTACCCGGTTGTGCACATTGAGCTTGCGCAGGATCGCGGAGACATGGGCCTTTACGGTGGTCTCGGCGATGTCCAGGTTGTAGGCGATCTGCTTGTTCGACTCGCCCTTGGTCATCCGCTCCAGCACCAGCAACTGCTTGCGGGTCAGGGCCTGCAACAGTTCAGGCGGGATACTGGCTTCATCATGGTGGCGGCGGGGCGAGGCCTTCTGCGTGCGGATGATGTCCGAAGGCAGGTAGACATTCCCGTTGAGGATCTGCTCGATGGCATCGGTCATCTGTGCGCGGGGCGAGGACTTGGTGATGAAGCCCACCGCGCCATAGGTGATCGCCTGCAGCACCACCTGTTTGTCCTGTTCGGCGGAGACGATCACCACCGGTACGGTCGGTGCCTCGTTACGCAGGTTGATCAGCCCGTTCAGGCCGTGCATGCCCGGCATGTTCAGATCGAGGAGAATCAGGTCCAGGTCATCGTGCTCCTGGGTCAACGCCAGCGCGCTGTCCAGGTCGGCGGTCTCCATCACTTCGCTTTCCGGAAAACCATCGCTGATGACGTTATGGATGGCTTCGCGGAAGAGCGGGTGGTCATCGGCTATCAGAATCTTGTACACGGCCTTTCACCTCGTTTTTGTCATTATGGTGCGGCATGCCCGACCCTGCCGGGTCAGGGGAATGGCAAGGGATGGGCGGGCTGCAAGGGAAGCCCCGCCTGTTCCCAGGCATCGATGCCGTCACGGTACCAGTAGAGGTTGGTGTAGCCCAGCGCGGCAGCGCGCTTCACGGCGTTCCAGCTCAGCCAGCAATCGGAGCGGCAGTAGAACACCAGCGGGCGGTCGCTGCGGCCCTGGCTGGCCTGTCGCAGATGGCGGCTGAAGTAACCCAGCCATTCCGGACTGAGTTCACCATCGCCAGTGTTGGCCAGCCAGAGGCTGCCAGGCAGGTTGGCGTGGGGTTCGTCTTCGATGAAGTTCCCTTGCAGCCACTGGCGGCGGTAGACGTCCACCAGCAGGGTATCGGGCTGCGCCTTCAACTGGGCCTGGAGCTGGGCGGTATCCAGGGTGCGGGCGGATTCGGCGCTGGCTGGAGTAGGGCTGCGGTAGCGGGTCAGGCGGTAGCCGTCCGCGGAGAATAGCGGGCTGTCGGCTGCTTCACTGGCAATCGCGGGCAGTGCAAGGACAACGCAGGCAAGGCAGGTGAGTAGGCGCTTCATGGCGGACGCTCTGTTCTTTTTATGGAGCCATTACAGGCCAGCGCCGCTGCTTTGGGAATTCGACGTTAAGAGGGGGCAACCGGTACCAAAGTAGTAGATCGCCCCGGCCGGGGGGCCAGAACCGGCAGTTCGGCGCGGGTCGCCCTGACGTTCTGCGATGGGGAAGGACCGTCGTGGGCCACAATGAAAAACTCCAGTGTTTCCCGAACGTTACAGTCCCTCCGGTAGGGCAGTTACCCGGCCTTGCGCAAGGCCGCATGTTGGGGGTTGAAGCTCAACAGGGCGGCCATGGAGAAGGCCAGCGTCAGGGCCAGGCAGATGGCAACCGCCACGGGGTTGAAACGCTCGTAGAGGGCGAAGCGCACCATCTCGACCGCGTGACTGAACGGGTTGAAGGCGCAGAGCCAGTACAGCCATTCGCTGGCCTCACGCATCTTCCAGAGCGGATAGAGCGCCGAGGAGAGGAAGAACAGCGGGAAGATCACGAAATTCATCACCCCGGCAAAGTTCTCCAACTGGCGGATACCGTTGGACAGCAGCAGGCCCAGGGCGCTGAGCAGCAGTGCTGCCAACAGCAGCGCAGGCAATGCCGCGAGCAGGCCGAAGGCCGGCGGCTGCACCCCGTAGAGCCAGGCGATGGCGAGGAACGCATAGACCTGCAGCAGCGATACCAGCGATGTGGCCAGCAAGCGGGAAGCCAGGAGGAACGGACGGGGCAGGGGACTGGTGAGCAGCAGGCGCATGCTGCCCATCTCACGGTCGTAGACCATCGACAGCGAACCTTGCATGCCGTTGAACAGCAGGATCATGCAGGCCAGGCCCGGAACTATGTAGGTCTCGTAGGTGATGTAGGTGTCGTAGGGCTCGATGATGGCGATTCCCAGGGCCGCGCGGAAACCGGCGGCGAACACCAATAGCCAGAGCAGCGGGCGCACCAGGGCGCTGAGAAAACGGGTGCGCTGCAACACGAAACGCAGCCACTCGCGCAGCAGGATGCCGCGCAGGCAATGCCAGTAAGGAGCGAGCATCGTTACGCCTCCGAAGATGGGTTGGGTGCGCCGCGCGCACCGGGGTTCTGTGCGGGGTCGCTGGTGCGCATGGCGCACCCTACGGTCAAGTTCTTCGCGTAGGGTGCGCCGTGCGCACCGAACCGGTCCGACGAGGCGATCATGCCGTCAGCCGCTCGAACGCTGCGGCCAGGCCGCCTTCCTGCTGTGCGCCCAGGTTGGCGGCGCGATCGTTGGCGATGATCCGCCCCTGGTTGAGCACCAGCAGCCGGTCCTGGGGGCGGATCTCGTCCAGCAGGTGAGTGGTCCAGAGCACGGCGACGCCTTGCTCGCGGCAGAGTTGCCGCACATGCCGGTTCAAGCCGTCGCGACTGGCCGGGTCGAGGCCGGCGCTGGCCTCGTCCAGTAACAGCAGCCGTGGCTCGTGGAGCAGTGCGCGGGCGATCTCCACCCGGCGCCGGTGGCCGCCATTGAGCAGGCGCACCTTGTCATGCCGACGCGGCCCCAGTTGGTGCCGCTCCAGTTCCCGCTCGATGCGCGCGCCCGCCAGCCGGCCCGGCAGGCCGTGGAGGGCGGCGTGGTAACGTAGGTTCTGTTCGACGGAAAGGTCCAGGTCCAGCGTGCTTTGCTGGAACACCACCCCCAGCTTCGCCAGGGCCTTGCGTGGCTCCTGGCGCAGGGAGTGGCCGCAGACGCGAATCTCGCCCTGGCGCAGGTCGTAGAGCCGGGTGAGCAGGGCGATCAGGGTGGATTTTCCCGCGCCATTGGGGCCGAGCAGGGCAGTGAAGCTCCCTGATTCGAGGTGGAAACCGACATTGTCCAGGGCGCGGCGGGGACCGTAGGCAAAGGTCAGGTCGACCAGATCGAGTGCGTTCACGGCGTCACCACCACGCCCCAGGGATACCGGCCGACCTTGATCGACTTGGTCACCTTGAGGCTGTCGACATCGATCACCGAAACGTCGCCGCTGATGCCATTGGTGGCCAGCAGGCGCTTCTCGTCCGGAGTGAACGCCAGGTGCCAGACGCGACGTCCAACCAGCAGGTAGTCGAGGATTTCATAGGTGCCGGTATCGACCACCGCGACGTGGTTGGCCGGCCCCAGCGCGACGAATGCGTACTTGCCGTCGCGCGTCAGCTTCACCCCTACTGGCTGCACCTTGTCCGGGTGCACGCCCTTGATCTGGAACTTGAGCACTTTCTGCACCTGGCGACTGGCAACGTCCACCACCGTGACGGTGCCGCCAATTTCCGCCGAGGCCCAGAGCTGCTTGCCGTCATGGGTGAACTCGACGTGGCGCGGGCGCTGATCCACCAGGGTGTTGTCCACCAGTTGCTGGGTGGCGGTGTCGATCCAGTGCAGCATGTTGGTGGTTTCGCTGGTGTTGATCGCCCATTTGCCATCCGGGCTCACCGCCATGCCTTCGGGTTCCACGCCGACCTGGATCTGTGCCAGCACCTGGTCGCTCTGGGTGTCCACTACCGTCACCAATGCGTCGTCTTCGTTGGAGATGTACAGCCAGCGGTCATTGGGGTGCAGGGCGAATTGCTCCGGGTCGGCGCCGGAGGGCAACTCCTTGATGATCTTGCGGGTGGCGAGATCCATCACCTGTACGGTGTCGGAATCGCTGGCGCAGATGTACAGCAGCTTGTTGTCACTGGACAGCGCCAGCCCACGTGGACGCGAGCCCACATCGAGGCTGGCGGTGACTTCCAGGCTGTCCAGGTCGATGACGCTGATGCTGTCGTCCTTCTCGTTGGACACATAGGCGGTGGCGGCCAGTGCCTGGCCGGCGAACAGCAGCAGGGCGGAGCCTATGGCGGCAGCAAGGGGAGTGGGCATGGCGGATTTCCTTCTTGTTGTTGTCAGTTGGCGGCGGTGAAGCGGTGGCAGCTGCTCTCGGGGCGGTCGAAGCCCAGGCTGTCCAGCTCGCTCACCGGATGCAGGAAACCGTCCTGGGGCGAGGTGCTGACCAACGCGCGTGGCTGCACCAGCGGAATGGGTTGGCGCAGTTGGCCGTCCCAGTCGCGGTAGCTCAGCTTGCGGCCCTTGAAGCCGTCCAGCGGCAGGTCGGTGGACAACGCGAGGGCGCGGATGGCCTGGGCGTCGGCGTTCTTCAGGCGTGTCACGGCGCTGGCGATGCTGCGCACGGCAATCCAGGCGGCGAAGTCACGGTCGTTCATCCAGCGTCCGGCCAGGGCTTCAAAGCGTTTCTGCAACTGTGCGGCGCCGTAGGTTTCCACCGTCTTGTGCCAGCCGGTGGGCGTCAGCCCCTGGGTGCCGGCTACGGGCCGCGGATACCAGGTGTTGTAGGGCAGGTACTCGCCGAAGTCGCCGCGCTCATCCGCCACCAGCACCACGTCGTACTCGCTGGCTTGAGTGAACAACGGCATGTCCGCCTGGGCGCTGCGGCGCTGGTCGTTGTCGAAGGTCCAGGGTTTCTCCGCGACGATCTTCGCGCCGAAGCGTCCGGCGGAGCGGCGCAGCGCGGAGACGTAGGCCAGGTCGTCCAGCGTTTCGCCGATCACCAGCAGCCAGCGCTGCCAACGGCGGGTGGCGAGGAACTGCGCCAGGGCGTCGGCCAACATCGCGCGGTTGGGCAGGCTGTGCAGCAGATTGGCGCGGCACTCTGCACCGCGCAACTCGTCGCTGGCGCTGCCGGCGTTGAATAGCAGGCTGTCCGGGAGGGCATCGGCCAGTTGCAGCAGTTCCTTCGCCGGGGCGTTGACCACGAACAGGCGCAGGCCCTGTTCATGCAGCGCCCGCGCCTGGGTCAGCAATGCCTCGGGCGTGCCGGTGCGCACAGCGCTCAGCGAGTAGCTCTGCTTGACGAAGCGGCCGGTGCTGTTGCTGTCGATGATGGCGAGCTCGGCACCCCGCAAGCCGGCATCTTCCGGTTCGGGAATCACGTTGGATAACAGCGGGCCGCGCGCGGGCTCCCAGGCCAGATAGCCGATGCGCACCTCCAGGCCGTCGTCTTCAGCGTGGACATGTGTCGCGACCAGGGCGGCGCTGGTCAGCGCCAGCAAGTAGGTTAGGCCGTGGAGCAGGTAGTGGCGCATTTCATGGCTCCTCTGAACGTGGAGCCAGCATAGGAATGGGGCAGGGCCTGGGAAATATGAAGAAAGTACCGGTCGGGCGGTACCAAGGTAGTAGAAGGCGGGCGGCGACGAGGCCCTAGGATGACCACACAAAAACCAGAAGGAAGCCGTCCAATGCGCATCCTCAAGCACTTGCTGTTGCCTTTGCTGCTGATCCTCAGCCTGCTCGGCTTCGACCGCGTCGGCCCCTCCGGCATTCAACCCCAGGGCAGTGCCTCGGTGTTGCCGGTCATCTGGCTGAAGGATTGAAGCAACCCGCTCCTCACCTTGTGGGGGCGAATTCATTGGCGAATAAATTCGCTCCCACAAAGAAGCACCTTACGGCTCACAACAACGCCTTCCTCTCTGACGCCTGTCCTCATAGCGAATCCACGGTCTGATGCGTCAACGCACACCGGTGATGGGTATCGCTGCGCTCCAGCGGAGCGCCGCCCACATCCTACGGACTGATCCCGCCCCTGCCGGGAGCACTTTCTCGCCCCCCCCTGACTTGGCACTACTACCAAGGAAGTAGGGCCAGGCCACCAAAGCAGGATGGGGGTGTGATCGGGGGCTTCTTACCATTTCCTCACAGCGCCTCACCGGGGCGCCGCCTTGCACAGCTAATGAGGATGTACGTGATGAACAAGAACAGCGCACTGCGCGGCCTCGCATTCCTGGCCGGTCTGACCCTCAGCGGAATCGTCCTGGCCCACGGCGATGTGGTGCCCCAGGCAGTGAACACCGAAGGCCTGGAGCAGTTGGGCAAGGAGTGGCGCGACGAGAACCCCTATCGCGCGCCCTATGCCCAGCATGACCTGGCGGTTGAGATCGGCTCTTCCGCCTACAACCAGAACTGCGCGCGCTGCCATGGCCTGGAAGCGAAATCCGGTGGTATCGCCCCCGACCTGCGCTTCCTGGAAACCGACGCCAGCGGCGATGAGTGGTACAAGGAACGCGTGATCAATGGCGCGGTGCGCGACGGGGCGGTGTACATGCCGAAGATGGCCGATTTCCTCAGTCAGGAAGCGCTCTGGGCCATCCGCACTTACCTGGAAAGCGTGCACGTGGACGAGTGATCGCCATGCGCCTGCTGGTTCTGTTGTGCTGGCTGTTGTGCCTGCCTCTGGCGCAGGCACAGGTGCGCCCCTATGACGACATCGTCGACTCGGGCGTGCTGCGAGTGGCCGTATACGAGCACTTCGCGCCCTACAGCTTCAAGGAAGACGGGCAGGCGCGCGGAGTGGACATCGACCTTGCCAATGCCTTGGCCGAGGGGCTCGGGCTGAAGCTGGAATTGCTCTGGGTCACGCCGGGAGAACGGCTTGACGATGACCTGCGCAATTACATCTGGAAGGGGCACTACATGCGTCCCGGCGTGCTCGCCGATGTGATGCTGCGGGTGCCCTACGACCGCGACTACTCGCAGAAGCGCAATGACGTGGGCGAGTTGGCCAACGAGCAGGTGGTGATGTTCGGCCCCTACCAGCGCGAACGCTGGCAGGTGGCCTACGACAGTCGGCGCCTGCCCGAGGTGCCGAGCATCGGGGTGTTCCAGTTCCATCCCATTGGCGTGGAGCTGGAAAGCGTGCCGTCGTTCTACCTCACCTCGGTGTTCGCCGGGCGCCTGTCGCGCAATACGCACCACTATCCAGGACCGGCGGCGGCCTTCGAAGGCATGCGCAAGGGTGAGGTGGACGCGGTGATGGCCCTGCGCGGGGAGCTGGACTGGCTGGAGCACCAGGCCCACGACCCGCAGATTCTCAACGCCGACAACACCTACCCCAACCTCGGCCAGCCCGAATGGGACATCGGCATGGCGGTGCACGAGAGCAATCGCCAACTCGCCAACGCCGTGGAAGAAACCCTCGACGGCATGGTGCGTGACGGCCGCATGGAAAAGCTCTACGCCGCCTACGGCCTGCGCTACGAGTTGCCGGGGCTCTATCAGGACGTTCAATAGCCGGAGGTGCGGGATGCACAGGCGTTCGTTGCTGCTATTGGGATTGCTCGGGGCCAGCGCGCCGTTGCTGGGCGCTGGCCAGGACCCGGTGGAATCGGTCATGTGGGACTACTTCCACCAGCGGATCCTCGGTGGCCAGCCCTTCGTACATGACCCCAAGGTGGTGCTGGAAGCGCCGCCCTTTGCCGAGGATTCGCGCCAGGTGCCGATCCAGGTGGACGCCCGCGCCTATGCAGGTCAGGTGGTGAAGATCATGGCCTGGGCCGAGCTCAATCCGATTCCGCAGATATTCGTCTTTCAGCCCGGCGAGCACGTGGCACCGGTGCTGGCCATCCGCATCCGCGTCGAGCAGGCCACGCCCATCCGCGCCGCCGTGCTGACCCGCGACGGCCTCTGGCATATCGGCTCCACGCGCGTCGATGCGGCGGGTGGCGGCTGCACTGCGCCCAGTGTGGTGCGCGCCCAGGCCGGCTGGGAGGATCGCCTGGGCCAGGTCCACGGCGGCCGCTTCTCCCATGGCGGCAGCAACCGCCTGCGCATGCGCATCGACCACCCCATGGACAATGGCCTGGTCGGCGGCATCCCCGAGTTCTTCCTCAACCAGGCGGAATTGCGTGACGCCCGCGGCCAGGTGCTGGCCAGCCTCGAACTGTTCCCGGCGGTGAGCGAGAACCCCACCATCAGCCTGGAAGTGCAGGGCAATGAGGAAGCCAGGTTGTGGTTGCGGGACAACAACGGCAACGAATTCGAGGCCAGCTTCTAAGGAGGGACCATGCGCCTGATCGCCCTAATACTGGCCTGTGTCGCCATCACCGCCCAGGCCGAGCAGGACTACGCACTTAGCCCCAGGCAGATCGCCGAGGGTACCTGGCTGCTGGAAGGCAGCACCGACAATTTCGACAAGGCCAATGGCGGCAACATCGTCAACACCGGCTTCATCGTCACCGAGGCGGGCGTGGTGGTGATCGATACGGGGCCTTCCAGGGCCTATGGCGAGGCCATGCGCCGGGCCATCAAGACAGTCACCGACCAGCCGGTGACGCTGGTGCTGTTGACCCACCATCATCCGGATCACGTGCTGGGCAATCAGGCCTTCAGCGACGTACCCATTGCCGCGCTGGCCGGCACCCGCAAGTTGCTCGACGAGCAGGGCAACGCCATGGCGGAAAACATGTATCGACTGGTCGGGGACTGGATGCGCGGCACCGAGGTGGTATTGCCGAGCCAAATCCTGGAGCCGGGGGAGCGCGAAATCGGTGGCCATCGCCTGCGCCTGCTGGGCCTGCGCGGCCACACCGGCGCCGACCTCGCGGTGCTGGATGAACGCACCGGCGTGCTCTTCGCCGGCGACCTGGTGTTCTACCAACGCGCCCTGACCACGCCCAACAGCCCCGGCCTGGAGGCCTGGCAGGCGGATATCGACACACTGGATACGCAGCCCTGGAAGGTCCTGGTGCCCGGCCACGGTCCTATCAGTCATGACAAGGCACCCTTCGCGCAGATGCGTGACTACCTGGGCTGGCTGGATGGATTGCTGAGGGAAGCGGCGAGGAAGGGCGAGGAGATGAACGAGGTGATCCGGTCGCCTATTCCTGATCGATTCTCCTCGGTGAGTCTCAGCCGGTATGAGCTGATCCGGAGCGTCAGTCACCTCTACCCGAAGTACGAGATTGCGCGGATGCCGAGGGTGGATAGCCCGGCGGAGTGAAGGAAGCCGATGAGCCCGCACAGGCTTCCATTTGTAGGGTGCGCCATGCGCACCGGAAGTCCTGCGCAAGATTTTCGGTGCGCGCAGCGCACCCTACGGTCGAGTCCGGGTGGGGATTACACCAGCTCCGCGTGCTTCAGCTCGCTCTTCAGGTAGGCGTAGTAGATCGGCGCCGCCACCAGTCCCTGCAGGCCGAAGATCGCCTCGAACGCGAGCATGGCCAGCAACAGCTCCCAGGCCTTGGCGCTGATCTGGCCGCCGACGATGCGGGCGTTGAGGAAGTACTCCAGCTTGTGGATGGCGATCAGGTAACCCAGCGCGCCGACCGCCACCCAGAGGGACACCGAGAAGCCAGCGATAAAGATCAGGGTGTTGGACATCAGGTTGCCGATCACCGGCAGCAGGCCAAGGAGGAAGGTCAGCAGGATGAGGACCTTGGTCAGTGGCAGGTGGATGTCCATCAGCGGCAGCACCACCGCCAGGAAGATGCCGGTCAGGGTGGTGTTGACCAGGGAAATCTTGATTTGCGCGAAGACGATGTTGCGGAAGGCGGTGACCAGCAGGGCCATGCGCTCCAGCAGCAGGCGGCTGAGGGGACGCAAGGTCTCGAAGTTGGGGATGGGCTGCAGCGCGATGATGGCGCCGAGGATCATGCCGATCAGCATGGTCACGAAGGTATGCGCCGCGCCTTTGCCCAGCAGTTGCAGCTGCCCGACATGAGCGCGTAGCCAATCCATCAGTTCGCGGCGCAGGTCGTCGGCGTTGGCCGGCAGATAGTTCTCGACGGACGCCGGCAGTTGTGCCCGGGCCTGCTCGGTGAGGGTGATGAACTTCTCCAGCAACTGGCCGGGGTTGTGCACTTCCTGCGTCACCACGCCGGCGATCCATACGAAGAACAGTGACAACAGGCTCACCACCAGGGTGCCCAGCAAGGCCACGGCCAGCCAACGGGCGCGGCGGCCGCCGGGAATCACGGGTTGCAGGCGCGGCGCCAGGCTGATGACCAGTTCATAGACAAGCAGCCCCGATAGCAGGGAAGGCAGGAGCCGGAAGGGGAGTACCAGCAGCAGGCCGAGGAGAACGATGGCCCAACTGGCCAGGAGCAATTGACGATCACTGAAGACTTGCATAGGTCCCGGGGTATTGGAGTGCAAAGCAGGGGCGGCAGTCTGCCAGTGGTAGACGCCGCAGCACAATCGGCAGCTGAAGTATGCGAGGGAATGGCGGTATTGCTACCAACGGAGTAGGAAAATCCGCACTGCGTCCAATTGTTGGCCTGGCGCGGCAAACCAAGAATTTGCGGCAGACCGGGAAATTTTCCCGGATCACAACAACAAGCCCGCAGAGGTAGCCGTCAATGAAGCTCGCCACACTCAAACCGCCTTTTGCCCGGACGCTGCTCGGCGTCGCGCTGGTGCTGTCCAGTAGCCTGGCGCTGGCCGGTGTCACCGACCAGGAAATCCTCGATGACGCCAAATCCACCGACCAGGTAGTGACCAACGGCCTGGGCCTGCAAGGCCAGCGCTACAGCACCCTGGAAGCCCTCAACAGCGACAACGTCCAGCAGCTGCGCCCGGTGTGGGCACTGTCCTTCGGCGGCGAGAAGCAGCGTGGCCAGCAGGCCCAGCCGCTGGTGAAGGATGGCGTGATGTACGTCACCGGCTCCTACTCGCGGGTGTTCGCCGTTGATGCGCGCACCGGCAAGAAGCTCTGGCAATACGATGCCCGTTTGCCGGACGGCATCATGCCGTGCTGCGACGTGATCAACCGTGGCGTGGCCCTGTACGACGACCTGGTGATTTTCGGCACCCTTGACGCCAAGCTGGTGGCCCTGAACAAGGACACCGGCAAAGTGGTCTGGCGCAAGACCGTGGCCGACTACAAGGCCGGCTACTCGATTTCCGCCGCGCCGCTGGTGGTCAAGGGCAAGCTGATCACCGGCGTCGCCGGCGGCGAGTTCGGCGTAGTGGGCAAGGTCGAAGCCTACAACCCGAAAAACGGGGAGCTGCTGTGGAGCCGCCCGACTGTGGAAGGCCACATGGGCTACGTCTACAAGGACGGCAAGAAGGTCGAGAGCGGCATTTCCGGCGGCGAAGCCGGCAAGACCTGGCCAGGCGACCTGTGGAAGACCGGCGGTGCCGCGCCCTGGCTGGGTGGCTATTACGACCCGGACACCGACACCCTGCTGATCGGCACCGGCAACCCCTCACCGTGGAACTCCCACCTGCGTCCGGGCGACAACCTCTACTCCTCCTCGCGCCTGGCCTTGAATCCGGAAGACGGCTCCATCAAGTGGCACTTCCAGACCACGCCGCACGATGGCTGGGACTTCGACGGCGTCAACGAGCTGGTGTCCTTCGACTACAAGGACGGCGGCAAGACCGTGAAGGCCGCCGCCACCGCTGACCGCAACGGCTTCTTCTACGTACTCGATCGCACCAACGGCAAGTTCATCCGTGGCTTCCCCTTCGTCGACACCGTGACCTGGGCCAAGGGCCTGGACAAGGAAGGTCGTCCGATCTACGACGACGCCAAGCGCCCCGGTGCGCCAGGCGGTGACGGCAAGCACGGCAGCTCGGTGTTCGTCGCGCCGTCCTTCCTCGGCGGCAAGAACTGGATGCCCATGGCCTACAGCCAGGACACCGGCCTGTTCTACGTGCCCTCCAACGAGTGGGGCATGGACATGTGGAACGAGAACATCGCCTACAAGAAAGGCGCGGCCTACCTGGGCGCGGGCTTCACCATCAAGCCGCTGAACGAGGATTACATCGGCGTGCTGCGCGCCATCGATCCGAAGTCCGGCAAGGAAGTCTGGCGCTACAAGAACTACGCGCCGCTGTGGGGTGGCGTGCTGGCCACCAAGGGCAACCTGGTGTTCACCGGCAACCCTGAGGGTTACCTGATGGCCTTCGACGCCAAGACCGGCAAGAAACTCTATGAGTTCAATACCGGTTCCGGCGTGATCGGCTCGCCCATCACCTGGGAAATGGACGGCGAGCAGTACGTCTCCGTGCTCTCCGGCTGGGGCGGTGCGGTCCCGCTCTGGGGGGGTGAAGTAGCCAAGCGCATCAAGGACCTGAACCAGGGCGGCATGCTCTGGACCTTCAAGCTGCCGAAGGCAGAAGCCGTAGCCAAGCGCTGATGCGCTGCAAGGCCCGCCTCGGCGGGCCTTGTTCGTTGGAACTTGGGAAACCATTGAGGACGCAGGATGAAGCCGCTCGGGTAGGGTGCGCCGTGCGCACCGGAGGTTTGACGGGGTGCCGGGGCGGACCCTGGAATCGGTGCGCACAGCGCACCCGACGGTCCAGACCGAGCTAAAGAGATCGACCTTGTGCACGGCATGCTCTCGGCCTTTTCCAGGGCGCTACACCTTGCGTTCTACGACCAAGGAACCATGTCGCCTGGTGGCGATTCGCCGCTTAATACCCAGAAACAAAGACAACAAAGGGATGAGCGATGCGCTACTGCCTGATCCACAGCCTCTTGATCTTCCTCATCGCCGCTGGCGTTGCGTTCGCGGGCCTGCCGCCCTGGCTCGGCATTCTCGTGTTGCTGCCGTTGCCCTGGCTGTTACGGCAGAAGCCCCAGGAGCGGACAACGGTAGAAGAGGGCGCCGACCTGTCCCGGCTGACCCGCGACCTGTCCCGCAGTACCAGCCACAACGCACTGTCGGCCGCTGGCGTCGCCTGGTCGGTGGATCGTCTTGCCGAGCGCCTCAAGTCCCAGTTGCAGGCTGCCGAACGCATCGTCGGCAGCGCCGAGGTGATGATCGCTACCGAGGCAGCTACGTCCGAACTCAGTCAGCAGGCGTTCGCTGCTGCTCACGATGTGCGCCGGAGCGGGGATGAGGGGCGTGAGGTGTTGCAGCAGGCCATTGAACTCATGCAGCAACTGAGCCTCAGGGCCGGCGCCAGTCGCGAGTTGATCGCCACGCTCAGCCAGCGCAGCGAGGAAATCCAGCAGGTGGCCCAGGTCATCCAGTCCATCGCCAGCCAGACCAACCTGCTGGCGCTGAACGCCGCCATCGAGGCGGCGCGGGCCGGCGAGCATGGCCGTGGCTTTGCTGTCGTGGCGGATGAGGTGCGCGGTCTGGCCGGGCGCACGGCCACCGCCACGGGCGAAGTCGGGCAGATGGTGGCCGACATCCAGCGTCAGACTGCGCTGGTGGTGGAACAGATCCAGCAGCTCTCCACCGACCTGGAGGCCGGGGTCGGTCAGGTCGAGCTGACTGGCCGGCAGCTGGAAAAGATCGCCGGTTTAGCCGCGGCGGTAGAAGGGCAGGTGGACGAGATCGCCCGTGGTGCCCGGACCAACCGCGACCAGCTTGCCGGATTGTTCGACGCGGTGGGGCAGATGCGCCGTGACCTTGGTGACAGCGATGAACAGACCCACCGCCTGGCCGCAGCCGCCAGCCAGTTGGAAGGGCAGGCCGAAACCATCAGCGAGCGCCTGGCGGAAGTGGGGCTGGACGACTACCACCAGCGCATCTATGACCTGGCCCGCGACGGCGCGAGTGCCATTGCCGCGCGCTTCGAACGTGATGTGCAGGAAGGGCGTATCAGCCTCGACGACCTCTTTGACCGGCGTTTCCAGGTGGTACCGGGTACCTACCCGCAGAAGTACAGCTCGCGCTTCGACCGCTACACCGACCTGGTCCTGCCGGATATCCAGGAACCGTTGCTCAAGCAGCACGAGGGGCTGGTGTTCGCCATCGCGTGCACCCAGGAAGGCTATGTGCCAACCCACAATAAGGCCTTCAGCCAGGCACCCACCGGCGACCCCGAGCAGGACATGGCCCGCAGCCGCAGCAAGCGCATGTTCAACGACCGCACCGGCCTGCGCTGCGGCAGCCACCAGCAACCGTTGCTGCTGCAGACCTACACGCGCGATACGGGCGAGCTGATGCACGATCTCTCGGTGCCGATCATCGTCCAGGGCCGGCACTGGGGCGGGCTGCGTCTGGGCTATCGGCCGGAGCAGGCGGCGACGCCAGCTTCGGGGAAGAAGGCTCTGGCGCGGGCCTCGGCGCCCGCCAACTAATACCAAATGACGAGGGCGTCTCTCCCATGGGCGCATACCGGGGCTGGGCAACGGCTGACTAAGATCGGTCCACAGCCTGCCCAGCCGGGCAGGTACCGACCAGAGAGAGCAACGCCATGATCTACGCACAACCAGGCACTCCGGGCGCCGTCGTCACCTTCAAACCGCGTTATGGCAACTACATCGGCGGCGAATTCGTCGCGCCGATCGGTGGCCAGTACTTCACCAACACCTCGCCGGTGAATGGCGAAGTGATCGCCGAATTTCCCCGTTCCACTGCCGAAGACATCGAGAAAGCCCTGGATGCCGCCCATGCCGCGGCCGATGCCTGGGGCCGCACCTCGGTCCAGGACCGCGCCCTGATCCTGCTGAAGATCGCCGACCGCATCGAGCAGCACCTGGAAGTCCTGGCCGTCACCGAAACCTGGGACAACGGCAAGGCCGTGCGTGAAACCCTGAACGCCGACGTGCCGCTGGCTGCCGACCACTTCCGCTACTTCGCCGGCTGCATCCGCGCCCAGGAAGGTTCCGCCGCCGAGATCAACGAACACACAGCCGCCTACCATTTCCATGAGCCGCTGGGCGTGGTCGGCCAGATCATCCCGTGGAACTTCCCGCTGCTGATGGCCGCCTGGAAACTTGCTCCGGCCCTGGCCGCCGGCAACTGCGTGGTGTTGAAACCCGCCGAGCAGACTCCGCTGTCGATCATGGTGCTGGCAGAAATCATCGGTGACCTGCTGCCGCCGGGCGTGTTGAACATCGTCCAGGGCTTCGGCAAGGAAGCGGGCGAAGCCCTGGCCACCAGCAAGCGCATCGCCAAGATCGCCTTCACCGGCTCCACCCCGGTGGGTTCGCACATCCTGAAATGCGCCGCCGAGAACATCATCCCCTCCACCGTGGAGCTGGGCGGCAAGAGCCCGAACATCTTCTTTGAAGACATCATGCAGGCCGAACCGGCCTTCATCGAGAAGGCTGCCGAAGGTCTGGTGCTGGCCTTCTTCAACCAGGGTGAAGTCTGCACCTGCCCGTCCCGCGCCCTGGTGCAGGAGTCGATCTTCGAGCCTTTCATGGTCGAGGTGATGAAGAAGATCAAAGCTATCAAGCGCGGCGACCCGCTGGACACTGACACCATGGTCGGCGCCCAGGCGTCGCAGCAGCAGTTCGAGAAGATCCTCTCCTACCTCGACATCGCCCAGCAGGAGGGCGCCGAGCTGCTCGCCGGCGGTAGCTTCGAGCGGCTGAATGGCGACCTTGCCAGCGGCTACTACATCCAGCCGACCCTGCTGAAGGGTCACAACAAGATGCGCGTGTTCCAGGAGGAAATCTTCGGCCCGGTGGTGGGCGTCACCACTTTCAAGGACGAAGCCGAAGCCCTGGCGATCGCCAACGATACCGAGTTCGGCCTGGGTGCCGGCCTGTGGACCCGCGACATCAACCGCGCCTACCGCATGGGCCGTGGCATCAAGGCCGGCCGCGTATGGACCAACTGCTACCACCTGTACCCGGCGCACGCCGCCTTCGGGGGCTACAAGAAGTCCGGCGTCGGCCGCGAAACCCACAAGATGATGCTCGACCACTACCAGCAAACCAAGAACCTGCTGGTGAGCTACGACATCAATCCGCTGGGCTTCTTCTGATCCCCGGCACCTGAATAAAGAACGCGGCCTCGGCCGCGTTTTTTTATTTCATGTAGCACCAACGTCTTCCCGTAGGTTGTGGCAGAGCGCAGCGAAGCCCAACGTGCCAGGGTCAAACTCCGCTTGTTGGGCTTCGCTGCGCTCTGCCCAACCTACCTTCTCCTACTGCCGGCCGGATGTTTCCCTCACCCGGCCCCTACCAAATCACGAGCAAATCTCCTCCGAAAGTACCATTCGGGCCCTTTCGGGCCGGTGGTTAACTGGACTTGCCGGAATCCTCCGGCGCCATAACAAGAGGATTGCTCCATGTGGACTAAACCCGCCTTTACCGATCTGCGCATTGGTTTCGAAGTCACCCTGTACTTCGCCAACCGCTGATCCGCATCGCCCCGGCCCAGCCGGGGCCCCCGCCAGGGCAACTCCCATGCACATCCAGATTCTCGGCTCGGCCGCCGGCGGCGGGTTCCCCCAGTGGAACTGCAACTGCCGCAACTGCGCCGGCGTCCGCAGCGGCAAGCTCCGCGCCCAGCCGCGCA
>MTEW01000707.1_pt7 | contig 30622 bp, 34 predicted proteins | sample 1042681 | NCBI WGS metagenome assembly MTEW01 (sample SAMN06185811, study PRJNA358809) | soil metagenome | isolation source: soil biostimulated with citrate as carbon source | place: India | collected 2015-05-23
CAATGCATAACCCACCGGCCATCGTTCTGCTCGGCAACGGCGGCCTGCCCGTTGCGAGACGCATCCAGGCACTTTATCCACAGGCGCGCATCCTCGGTCTGGCCGGGCGCGTCGAGGGTGCCGACGCGAGCTACGCCGAGTTCGGCGAAGCCTTGCGCGAGCTCTACCGCACCGACACGCCGATCATTGCGCTGTGCGCCGCTGGCATCGTCATCCGCACCCTGGCACCGCTGCTGGCAAGCAAGGGCGCCGAGCCTCCGGTACTGGCGGTTGCCGAGGACGGCAGCGCCGTCGTTCCGCTGCTTGGCGGCCTCGGCGGGGTGAACCGTATGGCGCGGGAAATCGCTGCCGTACTGGAGGTGGCGCCAGCCATCACCACCAGCGGCGAACTGCGATTCGGCACCTGCCTGCTGGAGCCGCCGACGGGTTATGCGCTGGCCGATATCGAGCAGGGCAAGCGCTTCGTTTCCGACCTGCTGGGCGGTGAAGCCGTGCGCGTACAAGGCACGGCGCCCTGGCTGGATGAGGTTCCCCTGCCCCTCGCGGAAGAGGCGCAGCGGGTTATCCACATCACCGCTGAAGCCCGTACCGCAGAGCGAAATGAGCTGCTGATCCATCCGCGCGTGGCCATCGCGCGCATCGATGGCGAGACCAATGTCGATGCCGTACGTGAGACCTTGGAACATGCCGGACTGGCGCCGCTGTCCCTGGCCTGCCTACTGGCAGACCGTGATCGAATGGTCGACGCCGGCTTGGCCGCAACCGCCGCCGAACTCGGCGTGCCGCTACGCTTCATCACCGATGAGAGCGCCCTGCCGCCCCTGCACCAGCAGGCGCAAGGCGTTCGTCTCCACCTTGCGACCGAACCGGTGGACCCTGCGCTGATCGGCCAGCCTCGTGGCCGCCTCACCGTGGTCGGCCTCGGCCCCGGTGCCGCCGAGTTCATGGTGCCCGCCGTGCGCCAGGCACTGGACGAAGCCGAGGACCTGCTCGGCTACGAAACCTACATCCGCATGGCCGGCCCACTGCGCGCCGACCAGGTGGCGCACTGCACCGACAACCGCGAAGAGCTCCAGCGCGCCCGCCATGCCTTCGAGCTGGCAGCGAGCGGTCGCCGCGTGGTGGTGGTGTCGTCCGGTGATCCGGGCGTGTTCGCCATGGCAGCGGCTGTGCTGGAGGCACTGGATGAATCCCGCGATCCCGAATGGCTGCAAGTCGAGTTGCAGGTGTTCCCGGGCGTTTCTGCCGCACTGGCCACCGCCGCCAAGGCGGGTGCGCCGCTGGGCCATGACTTCTGCCTGATCTCCCTCTCGGACAACCTCAAGCCCTGGCAGGTGATCGAGGACCGCCTCGACCACGCCGCCGCCGCCGACCTGGCCATGGCCTTCTACAACCCCATTTCCCGCGCCCGTCCCTGGCAGCTCGGTCGGGCCCTGGAAATCGTCGCCCGCCATCGCCGACCGGAAACGGTGGTAGTGCTCGGCCGTGATGTCGGTCGCCCGGCGGAGACGCTCACCCTCACCAGCCTCGGCGAGCTGACGCCGAAGCAGGTGGACATGCGCACCCTGGTGATCATCGGCTCGTCGCTGACCCGCCGAGTGCCGAAGGGCAACGGCGAGGATTGGGTCTACACACCGCGCTGGTATCGCTAGAGGTAGGAGCGAGCTCTGCTCGCGAACAAAGGCTTCGCTCGATGCTTCGCGAGCAAGCTCGCTCCTACAAACCTGCCGTGTTCCGACAGCTGCATCAGGCAAGACCTAAGACCGCTGTTGCAAAAGCCGATGCGCATGATGAAAATGCGATTAATTTTCATTTGTTATCGCATATCGCGGTGGCCTTCATGTCGTCTCCCCATGTCACCCTCCACACGCTCTACAGCGAGCATCACGGCTGGCTGAAGAACTGGCTGCGCAGCAAGCTGGGCAATGCCGCCGATGCCGCGGACCTGGCCCAGGACACCTTCCTGCGCCTGCTGGGCAAGGGCGAGAGCTTCGAATTGCGTACCCCGCGTGCCTTCCTGCGTACCGTGGCGCGGGGGCTGGTGATCGACCACTGGCGCCGCGAGGAACTGGAGCGCGCCTATCTGGAAGCGCTGGCGCAATTGCCCGAGGCGGAAGCGCCTTCCCCCGAAGATCGCGAACTGATCCTCGAACTGCTCGAACGCATCGCGCTGATGCTCGACCGCCTCAAACCCAAGGCACGCACCGCTTTCCTGTTGGCGCAATGCGAAGGCCTCACCCACAAGGAAGTCGCCGCGCAGATGGGCATTTCCCTGCGCTCGGTTGAGCGCTACGTGGCTGATGCCCTGTACCACTGCTACCTGCTGAGGTTCGAGGAATGAGCGCCCAGAGCCGGACCACTGGTCCCAACGAACAGGTGGTGCGCCAGGCCATCCACTGGATGATGCGCCTGCGCGGCAATGGCGATGCGGAACTGCAAAGGGCTTGCGAGCACTGGCGCGCACAGGACGCTGACCACGAACTCGCCTGGCAACGGGTGCAGCAACTCGAGCATGAGCTCGGCATGGCCATGCCCGGAACCGGCCTGCTGCTGGACAACGCCCGCGCTGGTTTGCGCCGGCGCCAGGTGCTCAAGCTGCTGTCCGGGGCCGCAGTCGGGGGCGCCGCCCTGTGGCTGACCCGCGATATCACCCCCTGGGAGCGCCTGACCGCCGACCTGGCCACCGCGACCGGTGAACGGCGCGGCCTGGCGCTCGACGATGGCAGTCAGCTGCAACTGAATACCGATTCGGCTGTGGATATCCGCTTCGACTCCCGGCAACGGCTGATCGAGCTGCATCGGGGCGAGATCCTCCTCAGCAGCGCTATCCAGCCCACACCGATGCGCGTCCGTACCGCCCATGCCGAGATGGAAGCCCAGGCCGCGCGTTTCGTGCTGCGCCAGGGCAAGACGGCTTCGCGGCTCAGTGTGTTGCAGGGCAGCGTGGCACTGAGCCCGTCGAGCGGCCTGTCGAAACAGGTCATCGAAGCCGGCCAGAGCTTCGATATCACCCACGAAACCATTCGTCTGGTACGGCAGTTGGACATGGAAGCGGGCGCCTGGGCTGATGGATTGATCGTCACCCGCGACATGCGCCTGGCGGACTTCCTCGCGGAAGTGGGCCGCTATCGCCATGGTCGCCTGGCCTGCGCCAAGGCAATCGCCGACCTGCGCCTGTCCGGCGTGTTCCGCCTGGAAGACACCGACAAGCTGCTGGCGCTGCTGCCGCGTACGCTGCCGGTGCAACTGCACTACCGCACACGGTGGTGGGTGACGGTGGAGGCGCGGGTTTGAAGCCATGTGCTTCCTGTGGGGGCAAATTCATTCGCTAAGCAGGCCGAAGGCCTGCCATTTCCAGCTCCTTTGGGGCAGCTGCGCCGCCCTTGGCGATTGAAATCGCCCCTACAGGTTTTGCCTTCGAACGAATTCGATTTTTTTTGGCGGGTTTTGCCGCCTGCCCCGGCAAGGGGAATGAATCCCATTAACCTTTGCCGATCTCCACGGACGTTTTCATGACCGCACCTCGCGCCTCCCACCTTGCCCTCGCCATTCGTGGCGCCCTGCTGTCCGCCGCCCTGGCCGCGCCGCTGCTGCCGTGCACAGCCATCGCGGACGAAGCCGCCGCCGTGGCCAGCCGCAGCTATGCGATTCCCGCTGGAGCCCTCGATGAGGCGCTGAACCGCTTCGCTCGCGAGGCGGGCATCAACCTCTCGGCAACGCCGGAGCAGACCCGTGGCCTGAAGACCAGCGGCCTGACAGGCACCTGGGCGGTGCAAGCCGGTCTGGTGCGCCTCCTCGAGGGCACCTCGTTGCAGGCCGAAAACCTCGGTGACGGCAGCTTCGTGCTGCGTGAGATCCCGGCCGGCAGTGCGCTGGAAGTGCCCAGCACCCAGGTGTTCGCGCTGGGCAACGCTCTGGGCAGCGAGGACGGTTATCTGGCTACCCACAGCCAGATTGCCACCAAGACCAGCAAGTCGCTGATGGAAACCTCGCAGAGCGTATCGGTGATCACGCGCGAACAGATCGACGACCAGGGCTCCAAGACTGTCCAGCAATCCATGCGCTACACCCCCGGCATCTTCACCGGCCAGGTGGGCGCTTCGAACCGTTATGACTACATCGTGATGCGCGGCTTCGCCGACAACAGCGTCGACAACGTCTACCTCGACGGCCTGAAGACCATGGGCGACAGCGGCACCTTCAGTTCGATGCAGGTGGACCCGTACTTCCTCGAGCGCATCGATGTGCTCAAGGGGCCGTCCTCCGTGCTTTACGGTCGTAGCCTGCCGGGCGGCCTGGTGGCGCTGACCAGCAAGAAGCCGCTGTTTGATGATTACCACCAGGTGCAGGCCACGGTGGGCAACATGAATCAGAAAGGCGTGGGCTTCGACTTCAGCGGTCCGCTGGATGAGGAGAAGCGCATCGCTTACCGCCTGGTAGGCCTGGGCAAGGGCGGGGATACCCAGTTCGACCACACCAAGGAGGAGCGCTACGCCATCGCTCCGACGCTCGCCATCGACTTCAGTGAAGACACCACCCTGACCCTGCAGGGCTACCTGCAGCACGACCCCAATGGCGGCTACCACAGCGGCGTGCCGGCCGACGGCAGCCTGTTCCAGCACAACGGCAATCGCATCAGCCGTGAGTTCTTCGATGGCGAACCGGGCCTGGACGATTTCGATCGCACCCAGCGCATGTTCGGCTATCAGTTGGAGCACCGCTTCAACGATGTCTGGACCGCCCGGCAGAACTTCCGCTACCTGAGCTCGGACGTGGACCTGTCGCAGGTCTACGGCTACCAGTGGACCGCCCCCGACAGCAACGAGCTGAACCGCTACTTCACCGGCGCCAGCGAGGAGCTCGAGGCCTACATCATCGACAACATGATCCAAGCCGAATTCGACTGGGGCAGCACCCGCCACACCCTGCTTACCGGCCTCGATTACCAGCGCCGCAAGACGCATGTGGACTGGACTTCCGGTGTTTCCACGCCGCTCAACGCCTTCGACCCGATCTATGGCGACGAGAGCCTGAGCTTCCTCTCCGAAGACAATCACACCCGCCGCCTGGAGCAGACCGGCCTGTACATGCAGGACCTGATCGATGTAGACCAGTGGCGCTTCTCGCTGGGCATGCGCCAGGACTGGGTGGACGTCTCCGACGAAAACCGCACCACGCAAACCAAGAGTGATGAGCAATGGAGCAAGTTCACCGGCCGCGCTGGCGTGCTCTACCTCTTCGACAACGGCATCGCCCCCTACATCAGCTACTCCGAGTCGTTCAACCCGAACGCCTACTCCGACGCTGCCGGCAAGGCCCTGGAACCCACCGAGGGCAAGCAGTGGGAAGCCGGCCTGAAGTTCCAGCCCGAAGGCAGCAACAGCATGTACACCGCCTCGGTGTTCCACATCACCCAGGAGAACGTCGCCTCCAAGCTGCCCCAGGACAACTTCTACACCTCGGTCGGCAAGGTGCGCTCCAAGGGTATCGAGCTGGAAGCGCACACCCAGGTCACCGAGAACTTCAAGCTCCTGGCCAGCTACACCTACACCGATATCACCTACGCCAAGGCGCTGGACGGCAACCAGGGCAACACCCCGAACCAGGCGCCCAAGCACATGGCGTCCATCTGGGGTGACTACAACTTCAATGCGGGCGCGCTCGACGGCCTGCGCACCGGGCTCGGCGTGCGCTATGTCGGCAAGACCTGGGCGGACAAGGAGAACACCCTGCACGTGCCCTCCTACACCCTGGTCGATGCCCTCATCGGCTACGACCTCGGCAAACTGGGCATGCAGGGTCTGGACCTCAGCCTGAACGCCAACAACCTGCTGGACGAGGATTACGTGGCGTCCTGCTACAGCCTCGACTTCTGCTACTTCGGCGAGAAGCGCAACGTCACGGCGACGCTGAGTTATCAGTTCTGAGGACCCCAACTTCCAGCGCTGGATCAGCATCCCTCACCCCCGGCCCCTCTCCCGGAGGGAGAGGGGTGACTCGCGCCTGGTATTCAGTAGCAGTTCTGCACGGACAGCCCCCTCTCCCCCTGGGAGAGGGTTGGGGTGAGGGGAGTCGGCAATGCAGGGACTCCCCAGAAAATCCTCAACAAAAAAAATCGGCGCACTCGTGGTGCGCCGTCACTGCCATTTTCGCAGCTCAAATTCGTGGGGAGGAAACGAGGCGCCGCTTGTGGCGACGCCTCGCATAGTGGGGCCGGCCGACGCGACCACCGCTATCGGGTCGAGCAGGTCGTCGCTGATTGAAGCGTTCAGTCAGCGGGCCGACGTGGAGCATTTTGGGTTCCATCCTGTGTTCGTCGAATGATTTGCCGACTCAGGTTATGGGAGCTGGATTGAACAAGGTCAGATCGTTGTGCAGCCGATGCTTCTCTGCCCAGGTGTGTTCCTTGCCGCTGGCCACATCCAGGTAGTAGCGGAACAGTTCCCAACCCAGTTCTTCGAGGGTGATGCGTCCGGAAGTAATGCGGCCGGCGTCGACGTCGATCAGGTCGGGCCAGCGCTCGGCCAGTTGGGTGCGGGTGGAAACCTTGATCACCGGCACCATGGACAGCCCATAAGGCGTGCCGCGACCGGTGGTGAACACGTGCAGGTTCATGCCTGCTGCCAATTGCAGGGTGCCGCAGACGAAGTCGCTGGCCGGGGTGGCGCAGTACTGCAGGCCCTTGCCGCGCACGCGTTCGCCGGGCGCGACCACGCCGGCGATGGCGCTGTTGCCAGACTTGGCGATGGAACCCATGGCCTTTTCGACGATGTTGTTCAGTCCGCCCTTCTTGTTGCCGGGTGTGGTGTTGGCGCTGCGATCCGCCATGCCGCGAGCGAGGTAACGGTCGTACCAGTCCATCTCGCGCACCAGCGCCTGGGCCACTTCGGGCGTCGCCGCGCGCGGGGTGAGCAGGTGGATGCCGTCGCGTACTTCGGTGTTCTCCGAGAACATCACGGTGGCGCCGGCACGCACCAGCAGGTCGGAGGCGACGCCCAGCGCCGGGTTGGCGGTGACACCGGAGAAAGCGTCGCTGCCGCCGCATTGCATGCCCAGCACCAGCTCGGAGGCCGGGACGGTTTCCCGGCGGCGCTGGTCGAGGACCTTCAGGCGATCCTCGATCATGCCCATGATCTGCTCGACCATCCCGGCAAAGCCGCTGGCGGAATCCTGCAGGCGGAACAGCCAGGCTTCCTCGTCCTGGCCGGCGGTGAGTTCGTCGCCGGGCATCAGTTGCTCGGCCTGGAGCTTCTCGCAGCCAAGACCGATCACCAGCGCCTGGCCGCCCAGGTTCGGGTTGCGGGCGATGTTGTGCAGGGTGCGGATCGGGATCACCGCGTCCGGCGCGTTGATCGCGACGCCGCAGCCGTAGCTGTGGGTCAGGGCGACCACGTCGTCGACGTAGGGGTACTTCGGCAGGAGTTCCTTGCGCACGCGCTCGACACAATGATCGAGCACCCCGGTAACGCACTGCACAGTGGTGGTCACGCCGAGGATGTTGCGAGTGCCGACGCTGCCGTCCGGGTTGCGGAAGCCTTCGAAGGTGTAGCCAGGAAGCTCAGCCATGGGCGCAGGCACGGCGGTGGCCATGGGCAGGTGATCCAGCCCCGGCGCTTCGGGAATGCTCAGCAGCTCTTCACGCACCCAACTGCCACGGGGAATGGCCTTCAAGGCATGGCCGATCACGGTACCGTAACGCAACACGGCGCCGCCGGCAGGGATGTCCACCAGGGTGACCTTGTGGCTCTGGGGAATGGCTTCACGGGTGACCAGGCCATCGGGGAACTGACCGCCTTCGGCCACGCCCTGCTCGTTGATGACGATGGCGACGTTGTCATCCGGGTGCAGACGCACGTGGCGCGGCGAGTCCTGGTGTTGGATCAACTGCATGGCTGACTCCGTTGTTGTTCTAGTTTCACGGCGTTGAACGATGCGTAGAGTGGATCACGCTTCACCGATCCACCATCGGAGGTGGGATCGGCGGCGATGGTGGATATGAAGAGCGATATCCACCCTACATCTGTGGGAGCGAACTAATTCGCGATTGAAATCGCCCCCACAATCCGGTTAGCGCACCAGGCAGGGACGCTTGTTGTCGAAGGTCCAGTTCGGCACCAGGTACTGCATGGCGATGGCGTCGTCCCGCGCGCCCAGGCCCTTGGCCTTGTACAGCGCGTGGGCCTTGGCCAGTTCGTCCATATCCAGTTCGACACCCAGGCCCGGCTTTTGTGGCACCGCGACCTTGCCGCCCTTGATGCGCAGGGGTTCCTTGGTCAGACGCTGGCCGTCCTGCCAGATCCAGTGGGTATCGATGGCGGTGACTTTTCCCGGCGCCGCCGCGGCGACATGGGTGAACATCGCCAGGGAGATGTCGAAATGGTTGTTGGAGTGCGAGCCCCAGGTCAGCCCCCAGTCGTTGCACATCTGCGCCACCCGCACCGAACCCTGCATGGTCCAGAAGTGTGGGTCGGCCAGCGGGATATCCACCGACTGCAGGGAGATGGCGTGGCCCATCTGGCGCCAGTCGGTGGCGATCATGTTGGTGGCGGTGGGCAGGCCGGTGGCACGGCGGAACTCGGCCATTACCTCGCGGCCGGAGTAGCCGTTCTCGGCGCCGCACGGGTCCTCGGCGTAAGCCAGCACATGATGCTGGTCGCGGCACAGGGCGATGGCCTGCTTCAGCGACCAGGCGCCGTTCGGATCGAGGGTGATGCGCGCGTCGGGGAAGCGCTCGGCCAGTGCGGTCACGGCTTCGATTTCCTCTTCACCGCGCAGCACGCCACCCTTGAGTTTGAAATCGTTGAAGCCATAGCGGGCATGGGCCGCCTCGGCCAGACGCACCACCGCTTCCGGGGTCAGCGCCTCCTCATTGCGCAGACGGAACCAGGCGTCGTCGGCATCGGCTTCGCCGCGGTAGTCGAGGTCGGTCTTGTTACGGTCGCCGACGTAGAACAGGTAGCCGAGCATCTCCACTTCGTCGCGCTGCTGGCCTTCGCCGAGCAGGGCCGCCACCGGCACTTCCAGGTGCTGACCGAGCAGGTCGAGCAGGGCGGACTCCAGGGCGGTGACCGCATGGATGGCGATGCGCAGGTCGAAGGTCTGCAGGCCGCGGCCGCCGGAGTCGCGGTCGGCGAACGCCTGGCGCACCTGGTTGAGCAGGCTCTGGTAGTTGCCGATGGACTGCCCCACCAGCAAGGCGCGGGCGTCCTCCAGGGTCTGGCGAATGGCTTCGCCGCCGGGTACCTCGCCTACGCCGACGTGGCCGGTGTTGTCCTTGAGGATCACCACGTTGCGGGTGAAGTACGGGCCATGGGCGCCGCTGAGGTTGAGCAGCATGCTGTCCTGGCCGGCCACGGGCACCACCTGCAGTTCGGTGATGCGCGGCGCGCCCTGGTGAAGATTCTGTTGAGTCATTGCCTTGTCCTTCTACGAATTAACGGGCCGGAGTCGCGGCAGGCGCTTCGGTGGCGGCTGCCGGACTCTCGGCGTCAGTCTTTGCACCCTTGAGCTCTACGCGCTTGATCTCGCCGACGATGAACAGGTAGCTGAACGCCGCCATGAAGGCGTTGACGCCCACGAAGACCAGGGCCCACTTGAAGGAGCCGGTGGCGGCGATGATGTAGCCGATGACGATGGGCGTGGTGATCGAAGACAGGTTGCCGCAGGTGTTGAAGATGCCCCCGGACAGGCCGGCGATCTGCTTGGGCGAGGTGTCCGACATCACTGCCCAGCCGAGGGCGCCGATGCCTTTGCCGAAGAAGGCCAGGGCCATGAAGCCCACCACCATCCAGTCAGCGTCCACGTAGTTGCAGAGGATCATGCTCATCGACAACAGCATCCCGCAGACGATCGGCGTCTTGCGCGCCACGCTGAGGGAATGGCCGCGGCGCAGCATCCAGTCGGACAGCACGCCACCCAGCACGCCGCCGATGAAGCCGCAGACGGCCGGCAAGGAGGCGATGAGGCCGGCCTTGAGAATGGTCATGCCGCGTTCCTGCACCAGGTACACCGGGAACCAGGTGAGGAAGAAGTAGGTGATGGCGTTGATGCAGAACTGGCCCAGGTAGATACCGGCCATCATGCGGCTGCCCACCAACTGCTTGATGTGCTCCCACTTCGGCCCGCTGCCCGGCAGCTTGCGGTTCTGATCCATGTCCACGAGCGCGCCGTTGGCGGCGATGTGGTCGATCTCGGCCTTGTTGGCCAGCGGGTGTTCCTTCGGGTTGAAGATGAACTTCAGCCAGACCGCGGAGAACAGGATGCCGATCACCCCCATGACGATGAACACGTGCTCCCAGCCGAAGCTGTGCACGATCCAGCCCATCAGCGGAGCGAAGAGCACCGTGGCGAAGTACTGCGCGGAGTTGAACACGGCGGATGCGGTGCCGCGTTCAGCGGTGGGGAACCAGGCCGCGACAATGCGCGCGTTGCCGGGGAAGGACGGTGCTTCGGCGAAGCCCACCAGGAAGCGCAGCATGAACAGCGTGACGACGGTCCAGGCCACCGGCAGCGTGTCCACGAAGCCCTGCATCAGGGTGAACAGTGACCAGGTGAAGATGCTTACGGCGTAGACGCGTTTGGAGCCGAAACGGTCGAGCAGCCAGCCGCCCGGGATCTGCCCGAGCACGTAGGCCCAGCCGAACGCAGAGAAGATGTAGCCGAGCATGACGGCGTCGATGCCGAGCTCTTTCTGCATGGTGGAACCGGCGATGGAGATGGTCGCGCGGTCGGCGTAGTTGATCGTGGTCACCAGGAACAGCATGAGCAGGATCAGGTAACGCACACGGGTTTGCTTCAGTACTTCGCCCATGGTTCTTCTCTCTGAATTGTTCTTGTCGAAGAGCCCGCGCGGGATGGCCGCGCGAGTGTCGTGTTGCATTCCGCAGGCAGCGGACGGGATCAGAACCTCGGCTTCCTGATTGTCCAGGCCGGGTCGTATTTGCGCATCTGCCGCGCGTCGTCGCGACTTCGGATGTCGATGGAGAGGTACTGCTCATGGAGTTTGGCCAGTTGATCCTGGTCCAGTTCCACGCCCAGGCCCGGTGCTCGAGTGATGCGCACGCAACCGTCCTGGATCGGCAGTTTGCCGCCCTTGATGATCTCCTCGTCCTCCTCCTGCCACGGGTAATGCGTATCGCAGGCGTAGGTGAGATTGGGCACGGATGCCGCCACGTGGGTCATGGCCATCAGGCTGATGCCCAGGTGCGAGTTGGAATGCATCGACAGGCCGAGACCGAAGGTGTCGCACATCCGCGCCAGCACCTGGGTATCGCGCAGGCCGCCCCAGTAGTGGTGGTCGGCGAGGACGATCTGCACGCTGTTCAGGGCGACGCTGCGACGGAACTCATCGAAGTCGGTGACCACCATGTTGGTGGCCAGCTGCATGCCGGTGCGTTCGTGCAGCTCGGCCATGCCATCGAGGCCCGGGGTCGGGTCTTCGTAGTACTGCAGGTCATCGCCCAGCAGCTCGGCCATGCGCAGCGCCGTTTCCAGCGACCAGTTGCCATTGGGATCGATGCGCAGCGGGTGGTCGGGGAAAGCCTTCTTCAGTGCCTTGATGCAGGCCACTTCGTGCTCGGGCTGCAAGGCGCCGGCTTTCAGCTTGATGCTCTGGAAGCCATGGGCCTCGATCATCCGTGCGGCCTGGGCGACGATCTGCTCCTCGCTGAGCGCTTCGCCCCAGGAGTCCGGCGCGTATGGCGCGTCGATGTGCTTGGCGTACTTGAAGAAGAGGTAGGCGCTGAAGGGGACTTCGGTGCGCACGGCGCCGCCCAGCAGGTCCACCAGGGGGATGTTCAGCGAGCGCGCCTGCAGGTCGAGGAAGGCGACCTCGAAGGCGGAATAGGCGTTGGCCACCTGCTTGCTGGGATGGGAGCCAGGGGCCAGTTCGGCACCGGCTTCGGCCGGACCGAGGGCAGCGACAGTCTGGATGACGCGGGCACGCAAGCCGTTCAAATCGAAGGCGTCCAGCCCGACCAGATTGTCCTGCATGGCCTGCAGTACTGCCAGGACCGGCGCATCGCCGTAGCTTTCGCCGAGGCCGATATAGCCGTTGTCGCTCTCCACTTCGATGATCGAGCGCAGCGCGAAGGGTTCGTGAATGCCGCTGGCATTGAGCAGCGGCGCATCGCGGAAGGCGATGGGGGTGACTCTGACTCGTTTGATCTTCACAACCAATTCCTACCTGTGCTTGTTGTTGTACCGGTAGTCCCTGTTCAAGCGCGGGGCAGGCCCTGCCCCGCGTGACTCTGACGCGTCGGATCAGCCCCCGATGTAGGTGGTCTTCACCGTGGTGTAGAACTCCTGGGCGTAGCGACCCTGTTCGCGCGGGCCGTAGGACGAGCCTTTGCGGCCGCCGAACGGCACGTGGTAATCCACCCCGGCAGTGGGCAGATTGACCATGACCATCCCAGCCTGGGCGTGGCGCTTGAAGTGGTTGGCGTACTTGAGCGACGTGGTGGCGATACCGGCGGACAGGCCGAACTCGGTGTCGTTGGCCAGCGCCAGCGCCTCTTCGTAGCTGGCCACGCGAATCACGTTGGCCACCGGGCCGAAGATTTCCTCGCGGCTGATGCGCATGTCCGCTTCGCTGTCGGCAAACAGCGCCGGCGCCATGAAGTAGCCCTCGGTCTCGCAACGCACCCGCTCGCCGCCGGCCACCAGGCGTGCACCTTCGGCACGACCGATGTCGATGTAGCCGAGGTCCTGTTCCAGTTGCGCCTGGGACACCACCGGACCGACATCGATGCCACTCTGCAGCGCATGGCCGACGCGGATGGCGCGCATGCGCTCGGCCATCGCCTCGACGAAGCGGTCGTGGATGCCGGCGGTGACGATCAAGCGGCTGCTGGCGGTGCAGCGCTGGCCGGTGGAATAGAAGGCGCTCTGTACAGCGAGTTCGACGGCGGTCCTGAGGTCGGCGTCGTCGAGGACTACCTGCGGGTTCTTGCCGCCCATCTCCAGCTGCACCTTGGCGCCACGTGCAACGCAAGCCGCGGCGATGCTGCGACCAACACCCACAGAGCCAGTAAAGCTGATGCCATCGACACGCTTGTCGTTGACCATGGCTTCGCCGACCACACGGCCGCTGCCCATCACCAGGTTGAAAACCCCGGCCGGCAAGCCGGCGCGGGAGATGATCTCCGCCAGGGCCCAGGCGCTGCCCGGAACCAGGTCGGCGGGTTTGAACACCACGCAGTTGCCGTAGGCCAGCGCTGGCGCGATCTTCCAGGCCGGGATGGCGATGGGGAAGTTCCAGGGTGTGATCAGGCCGATCACGCCCAGGGGCTCACGGGTGACCTCCACCGATACGCCGGGGCGTACGGACGGCACGATCTCGCCGTTCAGGCGCAGGCATTCACCGGCGAAGAACTTGAAGATGTTGCCGGCCCGAGTCACCTCGCCGATGGCCTCGGGCAGGGTCTTGCCCTCTTCCCGCGCCAGCAAGGTCCCCAGTTCCTCGCGGCGGGCGAGGATTTCACTGCCGACCTTGTCGAGGGCATCGTGCCGAGCCTGAATGCCGGAGACCGACCAGGATGGGAAGGCCACGCGGGCCGCCTCGATGGCCTGGGCCACCTGGGCGGCGTCGGCCTGGGCGTACTCGCCCAGGCAGTCGGTCAGATCGGAGGGGTTGATATTGCGCGAGTAGCCGCTGCCGGCCACCCATTCCCCACCGATGTAATTGTCGAAGCGTTTCTCAGTCACGAGTCTTCTCCTGGCTGCAGGTCACTGCGCGCCCTGGGCGTCGATCAGCGCGGCGAGGCGCTCGTACTCGTCGGGTAGCAGATCGGTCAGCGGAGCGCGGACCGGACCTGCGTCATAACCCGCGATGCGCGCACCAGCCTTGACGATGCTGACGGCATAGCCAGCGCGGCGATTGCGGATGTCCAGGTAAGGCAGGAAGAAGTCGTCGATCAGTTTGCCCACGGTTTCGTGGTCGTCGGCGGCGACGGCTTTGTAGAAGTCCATCGCGGTCTTCGGGATGAAGTTGAAAACGGCGGAGGAATAGACCGGAACCCCCAGGGCCTTGTAAGCCGCGGCATAGACTTCGGCAGTGGGCAGGCCGCCCAGGTAGCTGAAGCGGTCACCGAGGCGGCGGCGGATGGAAACCATCAGCTCGATGTCGCCCAGGCCGTCTTTGTAGCCGATCAGGTTCGGGCAGCGCTCGGCCAGTTGCTCCAGCAGCGCCGGGGTCAGGCGGCAGACGTTGCGGTTGTAGACCACCACGCCGATGTTCACCGACTTGCAGACCTGCTCGACGTGAGCGGCTACGCCTTCCTGGCTGGCTTCGGTCAGGTAGTGCGGCAGCAGCAGCAGGCCTTTGGCGCCGAGGCGCTCGGCTTCCTGGGCGTACTGGATGGCCGCACGGGTCGGGCCACCGACGCCAGCAAGGATCGGCACGCTGCCGGCACAGGTGTCGACGGCGGTCTTGATGATGGAGGAGTACTCATCCGGCGCCAGGGAGAAGAATTCGCCGGTACCGCCCGCGGCAAAAAGCGCCGAGGCACCGTAGGGAGCCAGCCATTCCAGGCGACGGGCATAGCTTGCGGCGTTGAAGTTGCCGGCAGCGTCGAAGTCGGTGACGGGGAAGGACAACAGCCCGGAGGAGAGGATGGACTTGAGTTCTTGTGGATTCATTATTCGAGCACCCTGCGAAGCGGTTTGAGTAAGGCCGGGGTAAACCGGCCCGAGAGATACGTTATCGTACAACTAAGAATACTGCCAATCGCCGTTCATCCTCCTGTGCGCTCATCGCCCGCTATCTCGGTGTGACGCGCCCTACCCGCCTTCCTGCCGCACAAATGTTCTAAATCAGGGCATTAGCCCTTGAGCATGCCGGATACGGATGAATCGACGACTGCGCAGGCGGCCATCTGTGGCCAGGTCATTCGACCCTGCGGCAATCCAAACTAGTTGTACGACAACATATAACATCAAATCTTGTAGGACAACTCCCCGGCGGAAAAAAGTTGCGCCCTTTCCCCGGGCGCACCCTACCTTCGCCGTCCAAATAAAAAGGGCCGCTCGATGCGGCCCTTGCTCTGCGCGAAATGTTCTCAGCCCTGCCGGACCTTCTCGGCTTCTTCGTGCGCCTGGCGCAGCCGCTCGCGACTGTTGGTCAGGTGCAGGCGCATGGCCGCGCGGGCCGCGTCGCTGTCCTGCCGGGCGATGGCTTCGTAGATGTCCTCGTGCTCGCGGCTCAGGCGAGCGAGGTAGTGTTCCCGGTCATCATGGGCGATACGCGCCGAATTGAGCCGCGTCCGTGGAATGATGCTGGTACCCAGGTGGGTCATGATGTCGGTGAAATAGCGATTGCCGGTGGCCAGGGCGATCTGCAGGTGGAACTGGAAGTCCGAGGCCACCGCGTCAGTGCCGTGGGCGGCCTTGAGGAAGGTGTCCAGCGCTTCGCGCATCGCCGCCAGTTGCTCCGGAGTACGGCGCTGGGCGGCCAGTCCGGCGGATTCCACCTCCAGGCTGATGCGCAGTTCGAGGATGGCCATGACATCGCGCAGAGTGACGATGGTCGCCGGATCGATACGGAACCCCATGGGGCTCGGCGTATCCAGCACAAAGGTGCCGATGCCGTGACGGGTCTCCACCAGTCCCGACGCCTGCAACCGCGAAATCGCCTCGCGCACAACGGTGCGGCTGACTCCCTGGGCTTCCATGATGGCGGACTCGGTAGGGAGCTTTTCGCCCCGCTTGATCACGCCATTCTGGATCTGTTGGGAGAGCTCGTTCACCAACTCCTGCGCCAGGCTGCGATGCTTGCGGCGCGGGCGTGGCTGGGTGCTTGGGTTGTCCATCACGAAGGTCGGTTCCGGTGAAAACTGAGGGTCCATCATAGCCCAGCGAGTTGTACGATGACACTCATCTACCGTTCCCTCGCTCGGCTCCAGAAACGAAAAAGGCGCAGCCCGAGGGCTGCGCCTTTGTCTTTCCGCTTACGCGATTCGACTCAGAACGGGATGTCGTCGTCGAAGCTGTCGTAGTCCGGAGCCGGCTGGGCGGCGGGCTGCGGAGCCGGGCGCTGTTGCGGGGCGGACTGCTGCGGCTCACGCTGCGGGCGCGGAGCGCGCGGGGCGTCGCCTTCGCTGCCAGGACGGCCGCCGAGCAGCTGCATCTGGCCGTTGATGTCGACCACGATTTCGGTGGTGTAGCGCTTCACGCCGTCCTTTTCCCACTCGCGGGTGCGCAGGGAACCTTCGACATAGACTTGCGAGCCCTTGCGCAGGTATTCGCCGGCGATTTCGGCGAGACGGCCGAAGAACACCACGCGGTGCCATTCGGTACGTTCCTGCTGCTGGCCGGTCTGCTTGTCCTTCCAGGACTCGCTGGTGGCCAGGGTGACGTTGGTCACCGCGTTGCCGTTGGGCAGGTAGCGGGTTTCCGGATCACCACCGACGTTACCAACCAGAATGACTTTGTTAACCCCACGGGCCATGACGTTCTCCTAGGCTTCAGCACGTTCCGGGGCCGACTCGATCAGGCGCTCCAGGGACGTGCGGTCCAGTTTTTCAGAATCCACTTTGATGTAGATGGCCGCCTCTTCGGCCACCACGACGGCATCTGCCACTCCGGGCAGAGCCAGCAAACGCGCAACCAGCCCGGTATCGGCCACGGCCGCTGCACTGAGCGGCAGGCGCAGGCTGGTTACGTACGGAGGTTCACGCATAGTAACAGCAATGGCCAGCCAAATCGCACAGACCACCGCACAACCGACGAACACGGTCGACAGGCCGCCATGCTGGAACAACCAGCCACCAAGAATCCCGCCTACGGCCGCGCCGAGGAACTGGCTGGTGGAGTAAACCCCCATCGCCGTGCCCTTCCCGCCTGCCGGAGCGACCTTGCTGATCAACGACGGCAGCGAGGCTTCCAGGAGGTTGAACGCAGTGAAGAAAATGATGGTGCCGAAGACGAGCGCGCGAAGGCTCTGGCCGAACTGCCAGAAGAACAGTTCGCAGGCGCACAGCACTGCGACCGCACCCACCAGCACACGCTTCATCTGGCGCTTTTTCTCGCCGTAGATGATGAAGGGGACCATGCCGAAGAAGCCCACCAGCAGCGCGGTGAGATAGACCCACCAATGCTCTTCCTTGGGCAGGCCGGCTTTCTCAACCAATGCCAGTGGCAGCGCGACGAAGCTGGCCATGAGGACGGCGTGCAGGGCGAGGATGCCGAAGTCCAGGCGCAGCAGGTCGGGATGTTTCAAGGTCGGCAGCAGCGCCTGGCGCGCCACGCCTGATTCACGATGCTGCAGCGGATGGGCGGCACGCGGCACCATGGTGGCGACGATCACCATCCCGAACAGCGCCATGATGGCGGTCGCCCAGAACAGGCCGGAAAGACCGAATGCGCGGGTCAGCAGCGGGCCGACCACCATGGCGACGGCGAAGGACACGCCGATGCTCATGCCGATCATGGCCATCGCCTTGGTGCGGTGCTGCTCGCGGGTGAGGTCGGAGAGCAAGGCCATGACAGCTGCAGAGATGGCCCCAGCGCCCTGCAGCACCCGACCGGCAATCACGCCCCAGATGGAGTCCGCGTTGGCTGCCAGGACGGCGCCGGCGGCAAAGATCAGCAGGCCGATGTAGATCACCGGAAGGCGGCCGATACGGTCGGAGACGACGCCGAAGGGAATCTGCAGAACGGCCTGGGTCAGGCCGTAGGCACCGATGGCGAGGCCGATGAGGGCGGGGGTTGCGCCGGGGAGTTCCTGGCCGTAGGTGGCCAGCACTGGCAATACCATGAACATGCCGAGCATGCGGAAGGCGAACACCAGGGCCAGGCCGCCGGCCGCGCGCGTTTCGCTGCCGTTCATGCGTTCGGAGTGGGAATCGTGCATAGGTGCCTCAAGGGAAAACGATCGGGGCCTGCGTCATGCGCCCCTCGCCCGGCTGCGGCCGGAACCCGAAAAATGCCGCGCATTCTAGCAGTCCCGGCCGTTTCCGTGACAGCCGTGACGCTTTGCCGCTCAGCCGTGGCGGGCCGTATAATCGGCGGTTTCCGACCGCCAAGTGAGGCCGTTGTGGACAAGATCCTTATCCGTGGGGCACGTACCCATAACCTGAAGAACGTCGACCTCACCCTCCCCCGCGACAAGCTGATCGTGATTACCGGTCTGTCCGGCTCCGGCAAGTCGTCGCTGGCTTTCGACACGCTCTACGCTGAGGGCCAGCGCCGTTACGTGGAGTCCCTGTCGGCCTACGCCCGGCAATTCCTGTCGATGATGGAAAAGCCCGACGTGGACACCATCGAGGGCCTGTCGCCGGCGATTTCCATCGAGCAGAAGTCCACGTCCCACAACCCGCGCTCCACGGTCGGCACCATCACCGAGATCTACGACTACCTGCGCCTGCTCTACGCCCGTGTAGGCACGCCGCGTTGCCCGGATCACGATGTACCGCTCGAGGCCCAGACCGTCAGCCAGATGGTCGACCAGGTCCTGGCCCTGCCGGAAGGCCGCAAGCTGATGCTCCTGGCGCCGGTGATTCGCGAGCGCAAGGGTGAACACCTGGCGGTGTTCGACGAGCTGCGTGCCCAGGGTTTCGTCCGTGCCCGGGTGAACGGCAGGCTCTACGAGCTGGATGAACTTCCCAAGCTGGATAAACAGAAGAAACACACCATCGACGTGGTGGTGGACCGTTTCAAGGTCCGCGGCGACCTGCAGCAACGTCTTGCCGAGTCGTTCGAGACAGCGATCAACCTCGCCGACGGCATCGCCCTGATTGCGCCCATGGATGACGAAGAAGGCGAGGAGATCATCTTCTCCGCTCGCTTCGCCTGCCCCCATTGCGGACACTCCATCAGCGAGCTGGAACCCAAGCTGTTTTCCTTCAACAATCCGGCCGGCGCCTGCCCGACTTGCGACGGCCTGGGGGTCAAGCAATTCTTCGACGCCAAGCGCCTGGTCAACGGCGAGCTGACGCTGGCCGAGGGTGCGATTCGAGGCTGGGATCGCCGCAACGTGTATTACTTCCAGATGCTCGGCTCCCTGGCTTCGCACTATGGATTCAGCCTGGAAAAACCTTTCGACGACCTGTCCGCCGAGCACCAGAAGGCAATCCTGTTCGGCAGCGGCCGCGAGAACGTTGACTTCCGCTACCTCAACGATCGCGGTGACATCGTCAAGCGTTCGCATCCGTTCGAAGGGATCATCCCCAACCTGGAGCGTCGCTACCGCGAAACCGAATCGGCCACCGTGCGCGAGGAGCTGGCGAAGTTTCTCAGCACCCAGCCCTGCCCCGACTGTCGCGGCACCCGCCTGCGCCGCGAAGCGCGCCACGTATGGGTCGGCGACAAGACCCTGCCCGCAGTGACAGGTCTGCCGGTAGGCGATGCGGCGGAATACTTCGGCGGGCTCAGCCTCACCGGTCGGCGCGGCGAAATAGCCGAGAAGATCCTCAAGGAAATCCGCGAGCGCCTGCAGTTTCTGGTCAACGTCGGTCTCGACTACCTGACCCTCGACCGCAGCGCCGACACGCTGTCCGGTGGCGAAGCTCAGCGCATCCGCCTGGCCAGCCAGATCGGCGCCGGCCTGGTGGGGGTGATGTATATCCTCGACGAGCCCTCCATTGGCCTGCACCAACGCGACAACGAACGCCTGCTGGCGACCCTCACCCATCTGCGAAACCTGGGTAACACGGTGATCGTGGTCGAGCACGACGAGGACGCAATCCGTCTTGCCGACTATGTGGTGGACATCGGCCCGGGCGCAGGTGTCCATGGCGGCCAGATCGTGGCAGAAGGTACGCCGGACGAGGTCATGGCCCATCCGAACTCGCTGACGGGCAAGTACCTGTCTGGCCGCGTGAAGATCGAAGTACCGGCCGAACGTACCCCGCGCGACAAGAAGAAATCCCTCAAGCTCAAGGGCGCCAGCGGCAACAACCTCCAGCAGGTGAATCTGGAAATTCCCGTGGGCCTGCTGACCTGTGTCACTGGCGTGTCCGGCTCGGGTAAATCGACCCTGATCAACAACACCCTGTTCCCGATCACCGCCACCGCACTCAACGGCGCCACTTCGCTGGAAGCATCCGCGCACGAGAGCTTCGATGGCCTCCAGCACCTGGACAAGGTGGTGGACATCGATCAAAGCCCGATTGGGCGCACACCCCGCTCCAACCCGGCGACCTACACCGGCCTGTTCACGCCCATCCGCGAACTGTTTTCCGGCGTGCCGGAGTCCCGCTCCCGTGGATACGGTCCGGGGCGTTTCTCCTTCAACGTGAAAGGGGGCCGCTGCGAGGCCTGCCAGGGCGATGGCGTGATCAAGGTGGAAATGCACTTCCTGCCGGACATCTACGTGCCCTGTGACGTGTGCAAGGGCAAGCGCTACAACCGCGAGACCCTGGAGATCCGCTACAAGGGAAAGAGCATCCACGAAGTGCTGGAGATGACCATCGAAGAGGCTCGAGAATTCTTCGATGCGGTACCGGCCATTGCCCGCAAGCTCCAGACCCTGATGGATGTCGGTTTGTCGTATATCCGCCTCGGGCAATCCGCCACCACCCTTTCCGGCGGCGAAGCACAGCGGGTAAAGCTGTCGCGCGAGCTCTCCAAACGCGACACCGGGAAGACGCTCTACATCCTCGATGAACCCACCACCGGCTTGCACTTTGCCGATATCCAGCAACTGCTGGACGTCCTGCACCGCCTGCGCGACCACGGCAACACGGTGGTTGTGATCGAGCACAACCTCGACGTGATCAAGACGGCCGACTGGCTGGTGGACCTCGGTCCGGAAGGTGGCTCCAAAGGTGGCCAGATCATCGCGACCGGTACCCCGGAGGAGGTCGCCGACATGACCCAATCCCACACAGGACGATTCCTCAAGCCGTTGCTGGAACGCGATCGCGCCTGATTCTCGGGACACGCACGACAAAAAGGCCGGGCAGCAATGCCCGGCCTTTTTTGTGCCATCTACCTGCTGTAATCCAGCGCAGCGCGACCGCTTATCCTGCAATCCGAGTCGCCTGCTCGAAAGCGCAGCGTTGAAAGAAACATCGATATTTACAGGCATAAAAAAACCGGGCACCGGGCCCGGTTTTTCATGCAACGACCGACTTACTCGGCAGCAGCTTCGACTTCACCAGCGACCGGACGGTCAACCAGCTCGACGTAAGCCATGGGAGCGTTGTCGCCAGCGCGGAAACCGCACTTCAGGATACGCAGGTAGCCGCCCTGACGGTTGGCGTAGCGCTTACCCAGATCGTTGAACAGTTTGCCTACGGCAGCTTTCGAACGGGTACGGTCGAAAGCCAGACGACGGTTGGCAACGCTGTCTTCCTTGGCCAGGGTGATCAGCGGCTCGGCAACGCGGCGCAGTTCCTTGGCTTTCGGCAGGGTGGTTTTGATCAGTTCGTGCTCGAACAGCGACACTGCCATGTTCTGGAACATGGCCTTGCGGTGTGCGCTGGTGCGGCTCAGGTGACGGCCACTTTTACGATGACGCATGGTTCAATTCCTTACCAAACTTCTACGTTCGGTGATTACGGACGATCAGGCAGTCGCCTTGTCGTCCTTCTTGAGACTTGCCGGCGGCCAGTTGTCGAGGCGCATGCCGAGGGACAGACCACGGGAGGCCAGGACGTCCTTGATCTCGGTCAGGGACTTCTTGCCCAGGTTCGGAGTCTTCAACAGCTCTACTTCGGTGCGCTGAATCAGGTCGCCGATGTAGTAGATGTTCTCCGCTTTCAGGCAGTTGGCCGAACGTACGGTCAGCTCGAGGTCATCAACCGGACGAAGGAGGATCGGGTCGATCTCGTCTTCCTGCTCAACCACTACCGGCTCGCTGTCGCCCTTCAGGTCGACGAACGCAGCCAGTTGGTGTTGCAGGATGGTAGCGGCACGACGGATGGCCTCTTCAGGGTCCAGGGTACCGTTGGTTTCCAGATCGATGACCAGCTTGTCCAGGTTGGTGCGCTGCTCCACACGGGCGTTTTCAACCACGTAGGCAACACGGCGGACGGGGCTGAACGAAGCGTCGAGCTGCAGACGACCAATGCTGCGGCTCTCGTCTTCGTCGCTCTGGCGCGCGTCGGCGGGCTCGTAGCCACGACCGCGGGACACCTTGAGCTTCATGTTCAGGACACCGTTATCCGCCAGGTTGGCGATCACGTGGTCGCCGTTGACGATTTCGACATCATGATCCAGCTGAATATCGGCAGCGGTGACCACGCCCGAACCTTTCTTCGAGAGGTTCAGCGTTACTTCGTCACGACCGTGCAGCTTGATAGCCAGGCCTTTGAGGTTCAGAAGGATCTCGATGACATCTTCCTGAACACCCTCGATGGCGCTGTACTCATGGAGTACGCCATCGATCTCGGCCTCGACTACTGCACAGCCAGGCATGGAGGACAACAGGATGCGACGCAGCGCGTTGCCCAGGGTATGGCCGAAACCACGCTCGAGAGGCTCGAGCGTAATCTTGGCGCGGGTCGGACTGACCACCTGCACATCAATGTGGCGGGGGGTCAGGAACTCATTTACCGAACTCTGCATGGATGCACCTATTTTCTAGCCCTTACTTGGAGTAGAGCTCGACAATCAGGTTTTCGTTGATGTCGGCGGACAGATCACTGCGAGCCGGCACGCTCTTGAACACGCCGGACTTCTTCTCTGCGTCAACCTCAACCCACTCCACACGGCCACGCTGACCGCACAGTTCGAGGGCTTGGGCAATACGCAGTTGGTTCTTCGACTTCTCGCGAACAGCAACCACGTCACCAGCTTTGATCTGGTAGGACGGGACGTTCACAGTCTGACCGTTGACGCTGATGGCCTTGTGGGAAACCAGCTGACGGGACTCGGAACGAGTAGCGCCGAAGCCCATGCGGTACACGACGTTATCCAGGCGGCACTCGAGGAGTTGCAGCAGGTTTTCGCCGGTAGCGCCTTTGCGAGCAGCAGCTTCTTTGTAGTAGTTGCCGAACTGACGCTCCAGAACACCGTAGATACGGCGCACTTTCTGCTTTTCACGCAGCTGGGTGCCGTAGTCGGACAGGCGGCCGCGACGGGCGCCGTGCTGACCGGGAGCGGATTCGATGTTGCACTTGGATTCGAGCGCGCGAGCACCACTCTTCAGGAAGAGGTCGGTACCTTCACGACGGGACAGTTTGCATTTGGGACCAATGTAACGTGCCATTTCTCACTGTCTCCTATTACACGCGACGCTTCTTCGGCGGACGGCACCCGTTGTGCGGGATAGGCGTCACGTCGGTGATGCTGGCGATCTTGTAGCCGCAGGCGTTCAGAGCGCGCACAGCGGATTCGCGACCCGGACCCGGGCCCTTGACGTTCACGTCGAGGTTCTTCAGGCCGTATTCCAGAGCGGCTTGACCAGCACGCTCGGCTGCAACCTGGGCAGCGAACGGGGTGCTCTTACGGGAACCGCGGAAACCCGAACCACCGGAGGTAGCCCAGGAAAGAGCGTTACCTTGACGGTCAGTGATGGTCACGATGGTGTTGTTGAAAGAAGCGTGGATATGGGCGATCCCATCCACAACTGTCTTTTTGACTTTCTTACGAGGACGAGCAGCAGGCTTAGCCATGACTTAATTCCTGTCGATTCGCGGGCGCAATTACTTGCGGATCGGCTTACGCGGGCCCTTGCGGGTACGCGCGTTGGTCTTGGTGCGCTGGCCATGAACAGGCAGACCGCGACGATGACGCAGACCGCGGTAGCAGCCCAGGTCCATCAGACGCTTGATGTTCATGTTAATTTCGCGACGCAGGTCACCTTCAGTGGTGAGCTTCGCGACTTCGCCACGCAGCTGTTCGATCTGCTCGTCAGAGAGATCCTTGATCTTTGCCGCCGGGTTAACGCCGGTGACAGCGCAGATGTTCTGCGCAGTGGTGCGACCAACACCGTAGATGTAGGTCAGCGAGATAACAGTGTGCTTGTTATCTGGAATGTTGACGCCTGCAATACGGGCCATTCAGTGAAACTCCAGTTGACAGCTACCTACGCCCCGGAAGCCAAGAAAAGGGCGCGAGATATTAACGCTGTAAAAACGAATAATCAACCCGGCAGCGCACTAGCTGCCGGGCTCATAACGCGTGAATCACACTCAGCCTTGGCGCTGTTTGTGACGCGGCTCCGCGCTGCAGATCACGCGAACGATACCGTCGCGGCGGATGATCTTGCAGTTGCGGCACAGCTTTTTCACCGATGCACGAACTTTCATCAGTAACTCCTAGAACCTTACGGAACTGGGTCAGCGGAGCATGCCGCTGCCGTAGCCCTTCAGGTTGGCTTTCTTCATCAGGGATTCGTACTGGTGCGAAACGAGGTGGGATTGTACTTGGGCCATAAAGTCCATAACAACCACAACCACGATCAGCAACGAGGTCCCGCCAAGGTAGAACGGTACATTGGCCGCTACCACCAGGAACTGGGGCAGCAGGCAAACAGCCGTCATGTACAGGGCACCGAACATGGTCAAGCGGGTCAGTACGCCATCGATATAGCGTGCCGACTGCTCGCCCGGACGGATACCCGGAATAAAGGCACCGGACTTCTTCAGGTTCTCCGCCACGTCTTTCGGATTGAACATCAGCGCTGTGTAGAAGAAGCAGAAGAAGACGATCCCTGCACTAAACAGCAGAATGTTCAACGGCTGACCAGGAGCGATAGCCTGCGAGACATCCTGCAGCCAGCCCATGCTTTCAGACTGACCGAACCAAGCCCCCAGAGAGGCCGGGAACAGCAGGATACTGCTGGCGAAAATAGCCGGAATTACGCCGGCCATGTTCACCTTCAAAGGCAGGTGGCTGGTCTGCGCAGCGAAGACCTTGCGGCCCTGCTGACGCTTGGCGTAATGCACAGCGATACGACGCTGGCCACGCTCGATGAACACCACGAAACCTATGATCGCTACTGCCAGCAGACCGATGGCGACCAGGGCGAAGATGTTGATATCGCCTTGACGTGCAGACTCGAAAGACTGCCCGATCGCACTCGGCAGACCGGCCACGATGCCAGCAAAAATCAGCATCGAGATACCGTTGCCGACACCGCGCTCTGTGATCTGCTCGCCAAGCCACATCATGAACATCGCACCAGCCACGAAGGTGGTGACAGCCACGAAGTAGAAGCCGAAATCAGACGCGAAAGCGACACCCTGACTGGCCAAGCCAACGGACATGCCGATGGCCTGAACCAACGCCAGGACTACAGTGCCGTAGCGGGTGTACTGGCTGATCTTGCGACGGCCAGCCTCACCTTCCTTCTTCAACTGCTCCAGCTGTGGACTGATCGCGGTCATGAGCTGCATGATGATCGACGCCGAGATGTACGGCATGATCCCCAGTGCAAAGATGCTCATCCGCTCCAGCGCACCGCCGGAGAACATGTTGAACAGGCTAAGAATGGTCCCCTCGTTCTGCCGGAACAGCTCGGCCAGCCGGTCAGGGTTGATACCGGGCACTGGGATGTGCGCGCCGATCCGGTAGACGATGATCGCCAGGAACAGGAAACGCAGTCGAGCCCAGAGCTCGGACAACCCGCCATTGCTGAGCGCGGAGAGAGCACCTTGCTTAGCCATTTAGTCCTCGAACTTACCGCCAGCTGCTTCGATAGCCGCACGCGCACCTTTGGTGGCGGCGATACCTTTCAGGGTGACCGCGCGAGTAACGTCGCCGGACAGCATGACTTTCACACGCTGTACGTTCTGGTTAATCACGTTGGCGTCCTTCAGCGACTGCACAGTAACGACATCGCCTTCCACCTTGGCCAGCTCGGAGGTACGCACTTCAGCGCGATCGAGGGCCTTCAGGGAAACGAAGCCGAACTTCGGCAGACGACGGTGCAGGGGCTGTTGACCACCCTCGAAGCCCGGAGCAATGGTGCCACCGGAGCGAGAGGTCTGACCCTTGTGACCACGGCCACCGGTCTTACCCAGACCGCTACCGATGCCACGGCCCGGACGGTGCTTTTCGCGACGGGAACCCGGCGCGGAACGCAGATCGTTCAGTTTCATGGATTAACCCTCGACGCGCAGAAGGTAGTAAGCCTTGTTGATCATGCCGCGGTTCTCAGGAGTGTCCTGAACTTCAACGGAGTGACCAATGCGACGCAGGCCGAGACCTTTGACGCAAGCCTTGTGGTTAGCCAGACGGCCGTTAACGCTCTTGATCAGCGTTACTTTGACAGTTGCCATGATTAGAGAATCTCCTCGACGCTCTTACCACGCTTGGCCGCAACCGACTCAGGGGACTGCATGTTCTTCAGACCCTTGAAAGTGGCGTACACCACGTTCACCGGATTGGTAGAGCCGTAGCACTTGGCCAGAACGTTCTGCACACCGGCCACTTCCAGAACGGCACGCATGGCGCCGCCGGCGATGATACCGGTACCTTCGGAAGCCGGCTGCATGAACACCTTGGAGGCGCCATGGGCGGACTTGATCGGGTACTGCAGGGTGGTGCCGTCCAGATCAACCTGGATCATGTTGCGGCGGGCAGCTTCCATCGCTTTCTGGATGGCAGCAGGCACTTCGCGGGATTTGCCGCGGCCGAAACCAACACGACCTTTGCCGTCGCCAACTACGGTCAGCGCGGTGAAGGTGAAGATACGACCACCTTTTACGGTCTTGGCAACGCGATTAACCTGAACCAGCTTCTCGATGTAGCCTTCGTCGCGCTTTTGCTCGTTATTTGCCATAACTTAGAACTCCAGCCCGCCTTCACGAGCAGCATCAGCCAGCGCCTTGACGCGGCCGTGGTACTTGAAGCCAGAACGATCGAATGCCACCTGAGTGACGCCAGCGGCTTTCGCGCGCTCGGCAACCAGCTGACCAACCTTCTTGGCCGCGTCGACGTTGCCGGTGGCGCCGTCACGCAGTTCTTTGTCCAGGGTCGAGGCGCTGGCCAGGACCGTGGCGCCGTCGGCCGAAATGACCTGGGCGTAGATGTGCTGGGAGGAGCGGTACACGCAGAGGCGTACGGCTTCCAGCTCGCGCATTTTCAGGCGTGCCTTGCGAGCGCGACGCAGACGAGTTTCTTTCTTTACGCTCATTTGCTATGCCCTACTTCTTCTTAGCTTCTTTACGACGGACGACTTCGTCGGCGTAACGTACACCCTTGCCTTTGTAAGGCTCCGGCGGACGGAAGTCGCGAATCTCAGCGGCCACTTGACCGACCAGCTGCTTGTCGATGCCCTTGATCAGGATATCGGTCTGGCTGGGGGTTTCAGCGGTGATGCCTTGCGGCAGTTCGTAATCCACCGGATGCGAGAAGCCGAGAGCCAGGGACAGAGTCTGGCCTTTGGCCTGAGCCTTGTAACCAACGCCAACCAGCTGGAGCTTGCGCTCGAAGCCTTGGCTAACGCCGATTACCATGTTGTTGACCAACGCACGGGTGGTGCCGGCCATGGCCTTATTCTGCTGGTCGCCGTTGCGAGCAGCGAAACGCAGCTCACCAGACTCCTGCAGCACTTCCACGGACGAGTGTACTTTCAGCTCCAGAGCGCCCTTGGCACCCTTCACCGAGAGCTGCTGACCGGCGATCTTGACTTCAACGCCAGCGGGCAGCTTGACGGGGTTCTTAGCAACGCGAGACATGCTTCAACCCCCTTAGAACACAGTGCAAAGCACTTCGCCACCAACACCAGCAGCGCGAGCAGCACGATCAGTCATCACACCCTTGTTGGTGGAAACGATCGATACGCCCAGGCCGCCACGTACTTTCGGCAGCTGATCGACGGACTTGTACTGGCGCAGGCCAGGACGACTTACGCGCTTCAGCTCCTCGATGACCGGACGGCCTTCGAAGTACTTCAGCTCGATGGACAGCAGAGGCTTGATGTCGCTGCTGACTTGGTATCCCGTGATGTAACCCTCGTTCTTCAGAACGCTGGCCACTGCCACCTTCAGCTTGGAGGACGGCATGCTTACGACAGACTTTTCAGCCATCTGGGCATTACGGATACGAGTTAGCATGTCCGCTAACGGGTCCTGCATACTCATGGGCTAGATGCTCCTGATACAAAAAGAAATAGCCTTGCGGCTAGAGTCACACGCGAGCACTGGACGGACTAATGCCAGGCCCGGGCGAGCCGGACATTCTAGAGATACTCCAGAAACGAATCAAGCCCCAAAAGGGGCTTGATTCTGATGACCTGAGCAGGACCGACCGAAGCAGGCCCCGCCGACGATCATTACCAGCTGGCTTTCACCAGGCCGGGTACATCACCGCGCATGGCAGCTTCACGCAGCTTGTTACGACCGAGGCCGAACTTGCGGTAAACGCCGTGTGGACGACCGGTGATACGGCAGCGGTTACGCAGGCGCGAGGCGCTGGCGTCACGGGGCTGCTTCTGCAGGGCTACCTGAGCTTCCCAACGAGCTTCCGGAGTGGAGTTCGGGTTGGCGATGATAGCTTTCAGCTCAGCACGCTTTTTGGCGAACTTAGCAACCGTTTGCTGACGCTTCAGCTCGCGGTTCTTCATGCTCTGCTTGGCCATATTCCTACTCCAATCAGTTACGGAACGGGAAGTTGAAGGCGCGCAGCAGGGCACGACCTTCTTCATCCGTACGGGCGGTGGTGGTCAGGGTGATGTCCAGACCGCGCAGCGCATCGATTTTGTCGTAATCGATTTCCGGGAAGATGATCTGCTCTTTGACACCCATGCTGTAGTTGCCACGACCATCGAAGGACTTGGCATTCAGGCCGCGGAAGTCACGCACGCGCGGCAGGGAGATGGACAGCAGGCGATCCAGGAACTCGTACATACGATCGCGGCGCAGAGTCACTTTGACGCCGATCGGCCAACCCTCGCGGACTTTGAAGCCAGCAACGGATTTCCGAGCGTAGGTCACAACAACCTTTTGACCGGTGATCTTCTCAAGATCGGCTACCGCGTTCTCGATGACTTTCTTGTCACCGATCGCTTCGCCCAGACCCATGTTCAGGGTGATCTTGCTAATGCGCGGAACTTCCATCACGTTGGCCAGCTGAAGCTCTTCTTTCAGCTTGGGCGCGATTTCTTTCCGGTAAATCTCTTTTAGTCGTGCCATGGTTATCTACCTAGCAGTGCTCAAGCATCAACCGGCTTTTGGGTCGACTTGAAGACACGAATTTTCTTACCTTCTTCAACTTTGAAACCAACGCGATCAGCCTTGTTGGTTTCAGCATTGAAGATGGCTACGTTGGAGAGGTGCAGAGGCGCCTCTCGCTCGACGATACCGCCCTGGACACCGGCCATGGGGTTCGGCTTGGTATGACGCTTGATCAGGTTGACACCGCTGACCAGCACACGGCTGTCAGCGAGAACCTTCAGCACCTTACCGCGCTTGCCCTTGTCCTTGCCGGCGATGACGATGATCTCGTCGTCACGACGAATCTTTTGCATGACGGCTTCTCCTTACAGCACTTCGGGGGCGAGCGAGACGATCTTCATGAACTTCTCGGAACGCAGTTCACGGGTCACGGGCCCGAAGATACGGGTGCCGATCGGCTCCTGCTTGTTGTTCAGCAGGACAGCGGCGTTGCCGTCGAAGCGAATGATCGAGCCGTCAGGGCGACGAACGCCGTGCTTGGTACGGACCACAACAGCGGTCATTACCTGGCCTTTCTTCACCTTGCCGCGCGGGATCGCTTCTTTCACGGTCACTTTGATGATGTCGCCGATACCGGCGTAACGGCGGTGCGAACCACCAAGGACCTTGATGCACATAACGCGACGAGCACCGCTGTTGTCAGCGACGTCGAGCATGGATTGAGTCTGAATCATATCTTTCTCCGACCCTTAGTCCTTAGACTTCCACGGCACGTTCTACGACTTCCACCAGGGACCAGGATTTGGTCTTGGCCAGCGGACGGGTCTCACGGATGGTGACCTTGTCGCCGATACGGCACTGGTTGGTTTCGTCGTGGGCGTGCAGCTTGGTCGAGCGCTTCACGTACTTACCGTAGATCGGGTGCTTCACGCGACGCTCGATCAGAACGGTGATGGTCTTGTCCATCTTGTCGCTGACGACGCGGCCGGTCAGCGTACGGACGGTTTTCTGAGCTTCAGCCATGATTACTTACCTGCTTGCTGGTTGAGCACAGTTTTCACGCGAGCGATGTCGCGCTTCACTTGCGAGAGCAGGTGAGACTGCCCCAACTGGCCAGTTGCTTTCTGCATACGCAGATTGAACTGGTCGCGCAGCAGGCCGAGCAGTTGCTCGTTCAGCTGCTGTACGGATTTTTCACGAAGTTCATTCGCTTTCATCACATCACCGTCCGCTTAACAAAGGAGGTGGCGAGCGGCAGCTTTGCAGCAGCCAGGGCGAATGCCTCACGCGCCAGCTCTTCGGAAACACCCTCGATCTCGTACAGGACCTTGCCCGGTTGAATCTGGGCTACCCAGTACTCGACGCCACCCTTACCTTTACCCATACGAACTTCGAGGGGCTTTTTGGTAACGGGCTTGTCCGGGAATACACGGATCCAGATCTTGCCGCCACGCTTCACGTGACGGGTGAGGGCACGACGTGCAGCCTCGATCTGGCGGGCAGTGAGACGACCACGGCCAGTAGCCTTCAGCGCGAACTCGCCGAAGCTGACCTTGCTACCGCGCTGAGCCAGACCACGGTTGTGGCCGGTCATCTGCTTGCGGAACTTCGTACGCTTT